>Ga0335075_10007633_pt1 | contig 16630 bp, 15 predicted proteins | sample Lox_Sample_24_FD_206723 | JGI IMG/M metagenome (GOLD analysis project Ga0335075, IMG submission 206723) | Soil microbial communities from Loxahatchee National Wildlife Refuge, Florida, United States - Lox_Sample_2.4 | ecosystem: Environmental > Terrestrial > Soil > Wetlands | place: USA...
CGTTCGTAGCCGACGTGCGGAACCCAGCCGCCCTAGCCGAAGCGGTCGCGGCGGCTGAATCCAGGTGGGGCGGTCTGGATGCTGCCATCGCCTGCGCCGGCGTTATTGCGGGGGGCGCTGCCCAGTGGGAGGTTCCCCGGGGCGAGGAACAGGCCGTGCTCGACGTCGACCTGGGTGGTGTGCTGAACCTCGCCAGGGCGGCGGTGCCTGCCCTGCTGAGGCGGCCGCAGCCGCGCAGCGGCCGGTTCCTGGCGGTGGCATCGGCGGCCGCCGCCCGCGGGCTGCCGATGCTTGCTGCCTACTGCGCGGCAAAGGCCGGCGTTGCGGGCCTGATCCGGGCCCTGGCAGTCGAGCTCGGCCCCACTGGCGTGACTGCGAACGCGGTCAGCCCAGGCTCGACCGACACTGCGATGCTGGCGGCCACTGCCCGGCTGTATGGTCTGGGCAGTCCGCAGGAGTTCGCCGGTCAGCAGCCGGCCGGGCGATTGCTTGACGCGGCCGAGATCGCCGCCGTCCTTGCCTTCCTGGCCGGGCCGGGAAGCAGCGGGATGACCGGAGCTGTCATCCCGGTGGACGGCGGCCTGGCGTTGTGAGCCCGGTAATGGCCGCGCGCACAGCCACTGAATTGCCGACCGGATTCGGCATCGAGATAGACGCCGACACCAAGCAGCTCAGCGACGGCTCACTGTTCGGCGGATCACCCGGCAGAGTGATGCGGCTGACCGCGGCCGGCGCGGCCGCGCTGGCCGAACTGCGCAGCGGTCCGGTACAGTCAGCCGCCGCCGGGCTGCTGGCACGACGGCTCACCGACGGCGGCCTGGCGCACCCAGTGCCGCCCGGCGCTGCGGACCCCGCTGCGGACACCGTCACGGTGGTCATTCCGGTCAGGGACCGCGCCGACATGCTGGACCGCTGCCTCGCTGCGACCGGGGCGCAGTACCCCGTCATCGTGATCGATGACGGCTCAGCCGACCCCGGCGCAATCGCAGCTGTCGCAGCCCGCCACGGCGCGGCCCTCAGGCGCCGGACGGCCAGCGGCGGCCCGGCTGCCGCGCGCAACACCGGGCTGGCCGGGACGACGACTGACCTGATCGCATTCCTGGACAGCGACTGCATCCCGCCGCCCGGCTGGGTCAGCCAGCTGGCCGCCCACTTCGCCGACCCGCTTGCCGGCGCCGTCGCGCCCCGGATCGTCGCGCCCCCGATCACCCCGCCCAGCTCAGCAAGTACAGCCCCGCCGGCCACCCGGTATGCAGGGGTTCGCGGCAGCCTGGATCTCGGTCCGCGGCCTGCCCGGGTGCAGCCTGGCAGCCGGGTCTCCTATGTGCCGACCGCAGCGCTGCTCGTGCGGCGCGCCGCCCTGGACGCCGTATCAGCCGGCCGCGACCCGTTTGACCCCGCGCTGCGCCACGGCGAGGACGTTGACCTGGTCTGGCGGCTGAACGAGGCGGGCTGGCGGATCAGGTACGACCCTGCCGTTCAGGTGCCGCACGAGGGACCTGCCACCTGGGCCGGCCTGCTCGGGCGGCGCTTCAGCTACGGCACTTCCGCGGCACCGCTGGCGTGCCGCCACCCCCAAAACCTGGCCCCGCTCGTGCTGCAGCCCTGGCCAGCGACCACGGTCGCCGCGCTGCTCGCCCGCCGTCCGGCGGTTGCGGCCGCAGCGCTGGTTGCGGCGTGGTTCGACATCACCAGCGCAGTCCGCCGGGCTGGCGTTCCTGCCGACGGCGCGCCGGCTGCGACGCTGACGGCGGTCCATCAGACCTGGCTCGGCATCGGTCGTTACGCCACCCAGTTCGCGGCGCCCGCGCTGGTGCTCGGCCTCGTCAGACCGGGCGGCAGGACCACAGCCCGCCGCCTCGGCCGCCGGGCCGCCGCCGCGTCACTCCTGCTCGGCCCTGCGCTCACTGCTTATGCCGAGCGGAAGCCGGAACTAGACGTCGTCCGCTTCAGCCTCGCCCACATCGCCGACGACGTCTGCTACGGCGCTGGGGTCTGGGCTGGCTGCCTCCGCGAGCGCACCGTCGTGCCGGTCCGCCCGGCAATCTCATTGCGGCCCCTGCCGACCAACAGGCCGCCTAGTCCGAAGAGAAGGGCCTGAGACCAGATGGGAAACGCCTGGTTCGAATCAGTCGCAGAGGCGCAACGGCGCGCACGTAAGCGGCTCCCCGCATCGGTTTACGGAGCGCTGCTGGCTGGCTCCGAGCGCGGCCAGACCCTGGAGGACAACGTTCAGGCCTTCGCTGAGCTCGGCTTCGCGCCGCATGCGGCGGGCAACCCAGCGCAGCGCGAGCTTGCGACCACGGTGCTCGGCCAGCCCATCTCGCTGCCGGTCATCATCTCGCCTACGGGCGTGCAGGCCGTACACCCCGACGGCGAGGTGGCGGTGGCGCGGGCGGCGGCGGCGCGCGGGACCGCGATGGGCCTCAGCTCGTTCGCGAGCAAGCCGGTCGAGGAGGTGGTGGCAGCCAACCCGCAGACGCTGTTCCAGATCTACTGGTGCGGGAGCCGCGACCAGATTGCGGCCCGGCTCGAGCGCGCGCGGGCGGCAGGTGCGGTCGGACTGATCCTGACGTCCGACTGGACGTTCTCGCACTCTCGTGACTGGGGCAGCCCGCAGATCCCGCAGCGGACCGACCTGCGCACGATCCTGCAGCACGCACCGGAGGCGGCCCGCAAGCCGCGCTGGCTCGCCGCGTACGCCCGGACCGGCAGCCCGCCTCAGCTGACCGTGCCGAATATGGCGCCGCCCGGAGGCGAACCGCCGGCCTTCTTCGGCGCGTATGGGGAGTGGATGCAGACACCTCCGCCGACCTGGGACGACGTCGCCTGGCTTCGCGAGCAGTGGGGCGGGGTGTTCATGCTCAAGGGCGTGTCCAGAGTTGATGACGCGAAGCGCGCCGTCGATGCCGGCGTCAGCGCGATCTCGGTCTCCAATCACGGTGGTAACAATCTCGACGGGACCCCGGCCACCATCCGCGCGCTGCCAGCGGTTGCCGACGCAGTTGGGAGCCAGGTCGAGGTACTGCTCGACGGCGGCATCCGGCGCGGCAGCGACGTGGTCAAGGCACTGGCGCTCGGCGCCCGCGCGGTCATGATCGGGCGCGCCTACCTGTGGGGGCTGGCGGCAAATGGGCAGGCCGGGGTCGAGAACGTCCTGGATATTCTCCGGAACGGGCTGGATTCGGCGCTGCTCGGGCTCGGCAAGGCCTCCGTCCATGACCTGGGCCGGGACGACGTGATAATTCCGCCGGGCTTCGCGCGCAGCCTCGGCGGCTAGTCATCGGACCGTGACAGGTGTCATGGCAAGGTCGTGACCGCCGGTTCATAATTGTGTTGCCCGTGGCTGGGACCATGGACCCATGACGGTTATTGACGCGCAGACAGGGAAATGGCCGGCCGGCGGCGCACCGCCGGCCGTCGACTTGACGGGGATCAGTAAGAACTTCGGGCATGTGCAGGCGGTCAGGGACCTTGACCTCCGGCTTCGGTCCGGGGAGATAGTTGCGATCCTGGGACCCAACGGGGCGGGCAAGACCTCGACGATTGACATGATTCTCGGTCTGTCGCAGCCGACCTTGGGCCACGTTTCGGTGCTCGGGATGCATCCGCGCCAGGCCATTAACCGCGGGCTCATCTCGGCGGTGATGCAGACCGGCGGCCTGCTGAAGGACCTGACGGTGCGCGAGACCGTCGAGTACACGGCCAGCCTGTTCGCGCGCAGCCAGACGATCAGCGAGGTGCTGAGCGGAGCCGGGATCACGGGGATAGCCGACCGCAAAGTCGGCAAGTGCTCGGGTGGTGAGCAGCAGCGGCTGCGGTTTGCGCTGGCCCTGCTGCCCGACCCCGAGCTGCTCGTCCTTGACGAGCCGACCACCGGAATGGACGTTGAAGGCCGGCGGAACTTCTGGGCTGCCATCCGCAAGGACGCCGAGCAGGGCCGGACCGTGCTCTTTGCCACTCACTACCTCGAAGAGGCCGATGCCTACGCCGACCGCATCGTGCTGCTGCGGCACGGCCGCATCGTGGCTGATGGCACCGCGTCAGAGATCAAGGCAATGGCCGCTGGCCGGACCGTGCGTGCCACCCTGCCCGGCGCCAGCGAGGCCATGCTGCGCGAGATACCCGGCGCCGAGACCGTGGAGGTGCGCGGAGACACGGTGCTGGTGCACTCCACCGACAGCGACGCCACGGCGAGGTACCTCCTGACGAGCACTTCAGCAAGGGATCTGGAGATCATTGCCCGCGGCATCGAGGACGCATTCATCGCACTGACTGGCGACGACACTGAGACGAGCGCCGTGAACACGGGAGCAATCTGATGAGCATCGCACCCACCGCCATCTCGCCCGATCTGAGCGGCCGCCGGGTGCCGCCGCTGGGCGGCTTCAACCTCACGGCGCTGAAGCTGGAGATCCGTCGGCTGCTGCGCAACCGCCGGACCGTGATCATCACGATGGTCTTCCCGGTCTTCTTCTTCCTGATTTTCGGGCTGAACAAGCAGTATGCGACGGACAAGATCGGGCACGGGAACGTGGCCGCCTTCGTGATGATCAGCCTTGGCCTGTACGGCGCTGTGTTCGCCGCTACCAGCGGCGGCGCGCTGGTATCGATCGAGCGTGCTCAGGGCTGGAGCAGGCAGCTGCGGCTGACTCCGCTGTCGCCGGTCGCCTACATCCTCCTGAAGGCCTTGACGGCGCTGGTACTGGGAGCGGGCTCGGTAGCGGTCGTATTCATCGCCGGGGCGCTGACGAACAAGGCGTCGATGCCCGACTACCTCTGGATCGTGTCCGGCCTGAGCGTCTGGGTGGGCTCCCTGCTCTTCGCCGCGTTCGGGCTGTTCATGGGCTACTTGCTGCCGGCGGAGAACGTCATGCAGCTGATGTCGCTGATCCTGACGCTGTTTTCCTTCGGCGGCGGGTTGTTCATCCCGCTGAGCCAGTTCCCGCACACCGTTCAGGTGATCTGCAAGTGGACGCCGCTGTACGGGCTCAACCAGCTGGTGCACACGCCGATGCTGGGCAACGGCGTGGACTGGACCTGGGTGGTCAACGTGCTGGCCTGGCTGATCATCTTCATCGCCGGAGCGACCTGGCGGTTCCGCCTGGACACCGCCCGCGTGTAAGCCGGCTGCTTGCCGCAGCCAAGCCGCTGGCGCGCCTGGACAACTGGGGCCGGGCGCGCCAGCTACGCGCAGCACTACTACCTCCGGCGCGTCGGGGCAGCTCAGGCCGGCTGATCAATGGCTTAGGAGAGCGCGACACCATCCGCTCAGGCGGGCGGCAAGATCTCTGCGAGGTCAAAGTTCACCGGCTCCTCAAGCTGCTCAAAGCCGCAGGAGGCCGGGTCCCTGTCATCACGCCACCGGATCCACTGGGCGGTGTGCCGGAAGCGGGTGCCCTCCATGTGCTCGTACCGGACCTCTGCCACTCGCTCGGGCCGCAGCGGCACGAAAGACAGGTCCTTGCCGGCGTTCCACCGGCTGCCCTCGGCCTCCCGTGGGTGCCGGACGTGTTCTTGCTGCAGCTCGCCGGCCCAGTTCCACGGATGGCCCTCGAAGGTGGTGACGAGGGGCTGAACCTCGGCAAACAGCTCGCGGCGCTTGGCCATCGGGAACGCGCCGACGACGCCGACGCTGGCTAGGCGGCCAGCGTGGTCGTACAGGCCGAGCAGCAGGGAGCCGATCGCATCGGGCCCGCTCTTGTGCAGTCGGTAGCCGGCCACAACGCAATCCGCGGTTCGCTCATGCTTGATCTTGAACATGACCCGCTTATCTGGCTGGTAGGTGCCGTCCAGCGGCTTGGCAACCACTCCGTCCAGGCCCGCGCCCTCGAACTGGTTGAACCACCCGGCGGCTACATCCCGGTCGGAGGTAGCGGGGGTCACGTACACCGGCGGCGCGGCTGCCGCCAGCACTTCCTCCAGCAGCTCTCGGCGGCGAGTGAACGGCAGCTGCATGCAATCGGTGTCCCCGAGCGCTAGCAAGTCGAAAGCAACGAACGAGGCCGGCGTCTGTGCAGCAAGCAGCCGGACCCGGCTGTCGGCCGGGTGGATCCGTTGCAGCAGCGCCTCGAAGTCGAGCCTGCGGCCTGCGGCGTCCGGGATGACAATCTCACCGTCGATCACGCAGCGGTCCGGGAAATTCTCCAGCACTGCGACGACGACCTCGGGAAAGTACCTGGTCATGGGCCGTTCGTTGCGGCTGCCGATCTCCACCTCGGCGCCGTAGCGGAAGATGATCGACCGGAAGCCGTCCCACTTCGGCTCATAGCTCAGCGCACCGGCCGGAATCTCCTTCACGGACTTGGCGAGCATTGGCGCGACAGGCGGCATCACCGGAAGATCCATCGCTCCATCATGGCCGATAGCCGCGACAGCGCTGCATCGATGCCCCGAATCGGCCTCCGGCGCCGCAGATTCATGGCTCAGGCCGACGACGGTCAGAACTGACTCAGAAGTTCCCGGCCGAGCCTGGAAGCGTCGCCGGCGAACCGCGCTGGCGCAAGCAGGAGGTGAAGTCTCATGAACTGGCTCTGGCTCAATATCCCGCTGATGGCGGTGTTTTTCCTGGCGGTTGCGGGGATTCCGCTCTGGCTCGTGCTGAGGCGGCCTGACTTCGCGGCCGCTCCGGCAGACCAGCGTGGTCAGTGTCCGGTCGCCACCGCCGACCGGACGGTCCCGGCTTCGCCCGAGGCCCGGCCGCGAGAGCTGGTCAGCGCAGCTCGCTAGCGAGGGTGCCAGCCGCGGGGCCGTCCTGATATGAAGGCATCAGCGACCATAGCTCGCAGCGAGCTGGTAACTGACGCGAGGGAGCCGTTCATGAAGGTGCCGCTGACTATCGGTGACTACCTCAACCGGGGCGCGGCCGTTTACGGGCAGCGGACGGCTGTCTTCGACGAGCCGGGAACGGCGGGCTCGCTGGGCTCGGTGACCTACCGGGAGCTGGAGAGCCGGGCTCGGGGCATGGCGCTGGCACTTGACGCCATGGGAGTCGCCCACGGCGAGCGGGTCGCGATCGTCAGCCCGAACGCAGCGCGGTTCCTGATCTCTTACTTCGGCGTCAGTGCTTACGGGCGGATCCTGGTGCCGATCAACTACCGGCTGAACGCCGATGAGATCGGATACATCGTCGAGCACTCGCGGGCGTCGGTGCTGCTGGTCGATCCCGACTCGGATGAGGACCTGCGCGGTATCAGCGCCAAGCACAAGATCGTGCTCGACGGGCACGCCGATGCCGAGCTCTTCGGGCCTGCCGCCGATGGGGCGCTGCCAGGTGAATGGCAGGCCGACGAGGACGCGACCGCGAGCATCAACTACACCAGCGGTACGACGGCACGGCCGAAGGGCGTTCAGCTCACGCACCGGAACTGCTGGCTGAATGCGGCCACCTTCGGCTGGCACACGGCGGTCACCGACCGGGACGTCTTCATGCACACCCTCCCGATGTTCCACTGCAACGGCTGGGGCATGCCGTACGCGGTCACCGGGATGGGCGTGCCCCAGGTCGTCGTCCGCAAGATCGATGGCGAGGAGATTCTGCGCCGGATCGACAGCCACGGCGTAACGCTGCTGTGCGGAGCGCCGGCTGTGGTCGCGGCCATCCTGACTGCCGCGACCGATCGCAGAGCGGCCGGCCAGGAGATTCCGGGCGCTGGCCGGGTACGGATCGTGGTAGCCGGGGCACCGCCGCCGTCGAAGACCATCGAGCGGGTCCAGACCGAACTGGGCTGGGAATTCATCCAGATCTACGGGCTGACGGAGACCGCGCCGTTGCTGACCATCAACCGAGCGGTGGCCGAATGGGATGACCTGCCACCAGTCGAGCGCGCCCGGCTGCAGTCACGAGCCGGCGTGCCCGCTGTCGGGGTGCAGATCCGCACCGATTCGGATGGCGAGGTACTGGCCAAGTCGAACCACGTCTTCGCCGGATACTGGGAGCAGCCCGAGGAGACGGCGAGGGCGCTGCAGGGCGGCTGGTTCCATACCGGAGACGGTGGCCACCTCGAGGCCGGCGACTACCTGGTGATCTCCGACCGCAAGAAGGACGTGATCATTACGGGCGGCGAGAACGTCAGCTCGATCGAGGTCGAGGACTGCCTGTACCAGCACCCGGCGGTGGCCGAGGCGGCGGTCATCGGCGTCCCGGATGCGAAGTGGGGCGAGACCGTCAAAGCCCTGGTCGTCTTGCGCTCACCCGGCAGCGCCACCGAGGCTGACCTGATCGAGCACTGCCGGTCCCGGCTGTCGCACTTCAAGTGCCCCACCTCGGTGGAATTGCGAGACGCGCTGGCGCGGACCGCGACCGGCAAGCTGCAGAAGTTCAAGCTGCGCGAACCTTACTGGGTCGGTCTCGAGCGCAAGGTCAACTAGCCGCGCCAGCCGTTGGTGGTGGCTGCGCCGCCGCGGCACGGGCGCCGATCTGCTCGACGATTGTGCTCTTGGCATCGGCGTAGTGCTGGACGTGCCGCCAGGTGCGCGACCACAGCACGTAGCCCGCCGCCTCAAGTGCTGGGACGTAGGCAGGCTCGTCGGCTGAGTCCGGCACGGCAAGCACGATGTCGCGGCGTGATGGCGCCGACCCGGACATTGGCTAGGTCCTGGTCACTAATCAGGTCACTCATGCCACGGCTGGTTCCTATGCCATAACGGAGGTCATGCTGTACCTGCTCGCTTCCAAGGTGCTCACTCTGTACGCCGAACCCGGCGTCCTGTGCTGCTGGCTAGAAATCAGGCCCTATCGGCGTGCAGTGCCCTGCGTACGTCCCGGCAAGGCAGTGGGAGCCGGGGAACACGATGTACCTAGCGGCAACCACCAGGATCGCCAGCGCGATGATGACGAGTAAGAGGCGCAGCGCTCTGTCAGTGAACCGGGCCATAAGGCATTGTGCGCCTATCTTTACCCTCGGCGGGTCATTCTCACAGTTCGTGCCCGGCCTCTGAACCCGCCGGCAGCCCGACGCTGCAGTATGCCGCCGGAGGCACTCCAGTTGCCGGGCCGGATCGGCCGGTTGTGCGAGCCCGATATAGGTAGCCGTGTGCGCCAGTAAATATAGGTAGCCTTCCGCCCCAACATGGGCAGCGGCGTCCCTAGGACCCGTCGCCGTGTTGCCGCATGCTGGCGCGTCAGGGAGCTGCGCAATCGGGCGCAGCGAGCGGCAGAAGGCGGGCAGATGAACAAGCGTATGGCCGTAATGACGATGGGCGTGGCCGTGGCTGTCCTCGCGGGTGGTGGCGCGGCAATGGCGGCGGCGACCGCGAGCGGGCCGGTTGACAGCAGCGGCGTAGTCCACGGCTGCTACACCAACGCGGAGGTGAACGGCTCGCACGTAATCGTGCTCCAGGACGCCGGCGCCAGCTGCCCGAAGGGCACGACTGCGGTGTCGTGGAACGAGCAGGGACAGACGGGCGCCACGGGACCGGCAGGCCCCGCTGGCCCGGCTGGCTCGCAGGGCCCGGCTGGCCAGGATGGTGCGGTGGGCCCGGCTGGACCGGCTGGACCTTCTACCGCTGGCCCAGGCGGGCTAGATGTGATTACCGTCCAGGCACAGGGGATAGGTGTGGCATCGGCGACGTGCCCGGCTGCCAACCCGTACGTGATCGGCGGCGGTGGGACGGCCTATAACACCAGTGCCGTCCAGAGCGCACCAGTGGCATCGGAACCCTTTAACGTTAACGGCACGCAGGGCTGGGTGGTCAACGGAGGGCAGGACGCCAGCCTCTCAGAGGCATGGGCGATCTGCTCGCAGTAGCCAAGCCCGCGGGAGCCACTGTCGCCAGCGCGCTGGGCCACAGGGGCCCCGCACGTCCTTACAGCCGGTGGCCGAACGATGACCAGCTGAATGAGCCCAGAGGTGATGCACGGCGGGCCGCTCCATCGCGGCACGCTGCTGCGCGGCCGGGCCGAGGCTGAGATGCCATTGGCCGGGGCGCAGTCGGCCCTGATTTACTTGAGGGATCGGGGGGCCGGTTTCGCTAGCCGGACCTGCAGCTGGGCGCACCGCACGTACTAGCCGGAGGCCGCTGGTGGCGAGTTCGGGTGGCGCTCGACTCAGCGGAGGTACCGAGCCATCGCTGACCACCGTTGAGCGGCGCGGGATTGAGCACGTCCCGGCATCGGAGCGCTGGGGCAAGCCGAGCAGCCTGTTCTGGATGTGGGCGGGCGCTGTCTGGAACGTCGAATTCGTCGTTTACGGCGCGATCGCCGTGGTGGTGTTCAGGCTGTCCTTCGCCCAGGCCGTCGCGGTTACAGTGATCGGCAATCTCTCCTATCTCCTCACCGGACTGGCCAGTCTCCAGGGTCCGGCAGCGGGAACGACAACCTTCGGGATCAGCCGCGCGCCATTTGGGCCGACCGGCAACCGGCTCGTCTCGTTCTTCAACTGGCTCACGCAGGTCGGCTTCGAGATCGAGGGCATCTCGCTGATCGTGTTCGCCGCGATCCTGCTGGCGGGCAAGTCCGGCTTCACCGTTGGGAACGCGACCAAGGTCATCTTCATCATCGTCGCGGTCGCGATCCAGGCGGTGCTGCCGCTGCTTGGTCACGCGGCCGTGCTCACCGTGCTGCGGTGGCTCGCCATCCCGTTCGTCGTGCTGTTCGCGGTGATGGCGGCGCTGACCGCGCGAAAGGTCGACCTGCATGTACCGCCCCACGGAGCCAGCTGGGGCGCCCTGACCATCTATCTGGCCCTGGTGATCGCCGCGGGAGGTCTCGGCTGGACCGAGAACGCGAACGATTATTCGCGCTACCTGCCGCTGGGCGCGGACAAGAAGCGGATCGTGCTGGCCGTGGCACTTGGCGGCGCCGTCCCATCGGCGCTGCTTGAGATTCTCGGGGCGGCGATCGCGACTGCCGTTCCCCTTGCGACCACCCCGAACGGCCTGGTCGCGGGCTTCCCCGGCTGGTTCGTCTGGCCCTACCTGATCTTCGCCATCGTCCAGCTGTTCGCCATCAACACGCTGGACCTCTATTCCTCCGGCGTCACGCTGCAGAGCCTTATCCCGCGCCTGAAGCGGCTGCAGTGCGTGGGAATCGACGCTCTCATCTGCGGCGGCCTGGCCGGGTACGCGGTGTTCTCCTCCGATTTCTACGCGCTGCTCGCCGACTTCCTGCTGTTCATCATTGTGTGGCTCGGGCCGTGGTGCGCGATCTACCTGGTGGATAGCTGGCTGCGCCGGAACCGGTACGACTACCGTGGGCTGCTGAATGAACGGACCGGCCGGTATTACCGGAACGGCGGCGTGCACTGGCCGGCCATCATCGCCCAGGTCGCCGGCATGGCGTGCGCCGCGCTGTGGTTCAGCGCCTACCCGCATTACGTCGGGCCGCTAGCGAGCCGGACCGGCGGGCCGCTCGGCTCCGACTTCAGCGTCTTCACCGGGCTGGTCGTCGGCGGCGTCGTGTACTACCTGCTGGCGCGCGGGTCCGTGCGCGCCGAGGGCGTCGCGACCGCGCCGCCGGACGCGTCCGGCTGACTTGTCAGCGGCCAGCCATCGCGGCGTCCACCAGTTATACCGGCCAAGCAGGTACATGGTGGCCGGCACCACGACAAGCCGGATGACTGAGGCATCGATGAGCACACTCAGCCCGAGCCCGAGCGCGAGCATCTTGACTGTGACGTTCGTTGAGACCAGGAACGCGGCGAATACGCTGGTCATTATCAGCGCCGCGCAGGTGATCACTCTGCCTGTGGTGGCCAGGCCGTGCGCGACGCTGTAATGATTGTCGCGGGTCCGCAGCCACGCCTCGCGCACCCTGGACAGCAAGAACACCTCGTAGTCCATTGACAGCCCGAATACGATTGCGAAGATCATCATCGGTACGTACGACTCGATCGGCACCTTCTCGCTGACGCCAAGGACCGAGCTGCCCCAGCCCCACTGGAACACGGCCACGATGATGCCCCAGGCCGCGCCGATGGACAGCAAGTTGAGCAGGCCTGCCTTCAGGGCGAGCACGGGACTTTTGAACGCGAACAGCAAGAGCACGAAGGCAGCGGTGATCACTGCGGCGATGATGTAAGGCAGCCTGCTGCCAACTACGTCGCGGAACTGCAATTGTCCGGCCAGGGAGCCGGTGACGTAGCCAGTCGACTGGCTTGCCCAGAGCGCGGCCGGTAGCGTTTCCTGCGCGAGGACCTGCATCAACCGGTCGGTAGCTGCCGCCTGCGGCCCGCTCTTGGGCAGCACGGTCGCATACAACAGCGCTCCGTCGGGCGTGGCCTTGACCGGCGACACCGCAGCCACATCCGGCGTCTGGGCCAGCGCCTTGCGCAGCTGAGACTGCAGCAGCTGCCTGCCGGTCGTTCCGTGGACGCCGCTGCCCATCTGGGCCACGACCGTGAAGGGGCCGTTCGCGCCAGGCCCGAAGGCCGCGCTGAGCTCGTCGTAGGCTTTCTTGGCCGTGGAGCCAGCCGGGTCGGCGCCCGCGTCTATGTGGCCGAGCTGCATCGAGAACGCAGGAATGGCCAGGATCCCCAGCAGGGCAACGGCTGCCACAAGGTAACGCCAGGGATGCGCGCCGAGCCGCTCCGCGTACCGGGCCCAGCCGGCGTACCCGGCCGACGCTTCAGCCACGGGCCGCCGGATCCGGAGCCGGTCGATATGTGAGCCGGCAATCGCGAGCAGCGCCGGCACTACCGTGATGGCGCTGAGCGCGGCCACCATGACTGTGATCCCCGCGGCCAGGCCGAGCTTGCCGATGAAGGTAAGGCCGGAGGCGTACAGACCCAGCAACGCGATCACCACCGTCACGGCTGCGACCAGGACGGCCCGGCCGCTGGTGACAACTGCGCGGGCTGCTGCCTCAGCCGGCTCGATGCCGTCCATCACGTACTGGCGGTGGCGAGTGGTCAGGAACAGTGAGTAGTCGATGCCGACGCCCAGGCCCATCATGATCGCAAGCGTCGGCGAGACACTCGGGAACGTGGTGGCCGCGGCGAGCATGCCGAGCCCAGACAGTCCCGCGAACGCGCCGGCCAGTGCGCTGAGGACCGGCAGGCCAGCACCATACACGCTTCCGAAGCCGATCAGGAGAACGACAAGAGCCGCGGCGATGCCGATTGCCTCAGATCGCGGGTCCCTGTTCTTGAGCTTGGCCGCCTGCCCGAGTTGACCGCCATAGTTCACGGTCACGCCCGCTTTCCTGGCCGGCGCGACGGCCAGGTTGACCTTCACCAGATAGCTGGCCCCGAGGGACTGAGGGTTCACGGAGAAATGCACGGTCGCGTATGCGGTCCGGCCGCCCGGCGCGACCGCGCTCTTCGTCAGCGGGTCGGACGCACCGAGGACGTCGGCGAGCGCACGAATGTTGGTCATCGACTGCTCGACGGCGGTGTGGCGGCCCGCCAGTGTCCCGGAACTGACAGTGAACACAAGCTGGCCGCCCTGGCCGCCGGCCGCGGGCCGATGCTCGTGGAGCAGGTTGGCGCCGGTCTGCGCCGACGTGTTAGGGAGGGAGAAGTTGTCTGAATACACGCCGCCGAGCGCGTGATTGCCTGCCGTCGCCCCGGCCAGCAGGCCGACCCAGAGCAGGACGACAACCGCCCGATGGCGCGCGCTCCACCGGGCCATCCGGTAAAGAGCGCCGCCGTGTCGCGCTTGAGCAGACTCATCGGCGGTGGTTACCTGCTGGCCGCTGGCAAGGCGCTGGCCAGCCAGGGCGCCAGGTTGCACGAGAGGGCGGTTGCCGCGCCGCCTAGCCCGGCTGACGACGTACCAGATGATGCCGGCTAGCACCACTACGACGATGAGCAGCCCGATCAGCAGGCGGAGGCGGTGATGGTGCCCGGCGGCGGCGGCGGCCTGCAATGCCTGGCCGGCGAGGATGAGCCGGTGGGAAGCCACGTGAGCGAGAGCGGTCAGGCGGGCAGATTCTGTCACACCTGACAGATTAGACAGAACTGTCAGGTGTGACAAGTTGTGAGATGATCATTCTGTGACGGCATCTGCAGGTCGGCGGGAGGCCAACAAGCAGGCCACCAGGGCCGCGCTGCTGGCAGCGGCCAAACGGCTGTTCGCCGAGCGAGGCTTCGAGGCCACGACGATTCGCGACATTGCTGCCGAGGCCCAGGTGACCGAGCGAACGTTCTACCGTTACTTCGACGGCAAGGAAGGCCTAATCGGCGATGAGTACCGGGCCTGGCTCAGCATCTTGCACGAGGCGATCCTGTCACGTCCGCCAGACGAGGCGCCGGTAGTCGCAGTGCGGCAGGCGATGATCTCCATCGGGCAGCAGGTCGCTTCGGGCGCGGGTCCGATACCGCTGTGGCTATTCAGCGAGGGACCGCCAGTCACGAGCCTCCGCCGTTCCGCTCCGCGCCCGCTGCTCCAGCTCGAATCCTCGATTGCCGACGCGATTATGACCCGGCTGCGATCTGCTGGCGACAATGCCGGGCGCGGCGATTCCGGTGCCGCCGAGGATCTCAGAGCCAAAGTCATCAGCCGGGTCGCGGTAGCCGCACTCCGGAGTGCGACCATTCAGTACCGGGAACAGCGTGCCGGGGGCCACTCCGCAGCACCAGGCCCACTGGAACTGCTGACTGCCGTGTTCGCAATCATCAGCGAGGACTGGCGGGCCTGACGCTACGGCTGGCCGAAGCTGGCGCTTCGACCGCGGCTACGAGCCGAGCGGGAAGGAAACGCCCGACAGCGCGGTGAAATCCGAGACTGGCGTGTTTGCGCCTGACGGGTCATACACCTCCATCACGCCCTTCGGGCTGATAAACAGCGTGCCGAAGTTGGTCAGGCCCTCTTCGACTGACACTGTGATGAACAGGTTGGTGGATGGGCGGTACTTCTTCGGCAGCGTGGCGAACTGAGCTTTCCCCTGAATGGGCTGGTACATCCCGCCGGATAGGTACACGATGCCGTTGCTCACGCCGTAGCTCGGTGCACCAGACTTGTATGACGTTTTCGCCGCCGACTTCCAGCCATTCACTAGATGCAGCGGGTGCATGGTGATCCTGCCATGGCTCGCCGCCGGCCTGACGGTGCTGTGCTGGGTCATAGCCGTAGCGGCGTACGCGCCGCCGCTGAGCGAGAAGATGAGCGCCAGCAATGAGATGGCGAGTGCTGGCGACTGCGGGACAAGGGCGCGTAACCGTCGCATGACGTTCCTCCCGGAGACGTAGGAGGCCGCGGCTGCGGCCGCCGGCAGTAAGCTACAGAACTTCGAGCCCGGCGGACAGCGCAGCCGCGCAGGCGGCTAGTGTCAGCGAACGTGAGTCCACCGCGTGTTGCGATCGGCCCAGGCCATGGCGACTTTGCCGTCGACGCAGTCCGGGCCGGAGGTGGTGTGCCGGCCGACGCCGATGCGCCGGCTGATGCCCTGATCTGGCTCTCACCGCAGGACACTGAGGGCCTGCGCGGCGCTCTGAGCGCCACATCGGCGCGCTGGGTTCAGCTCTCCTCGGCTGGCGTCGAGGTCGTGCTGGCCGCCGGCCTGTTCGACCAGGATCGCAGCTGGACCTCTGCCAAGGGGATCTATGCCGAGCCGGTCGCCGAGCATGCGCTGATGCTCGCGCTGGCGGGGCTGCGCTGCATGCGCCAGCGCATCCAGGCACGGTCGTGGGGCCCGCCGGCCGGTGAGTCGCTGTACGACGAGCCGGTGACGATCCTTGGTGGCGGCGGGATCACCGCGAAGCTGCTCGAGCTCCTCGCGCCATTCCGGGTTAACGCGACAGTGGTGCGCCGCCGCCCGGATCCGGTTCAGGGCGCGGCGCAGACCCTGTCGGCTGCGATGCTGCCCGCGGCGCTCTCCGACGCGAAAGTTGTCTTCCTTGCGCTCGCGCTGACCCCGGAAACCGAAAAGATCATCGGCGCGGCGCAGCTGTCCGCCATGCGCCCGGACGGCTGGCTGGTCAATGTCGCGCGCGGTCGGCACATAGATACCGAGGCGCTGGTGACAGCGTTGTCGCGGGGCGAGATCGGCGGCGCTGCCCTCGACGTGACGGACCCCGAGCCGTTGCCGGATGGCCACCCGCTCTGGACTCTGGAGCGCTGCATCATCACGCCGCACACCGCCGACACGGAGGACATGATCAGGCTGCCGCTGGCGCTCCGCATCAGGGACAACGTGGCCAGGTTCGCGGCCGGGGAGCCGCTAGGGGGAGTGGTCGATCCTGCTGCCGGTTACTAGCGCCAGGTAGGCGGCGCCACGCGGCGAAATCCGGTAGCCGACATCGAGGCTGATCGTCAGGCCAAGTTCCTTCAGGCGGCGGACGTGCAGCTTAAAGTCGGCCCGTTCCCAGTTAAGCTTCGGTGCGAGTATCGCCGACGACACGCCCGGCTGGCTCGCGATCTGTGTCAGTACCTGCATCGTCCACGGCCCACGCTTGCTCGCCCGGTCCATCCGCTCGAGCCGCCCGGCAATCGCCGCGGACTCGCTGTCGGTGAGAGTCTCGGTCGCGGCCAGTTCGTCCCGGGGATCTGGCGTGTCCAGCGGGCGGAACCTGACTCGGTACAGCGGCAGCGCCGGATCACCGCGCAGATCATCGACAAGGGTATGGACCGAGCCGAATCCGGCGTCGCGCGCTTGCGCAGGCGTGATGTCGGCCGGTTCGACCACGTCGACGGCCTCGGCCAGCACCATGCCAAGCCCGGTGCGGTACTGATGGCCGGCGACGACCTGGCA
>Ga0335075_10007634_pt1 | contig 16628 bp, 22 predicted proteins | sample Lox_Sample_24_FD_206723 | JGI IMG/M metagenome (GOLD analysis project Ga0335075, IMG submission 206723) | Soil microbial communities from Loxahatchee National Wildlife Refuge, Florida, United States - Lox_Sample_2.4 | ecosystem: Environmental > Terrestrial > Soil > Wetlands | place: USA...
GCACCGGGGGATAGCCGGCGCACGGGCGGCGGCGGGCGTACGCGGGGGGTGCCGATTGCTTCTAGGAAGCGGTGGCGGCGATGCCGACGACCAGGTACTCACCGTCGCCGTCGGCTTCGGTGCGGACCTCGTCGGCCAGCGTTTCCAGCGAGCCGCCGACGTCGGGCAGCGCCAGGCTCGAGCGCAGCCCGTCGGCGGCTCCCGCCTCCATCGGGCCGATCTTCAGCTCGACCCCCTCGGGGCGGTCGGCGATGCTGAGCTTCACCTGGCCGTCGGCGAAGCCGCGCGGGGCCGCCGCCGAGATCGCGTCGGCGAGCAGCATCGCGTCGGAGATCCGGTCGACGGTGACCTCCTGGCGGGCGGCGAGCGCGGTCAGCGCCCGGCTCAGCACCGGGCCGAGCAGCTCGGCGGCGCCGACCTGGATCTCGGTCGCGTCGGGGACCTCCGGCGCGTCCGGGCGGGTCACCTCCGCCTCGCCGGGGATCGGCCGCGAGCGCAGCGGCAGGTGCATCCGGATTTCGGTCCCCCGCTCGACCCCGCCGCGGATCTCGAAGCTGGAGGAGAGCGCCGCGATCAGCGCCAGGCCGATCCGCAGGCTGGGCCGGTCGACGCCGGGCCGGGGGCTGATCCCGCGGCCGAAGTCCCGCACCGCCACCGTGAGGCCGTCGAGGTCCGGCAGCGCCTCGATTTCCAGCAGGCCCACCTCGTCTTCCGGGTAGGCGTGCACGACGACGTTCATGCAGGCCTCGGTGACCACCGTCTTCAGGTCGGCGATCGCCGCTTCGTCCATGCCGATCTGCTCGGCCAGGCCGGCGATCGCGTGCCGCACCACCGCGACGTTCTCCGCCTTCGCGGGGAGCGACATCTGGAGGCCTGCTGAATCGACGTTGGTGGAGCTCAAATTTCGGTCCCTGGCGATGACGCCGCTCAGTGCCGCGTCCGGGTCGGTCACGCCACCGGCGAACGCTACCGGCCTGACGTTCGCCCTGATACCCAGACGCACCCCCCGCAAACGGACGATGCGGGACGAGTGGCCCCTGCGCTAGCATCGCGACCAGTGGGTCCAGCGCCGTTTCAAGCATCCGCCTCCGACCTGGAGGGCGGCGTCCGACTTCTGGAGGTGCGCGGGGAGCTCGATCTCTCGACCGCCCTGCAGCTCGAAGGGCCGCTCGAGGAAGCCACCGAGGCCGCCGACGCCGCGGTGCTGATCGACCTCGCCGACTGCCAGTTCATCGACTCGACCGGGATCGCCCTGATCGTCCGCGCCTGGCAGCGGATCGACGCCGCCGCGGGCAACGGCGGCAAGGGCGGCCTGGTGCTCTGCTGCCAGAACGAGCAGGTCCGCCGGGTCCTCGAGGTGACCGGCCTGGAGCACTCCCTGCGCGTCTTCCCGACGCGCGAGGAGGCCGCCGCCGCGCTGCGCGGGTGAGCGTCGTCACGGGCCCGGGCCGCGGCGATTAGCGCGCCTGCGCCCGGGTAGCGGCCCTTGATGCCCGCACCACGCCGACCGAAACTGCCGCGCGAGCTGTTCGAGACGCGCACCCACGCCTGGACCTCGCTCGGGCTCGGCGAGGAGATCGAGACGCGGGCCGTCTCGAAGCGCTCGCTGGTCGGCCTGGTCGTCGCCCTCGTGATCCTGGTCGCGACCCTGGTCGTCTACTCGCACCGGGCCCAGATCGCCCCCGGCTACGGCGAATGGTTCCGGGTCGGCACCGTGATCGTCCTGGTCCTGGTCGGCGCCGCCGCGGTCCACTGGTTCACCCGCTCGCTCTCGCCGCGCCTCTATCGCCGGCTCGACCCGGCGACGGCGGGGACGGCGGGCTTCGTCTTCCGCCTCCTGGCGATGCTCGGCGTGGTGGTGCTGGCCCTGCGGATCGCCGGCGTCCAGGCCTCCACCCTCGCCGTCGGCGGCGCCTTCACCGCGGTGCTGCTCGGGCTCGCCGCCCAGCAGAGCCTCGGCGCGATCTTCGCCGGCGTCGTCCTGCAGACCACCCGCCCGTTCCGGGTCGGCGAACGGGTGCGCCTCGTCGGCGGCGCCCTGGCCGGCTCGCTGGAGGGGACGGTGACCTCGCTCGGCCTCTTCTACACCACCCTCAGCCAGGGGGCGGACCGACTGCAGATCCCCAACAACGTGCTGCTGATGCTGGCCGTGGTGCCGCTGCGCGAGCCGGAGAAGATCGACGTCAAGGTCCGCTTCCCGCGCCAGGCGAGCCCGCGCGAGATCGAGCAGCAGCTGCTGCGCACGATCACCGTGCCGACCCGCTACCGGCCCAGCGTCTCGCTGGAGGAAATCGAGCCCGACAGCGTGATCTTCCGGATCGCGGCGACGCCGCTGCGCTCCGAGGACGGCTCGCAGCTCGCCGACGAGGTGCTGGAGGCGCTGCGCCGCCACGACACCGCCGAACACGAGTCGGCGAGCATCACCCCGCTGCCGGATTGAGCGGCAGCGGGCGCGGCGACCGCGCTCGCCCTCAGCCGAAGATCACGATCAGCAGGTTGACCACGATCGCCACCGGGGTGGCGATCACCGAGATGTCGCGGAAGAACTTGGCGAAGCCGCCGCGGTAGCGGACCGACTCCATCAGCAGCGTGCCGACCACGTCGGCCATGTTGACCAGGGCGACGGCGATCGCGATGCCGATCGCGACGGCGCGCCAGCCGGTCGCGGTGCCGCCCGCCGCGGCGACGGCGGCGAGGACGACGACGACGATCGTGCCGACGATGCCGAAGATCATCCCGGCGAGGTCGCCGCGGGTCAGACCGGGCAGGTAGGCGGAGCCGACCTCGTGGCCGGCGTCGGTGTTGGAGTAGCCGCGGGTGCTGGTCTCGGTGTCGACGACGTGTTCGTTGGAGTCCGGCCCGCCGTCGACGACGATCAGCTTCAACGGCGGCTCGAGCGAGTCCTCGGCGTGCTTCCAGAGCCCGCCCTCGTACCAGTCCTTGGAGTCGTCGGCGTGGGAGAAGATCAGGATCTGGTCGGCCGGCTTCTCCAGCAGCGCGTCCTGGGCCGCCTGCACCGGGTCGGGGTCGCCGACTTCCGCGGTGGCGATCGGCACGCCGCCCGCCTTCGCCGCCGTCAGCGCCTCGCGCAGCCGCTGCTCGGCTTCCACCCGCGGGTGGTCGATGTCGCCGAGGGTGTGGTGCAGCGGGTTGATCTCGACCGCCGGGGCGATCAGGCGCACCTCCGCCCCCTCGCCCTCGCCCGCCTCGCGCCGCAGCGCCTCGACCGACTCGCGCGAGCCGAACGCAGGGGTGACGATCGCGATCAGGCTGCGCTGCGCCATCGGCCTGCTATCTCACTCGTTCTCGTCCGCGGGGATCGGCTCGTCGGGCTCGCCGTACTCGTCCGGATCCTGTGGCTCCTCCGGCCGCGAGAGGCCGTCGGGGAAGCGATGCTGATCGCCGTGCGCGGCGATGTTCTCGAGGTCCTCCTCGGCCAGCTCGAACCCCTCGGCCTGGCCCTCGCCGCCCTCGATCAGCGGCTGCCGCGCCGGGTCGTCGCTGTCGGGGGGCACGTTGCCGCCGAGCGCGCCGGCTTCGCGGGCGGCTTCCGCCTCTTCCTCCTCGACGAACTCCTCGTCGCGCCGCTCCTCGGGGCCCGCGTTCACGAGACGGCTCCGGTCTCCGGGGCCTTCTCGGTCGAGCTGTCGGTCGTGACGTTCGGCGGCGCCGGCGCCTGCGCGATCGGGTCGGGCCGATCGTCTCCCCCCGAGGACCGTCCGATCAACCATCCGACCAGGGCGCCGGCGAGGACGCCGATCGTCAGCAGGGTGACCGAGCGGAACGGCCTGCGGGTGAATTTGGACGCGGTTCCGTGGGCGGTGTGCTTCGCGGTCGTCTTGACCGCCTGACGGGCGAGTTTGGTCTTGACTGACATAGCGACACGTTACCCGTCGATCAGGGGTGGTTAACCGGGGTCGCCCGATCGTCGAAGGAGCGCCGCAGGTAGGCGGCGTCGGCCGGGGCGAAGCCCTCCCAGTCGTTGTTCAGGTAGACGAAGACCGGACGACGGGAGCGCCAGGCCGCGATCCGCCGGCGCCAGCGGTCGAGCTCGGCCTCGGAGTAGTTGCCGCGCCGGCCGCGATGGCCGTAGTGCAGGCGCAGGTAGGCGAGCGGGCCGAGCGGCCGCGCCTCCGGCAGCCCGCGGCGCGGGTCGTCGGCGACCACCAGCGAGGCCCCGTGGCGGTCGAGCAGGCGGCGGACGGCGGCGGTGAACCAGCTCGGGTGACGGAACTCGAAGCAGTGGCGGGCGCGCGGCAGCGCCGCCAGGAACTCGTCGAGGACGGCGTCGTCGCGCTCGAAGTTCCCCGGCAGCTGCCAGAGGACCGGGCCGAGCCGGCGCCCCGCGCGCAGCGGCTCGAGCGGCTCCCAGAAGCGGCGCAGGCCGGTGTCGACGTCGCGCAGCCGGCGCACGTGGGTGAGGTAGCGGCTGCCCTTGACCGCGAAGCTGAAGCCGGCGGGGGTCTGCTCGACCCAGCCTTCCACGGTGCTCTGGCGCGGCAGCCGGTAGAAGGTCGCGTTGACCTCGACCGTGTCGAAGCTCTGCGCGTAGCGCTCCAGCCGGCGGCGCTCCGGCACGCCGGCGTAGAGGCCGGCGCGCCAGTCGTCGTAGCTCCACCCCGAGCAGCCGATCCGCACCGGCTCCACGGCGGCCTCAGTCGCCGGCGGTGCCGCGGAAGAGGGCGGCGAGGTCGTCGTCGGGGTACTCGGCGGCGACCGCGGCCAGCTGCGCGGCGAGCGCCTCGAGCACCGGGATCTCGGCGCCCGCGTCGGTGCCGGCGGCGACCGCGAGGCGGGCGTCCTTGGCGGCCAGCTCGAGGCGGAAGCTCGGCCGGTAGTCGCCCTTCAGCATCGCCTCGCCCTTCATCCGCATGTAGGGGGCTTCGAGCGGGCCGTCCTCGATCGCGTCGAGGGCGAGGTGGGGTTCGAGGCCGAGCGCCCGGGCGAGCCGGAGCATCTCCGCGGTGCCCTCGACGAGCGAGCAGATCCAGCTGTTGACGACCACCTTGAGGCGGCTCCCCTGGCCCGCCTCGCCGAGCCAGATCGTCCGTTTGCCGATCGCGTCGAAGAACGGCTCGAGCCGCTCGCGCGCCCCCTCCGGGCCGGAGGCGAGGACCACCAACTGGCCTTCCTCGGCCGGCGCCTTGGTCCCGAGGACCGGCGCGTCGACGTACTCGAGCCCGCGCTCGCGGGCGAGCGCGGCGCAGCGCTCGGAGCCCTCGACGCCGATCGTCCCCATCTGCGCCCAGATCGAGCCCTCGGCGCCGGCGGCGCCGCCGTCGGGCCCCGACATCGCGGCGATCGTCGCCTCGGCGTCGCTCAGCATGGTCACCACCAGGTCGGCCCCGCGCACGGCCTTGCGGGCGGTGTCGAAGCGCTCCAGCCCGGCGGGCCCGGCGAGGTCGTCGAGCTTCGCCGCGGTGCGGTTCCAGGCGTGCACCGGGATCTCGGCGGCGGCCACGTTGCGGGCGATCCCCTGCCCCATCGTGCCGCCGGCGCCGAGCACCGCCACCGCCTTGATCTCCGCATTTTCGTGTGAATTGCTCATACGCTTGGTATATATCGACACGCCTTTGCCGGCTCTCACAAAATGCGTATCACCGGTGGGAGAATCTGGCTCTAAAAGTCAGGTTGCGCGACGGGCGGCGGGCCGCTGGGATGGCGAACCTATGCCAGCGGAGAACAACTCCCCCGCACGGGAGACAATCGACCAGAACCTCGTCCGGGCGCTCGCCCACCCGACTCGGGTGCGGATCCTCGAAGCGCTGCAGGGACGGACGGCCAGCCCGACCGAATTGGCGCGTGAATTCCACGAGAGCCTCGGGGTCGTCTCGTACCACACCAACGCGCTGCTGGAGGTCGACTGCATCGAGCAGGTCGGCACCCGGCCCAAACGCGGCACGATCGAGCATTTCTACACCGCCCGTCCGCGCTCGTTCATCGGCCACCAGGACTGGCGCCGGGCGCCGCTCTCGGCCCGCGCCGGGGTGACCAGCGAAGCGCTGCGCACCTTCGCCGCCAAGATCGGCCAGGCGATCGACGCCGACACGATCGACCGCCGCGAGGACACCACCCTCAACTGGATGCCGATCACCGTCGACGAGCAGGGCTGGCGGGAGACCGCCGAGATCCTCGACCGGGCGCTGCAGGAGCTGATGGCGGTGGCGGCGGCCAGCCGCGCGCGGCTCGGTGCCGAGCCGGGGATCCCGGTGGTGACCGGCCTGGCCGCCTTCGAGACGCCGCCCGGCAGCTCCCCCCCGGCGGAGGCGAGCTGAGCGGAGGAGGTTCGGTGGCGGGCGCTCAACTGGCCCCCGCCACCGCCTTCTGCAGCTGGTCCTTGCTCATCTTCGAGCGGCCTTCGATGCCGAGCTTCTTGGCGTCGTTGTAGAGCTGTTCGCGGGTGCGGCCGCCGGGGCCTTTGCCGGACTGGCGGCCGCCGCGGGAGCTCGCCGAGGCGCCCCTTTTGGAGCTCCGCGAGGAGGATTTCGACTCGCCCGAGCGAGCTTTTTCCTTGTTCACCGTGCGCGCCGCGATCTCCTCGGCGCGTTTGGTCGAGCGTCCCTCTTTTTCCTCGCTTTTTTTGATGTCTTTGTACTGGCGCTCCCGTTTGGAGCCTTTTTTAACCCCTCTGGGCGGCATGCTTTCCCTCCTCGAACTCCTCGACGATCTTCGCGTTGAAGGCTTCGAGATCGTCCGGTTTGCGACTGGTCACCAGTCCTTGGTCGACGACCACTTCCTCGTCTACCCACTCGGCACCGGCGTTGCGCAGGTCGGTCTGCAGGCTCGGCCAGGAGGTCAGCTTGCGTCCCTTCACCACGTCGGCCTCGACCAGCGTCCAAGGGCCGTGGCAGATCACCCCGACCGGCTTGCCCGCCTCGAAGAAGTCGCGGACGAACCGGACCGCCTCGGGGTGAGTGCGCAGGTTGTCGGGGTTGGCCACCCCGCCGGGCAGGACGAGGCCGTCGAATTCCTCGGCCTTGGCGTCGCCGACCGCCCGGCCAGCCTCGTAGGTCTCCGCCTTGTCGAGGTGGTTGAAGGCCTGCACGTCGCCCGCCTCCGGGGCGAGCAGCTCGGTCTCCCCGCCGGCCGCCTCGACCGCCTTGCGCGGCTCCGTCAACTCGACTTCCTCGACCCCCTCGTTGGCGGTGAGGAAGGCGATCTTCTTGCCGTTCAACTCGTCTGCCATCTGCTCGGCACTCCTTTCCTGAGAAGCGTTGCGTTGCCGCTCAGGTACCCGAACCGGGGCCTCCCAACAACGAGCGCGGCCAGAGCCTGCGGGCGCGGACGACGTTGGTCTCGGCGCCGAGGACGACGAACATCGCCCCCAGGTGGATCCAGGCGAGCAGCCCGATCACCAGGGCGAAGGTGCCGTAGACGGCGGAGGCGTTCTTGACCTCGTGCGAGATGTACCAGCCGCCGGCGATCTGCAGGATCTCCCAGCCGATCGTGGCGACGACGACGCCGGGGACCAGCGCCCGCGTCTCCACCGTGTCGGTGGTGAGGAGGCGGAAGACGGCGCCGAAGACGAAGAGGTTCAGCCCCGTCGCGACCACCAGCCCGAGCGCCTTGCCGCCCGGGCCGAGGAAGCCGGCGCCGCCGGAGACCAGCCCGGAGACGACGGTGGAGACGACCGCGAGGCCGCCGAGGATCACCAGCAGGCCGATCGCCCGCAGCCGCGAGCCGAGGAAGCCGCGCGTGGCCGACTTGGGGACCCCCCAGCAGCGGTTGAAGGTCTGCTCGGTCTCCAGCACCACGCCGAGGCCCGCCAGCAGCGAGCCGACGATCCCCACCGCGAGCGCGACGCCGCTGCCCTGCAGGCTGCCGCCGCGCAGCTGGTTGCCGATGATCGGGAACTGGGCGAGGGTCGAGTTGACGACTTCCCGGCGCAGTTCTTCGTCGCCCGCGAGGACGTAGCCGAGGATCGTCGTCAGCAGCAGGAGCAGGGGGAAGAGCGAGAAGAAGGTGCGGTAGGCGATCAGCGAGACCATGCTGCCGCCTTCGTCCTCGCTGAACTTCTTGACCACGCCGAGCGGCAGCGCCAGCGCCGGCTTGCGCTGCTGGTAATCGTCGAAGCGCCGCAGCGGCGCTTTCAGGTCCATGGCGGAGTCCTTACCCCGTGAGAGGCCGGACTCACCCGGCTAGGCAGCGGCGAAGACGGGCTCGAAGCCCTCGATCCGCACCGTGAGGAGCCCGTGCCCGCACTCGCAGGCGACCGCCTCGAGCTCGCCGAGCTCGTCGACCCAGAGGGTCAGCTCCGCGTCGCAGCGCGGATCGGAGCAGATCAACTCGACCTGGAACATGACGCGAATGGTCACGCCGGCGTCAGACGGAAAGCTCGGGCAGCTCCTGCTTCTGGCTCAGGAGCGGCGCGTAGAGGTCGCCCTTGGCGGCGATGCGGGCGCGCAGGTCGTCGATCGTGAAGACCAGCGCCGCCGCGTCGCCGGCCGCGGCCGCCGCCTCGACCTCCTCCCACCCGAGCGGGGTCGAGGCCGTCGGCAGCTCCTTGGCGCGCAGGCTGTAGACCGAGGCGGTGGTCTTGTGACGGTCGTTCTGACTCCAGTCGATCAGCACCCGGCCGGGCCGCCGCGCCTTTGCCTGGCGCGAGACGATCTCGTCCGGGAAGCGCGCCTCCATCGTCTCGGCCACCGCCTTGGCGAAGGGACGGGACCGCGCGAAGGTGGCGGTGCCGTTCAGCGGCGCGTGCAGGTGGAGGCCCTTCGAGCCGGAGGTCTTCGCGTAGCAGTCGAGGCCCAGTTGGGCGAAGAGCGCGCGCAGGCGCAGGGCGACGCGGGCGCAGTCGACGACGTCGGCGGGGGCGCCCGGATCGAGGTCGAAGACGAGCGAGTCGGGGCGGTCGAGGTCGGCGGTCCGGGCGAGCGAGGTGTGCAGCTCGACGTTGGCCAGGTTGGCGGTCCAGACCAGGGTCGGCAGGTCTTCGATCAGCGTGTAGTCGATCTCCGCCTTGTGGCTCTCCGACCAGATCCGCGCCGTCGCCACCCAGTCGGGCCGGTGCCGCGGCGAGCGCTTCTCGTAGAAGAATTTGCCCTCGACCCCGTCGGGATAGCGTTTCAGCGTCACCGGCCGGCCGCGCAGGTGCGGCAGCAGGACCTCGGCGAGGTCGGCGTAGGCGTCGATCAGGTCGCCCTTGGTGAAGCCGGTCCGCGGGTAGAGCACCTTGTCCAGGTTGGAGACGGTCAGCTCGCGGTCGCCGACCGGGAGGCGGAATTTGTTCTTCTTCGTCGTCGGCTCGGCGGCGGCGGTGAGCCGGGGCGCGGGCGTCGGCTCGGGCCTCCCCGCCGCCCGCACCAGGAGCCAGTCGCCGGTGCGCCGGCCCGGGACGTAGGCGCTCGAGCGCCTCTTCAGGACCAGGCCCTCGACGCCCTGGGCGCCGGCGGCGGCGAGGAGCTCCTTGATCTTGCTCGTCGCCGCGCGCGGCGTGCGCCAGGCCTCGCCCTCCAGCCCGAGCTCCTCGAGCAGCTCGCGCCGCCGCCGGTACGGGGCGCCGGTCAGGTCCTCCCCGTCGCGGTAGAGCAGGTCGAAGATCACGTAGGTGGCGGGGTTCTCGCGGGCGCGCCGGCGCAGGGCGCTCGCGGAGCCCGGCCGGTCGCGGCGGGCGAGCCGCTCGGGGTCGGGCCGGCCGGCGGCGTCGAAGACCACCAGCTCGCCGTCGAGGACGAGGTCGCGGGCGCCGACCTGGCGGGTCAGCCGGTGCACCTCGGGCCAGCGGGAGCCGATGTCGACGAGCTCGGCGTCGTGGAGGTCGAGCCGCCCCGGCCGGCAGCGGGCCAGCGCCCGCACCCCTCCCCAGGCCAGCTCCGCCGCCCAGCCGCGGGTCGAGCGCGGCAGCTCGCCCGCGTCGGCGAGCATCGGGCGGCAGGGCTCCGGGAAGGGGTCCGGGTCGCCTTCCGGCGGGTCCATGCGGTGGATCATCCAGTCCTTCGGCCCGCCCGCCCGGAAGAGGGCGTAGCGGCCGCGGAGGCGCTCGCCTTCGAAGCGGAAGATGACCTCGTCGTCGCGCCACTTCTCCGGCTCGTAGGTGCCGCTGTCCCAGATCGCCACCGTGCCGGCCCCGTACTCGCCCTGCGGGATCGTGCCCTCGAAGGTCATGTACTCGAGCGGGTGGTCCTCGGTGTGGACGGCCTTGCGGTTTTCGGCCGGGTCGCGGGGGATCCCGTTGGGGACGGCCCAGGAGACGCCGACCCCCTCGTGCTCCAGCCGCAGGTCCCAGTGCAGGCGGGTCGCGTCGTGCTGCTGGACGACGAAGCGCGGGTTGCCCCGGCGCTTCGCGGCGCCCCGGCGCGGGGCCGGCTCGGCGGTCTTGCCGAAGTCACGTCTGCGTTCGTACTCGCTGAGCTTCGCCATCGGCACCAGCGACGGTACCCGGCCGCGGCCCCCGGGTAGGTTCGCTCCGTGATCCCGTCCGACGAGCAGATCCTGCGCGCGATCGTCGACCTCGGCGACGACGGCTTCGTCCCCCGCCACCAGCTGGTCGCCCGCTTCCGCGGCCAGGGCGAGCGCGAGATGCGCCGGGCGATCGGCCGCAGCGCCCGCCGCGGCCTGCTGCTGGAGCGCCGGGACGCCGCGGGCCGGCGCTTCCTCGCCGTCTCCTCGGAGGGCTGGGAGCTGCTTCGCAGCGGCGAGTTCGAGCCCCGCCGGCTGCGCGCCCGCGAGGGCTAGAAGGGTTCGATCCCGCGAGCGGTCCTTGAATCGTCGCGGTGCGAGTCGTCCGTCGGCGGGGCGGGCTTCTCGCGCCGCGGGCCGGCCGTCTACGCGGTGGGCAGCTCGCGCACCACTTCGCCGGCCCGCTTGTCGTCGCGCAGGCCGAGGTAGCGCGGGTGGCGGAGCTTGCCGTCGCGGGTCCACTCGCTGAAGCCGAACTGGCCGACCAGCTCGGGACTGACCCAGGTCGCCTGGCGGGGCAGCCCGGAGCCGGCGGTGAAGGGCGGGCGCTCCTGCCGCAGGGCCTCCATCTTGTCGCCCAGCATCGCCAGCGTGCGCTGGTCGAAGCCGGTCCCGACCTTGCCCGCGTAGCGCAGGTCCTCGCCTTCGTGGTAGCCGACCAGGAGGGCGCCGAAGCGCTCGCGCGAACCTTTCGGCGGGGTGAAGCCGCCGATCACCAGCTCCTGCTCGAAGGAGCACTTCACCTTCAGCCAATCGTTCGAGCGCGCGTGCACGTAGGTGCTGTCGGCGCGCTTCGCGATCAGCCCCTCCCAGCCTTTGCGGCAGGCTTCGAGGAAGAGCTTCTCCCCCTTCTCGTTGCGGTGCGGGGTGTAGCGGACCGGCCCGTGGAATTCGAGGCTCGAGCGGAGCAGCGCCTTGCGCTCGCGCAGCGGCAGCCCGGTGAGGTCGCGGCCGTCCAGCTCGAGCAGGTCGAAGACGTAGATGAAGACCTCGATCCCGGTCAGCCGGGCGAGGCGCGGCTCGGCGATCCCGATCCGGCCCTGCAGCTTCTCGAAGCTGGTGCGGGAGCCCTCGAAGGCGACGATCTCGCCGTCGGCGACGAAGTCCTGGGCCGACTCCGCCTCGAGGGCCTCGACCAGCTCCGGGTAGTTCTCCATCCGGCGGCCGGTGCGCGAGGTGAGCGTCGCCGCGCCGGGGGTGCGGCGGACGATCGCCCGGACGCCGTCGAGCTTGCGCTCGAAGACCCAGCCGGGGTCGCTGAACGGGTGCGCGGTGAGCTTCGCCTTCATCGGCTCACCCTGGACGGCCATGCCGGGGAGCGTAGCGCCGGGCTATGCTCGCGCCCATGGGCGACATGCGAGACGACCCCCGCGAGACCGAAGAAGCCGAAGCCGAGGTCAACGCCGAGCCCGGCTTCAAGGAGGGCGACGAGGTCTGGGTGGAGGATTCCGACGGCAGGCGCCACCCCGGCGTCTTCGTCGGGATGAACGAAGCGTCGGGCTGGTTCGGCGGTGGGCCGAGCGCCTACGTCATCCACGCGGACGGCCACCAGGCCGAGGTCGTCTCGACCTTCCGCATCACGCCGCGCGGCTGAGCCTTCGCGGCGCGGCCGCCCGGATCCGGGCCGAGCCCGCCTCGGCCTAGGAGGGCTGCCGCGGCAGGCCTTGGCGGCTGCCGTCGCCGTTGCCGTCCGTCTTCAGCCGTCGCGGCCGGTAGCGGTAGCCGACCCCGCGCACCGTCTCCACCGGGTCGACGTCGGCGGCGCCGCCGAGCTTGCGGCGCAGGTAGCTGACGTAGAGCTTCACCTCGTCGCGCTCGCGGATCCGGTCGCCCCACACCAGTTCGAGCAGCTGGCCGTGGCCGAGCACCCGGCCCGGATTTTCGGCGAAGGTGGCGAGCATGCGGAACTCGATCGGGGTCAGCGAGACCTCGTTACCGAGCACCGAGACGCGATGGCGGACGCGGTCGATCTCGACGAACTCGTCGGTGAGGACCACCGGGCGCAGGTCGCCGCGGCGCGGCCGGCGCAGCAGGGCCTCGAGCCGCGCCTGGAGTTCGGCGTCGGGCGTCGGCTTGCTGACGCAGTCGTCGGCGCCGCCGCGCAGGGCGGCGATCCGCTGCTCTTCCTCGAGGCCGGTGAGGGCGATCACCGGGACGTCGCTCAGCGCCCGGATGGTGGCGAGGACGTCGAGTCCGTCGGCGTCGGGGAGCTCGATGTCGAGTACGACCAGGTCCGGGCGGCCCTCGTAGAAGGCGCGCAGCCCGTCGTTCCCGCTTTCGGCACGGACCAGCTCGATTCTGGCTCTATCCGAGAGCCCTCGTAATGCTCCATGCTCCCCGAGGTCTCGCCCGATCGCCAGCACCTTGCGCCTTCCGTCGCCAGGTCCTCTCGATAGCGATGCCAATTTGTATCCAGAATTTCACGTTAGTCAGATGAATTTGTCAAGGGTTTTCGACGAACGCTGTCGTTTTCGAGTCCCCTCGCTCGTCGCCATTGCGACAGGCCCGATTACCACGATGCGGGCCCTGCAAACAAGGAGGAAGACCAGATGAGATTCATGATGTTCATGTATCCCGAAATCTCAGAAGCCGACTGGAACCCGTCGGCCGAGGAGGTCGCCGCGATGGGCCGCTACAACGAGGAGATGCGCAAAGCCGGGATGCTGCTCGCGCTCGACGGGCTTCACCCGCCGGCCGAGGGAGCCTCGGTCAGCTTCGACGGCGAGGGGGTCAAGGCGGTGACCGACGGGCCCTTCGCCGAGGCCAAGGAGGTGGTCGGCGGCTACTGGCTGATCCAGGCGCGCTCCAAGGACGAGGCGGTCGAGTGGGCGAAGCGCTGCCCGGGGCGGGACTGCCGGATCGAGGTGCGCCGCGTCTTCGAGATGGAGGACTTCCCGGCCGACGTCCAGGCCGCGGTAGCGGGCGATTGAGCGTGGCGCCAGCCGATGCCAGGGCGACGGTCGAGGCGGTCTGGCGGATCGAGTCCGCCCGCCTCGTCGCCGGCCTGGCGCGGCTGGTCCGCGACGTCGGGCTGGCCGAGGACCTGGCGCAGGACGCGCTGGTCGCGGCGCTCGAGGCCTGGCCGCGCGCCGGCGTCCCGGACAACCCCGGCGCCTGGCTGACGGCGACGGCGAAGAACCGGGCGATCGACCTCGCCCGCCGCGCCCGGACCTACGAGCGCAAGCGCGAAGAGGTGGCGCACGAGCTCGGCATCCTGATGGCGATGGACGCGGTCGACCTGGCCGCCGCGGCCGACGACCAGGTCGGCGACGACCTGCTGGCGCTGATGTTCACCTGCTGCCACCCCGCGCTCTCCACCGAGGCCCGGGTGGCGCTGACCCTGCGGCTGCTGGGCGGGCTGAGCACCGCCGAGATCGCCCGCGCCTTCCTGGTCGCCGAGCCGACCGTGGCGCAGCGGCTGACCCGGGCCAAGCGGACGCTGCGGGAGGAGCGCGCCGACTTCGCGGTGCCGGCCGGCGCCGCCCTGCGGGCGCGGCTTCCCGACGTGCTCGAGGTCGTCTACCTGATCTTCAACGAGGGCTACGCGGCCAGCTCCGGCGAGCGCTGGGTGCGGACCGAGCTCTGCGAGGAAGCGCTGCGGCTGGGGCGGATCCTCGCCGAGCTGGCGCCGACCGAGCCGGAGGTCCACGGCCTGGTGGCGTTGCTCGAGATCCAGGCCTCGCGGCTGGGAGCGCGGCTCGGCCCGGGCGGCGAGCCGATCCTGCTGCCCGACCAGGACCGCTCGCGCTGGGACCCGCTGCTGATCGTCCGCGGGCTGAAGGCGCTCGAGCGGGCCGAAGCCCTGCCCGCCCCGCTCGGCCCCTACGGCCTGCAGGCCGCGATCGCCGCCTGCCACGCCCGCGCGCTCGAGGCCGGCGACACCGACTGGGTGCGGATCGCGGCCCTGTACGAGGCGCTCGCCGCCGTCTCCCCCTCGCCGGTGGTCGAGCTGAACCGCGCCGTCGCGGTCGGCATGGCCTTCGGCCCGGAGGTCGGCCTGGCGCTGCTCGAACGGATCGCCGCCGAGCCCGCGCTGCGCGACTACCACCTGCTGCCCGGCGTCCGCGCCGACCTCCTCGCCCGCCTCGGCCGCGGCGCCGAGGCCGCCGCCGAATTCCGCCGCGCCGCCGACCTCACCGCCAACGCCCCCGAGCGACGCCTCCTCCTCCGCCGTGCGGGCGACCTCCGTTAACCCCCGCCCGGCGCGGTCGACCTGAGTATCGGATGGCCTTACTCAGGTCGACCGCGCCGGGGGTGGCCGGTGGCGAGGGAGCGGATGCCGGGGGACTCGAGGCGGTGGATCACCCAGTCGTCGAGCCGGGCGGCGCCGAGCTTCTCGTAGAAGGTGAGGGCCGGTTCGTTCCAGTCGAGGGCGACCCACTCGAGGCGGACGTGGCCGCGCTCCAGGGCGAGGGCGGCGAGGTGCTCCATGACCCGCAGGCCGATCCCGCCCTGGCGGTGGGCGGGGCGCACGTAGAGGTCCTCGAGCCAGATCCCGGAACGGCACTCGAAGGTGGAGAAAGTGGTGTAGAAGATCGCGTAGCCGACCGCCTCGCCCGCCTCGTCCTCGACGATCAGCGCCTCGGCGTCGCCGCGGTCGAAGAGCGAGGCGCGCAGGACCTCCGGGGTCCCGACCACCTCGTCGCGGAGTTTCTCGTAGGTGGCGAGCTCGCAGATCAGGTCGAAGACGAGCTGGGCGTCGGCTTCGATGGCGGGGCGGATGGTGGGCATGCTGGGAATGTAGGTGAACTCGGCCAGGTGACCGGCGGGAGGCGCCGGCGGGTGGCCGCTACTCGACCGGCTCGAGCCGCGGGTTGGGGCGCAGCTCACGGCCGACCTTGGCCGCCGGGCGGCCGTCGAGCTCGACCACGTCGGCGGTGAAGTCGAAGTTGCCGCGGATCAGCGAGGAGCCGACGCCGTAGGAGTCGACGGGGGCGCCGAGCGCCTCGAAGCGTTCGATCTTCGCCGCGTCGAAGCCGCCGGAGACGACGATCTTCACCCGCCGGTGGCCGGCGGCGTCGAGGCCGTCGCGGACCGCCCGCGCCAGCTCCGGGGTGACGCCGCGGAGCCGGTCGGCGTCGGGACGGTCGGCGAGCGCCACGTCGACCAGCGTCTCGGAGGTGTCGAGGCGCACGCCCCAGAGGTCCTCGCCGAGCGCGTCGGCGACCCTCACCGCCTCCCCCACCGAGTCGTTGTGGAAGTCGACCAGGCAGATGACGTTGGAGTGGGCGGCGAAGCGGGCCGCGTAGTCGCGCGCCGCCGCCACCGTGTCGCCACCGTAGACGGCGATCAGCGCGTGCGGGATCGTGCCGGTGCCGCGGCCTCCCCACCAGGAGGCGTTGGCGTCGGTGGAGACGCCGATCGCGCCGGCCACGTGGGCCGCCCAGCCGTCGCCGGTCTGGACCAGCCAGTGGTCGTGGCGGGCGGGGAAGAAGAGCACCGACTTGCCGTCGGCCGCGTCGACCACCCGGCGCACGTTGCTCATGACCAGCGAGCGCCGCGCCAGCGTCCCCAGGTAGACCGTCTCCAGGTGGGCGAAGAGGCTGTAGTCGCCGGCGATCGTCATCACCGTCTCCCAGGGCTCGATCGGATCGCCCTCGTGCAGCGCCCGCACGGTCAGCCCCGGCCAGCCGTCCTCCCAGGAGCCGTCGCCGCGGCGCCGGCCCGAGCAGAGGCGCAGCACCGCGAGCGCCTCGTCGATCCCGCCGAGCAGCCCCTGGCGCTTGGCGAAGACCTGCATCGTCACCCGCGGCCGCCGCCCCTCGGCCTCGAGCAGCTCCTTGGTCAGGGCGAAGTAGGTGTCGGAGTAGTAGGCGTCGCGGATTTTCTCGACCGGCAGCCGGAAGACCTCCGGCGCCAGCCGCTCACGTTCGCTCATCCGGGCCGATCATGCCGGCCCGCGCCGTCGCCCGGGGACGGCGGCGGGCGGGCGGCCAGCCGGTGGAGTCCACGGCGGTGCGTGGGAAGGGATGACGAGGGACGGCAAGGGACGCGGCCATTTCGGAGGCGACCCGGGCAGGCTGAGGTCGCCTCCGAAATGGCCCGATCTCGGGGGGACGGCGAGGGTGCGAGGCGCGCGGCGGGGTTTCGCGGGAGAGGCGCCGGGAGCTCGTGCCGAAGGCGCCGGAAATGTCACGCCGAGGTGAGGGAGACGTCACGAATGCCGCCGCCACCCGCCGGCCCCACGGGTGCGTTCGCACTTTTCCCCGGTATCCGGGGAAAAGTGC
>Ga0335075_10007635_pt1 | contig 16627 bp, 19 predicted proteins | sample Lox_Sample_24_FD_206723 | JGI IMG/M metagenome (GOLD analysis project Ga0335075, IMG submission 206723) | Soil microbial communities from Loxahatchee National Wildlife Refuge, Florida, United States - Lox_Sample_2.4 | ecosystem: Environmental > Terrestrial > Soil > Wetlands | place: USA...
TCCGCTTCCGGGCCTGTCTGGCGGCCCGAGGGTTGCCCAGAGTTTACGTTGCCGGCCCTGGGCCGTCATGGTGGCAGAGCTTGCCCCATACCCACCGGCAAGAGAGTCTGTCGGAATGGGCACCAGCGAGCTGACCTGGTTCAACCAACTGCCGGCCGAGGCCGCCCGGCAGACGCTGCTTGAGTGCTGCTCGGCACCGGGGTGGGCGGAGCGGATGACGGCCGGGCGGCCCTATTCCTCAGCCGATGATGCCATCACGCTGTCAGGCGGCATCGTCGCTGCGCTGTCTGCCGCGGACCTGGCCGAGGCGCTGGCTGGCCATCCCCGGATCGGCGAGCGGCCGGACACCAGCCAGGACGCCCCGAGGGCGGCCGGCTGGTCAGCGCGGGAACAGGCCGGCGTCGACGCCGACGACACGCAGACGAGGCGGGCACTAGCCGAAGGAAACCTGGAGTATGAGCAGCGTTTCGGGCATATTTACCTGGTGTGCGCTTCTGGGCGGACCGGGAAGGAGCTGCTTGCGCTGCTGCGCGGCAGGCTGCAGAACGATCCCGAGGACGAATGGCAGGTCGTGCGAACTGAATTGCAGAAGATCAACGTGCTCAGAATCCGCCAGCTGCTGGGCGGCGTGCCGTGAGCGCGATCTCCACCCACGTGCTGGACATCGCCGCTGGCCGCCCGGCGGAGGGCGTGGGCGTCCGGCTGGAGCTTCTCGCGCCTGCCGGGCCGCAGGAGTTGGCCAGCGCCACGACGGACTCCGCCGGCCGGATTACCAGCCTCGGGCCAGAGCGAGTCAGGCCGGGCACCTACCGGCTCGTCTTCGACACCGGCGGCTACCAGGCGCGGCAGAGCCAGCAAGGCAGCACTGACGACGACACCGGCATAACACCCGAGGTGCCCTTTTTCCCCGAGGTAACAGTCACGTTCACGGTCGCCGACGATCGCGAGCATTACCACGTTCCCCTCCTGATGAGTCCGTTCGGCTATTCGACCTATCGGGGGAGCTGACGTGGACTACGTCCTGCGAGACCACCAGTACGGGAAAGCCGAGACCAGGCTGGTCCGCATCTACCGGGACGTGGCCAGGCACCAGATCCGCGACCTCAACGTCTCGACCTCGCTGCGCGGCGACTTCGGTGACGCCTACAGCCGCGGCGATCAGGCGAACGTGCTGCCTACTGACAGCCAGAAGAACACCGCGTACGCGTTCGCGCTCGAGGCGGGCGTCACCGAGATCGAGACCTACGCGCTGGCGCTGGCCAGGCATTTCGCCGACGACATCGGGCCGGTGCGCGCCGCGCGCGTCGAAGTCGACGAGTACCTGTGGGACCGGGTACGGCTCAGCGGCGGTGACCATCCGCACGCCTTCGTCCGGTCCGGCCAGGAAGTAAGAACCACGACTGCGACTGTCGAGGGCCGCGGGCGGGAGCAACGTGCCTGGGTCTTGTCCGGGCTGCGCGATCTCGTCCTGCTGAAGTCGACGGGATCGGAGTTCGCCGGATTCCTGCACGACCGGTACACCACGCTCGCCGAGACTGACGACCGCGTACTGGCCACGTCGCTGATCGCCCGCTGGCGCCACCTGCGGCCGGAGGGCGACGACTGGACCGCGCTTCACGCGAACATCCGCCAGACATTGATCGAGCAGTTCGCCACCGTGCACAGCCGCGCGCTCCAGCAGAGCCTGTTCCAGATGGGCACGGCGGTACTCGAAGCGCATGAGGGCATCGCCGAGATCAGGCTGTCCGCACCGAACAAGCACCATTTCCTGGTCGATCTGAGCCCGTTCGGGCTGGACAACCGCGGGGAAGTGTTCCATGCGGATGACCGGCCCTACGGCCTGATCCAGTGCGCTGTGCAGCGAGAGGATGCGCCGCCGGCGGGCCCGGCCTGGGACGCGCCTGGTTCGTTCGCCGGATAACCAGAACAGCCGAACGGTCCAGGCACGGCGCAGCGTCGCCACCAGGGAGGCCTCTAGCGTGGAGTTCATTCAGCCCAGCAGCTGGGCCGAGGCACTGGCCATCAAGGCGGAAATGCCTGCGGCAATACCGCTGGCTGGCGGCACTGACCTGATGGTTGAGCTCAATTTCGGCGCCCGGCGGCCGGCGGCGCTGCTTGATCTCACCAGGATCAGCGAACTCCGGCACTGGGACGTCGACGGCTCACAGGTACGGCTCGGCGCCGGCGTCACCTACAGCCAGGTGATCACCGAGCTACGCGACAAGCTCCCCGGGCTTGCGCTGGCCGCGCGGACCGTCGGATCACCCCAGATCCGCAACCGCGGCACGGTCGGCGGCAACCTGGGCACCGCGTCGCCGGCCGGCGACGCGCATCCGCCGCTGCTGGCCGCAGGCGCTGAGGTCGAGATCGCTTCCGTGACGGGAACGCGCTTGCTGCCCGCCGATCAGTTCTTCACCGGCCCGAAGAAGAACGCGCTGGAACCAGGCGAGCTACTCGCAGCCGTCCGAATCCCGCTGCCGTCTGGTCCCGAGCAGTTCAGCAAGATCGGCACACGGAACGCGATGGTGATCGCGGTCGCCGCCTTCAGCCTGGCGCTCCGCCCGGACCGTCAGGAAGTCGGCACCGGCATCGGCTCTGCCGGACCCACGCCGAAACGCGCCCGGCGAGCAGAAGCGTTCCTGGCTGCCGCTCTCGCCGAGGCAGATCTGTGGGACTCCCGTGCCCGCCTGCCCGACGCTGTATCGGCCAAATTCGGCGAGCTGGTCGCTGCCGCCGCCGAGCCGATCGACGACGTGCGAGGAACTGCGGCCTACCGCCGGCACGGCCTGGCAGTGATGGCACGCCGAACGCTCTCCTGGGCCTGGCAGGACTATCAGCGCGCACAGCCGGCGAGCAGTGCCGGCTCCGACGGGAGGGTGTGAGAAGACGGTGCGAGTGACGGCGATAGTCAACGGCCAGACAATGCAGGCTGACGACGTATGGGAGGGCGAGAGCCTGCTCTATGTGCTGCGCGAGCGGCTCGGGCTGCCCGGCTCGAAGAATGCCTGCGAGCAGGGCGAATGCGGGTCGTGCACGGTCTACCTCGATAACGTTCCGGTCTGCGCGTGCCTGGTGGCGGCCGGGCAGGCTGCCGGGCGGAACATCGTGACGGTCGAGGGCCTGGCAGCCGTGAATGACCTGCACCCCGTGCAAGAGGCATTTCTGCGCACCGGCGCGGTGCAGTGCGGCTTCTGCACGCCGGGCCTGATCGTCGCGGCGCACGACCTGCTCAGCCGGGTACCGCATCCGACGGATTCGGAGATCCGCGAGGCACTGGCCGGCAACCTCTGCCGGTGTACTGGGTACACGGCAATCCTGGCCGCGGTACGCCTGGCGGCGCAGCGGATGAGCGGAGACGTTGCGTGAGCACCCTGATTCTGGACGGCTGCGCGGTTGCCACCATGGATGGCCAGGGCAGCGAATACGCCGCCGGCCACATCGTCATCACCGGCAACACGATCACGGCCGTCGGTCCAGGGAGCCCGCCTCCCGCGGGCCCGGCGGTGCAGCAAACAGCGGGCCCGGCTGCTAGCGGCACTATCAGGCGCATCGACGCCAGCGGCTGCCTGGCCACCCCGGGGCTAATCAACACTCACCATCACCTGTACCAGTGGGGCACCAGGGGGATGGCAGCCGACGCAACTCTCTTCGAGTGGCTTACGCAGCTCTACCCGGTCTGGGCCCGGATGGACGCCGGGATCGTGGGTCCTCTGGCCACCGCGGCGCTGGCCTGGCTGGCCAGGACCGGCTGCTCCACCACGATGGATCATCATTACGTGTTCCCGAGATCGGGCGGCGACCTGCTGGGTGCGACCGTGGCCGCCGCACGGCAGGTCGGCCTGCGCTTTCACCCGACGCGCGGGTCCATGGATCTCGGCGCGAGCTCGGGCGGGCTGCCGCCGGACGAGGTCGTCGAAGACCGGGACGCCATCCTCACCGCCAGCAAGGCAGCCATCGAGGAGTTCCACGACGCATCGCCGCAGTCGATGCTGCGGATCGGGCTGGCGCCCTGCTCGCCGTTCTCGGTGACAAGCGAGCTGCTCAGCGACGCGGCGCAGCTGGCCCGCGACGCGGGAGTCCGGTTGCACACGCACCTGGCCGAGACAGCCGAAGAGGAGGAGTACTGCGCGGAGCACTTCGGGTGCACGCCAGTCGAGTACCTCGACTCGCTCGGCTGGCTGGGTGACGACGTCTGGCTGGCGCACGGGGTGCACCTGGACGACGCGGCCATCACCAGGCTCGCCGCGACCGGCACGGGCGTCGCGCATTGCCCGTCCTCCAACGGCCGCCTGGGCGCAGGCATATGCCGGACGCATGACCTGCTTGCTGCCGGGGTTCACGTCGGCCTCGGGGTGGACGGCGCCGCATCAAGCGAGGAGAGCTCCCTGATCGGCGAAGTCAGGCAAGCCACGCTCGTCGCCAGGTCAGCCGGCGGACCGCGGGCGCTCGCGGTCCGCCAGGCGCTGGAGCTGGCCACGATGGGCGGAGCCCGGCTGCTCGGGCGCGACCGGGAGATCGGCTCGCTTGAGGCAGGCAAGCTCGCCGACATCGCGCTGTGGCGACTCGACACCCTGCCGCACGCGGGCATCGCCGACCCGGTCGCCGCGCTCGTACTCGGCGCTGCCCCGCCGCTGGAGTTGCTGCTGGTCAACGGGGAGACGGTCGTCGAGCGGGACCGGCTGGTCACCGTTGACGGCAGAGAGGTCGCTGCGCAGGCGAGCCGCGCGAGCGCCGAACTGGCAGACCGCCGCTGACCGGGCGCTACCCTGCGAATATGTCGCGGTCAGACAGGCCTGCCCGAGTCGCGGACGTTCACGCCGTGGCGAGCAGCATGCCCCACGCAACTCTCATGCATGGCCCGCACGGGAACCCGATCTACCAGGTTGGCGGCAAGTCGTTCGTGTTCTTCAGGAATCCTCGTCCCGACGCGGTCGATCCCCAGACGGGCGAGCGATACCCCGATGTGATCATGTTCAGGGTCCCGTCTGAGTCTGACAAGCAAGCCATAATCCAGGATTCTGGCTCACCGTTCTTTACCACGCCGCACTTCGACGGGCACCCGTCAGTGCTCGTCCGGGCAAGCCGGCTAGGCGAGCTCACGCTGCAGGAACTGACCGAGATCGTTGAGGACGCCTGGCTGTGCCAGGCGTCGCGTAAGAGACAGCGCTGCTCGGAGCCCCCCCGGAGACGAGGACGATAACGCGGACGCGGCGCCGTACCGGTCAGCCGACAGCCGGCTAAACGCCAGGCCAGACTCCCGAGCCAGCGGCGCGAAGCTCTCGTGCGTGGCCAGCGTGACCTCATGACCGGCGTCCCGCAGTCGCGCTCCCAGGCCGGTGTACGGAGCGACGTCACCCAGCGACCCAGCCGCCATGATCACAATCTTCATCGAGATCCCCCAGCGAAAATTGCCAGTCGGCTTCTACTACAACTCGTAGCATGTCAGTCCTTTCGGCCGATTTAAAGCGTCGCGGTGATGGTGCGTGCTTACATGACGGCCTGCCGCGTGAGCGCATCGACGGCAGCAAGAGCTGGTGACCTTAGCCGCGCCTGAGACGGCGACCCTCAGTTGCGATGATCCGCAACGGGGCGCACCATTGGCGACGTTGCTGTTAGTGCGCGGCCGAGAGCAGAGGGGCTCAGCTGAACGGCTACTACGTGGCAGAGACACAACGCGTGCTGGACCAAGCACCGGCAATGGCCGCAGGTTGGACCGTCCGGCCAATCGTGTCGGGCGACGTTGACGCGCTCGCCGACCTATTTTTGCGAGCGTTCGAATCGCACACTCAGACCTTCAACGATGCCGTCACGGAATTGAGTTCCGCGTTCGACGGCACCTGGGGTGTCTTGTGGCCAGAGGCATCGCCAGCCGCATGGACAGGCCAGGAGTTGGTCGCGGTCGTCTTGGCAGTCCACCGGCCCTCAAGGGATTCGATGCCAGGTGCGCCAGACTGCCCGTGGCTCATCGACGTCTTCACCGATCCGGGCTACCGGCGGGCCGGGTTGGCTCGAGGCCTCATAGCTGTTGCCTGCGAAGTGATGCAGGCAGCCGGGGAAGACCGAGTCGGACTTACTGTTGATGATGACAACATCCCTGCAATGGCCCTGTACAAGTCCCTCGGCTTCGGTAAAGCGATGTGATCCCTGATCGCCTGGATCAATCAGGCCGGCAGGGCTGTGCCGGTCTCGAGTAGCGTCTTGAGGCTGGCTAGCACGGCGGGCCAGCCGTCCGAGATGCCCCGCAGGACGCTGCTCCCAGACGAGAAGCCACCATGGGCGACCACCAGCTTTACGACGCCGTGCCCGGCGCTTTCAATGTCGAAGGTGACCGTTGAGCGGGCCTCAGCCCGCCAGGAGTTAGCAGTTGCTTCGTCCATGCCGACCGCGCGGGTCCATTCGGGTGTGAACGAGTGCCAGGTGTAGGACAGCCTGCGGCAGGGCTCGGATTCGAGTATGACCTGTTCGGGGTCGCTGACGACGAGCCCGACCTCCTCGTGTGCCAGCTCGTAGGTCGAGCCCTTCTGCCAGTCCGACAAGAAGGTCTTGACACCGGCCTTGTGATGCCGCCAGTAGCGTCTCGTGACGGCCGGTTCGGTGAGGCCCTGCCAGACCTGCTCGGGCGTGGCGTGGATGTAGGTCGTGTAAACAAAGCTCGTCATCTGGCCGGTGTGCACAGTCATTGCCCTTGCCTCCAGCGGTGAGTTGTCAGCGCCTCCATGGCGATGTGCAACCGAAGGTAGCAGGTAGCCGTGAGACGTGCAACCCACGGTTGCGCTTCAGCATCGCAACGCGCTACCGTGGGCTGCAGACAGAGGAAGGGGCAAAGCCGGCGATGACCGACCTCAGGGAGGAAGCCGCAGAGTGATGCCAGGGCTAGCGATTGAGCGCGAGGTGGTGATCGAGGCGCCGCAGGAGGTGGTGTGGCGCATCATCACCGAGCCCGACCAGATGAGCCTGTGGTTCGCCGACCGCGTGGACCTGGTGGTGGAGCCCGGAGCGCACGGCTACATGAGCTTCGGGGACCAGGGCGGCCCCGTCGTGGTGGAAGCGGTCGATCCGCCGGCGCGCTTCTCGTTCCGCTGGAACCATCCCCGCGGAGAAGACCCGGTGGCCGGCAACTCGATGCTCGTCGAGTTCAACCTCACGCCCGAGGGCCAGGAGCGGACCCGTCTTCGCGTGTCCGAGAGCGGCCACGAACTGCGTGACTGGCCCCACGCGGAGAAGCAGCGATACGCCGACGAGCACCAGGAGGGCTGGGCCGAGTTCCTGGACCGCCTTGCCAGCGTGCTGGCGGAGCGCCAGCCGGGATGACCGCACAGGCCGACGACGAGCTGTGGTCGGCGATCGGCGACCCGTCCCGTCGCCGGGTCCTCGACCTGCTGGTCAGCAATGGCGAAATCAGCGCCAGCTGGCTGGCCGGCCGCGTGCCGTTCTCGCGCCAGGCCGTGTCCAAGCACCTGGTCGTGCTCGAACAGGCCGGGCTCGTCAGCCGCCGCAAGCAGGGCCGAGAAGTGCTGTACCGGGTCGAAGCCGCCCGCCTCGACCAGGCCACCCAGGCGATGGCCGACGTCGCCGCCCAATGGGACCGGCGGCTGGCCGCGATCAAGCGGCTGGCCGAAGCGGCCCACGCAGAAGCAAACAAGAAGCCGTGACACCTCATCCGCGGAGGATGCGATGACTCTCCCGCCCGTCGCCTCCCGTGACCTGATCGCGGCGAAGCAGGTCAGCGCCCCTGACCAGATCTCCGCGCCGCCGGCCGGGCGCGTCGGCGACAGTCCGCTCAGGCCAGACGGAACGCTCAAGGTCACCGGTCAGTTCGCCTACGGCAGTGACCTGTGGATGGACGGCATGCTGTGGGGCGCCACCCTGCGCAGCCCGCATCCATCCGCGCGGATCACGTCGGTGAGTATCGGCGAGGCGCTCGCGACTCCCGGCGTGCACGCGGTGCTCACGCACGACGACGTGCCCGGCACGAACCGGTACGGCCTCGAGCATGCCGATCAGCCGGTACTAGCCGACGGCGTAGTGCGCTACGAGGGCGAGCCGGTGGCCATCGTCGCTGCCGATCACCCGGAAATCGCCGCGCAGGCCGCCAGGAAGATCCGGGTCTCCTACGACGTGCTGGAGCCGGTGACCGACTCGGTCGCTGCCCTGGCGCCGGACGCGTCGCGTGTTCATCCGGACGGCAACCTGGTCCGCCACCTCAAGCTGCGCAAGGGCACGCCAGCCGCCAGCGCTCCGGTAGTGGTTACCGGGGACTACCAGGTTGGGATGCAGGACCAGGCCTTTCTCGGACCGGAGGCCGGCCTTGCCGTACCGGACGGCACTGGCGGCGTTGACCTGTACGTGGCGACTCAGTGGCTGCACGTGGATCAGCGCCAGGTGTGCGCGGCGCTCGGCCTTCCCCTCGATCGAGTCAGGCTGACCCTGGCCGGCGTGGGTGGTGCATTCGGCGGCCGCGAGGACCTGTCCATGCACGTGCATGCCTGCCTGCTCGCGCTGCATACCGGCAAGCCGGTGAAGATGAGCTACAAGCGCGACGAGTCATTCTTCGGCCATGTGCACCGGCATCCGGCCGCCATGCACTACGAACACGGCGCAGCGCCGGACGGCCGGCTCGTCTACGTGAAGGCGACAATCGTTCTCGACGGCGGCGCGTACGCCTCCAGCACGCAGGCCGTCGTGGGGAACGCTGGCACCATGGGCATCGGCCCGTATGTCGTGCCCAGCGTCCACGTCGACACGTACGGCGTGTATACCAACAATCCGCCCTGCGGCGCGATGCGCGGCTTCGGCTCGGTGCAGACGGCGTTCGCGTACGAAGCGCAGATGGACAAGCTAGCCGCGGCACTGCACATGGACCCCGTCGAGCTGCGGTGTCTCAACGGCATGAGCATGGGCGCGCAGGCGCCAACGGGCCAGGTCATCGACAGCCCCGCGCCGGTCGCGGAGTTGCTCAGGCTGGTGCAGCGCAGGCCGCTGCCGCCAGAGACGAGTTCGGCGGGATCGCCTGAGCTGCTCGAGTTGCCCGGCGGCGCGGCGAACACAACACACGGTGAAGGCGTCAGGCGCGGTGTCGGCTATGCAGTGGCCTACAAGAACGTCGGCTTCTCCGAAGGTTTCGACGACTACTCAGTCGCCAGGGTCCGGCTCGAAGTCTCCGGTGGCGAGCCGACGGTCACCGTGCATACGGCTGCGGCTGAGGTGGGGCAGGGCCTGGTCACGATCGAGCAGCAGATCTGCCGCACCGAACTGGGCGTAAGGCACGTCGTGACACATCCGAAGGACACCTCGGTCGGTTCCGGCGGATCTACCTCCGCGTCCCGGCAGACCTACGTCACCGGCGGCGCGATCAAGTCCGCTTGCCAGCAGGTACGCGACCGGGTGTTCACACTGGCCTGTCAGCGGCTCGGCCGCACTATCGCTGATCTGCGGCTCGCTGACGGGTACGTCGTCTCGGCCAGCGAAGACACCGTGATCTCGATCGCCGAGGTGCTCGGCAACCAGGTGATCGAGGAGACCGTGCAGTGGCGGCACCGGCCGACCTACCCGATCGACCCCGAGACCGGCCAGGGTTTCGCGCACGTCCAGTACGCATTCGCTGCCCATCGCGCGGTGGTCGACGTAGACACCGAACTCGGCCTCGTCAAGGTCGTCGAGCTTGCCTGCGCGCAGGATGTAGGCAAGGCGCTGAACCCCGACGCAGTACTTGGCCAGATACACGGCGGCAGCGCCCAGGGACTCGGCCTGGCGGTAATGGAAGAAATCCAGGTGTCGGGCGGGAGAATCCGCAACCCGTCCTTCACCGATTACCTGATCCCCACGATCCTGGACACGCCGCCGATGCCTGTCGACGTGCTCGAGTACGCCGACCCCAATGCCCCTTACGGCGTCCGCGGCGTTGGCGAGCCGCCGACCATCTCGTCGGGTCCGGCCATCGCGGCCGCCATCCGCGCGGCGACCGGGCTGGAGCTTGGCCGGATACCGATCAAGCCGGAGCACCTGACGGGCACCGGGTGACAAGCGAGCCAGCCGGCCAGCGCCCGGATCTGCTTGTGGAAGGTCCGACTGTGACGGCGGACGGCCTCGTTCCCGCCTTGATCGCGGTAACGGGCGGCAAGGTCAGCGCTGTCCACGACCTCAACCTCAGCGAGGAGCCCGCGTTCCCCGGCGTGCCGGTGCACAGGCTCGCCGGCGACGAGGTGCTGCTGCCTGGCCTAGTGGACACGCACGTGCACGTCAACGAGCCGGGGCGGACGCACTGGGAGGGGTTCGCGACGGCCACAAGGGCCGCTGCGGCCGGCGGCGTGACCACGATCGTCGACATGCCGCTGAACAGCCTGCCGCCAGTGACCGATCTGGCCGCTCTGGAGACGAAAAGGGCAGCGGCCAGCGGGCAGTGCCAGGTTGACGTCGCTTTCTGGGGTGGCGCGGTGCCGGGGAACGAGCCCGGCCGCAACGGGCTGCACCGGGCCGGCGTACGCGGCTTCAAATGCTTCCTGGCCGACTCGGGAGTGCCGGAATTCCCCCCGCTTGAGCGCGCCGGCCTGCGCAGGGCCGCGGCCCAGATCGCTGAGCTAGGCAGCTGCCTTCTCGTCCATGCAGAGGACCCGGCATACCTTGGCGAGGTCTGCGGGCCTGGCGGCGACTACGCGGCGTTCCTGCGATCGCGGCCGCCCGAGGCGGAAACCTCCGCGATCGAAGCGGTGATCGACGCCGCCCGTCATACCGGGGTCCGCGCGCACATCTTGCACGTGTCCAGCGCTGACGCCATCGGCCTGCTCGCCGCGGCGCGCGCCGAAGGGCTCGCGATCACCAGCGAGACGTGCCCGCACTACCTGACGCTGGCGGCCGAGGAGGTGCCTGCCGGGGCGACGGAGTTTAAGTGCTGCCCGCCCATCAGGGAACGCGCTAACTCCGGGCGGCTCTGGACTGGCCTGCGAGCTGGCATTATCGACTGCGTGGTTTCTGATCACTCCCCCTGCCCGCCCGAACTCAAGCTGCCTGGTACCGGTGACTTCGCCAAGGCGTGGGGAGGCATCGCGTCGCTGCAACTCAGCCTTCCTGTCGTCTGGAGTTACGCGCGGGAACGCGGGTTCGGGTTGGCTGATCTGGCCCGCTGGATGGCGGCGGGCCCGGCGCAACTGGCGGGCCTGACAGGCAAAGGCCGCATCGCCGCCGGGTGTGATGCCGACCTGGTGGCGTTCGCGCCCGATGCCAGCTTCGTTGTAGAGCCCGGCATGCTGGCGCACCGGCACAAGGTGACGCCGTACGCCGGACGGCAGCTGACCGGCGTGGTGCGGCGGACGTGGCTGCGCGGGCGCGAAATCTTCGGCCCCGAGATAGCTAGCACTGACGAAGCGGCGGCGGCCGGGCCGGGCGGGGAGTTGCTATGAAGGCGTTCCCGTCCGGAGACCGTGCGGATGCGGCCGGAGGCCCTGATTTCGCGGCCTTGCCCGACCCGGATTTCGCGGCCTTGCCCGACCTTGCCTCTCGACGGCTCGGCGGGAGCGTCATGTACGCGACTGATGAGCTGTTCGCTGCCAAGGAGAACCTGATCAAACCTTCGCCGCCTGTCTTCGCGGCCGGGGAGTTCGGAGCCAAGGGGAAGATCTACGACGGCTGGGAGAGCCGCCGGCGCCGTGCGCCCGGAAACGATCACGCGCTCATCCGGCTCGGCGTGCCCGGCGTCGTGCACGGCGTCGCGGTCGACACGGCTTTCTTTCGCGGCAACTACCCGCCGGAAGTGTCCGTCGAGGCAGTCAGCGTCGACGGCTATCCGTCCGCGGCCGAGCTCGGCCAGCTGGAGTGGCGGCCGCTAGTCGGTCGCGCGCGAGCTGTTGGCGATGCCGTCAACTGGTATCCGGTCACCGCACCGCGGCACTGCACGCATGTCCGGCTTTCGATTTACCCGGACGGCGGAGTGGCGCGGCTGCGGGTGCACGGCGAAGCCTTCCCCGATCCGCGGTTCCTGACCGGGACGATCGACTTGGCCGCACTCGAGAACGGCGGACGGCTCGCCGAGTGCTCGGACGCCTTCTACTCGTCGGCGTGGAACCTGATCATGCCCGGCCGCGCGGCCGGCATGGCGGACGGCTGGGAGAACGCGCGCCGCCGCGACGGCGGACTCGACTACGCAACGTTCTGCCTGGCCGCAGAGGGCGTGGTCGGCCAGATTGAGATCGACACCTCGTATTTCGTCGGGAACGCGCCAGGGTCCGCGCGGCTGCTTGGCGCTACGCTGCGGCCCTCTGATCCGCTGGCCGCGGCCGCCTGGGCCGAATTGCTGCCGCGCGTCGGGTTGCAGCCAGACACCCGGCACCGGTTCCTGGTGGAGCCGGCCGAACCGGTGACGCATGTCCGGCTCGAGGTGTTCCCTGACGGTGGCCTGGCCCGCCTGCGTGTGCTGGGTGAGGTCACGCCGGGCGGGCTGTCCTGGCTGCGCGAGCGTTACCTGGCGGCCCGTCGGCCGCCAGCGTAGGACGTAAACATTTGTGCCTGTCAGGCCCAAAAGCCTTCGTGACCATGCATGTGCGCTCTAACTATGCGTGCGGATCGCATGTATTATCTATGCAATGCGCACACATATGGCGGACGACGCCGACGTCCGGCGAGGCGGGCCTGCCCTGTTCCAGATCATCAGGTTCTGGTCGCGCCGCTGGGCGGCGGGCGCTGCGCGAGACGGCGCTGGCGATGCTCAGCTTGTCGGCCATGTGCTCATCCTGGAGGCGATTGACGCAGCTGTCCGGAGCGGTCCAGCGGCGTACTCCGGTGAGTCAAGCGCCTCATTCTCCAGACCCGCGGCGATCGGCGACGTCGCCAATGAGCTTGGCCTCGACCGGTCGAATGCAAGCCGGATGCTCGCCGCGGCCGTCGCGGCGGCACTGGTCACCAAGGCCACGTCGGCCTCCGACGCCCGCCGAACCCAGCTGCGGATGACTGAGTCAGGCCAGTCACTGCTCGCAGCCGCGCGGGCCTGGCAGGAAGACGCCTTCCTGCAGATGACCGCAAGCTGGCCAGCTGCGGACGCACGCCGGTTCGCGACCTACCTGCACCGGCTTGCAGCCCAGTCGCTGGCCCCGACAGCCAGGGAGAATCCAGATGACCATCATCCTTAACCACACCATCGTGCCGGTCGGCGACAAGGCACGCGGCGCCCGTTTCCTCGCGGACCTTCTCGGCCTTGAAGTAGGCCAGCAAGCTGGCCCGTTCGCGCCCGTGCAGATCAACGCCGACCTGACCTTCGACTTCGACGACCGGCTCGGCGCCCGGCCTGGCCACTACGCCTTCCTCGTCGACGACGGGACGTTCGACCGTGCGCTCGGACTCGCGCAGGAAGGCGATCTTGAGTACGGTTCGGGACCCCGGCTGTCGGACCGTCAGATCAATCACCTCGGCGGCGGTCGCGGCGTCTACATCCGCGATCCCGATGGCATCGCTTACGAGTTCTTCACAGCCGTTCCGTAGGCCAGGAGTAGCGGCCGGCGTCGGTAGCGGAAACGGGAAGCGCTCAGTCAGGCAACGCTTCGTATGGCCGCGCTAGCGGGCCGCGGCTGTCCGGGCGCCGTTCACGGCGTCCGGCTACGATCGGTCTTCGTGATCTATCAAGATCCGCTTGCCTATCTGCTCGGCCTCAAAGGCATCGCGTTGCTGGACGCCTGGGCCGGAGGCCGCGACCGCGCACTCACTGAAGCCCGGCTGGCCGAGATCCGGCGGCTGCTTGATGACGAGAAGCTGCGGGACCGCGGCGTATCCGCTGAGTGGGTCACTGGGACGGGGGCCGGGTGACCGAAAGCTCCGGCGGCGAACCGCGATACGCCTCAATCTCAACGAGGGCCAGCTGGCCCGCGCAGCCCTGGCTGAGGGTCGAGGACGGAAGGTCGGCCGTGAGCACGTTGGGATTGCCGTGACGGCAAAAGCTCGGGTCGGCCGGGTCCGGGTCGTACCAGGCACCGGTGGAAAGCTGGGCCACCCCTGGCCGCACCGCTTCGTCGACCGCCAGCCCGGCCAGGCAGGCACCCCGGTCATTGAAAATCCGCACGAGGTCTCCGTCGCTCAGCCCGCGAGCTGAAGCGTCGGCAGGGTTCATCCGCACGGGTTCACGTCCGGCGACCTTGACCGACTGGCTGTGCGCGCCGACATCCAGCTGGCTGTGCAGCCGTGACCGCGGCTGGTTGGCCACCAGCTGCAGGCCGAAGCGCCGGGCGGCGGGCGAGCCGAGCCATTCCTCCGGTTCTCGCCAGACCGGGTGGCCAGGGCAGTCCGGGTACTGGTAGCTGTCGATGGTCGCGGAGAAGATCTCGATCTTCCCGGTCGGCGTGCTGAGCGGGTGGCGGTCCGGATCGGCGCGGAAGGCAGCGAACGCTACCTGCGGCTCGCTGGCCACTGGCAGCTCGAGGCCCTCGCCGGCCCAGAACTCGTCGAAACCAGGGACCGGCCATCCCCGCCGCTCGGCGAGCGCGTCCCGCCAGTCTTCATACAGGTGGCGCAGCCACTCCATCACGGTGCGGCCTTCGGTGAAGTCCTTCCCCACTCCGAGCCGTTCCGCGAGCTCAGCGAAGGTCGCGTAGTCGTCGCGTGCCTCGCCGTGCGGCCGGGTCAGCGCTGGCATCGGGAAGAACATCCGGTCACTCTGACCGGAGCCGAAGTCGTCGCGTTCGATAGACATGGTGGCCGGCAGCACGATGTCGGCGTGCCGGGCGGTCGCCGTCCAGAACGCGTCATGCACCACCACAGTCTCCGGGCGGCTGAACGCCTCGCGCAGCCGGGCGAGATCCTGGTGGTGATGGAACGGGTTGCCGCCGCACCAGTAGACGAGGCGGATGTCGGGGTAGGTGAGCCGCTGACCGTTGTAGTCGTAGCCGGCACCGGGATTGAGCAGCATATCGGCGATCCGCGCCACCGGGATAAACGCGGAGACCGCGTTCCGGCCCTGCGGCAGATGCGGCACCCGCACCTGGGGTGCCGGCTCGCCGACCCCGGCGACGGAGCCGTAGCCGTGGCCGAAACCGCCGCCCGGCAACCCGATCTGGCCGAGCATGGCGGCGATCACCACGCCGAGCCACAGCGGCTGCTCCCCGTGACGAGCTCGCTGTAGCGACCAGCTGACGGTGACCAGGGTCCGGGCAGCGGCCATCTCGTGCGCGAGTTCCCTGATGCGCGCCGCCGGCACGCTAGTGATCCTTTCGGCCCATGCGGGATCCTTGACGACGCCGTCCGCGTCGCCGCGAAGGTACCGGGCGAACCGCGGGAAACCGACGGTGTAACGGTCCAGGAAGCCGGCGTCGGCGAGACCATCGGCATCGAGGACCTGCGCCAGCGCGAGCATCAGCGCAGCGTCGGTGCCTGGCCGCGGCGCTATCCATTCGGCCTGTGCCTCGGCCGGCGTGTCGTCGCGCAGCGGGCTCACCGAGACGAACCGGCAGCCACGGGCGCGGGCGGCACTCATCCAGCCGCGGGCGTTGTGCCGGGACACCCCACCCGGTGACACCGCCGCGTTCTTCGGTGACAGTCCGCCGAAGGCGACAACGAGGTCGCTGTGCTCCGCGATCACGGACTTGGCCGTAGCGTGGGTCTGCAGCACGTTGATATCGGCGATCACGTAGGGCAGCAGCACCGTGGACGTGCCGAGACTGTAGCTGTTCACGTGCCGCACATAGCCGCCGAGGCAGTTGAGGAACCGGTGCAACTGGCTTTGGGCGTGGTTGAACCGGCCCGCGCTGGCCCAGCCGTACGAGCCGCCGTACACCGCTTGCGCCCCGTGGTCTCGGTAGACCCGGCGCAGCTCCGCGGACAGGAGGTCCAGTGCGGTGTCCCAGGGCACCGGCACGAACGGATCGTCGCCGCGCGCTTGCGCACCCGGTCCGTGATCGAGCCAGCCCTTGCGCACGTGCGGCCGGGTGATGCGGGTCGGGTGATGCTGCGCGGAGGCGACGTTGCCGATCAGCGGCATCGGCTCCGGGTCACCGCGCCACGGGCGCACTTCGGTCAGCCGCTCACCATCGCTGACCGCTTCGAAGGTCCCCCAGTGCGTCAGATGGACAGCCATTGACCGATCGTAACTGTTCGAGGCGACACTCACATCGACGCACGCCACCGGCCCGGACCGGCATTGGTTAGTGCCAGTCCGGGCCAGATCCGGATCACTTCTGGCGAAGCGGCACGGCAGGTGATGTCCCCCCGCCGCTGAAGCTGAACTCCGCTCCGCCGGGCGGCGGAGTGGTCGGCGCGGTGCTGGTGCAGCTGTAAGAGTCTGTGTCGATCAGCGCGTAGGAAGTCTGCTCGCCGTTCGCAACCTGGAAGTTACCGAAGCTCAGCTCCGTCCCCGCTAGCATCGCCGCGGGATTAATCGTCACGGTCCGCTCGGGAAGCTGCTTGGGTTTGCTGCCCAGCGAGGGACTCGGCAGTTCACCGCGCGGCAGCTTCGGGACCGACACGACCTGATTGATACCGGCCGGGGCCGGATCGGAGGAGCAGAAGCTCCCCACGGTGACCTTTGCCGGGATGCCATCGCGCGCTAGGTCGCTCTGCAGCGTGCCGGGCTCGAATACCACATTCGCGTTGATGGTCAGCGTGGCCGTGCCGTTTTTGTTGCTGACCAGCGTGAACGCCGTGGTCCTGATGGTAG
>Ga0335075_10007636_pt1 | contig 16627 bp, 19 predicted proteins | sample Lox_Sample_24_FD_206723 | JGI IMG/M metagenome (GOLD analysis project Ga0335075, IMG submission 206723) | Soil microbial communities from Loxahatchee National Wildlife Refuge, Florida, United States - Lox_Sample_2.4 | ecosystem: Environmental > Terrestrial > Soil > Wetlands | place: USA...
TCACCTGATGGAAACCCGGCGGAATGGTGACCATGGCCTGGGCAATGTTCGCGGGAGTTGGCGGAAGCCAGCGCACGTTCGTTACGGACGACGAGGTGTAGCGGCCCGCGCGGCCGCCGAACGTCTCCGTCGACCCGTACATCCGTACCGGCAGGTAGGTTGCCGGGTCCACATACAGGATCCACCGGGCCGTGACCCACTTCGCGCCGACCGCCTTGGCCAGGCCCAGCGGCAGCCTGACCGTGATCGGCTTGCCGGTGATCTGCATGGTCGCCATGCCGTCGACCAAGACGTGCCCGGTCACGGTGGCCGCATCACAGGCGAGCGTGCCGCCGATGAACGCTGGCCAGTCGGTGGTCGGGACGATCGGGGCGGCCATCGACAGCGCCGCGCTCGTTGAGCATGCGCTGGCCGGTTGCGGCTGCAGCGGCGACAGGCTGTACTTGTGGTCGAAGTATGTGACGTACGCGCTGACCAGCTTGCCGCCAACCAGCGCGGTTCCCTGGGCCAGGTAAGCCAGCCCCCGCTCCTGCGGCGGGAAGTCCCACAGCCGCTGCCCGTTCACCACCCGGTCCCGGTGGTCATCCTTCGGCGAGTACTCCTCAAAGCGGCTCCTAGAGCCGTAAGCCCAGGTGATGGTGTTTCCCCAAAGGTTGCTGTCCGACCGGCCGACAAATACCAGGTTCTCGGCCGCCACCGCCTTCTCCACCCAGCTTGTCACGTAGGCGGCAGCCTGCGCGCGCAGGGTGTTACCCGCCGGAGCGCCTGCCCCAGGCACCACCACGGCAGCAGCCGTAGCAACGGCAGCCGCGCCGGCGACCGCGGAGACCGCCGCGATCCGCCGCCGGCGTAGCCGCCGGCGGGCCCGGCCGACCAGCCCCGCGGGTATGTCCGTGGTTGCGGCGAGCCGGTGCATGCCGTCGCGGATCAGTTCTTCTACGTCTGTGCTCATGACGGATTCCTCACCATCCTGATCAGCGCGTGCCCGGCTGGGCTCACCTGCGCCAGCGCCATCGATCCCGGCTCCTCCCCCGAGGCGGATTCTCCCGGCCCCGAGGTGACCGAGCCTCGTCCCGCCAGGTCGCGCAGCCGGTGCAGCCCCTTCGACGTAGCGGACTTGACCGCACCCTCCGAGCAGCCGAGCACCTCGGCCGTCTCGGACGCGGTCAGCTGCTCCCAGTACCGCAGCAGGATTACCGCGCGCTGGTGCGGGGGGATCTGCACCAGCAGCCGCACCAGCTCATCTCGCAGGTCGACCAGGGTGGTTTCGTCGGGTGCCGTCCCCGCCCCGCTGCGGAGGTATTCGGTCCGGAGCACCGGGACCTTGCGTCGCCACGCCCCCCGGCGCCGCCAGTTGTCGGCCGCCAGGTTGTAGAGCGTCCGCCGCAGGTAGGCCTCGGCGCTGATGTCCAGGCCCCGCCGGTGGCGCAACACCCGCTCCAGCGCAGCCTGCAGCAGATCTTCGGCGTCAGCACGCTCGCCGGTGAGCGCAAGCGCGATGGCCATTAGCCAGTTGCCCCGCTCGGCGAGCAGGTGCTCAAGCTCGCCTCTGGCTAGGTCGTGCTCAACGTCTCGCCGCATTACCGATCCCTTCGGATACCGGCTCGTACTGCGTCGCTGCTGTGCTGCAGGCCAAAGACGAAGAAGCCTGCCTAAAGGTTTCCCCAGCATCGGGGAAACCCGGCCTCTTCGCACGATCCGATCCAGGTTTACGCCGGCGATCGCCGGGCATCACCCGACCGGCATTGCAGCACTGGCGCATCCGCATCCGCCTGACCGGTCGGCTACGCGGCATGCTCGCCAGCACCCCTTGGCTACGGCACCCAGGCGCTCGGCGTCGGCCCGCAGACCGTATTGCGAAGGCCAAGCGCGGAGAGCAGCGTGCCGCCCTGGCCCGCGGCGGGCAGGTCCAAACTCCCTGGAGGCCGGCATGACGAACGTTCAACAGGATGGCAGGGTGGCCCTTATCACGGGAGCGAGCAGGGGGATCGGCGCGACCGTGGCCCGGCTGCTGGCATCGCGGGGCATGCGGGTCGTCGTCAACTACCGCAGCAGCCACGACCAGGCGGACGAGGTGGTCGCCTCGATCAGCTCCGCGGGCGGCCAGGCGATGGCCGCGCCGGCCGACGTGCGCGACGCCTCCGCTGTACACGGCATGATCGAGCAGGTCCGGGCGGCCATGGGCGAGGTGGAGGTCCTGGTCCACAACGCCCTGATCCCGTACGCCATCAAGTCCTTCGACGAGATCTCGGCCGATGAACTGGGCGGCAAGCTGGAACAGGAGATCGGGGCGGCGTTCGTGATGACGAAGGCCGTTGTCCCGGGCATGACGACGCGCGGCTACGGACGGATTGTCTACCTCGGCACCGTGCTGAGCGAGCGGCCGCGTGAGGGCATGATCGCGCTCGGGACTTCGAAGGCCGCCCTGAGCTCGTTCGCCCGCTTCGTCGCGCAGGAACTGGGGCCCCGCGGCATCACCGTGAACGTGGTGGCCCCGGGGCCGGTGGGCCAGACCGACATCTCCGATGCCGCCCTCGATCAGGAACAAAGGCAGCGCCAGGCGGCCCAGACGGCACTGGGCCGCATCGCCTCCCCCGACGACGTGGCCCGGGCCATCGCCTTCTACGCGGGGGACGACAGCGAGTTCATCACCGGGACGACCGCGCCGGTCAACGGCGGACTGGCCATGGACTGACGCATCCCGGAAAAGGCCCGTCTCCCGGATCAGTGCGTGGCCAAGTAGGATTCGGGCCACATCTCGGGCGTCTGGAGGCATGTCATGGCTGTTCCTGCCGCACAGCTGACCGAGCGGGTATTCGTGCTCATGCTCGAAAACCGTTCCTTCGACCACCTGCTTGGCTTTTCCGGTATCACCGGCCAGGATGCTGAAACTGGCCGGCCCACGGCGATCAACGGATTAAGCGGCAGCGAGTCCAATCTGTATAACGGCCGGCGGTATACGGTCGCCCAGCCGGCCGACTGGACCATGCCTGTCGATCCCGGCCATGAGTTCACCGACGTGCTGGTCCAGCTCTGCGGCGCCGGTGCCGTCTATACCCCCGGCGGGTCATATCCCCCGGTCAATAACAGCGGGTACGTTGACGCTTACGCCGGCTCGGGCGGCGGGAGCAACCCCGGCGAGATCATGAAATGCTTCGGCCCGGCGCAGCTGCCCGTGCTGAACGGGCTGGCCCGGGAATTCGCCGTCTGTGATGGCTGGCGGGCCTCCATGCCCGGGCCGACCTGGCCCAACCGGTTCTTCATGATGGCTGCCTCATCCGGCGGGCTGGACCACAGCCCGGACTTCGTGCAGATCGCCGAGTGGGAGACCATCGACGGATTCCGCTTCGAGCACGGAACCCTGTTCGGCGCGCTGTCCGCCGCCCATCGCAGCTGGCGCATCTACCACGGAGATAACGGCCCACTCAGCGGGAGTTTCCCGATCGCGGGCGGCCTGGAGGGAGTCGCGCCCTGGGATCCCCATCCGTACAGCGCGTTCGCCACCGACGTCGCAATGCCCAGTTACCCGGCGCAGTTCACCCTCATCGAGCCGAACTACGGGGATGTGGCCAGCGACACCTACCGGGGCGGACAGTCCCAGCATCCGCTCGACGACGTGCGGTCCGGCGAGACGCTGATCAAGTCGACCTACGAGGCGCTGCGGAACTCCCCATTGTGGGACACGAGCGTGCTGATCGTGACCTGGGATGAGCACGGGGGTTTCTACGACCATCAGGGAGCGGTGCCGGGCGGGGCGCCATCTCCGGGAGACAAGACGGTCACCCCCGGCGGGGTGAACAAATATGGGTTCAACTTCCAGCAGTACGGCCCGCGGGTCCCGGCGGTGGTCGTGTCGCCACGGGTCCCGCAGAACCTGATCGACCACCGGACCTACGACCACGCCTCCATTCCGGCGACCGCCGAGAAGATATTCGGGTTCCCGCCCTTGACCGAGCGCGACCGGCGCGTCCGCGACGTGACGTCGCTCCTTTCCCTGCCGCAGCCCCGGGCGACACCTGCGGCCCTGCCCGAGCCGGCCGCAGCGCCCAGCGTCACACCCGTGCTGGCGCAGGTGGCCGGGAAAGCGGGTGACGACGGGCCCGTCGACAACGGAACCCTGCCCGGGTTCCTGCACATCGCCCAGCGGTACGACCTGGCCCTGTCACCGCCGGAGCAGCACCCGTCGATCATCGCGCGAGTCGCCGGCATCACCACCCGCGGTCAGGCACGGCAATACCTGGAGGAAGTGGCGGCGAAAACGGCCGCCGCCAGGTCGGCCCGCGGGCTGTAGCCTGGCAGCCGCGGGCGAGAAGGAGGAGATCGGGTGTTCGTGCAGATCAACGAGGCCAGCCTGAACGTTGAAGTGCTGGGTCCTGAGGGGGCTCCGGTCATCATCGTGCATCACGGCGGCGGTGGTATCGGCTCCCTGGCCGAGCCCAAGGCGAGCTTCGGGTGGCTGGCGGACACGTTCCGGATCGTCGTCTACGACGCTCGCGGCTGCGGCATCAGCGAGGGCAAGCCGCCCTACAGCCACGCGCAGTGGGCGGCGGACCTGGACGGCGTGCGTCAGTGGCTGGGTGTCGACCAGGTCATCGTGGCCGGGGGATCGTACGGCGGCTTCATTGCCATGGAGTACGCCATCGCCTACCCCGAGCACACCCGCGCCATGATCCTGCGCGACACCTCGCCGGACAGCTCGAACCTGGAGCTGGTGTTCGAGAACGCGCGCAACCAGACCCGCATCGATATCAACTGGGACAACTTCGAGCGCTACTGGACCGGTCACATCCGCGACGACGCCGACCTCAAGGCGTGCTGGGCCGAGATCGCCCCGCTGTATTCGTACGAGGACAACCGGGAGCGGGCGGCCGCGAGAGTCGAGAACGGGAGCTACCGGTACGAGACCCACAACTGGTGCTTCCAGCAAAACCGGCCGGCCTACGACGTTAAGCCGGCCCTTCCCGGCGTGCGCTGCCCCACCCTGATCACCGTCGGCCGGCATGACTGGGTGACCCCGGTGGCGATGTCAGAGACCATCGCCGCCCTCATCCCGGACTCACAGCTGGTGATCTTCGAGAAGTCGGGCCACTCACCGCCCAGCGACGAGCCTGAGCTGTTCCAGCGCGTGGTCCGCGACTTCCTCGCGGAGGTAGCTCCCGAGGCGTTCGCGGGCAGCCGCCCTCAGGCACCGCGATGACACCACGCTCACTCGGGTCCTCGGGCTCCCTCTTGAGCATCGGCTCGAGCGGGTCGATCCTGTCGATCGGCTCAGCCGGCTCGATCCTGTCGATCGGCTCAGCCGGCTCGATCCTGTCAGTCGGGTCGGCCGGCTCCCTGCTGTCGGTGTTCTCGATTGGCTCGGCGGCCAGTGCGGCCTGCGTGCTGTCCGGTCTTTCCCGCTGGTCGGTTCTGGCTTGGCGGTCTACCGGCCGCGCGCCGACTGACGGGCCGCCGCCGTACCCTTAGGCTCGTGTATGACCACGACCCGGACGATGTTGCGGTCCTGGGGTGGGAGGAGTTCACCCTCCGGCAGTGGGAGTCGATCTTCATTGGCTATCGCTCCTGGTCAGGCAGGCGAACCCTGGGCCGCCGCTGGTGTGACCTGATCGAGGCCGGGCTTGGCTGCTCGCAGGCGCTGGCCGACAGACTGGTGAACGCCGCAATCATCAACGGCCCGGACGGTCACCTGGAAGGCGCGGCGGATGCCGCGGCCATCGTGTCCGGGATGACGGACGTGCTGGCCCGCATCCCCACCGCGCTGACCGATATCGCAGGCCTGGAGCCAGGAGTCACCGCCACGCTGCTCAAGCGGCACGAACTTTTGCTCAGCTTCATCCGCACCCAGGCATTTGGCCCGCCTGATCCCTGAAACAGCAGACACCAGCAGGAAACTGCCCGGGGTCCGGGGCATCCCGTTTTCGGGCCGCTCCCGCGCGCCGGGGATCGGTATGCTGCCGTCATGGCCCAGCCACCCGACCTGGAAGCCCGCGTCGCAGCGCTGGAGGCACGGGTGCGCCGCAGTGAGCACGGGCTGGTCGAGATGCAAAACGGGTTCACCGAGATGCGGGGCAGGCTTGACGTAGCCGCCGCCGGGCAGCAGCAGATCGTCAGCTTGCTGAACACACTGATTGACCAAGACGAGGATCAGTAACCAAGCCGTCATGGCCGAGCCGGGCTACACCGTGAAGGCCCTCGATACGTCGACCTGGGCCGCGCTCGCCGCGCTGGTGGAGCGCAACAACGGTATCTTTGGTGGCTGCTGGTGCATGGGCTTATACAGGAGGTTCGCTGTCGTGAGCGATGCGAGCACGGGTGGCGCCGAGCCTGAAACCAGCCAGCCAGGGGAGGACCCCGCCGAGTACGTACGGCGGATACGCTCGCTGCCGGTCGACCAGGTAATCGGGGATGTCCTGTTCAGCTTGCTGCAGGCCGCCCAGGTCAAGGTGGGCCGGCGCGACGCCCGGCTGCTGATCGACGTGACCGCCGTGGCCCACGAGCACGCACGTGGCTACCTGCCGGGCGACCTGACCAAGCAGATCGATGAGGTCCTGGGACAGCTGCGCATGGCCCAGGTCAGCGCGGAAGGCAAGGCGGGCAAGCCAGGCCAGGCAGAGGAGAACGACCTGGACCGCCAGCCGACCGCTCCCCCGGCCAGTCCGGCTCAGTGACGCGACCTCCGGCTACACCAGGGCGGCACGCCGCGTGCCCGGCCGGCGGGTCTCTTCCGGGCTGACCGGACCGGGCGGCGGGAAGGCGATGTCGATGGCCAAGCCGCCGCCAGGCCGGGCGCGGGCGGTGATGGTCGCGCCGTGGGCGGTGGCGATGGCCTTGACGATGGACAGGCCAAGGCCGTGGCCGCCGTCGCGGCGGGCACGGCGCGGGCCGAGCCGCTGGAAGGGCTGGAACAGGCGGTCGACCTCGGCGGCTGGGATGACCGGCCCGGAGCTGGCCACTGACAGGACGGCACCAGCGCGGCTGGTGCCGGTGGCGACCTGAACGTCCCCGCCGGGGATGTTGTGGCGCACCGCGTTGTCGACCAGGTTGGTCACCAGCTGCTGAACCAGGAGCGGGTCACCGTCGAGGGCGGCGGGCCGGATGTCGGCGTTAACGTTCAGGCTGAGGCGGGTGACCGCGGGCCGAGCGGCCGTAAGCGCCGCGCTGGTGACGGCGGCCAGGTCGGCGGGCTCGCGCTGGCTGGGGCTGGCTTCGCTGCTGGCCAGGGTGAGCAGCGCCTCGATGAGGCGTTCCTGCTCGGCGTTGAAGGCGAGCAGGTCGCGGCTGACGTCCTGCCAGGTGCCGGTGGTGGCGGCCGGGTCGGCGCGGGTGACCTCGAGCAGGGCGCGCTCGCGGGTCAGCGGGGTGCGCAGCTCGTGCGAGGCGTTCGCGGCGAACCGCCGCTGGGCGTCGAAGGATGCCTCCAGCCGGGCGAACAGGTGATCGAGGGTGTCGGCCAGTTCCTTGAGCTCGTCGTCGGGTCCGCGCAGGGCCAGGCGTTCGTGCAGGCTGCTGGCCGAGATCCGCCGGGCGGCGGCGGTGATCGTGCTCAGCGGGCGCAGCACCCGCCCGGCGATGAGCCAGCCGACCGCGGCGGCCGCCACCGCGACGGCCGCCAGCGCGATGCCGGAGGTGATCAGCAGATGCTGCCTGTCGAAGGCGATCTGCGCGAGAGCCGCCCTGACCGCCGCCGCCTGAGCCTGCTCCTTACTTCCGTCAGCCGGTATGGCCGAAGCCTGCTGAGCCGCAGTGCCGAAGGCGCCGCTGGCGAAGGCGCCGAGCGGCAACCTGGTGATGGCGGACGCCTGGTGCGCCGCATACCCGTCGAGCAGGTAGGTCAGGCCAAGCGCGGCCGCGCCGCACACTCCGAACACGCCGCCGTACAGCGCGGTAAGGCGCAGCCGGGCGGTGCGGCGGGGCAGCGGCAGCCAGCACGGGGTGCGCAGGCGTGGGCGGGGGATGCGCATTAGGGTCCTCCGATGCGGTAACCGCTGTCCCGGACGGTCTGGATCACCGGCGGGTCGCCGACCTTGGCCCGCAGCCGGGCAATAGTGGTCTTGACCGTCCCGGTGAACGGGTCGGCGGCTTCGTCCCATACCCGTTCCAGCAGCTCCTCGGCTGGTACCGGCCGTCCGTCCGCAGCCAGCAGGCATTCCAGCACCGCCAGTTCCTTGCGGGTCAACGGCAGGCGCCGCCCGCCTCGGACCGCGACCCGGCGAGCCGGGTCCAGGCTCAGGTCGCCGCGGGCGAGGCTGGCGGGCAGCGGGGCGGCGGCGCGGCGGGCCAGGGCCCGGATCCGGGCGGTCAGCTCCGCGAAATAGAACGGCTTGGGCAGGTAGTCATCGGCACCGAGCCCGAGGCCCTCGACCCGCTCCTGGACCGACCGCGCCGCGGTCAGCATCAGCACCCGGCTCTCGGACCTGTCGGCGGCCAGGGCCCGGCAGACGTCGTCGCCGTGCGTGCCGGGCAGGTCCCGGTCCAGCACCACCACGTCATAACGGTTGACCGCCGCGCGCTCCAGGGCGGCATCGCCGTCCAGGGCCACATCGACGGCCATCCCCTCGCGGCGCAGCCCGGTGGCCACCGTCGTGGCCAGGAACTCATCGTCCTCGGCTATCAGCACTCGCATCGCATGTCCCGCTGCTTCCCGCGACCCGTGGCAGGTCAGCTGGCCGCCCGGCTTCACAGGATCGCAGGTCACCGGTTACACCGAGGTAACTTTTTCTGTTGCGCTGCTGTGACGTCCCGTTCTGTAGAACTGCCTGGCAAAGGTGCCGGGCAGAGGAACGACGCGATGACCCGCCTCGGCCGGTTACCCATCTGACCGTCGAGGAGTCTTCGATGTTCTTTCTCACGTACCTGCGGCGGGAGTTGCGCCGCCGCATGCTCCAGGCTCTCTTCATCGTGCTCGGCCTGGCGCTGGGGGTCGGCCTGGTCGTCACGGTCGCCGCCGCGTCGGCCGGAGTGAAGAAAGCTCAGTCCGGCGTGCTGAGCGCGCTGTATGGGGTGGGCACCGATGTGACGGTGACCGGCCCGCCCGTCGTGACGGGCCGCTTCGGGCAGGTGAAGGTCGGAGGCGCGACGTCCATTTCGCCCAACGCGAGCGGTGCGCAGGTCTGCCGGAACAACAAGTGCGAGGAGATCCCGGCGGGCCAGAGCGTCCAGATCGTGGGCCCACCGTACTCGGCGTTCCCGTCCGCGGACGTGGCCGCCGCAGCCAGGCTGCACGATGTATCGGCGGCCGCGGGCGGGCTCCTGCTCTCCGACAGCGCGCTCACTATCCCCCGTTACCCTGGGCAGGCCAGCGGCCCGAAGCAACTGAACCTGCCGGGGCCGAACTATTTCAGCGTGGACGGCGTGGACACCGGGAACCTGCCGCTTGGCCCGCTCAGCGCCGGAACGATCACCTCCGGTCACTCGTTCACCGCCGCCGACTCCGGCGCCGACGTCGCCGTGGTGGACTCCGGCTACGCGACCAGCAACAACCTGGAGGTCGGCTCGGTCATCACCATCGACAACGTGAAGTTCGCGGTCATCGGCATTGTCCGGCAGCCGCAGTCCGGCGGTAGCCCAGACGATATCTACGTCCCGCTGGCGCGGGCCCAAGCGCTTGAGCTCGCCACTGGCTCTGCCGCGGCCGGCGAGGTGGACATGATCTACGTGACCGCGGCCAGCGCCGCTGACATCCCCGCCGTGCAGCGTGAGATCTCGAGGCTGCTGCCCGCCGATACCGTGACCACCGCCGGCGGCCTGGCCAGCGAGGTGACCGGCTCGGTGACCAGCGCGGCCAAGCTGGCCAACGACCTAGGCAAATGGCTGGCGGTGCTGGTGCTGATCGCGGCGTTCGCCGTGGCCAGCCTGCTGACGATCGCGGCGGTGGCCCGCCGTGTGCGCGAGTTCGGCACCCTGAAGGCCCTCGGCTGGCGGACCCGCCGGATCGTCACTCAGGTGCTCGGCGAATCGTTGGCCATGGGCATCGCCGGAGCAGTGGTGGGCGTGGGTCTGGGCTTCGCAGGCACGGCGATCATTTCCAAGATCGCGCCGAAAGTCTCAGCCACGGTCCCGGGCTCCTCTGGGACGTTCTCGCAGGCGGCGGGGCAGGCGGCGAGTCCGGGCGGGCCCACCGGAGAGCTAGACCCGGCCACGGCGCCGCATGTGGTTGCCATCCCGCTGCACCCGTCGGTCACAGCAGACGTGCTCGTGCTGGCCGTGATCCTGGCCGTGGCGGGCGGCCTGCTGGCCGGCGCGTTCGGGGCCTGGCGGATCGCCCGGCTGCGGCCAGCCGACGCCCTGGCCCTGGTGGCGTGATCAACCCGGGGCGGGATTCTCCGGACGCCCCGCGAGCCTAGGGGACGACGACGAGGGGGACCGGCGAGTGGCGAGCCAGGCTCACGGCGACCGAACCGACCACCCGGTGGGCGGCAAGAGACGAACTCCCGACCACGACCGCCACGGTGGCACCGGGGTGGGCCGTGCCGGTGTCCTTGGCCGCGGCCAGCAGTTCCTCCGCGATCAGGCCCTGGCGCCGTTCGAAGCCCCAGCGCTCCTCCCGGCCGCTCAGGCGCTCGCCGACCATGGTGCGAAGCTCCTGCTCGATGTCGTCGAAGTCGATCTCCAGTTCGCTGACGGCGCCCGGCGATAGCGCAGCCATGCTGGGCATATGAGCCACATAGACGACGTCGATACCGCCTGTCCGTCCCTGCAGCAAGTTAACCGCGGCGTCGAGCGCCCTGATGGCCGGCGGAGATCCGTCAAAGCCAACCACGAGGCGCAAGTCCGTGGCCGGCGGCGTTACGGTGGTCACCCGGGTGAGGATAGCCTCTGCGCCCGGCCGGGGTTACAGCGGCCGGCTCGTTGGTCAGGAGGCGTCGCGACTGGTGATCACCAGGCCGGCCGCCAGCAGTGCGGCGGCTGGCCAGGCGACGAGCACCAGCATGGACAGCGCCGGCGAGAGCAGGCCCGGCTGCGGGCGCATGGCCACGACCTGGAAAGCGGCGAACGGCAGGGTGAACCGGCCGGCGTCATACCTCCACGGCGCGGGCAGCACCAGGCACAGCGCGGCCAGCGCGTAGATCACCGCCAAGGCCGCCGCAATCGCGCCTGGAGTGCGCCGGATGATGGCGCCCAGGCCAAGGGCGGTCAGCGCGCACGCGCACAACACGAAGCCAGCTGCGAGCACGGCTCCCGGCACGCCCGGCTGAGCCAGCGAAACACCGCGGTGCCGCCCGGACAGCAGGGCCTGGGTCAGGAAGAAGCAGATGAACGCGAGCACCTCGCCGGCCACGAGAGCGGCCCCGCCGGTGACGGCCGCCTTGGCGGCCAGCACTGCCCAGCGCCGCGGCACGGCGCAGAAGGTCGTGCGGATCAGCCCGGTTGTGTATTCGGACGTGAACTGCAGAACGGCAAGCACGCTGACCGGGATCACGCCGTACTCGGCGTAGCCAAGGAAGCTCGTGGTGAGCGCGGTGTTCGCGCCGCCGGGCAGGGAAGCGCGAGTCGATCCGAAGGTGTGCGCGACCACCGCGGTGACACCGATCGTCGCCATCGCCGCGATGAGCAGGGTTACGTAGTTCGAGCGGACCGAGCGGAGCTTGACCCACTCGAAGACGAGCACGTCACGCGCCCGGGCCGCCAGCGAGGGCCGGGCCGGGCGGCCCGGGCGGCTGGCCATGACGGTCACGAGCCCGCCTCGGTCCCGGCTGCGGTGATTGCCGCGCGATAGTCGGTGCTTCCGCCGGTGAGGTCCAGGTAGGCCTGCTCCAGGGACGGCTGCCGCGGCATCAGTTCGTGCACGGCGATCCCATGGGCCGCGGCCAGGTCGGCGATGGCCGGGGCGTCCATGCCGGTCACGGCCAGCCCGCCGTCCTGTTCCGACGTGACGCCCGCGCCGCGGGCGGTGAGCAGGCCGGCGAGCTCGCTGGCGCGCGGGGAGCGCACCAGCACGTCGGCCCGGGCACTGGACTTGGTGAGGCTTTGCATCGGCGCGTCGGCGAGCAGCTTGCCGCGCCCGATGACGATGAGGTGATCCGCGGTCAGCGCCATCTCGGTCATCAGGTGACTGGAGACGAGCACCGTATGGCCGTCTGCCGCGAGCTGGCGCAGCAGCTGGCGGACCCAGCGGACCCCGTCCGCGTCGAGGCCGTTCACCGGCTCGTCGAAGATCAGCACCGGCGGCTCGCCCAGCAACGCCGTGGCGATGCCGAGCCGGTGCTTCATGCCGAGCGAGAATCCCCCGATGCGCTTGGCCGCGACGGATTCAAGGCCGGCCAGGTCCAGCACCTCCCGGACGCGGCTGCGCCGGATCCCGTTGCTGACCGCGACCGACAGCAAGTGGTCATACGCTGTCCGCGCGCCGTGCACGGCGGTCGCGTCGAGCAGCGAGCCGACCTGGCGCAGCGGGCGGACGAGCTGCCGGTACCGGCGCCCGCCAACCAGGGCGCTGCCCGAGGTCGGGACGTCGAGGCCCAGGATGAGCCGCATCGTCGTCGTCTTGCCCGCGCCGTTCGGGCCGAGGAACCCGGTTACCCGGCCCGGCCGGACCGTGAAGCTCAGCTCATCGACCGCGGTAACCGGGCCGTACCGCTTGGTCAGCCCGCTGAGCTCGATCATGGCTTGGCGTCGCCGGGCGGCACCGGCCGTGGCCGGCCGATATGGCCGATGCTCAGGTACGCAATGCCGCCGCCCGGCGTCTGGGCCAGGCAGATGAGCACCCAGGCCCATTTGGGCAGATAGCGCACCTGCGCGGCCCGGGCGATGTCGACCAGGCAGAAGGCATCAAAGCCGGCCGCCATGACCAGGATCAGCATGACCGGCCAGCCGGGCGGCCCGGGCCGCGCGCGTATCACCGCGATGAAGCCGAGCACAACGACGAGCCAGGTCAGGAACCCGAGGACCGCGCGGACGGCAAGGTTGGGGGACCGGTTCGGCAACGCTCCGGTCCGCCAGTTCCTGGCCCGCCTGGCTCGCGCGGACCGGCGCAGCTGCCGGGTCGTCCTTGAGATGCCCGCACAGAAGCTGAGCGCCCGCAGCGCGCGCCGCAGCGGCGGGCGGATGCTCTGGTCGTCCAGGATGGCGGGCAGTTCGGCGGCCCACTCCCGGCAGTGCTCGGCGCGCACCTCGGCCGGCAGCCGACGGCAGGCGGCGCGGATCAGCCATTCGGCGACGCGCTGGACGAGCGGGGCCCGGCTCACGGCGTGCTCCCGGGCGCGGGCCGCGTCGCACCGTACCCGGCCTGCCGCGCCGGGGCGGAGGCGGCGGCCTGGGCCAGCTCGAGGCGGGCGACGCGGAGGCCTTCGGCGGTCAGCCGGTAGTACTTGCGCGGCGGCCGGCCACCCGCGTCCTCGCGCTGGGCCTCCCACTCGGAGTCCACCAGGCCGTCCTCCTGCAGGCGGGCCAGCATGGGATACAAGGTGCCGCTGGCCAGCTTGGCCGCCTTCATCAGGTCGTAGCCGTAGTGCGGTGCGGACGGGTCGGCCATCATCACCCTGAGCACGCGCTCCAAAGGCCCGGTTAGCTTCACGACAGCAGAGCCTACACATGTAGCCTACATATGTCGAGTACGCGCCGCGGGCCCGCCCCCGCTGCTCCGGCCGAGGCTCTCAGATCTTGCTGGCCGACGTGGCCAGATTGACCTCGACCACACTGCCGCTGGTGAACCCCGGATCGGTCACCAGGTACATGACAGCCCGGGTGACATCCTCGGGCTGCAGCCACGGCACGCCCATCGGGCTGAGCGCGGCCAGCCGGGGCAGTGCATCCTGCTCGGCCGGGTGCTCGATGTCCGGGCAGAACACCTGGTAGGTGGCGTCGTTGCGCACCATCGGCGTACCCACGGTGCTGGGGCACACCACGTTGGCGGTGATACCAAGACCGGCCGTCTCCAGGGCCACGGTCTTGGTCAGCCCGATCACCCCCCACTTGGACGCCACGTAGTGGCTGAGGTTAGCCATGCCGCCTCGACCGGCCCCCGACGAGATCGAGACGATGCGGCCGTACCGTTCTCGCTTCATGTGCGGGAGCACCGCCCGGATACACCGGAACGCACCGCCCAGGTTGGTCCCGAGCATCTCCTCCCACGCGGCGTCGGAGATCTCCTCGGCCGGGCTGAACGCGCAAATGCCGGCGTTCGCGACCAGGATGTCGATGCGGCCGTGGACCGACACCGTGTCATCGACGACGGCGTCCACCGCCGCCGAGTCGCGGACGTCGACCACGCGGGACGTGGCCTTGCCCCCGTGCTCGGCGATGAGCGACACCGTCTCCTCGAGGTCGTCCGGGGTCGGCATCGGGTAGCGCACCGTATCGACCGGCGCGGCGATGTCGCACGCCACCACGACGGCGCCGCCGGCGGCGAGCGCCCTCGCGTGCGCCCGGCCCTGGCCGCGTGCGGCCCCGGTGACCAGGGCCACGCGCCCGTCCAGTTGTCCCATCGCTCCTCCTCATTTCCCCACGCCGTGCCGTCGCTCCCAATTGCACAAGCGCTTGATTGGCATTAGCTTAGGCCCAGCCCGCTCGGCGCCGTGGGCACCGTGGATGAGTGCCTTGAGCAGCTGATGGAGCGCCGGGACAGCTACGGGCTGAACTATCCCAATTTCGGGGTGACCGATCTGAGCGCGCTCGCCCCGCTGGCCGAGCGCATCGCGGCGGCCGAGGCCACGGGCGGACGAGGTCAGCGCACGACAGCGGGGTGATACCCGGGCGGGTCTCCCAGAACGGGACGCCGCGAGCGCGGTTGGGTTCCGTCAATGTCGCGGACGCCGAGCTGCTCACCCAGCTCGGCTCCGATCAGCACCCGGCCGGAGAAGTCCAGCTTGGCCGGCTCGCGGTCCAGCGCGGCGATGACCCGGCCGGTGAACTCCGGCGATTCGGTCAGCTGCCGCGAGTACTCGAACCGCACGGGATCGGAGGCCATGGCCCGCAGCGTTCGCTCGGTGCGCAGCAGCCCCATCCAGATCGAGACCACGGTGACCCGGTACGGGCGGAAGTCAACGGCCATGTCGTGGGCCAGCTTGTCGACGCCCGCCTTCACCGCGCCGTACGCCGGGCCGTGCAGGTAGCAGGCAGCCCCGAACCCCGAGGTATGCACCACCAGCGGCCCGCGGCCCGGGTCGGCGATGAGCAGCGGCGCGGCATACCAGGTGGCGACGTAGCTGGACCGCAGGCCTACGTCGATCATCGACAGCAGGTCAAGGGGTTTGTCCCAGAACGGCTCCGGGCCCATGAGCCGGTCCGGCACACAGAACGCATTGTTGACGAGTATGTCGAGCCCGCCACAGGCCTGTTCGACCTCGGCGAACAGCTCGGCCACCTGGCGGGTGTCCGCATGGTCGCAGGCGACCGGGATCCCGCGGCCGCCCCGGCGCGTGATCTCGCCCGCGGTCTCGCCGATCGTCCCGCCCAGCTCGTGGTCGCCTGCGCGGACCGAACGGCCGGTGACCACGACGGTCGCTCCGGTCTCTCCCAGCGCCAGCGCGATGCCGCGACCCGCCCCGCGGCTCGCGCCGGTCACGAGCGCAACCCGCGGGCGGCCGTCCCGGCCGGTCACCGCGTCCTCGAGCAAGCGGTTGATTCCATCAGGCCTCCCGTGTCATCCTCGCGGAACGTGACGGCGCGGTGGAGCCGCGGCCCGCTGTGCCGCCGGTGCCCGCCGGACCGCCGGGGCAGCGCCGTAACGAGCAGGTCACGACTGCGCCACCTTCCCGGGTTGCCGCCTTGACCGGCGCGATCTATGTCACTTAGGCTAGCGCGGACAAGCAAGCGCTTGGTCAGCCTCACAAGACTTGGTACCCCATGGGACACAGCTGATGGCTCGAGGCCCGGGCCGCGGCCTGGCGCCGCCGTCCGGGCTCGCCGCCCAGAACTGGCTGTGCCCGTTTGGTCAGGCAGCCGGGCGGCACTGGAGGGCCGAGCAATGATGACGCTGATCTGGACGGGACTGGCCTCCGGAGCCGTCTACGCCCTGGTGGCGATCGGCTACAACATCGTCTACATCTCGTCGCAGACGTTCAACTTCGCGCAGGCCCAGCTGCTGATGGTCGGCGCGTTCATCGGGTACTCCGGGCTGGTGACCTTCCATCTGCCGGTCGCGGTCGTGGCCCTGATGGCGCTCGCCGCGGTGCTGGTCCTGGCCGGCCTGGAGGAACGGACGGCCGTCCGGTGGGTAACCCAGCCGGATGTTCAGCTGGTCACCACGCTGGGAGCAGCCACGCTGCTGGAGGGAGCGTCCCAGCTGATCTGGGGCAACCAGCCGCTCACCGTGCCGTTCTCGGGCGGGTCTGGGGTCGTGTCGCTGCTGGGCGGCCGGCTGTACCCGGTGCAACTGGCCCTGGTGATCGCGGCCATCGTGCTCGTGGTCGTGCTCACCTACCTCAGCCGGCACCTGAAGCTCGGGCTGGCCCTGCTGGGCATGGCCGAAGACCGGGAAGCGGCCATCCTGCGCGGCGTGAACGCACGCCGCCTCGCGCTGGGTGCGTTCGCCTTCTCCGGCGCCCTGGCCGGGCTGCTGGGCCTGGTGGTGGCCCCGTACACGTTCGCGTTTGCCACCCTCGGCTCGTCGCTGGCGCTGTACGGGTTCGTCGTCCTCGCCATCGGCGGGTTCGGGTCGATGCCCGGCACCCTGGCCGGTGGGCTGGTG
>Ga0335075_10007637_pt1 | contig 16626 bp, 14 predicted proteins | sample Lox_Sample_24_FD_206723 | JGI IMG/M metagenome (GOLD analysis project Ga0335075, IMG submission 206723) | Soil microbial communities from Loxahatchee National Wildlife Refuge, Florida, United States - Lox_Sample_2.4 | ecosystem: Environmental > Terrestrial > Soil > Wetlands | place: USA...
GAGCAGGCTGGGCAAATCCGAGCTCGTCTACCCGCGGCTGGAGCCGGTGGACGAGATCCTGGGCGAGATCGATGCTGTGACGCATGATCAGGTCCGCGAGGTGGCCGCGCTCGTGCTCGGCCAGCCCATGGCGCTCGCGATCGTTGGTCCTTTCGATGACCCGGGCCCGTTTGCGGCCGCGCTTGTGAGCTAGCCCGGTCTCTGCCTACACCGATAACGGTCCTGATTTAACCCGCCCTTGACCGACGGTTTGCCTTAGCGGCCGACTATCGGCCGCGACGTCCGTAAGCGCCGTTCCCGTCGGTTAGATGTCCGGCCGGCACGGGCTATCGTCAAGATGCCGCCGAATGGTCGCTCTAGGTGTGGAAGGCATCACGCTGCGCGAGGTCCGATTGCTAGTGTTGTGGGCATGCTCCTGAGTGGCGGGGAGCGACTTTCGAAGCTTCGAAGGGAGTGGGGTGAGCCGTGACCGAGAACGCCGCAGTCGGCGGGTATGGCCGGGTTCGGTGGCGACGGTTCGCGCTCATCCTCATGCCGGCCCTAGCGGCGGTGATCATTCTCGTTGTGCTCACAGCGCAAAGCGTCCTGGCAGTCTCGTTCGCCATCTCCGGGGTACCCTTCACTGTCACCGCCTCTCAGCTGAATGGACAAGGATTCGAGCAGTTCGGTGTTCTTGATCATTCGGTGACCAGGGGCAATTTCTTTCTGGCCTCAAGTGCGATCCGGACAGCCACGCTCAGCCACCTGTGCCTGAGCGTCAACCTCGGCCTTGCGATTCTCAAGATCACCGCAGGCGACGGCGGCTCAGACGTCTCCGGCAGCGACCTAGTGATCGACGCTGACCGACTGTCCGGCAACGCATCGTTCACGAAGATCAATATCGGCCAGGACGCCAGTACCCTCACGCAGGTGCCTGGAGTCAAGGGTCCGGCGGGCGCGTTCGCACTTGATTCGCAGACGGTGGCGATCAGCAACCTGCGAACGCACGCATACGCGACCACAGCGGGCACCTTCACCTTGCCGGGTCTCAGCCTCCGGTTCGGGAGTCCGTGCTGACGGTGGAGGACTCCTATGGCGGCGGGGACCGGGAGCCGGAAGCGTCGGACGAGTACGAGACGGTAGAACTCGGGCCCATCAGGCGGGCTCTGCTGGCCTGGCAGCGGTGGCGGCGCACCCGTCCGTTCTGGGGCGGGCTGCTGATCATTCTTGGGGGTGGTGAGATGCTGCTCTCCGAGCAGGCGCCCCTTCCGATCGTCATTCACGTAGGAGCTCAGGGACTCGCCGGCTACCTGGTTCCGATCGTCCTGGTGTTGTGCGGCGTGCTGCTCTGGCTTAGCCCAACCCAGCAAACCTTCTATTCGGTTCTCGCGGTGGTGCTGGCACTCGGATCGTGGGTCACGTCCAATCTTGGCGGCTTTTTTGTTGGCCTGCTGCTGGGGGTAATCGGCGGCGCTCTTGCCTTCGCCTGGCAACGGGGCGAGGAACCCGGGCCCAGTTTGCGCGAGGAGCTGGGAGGACCGGGGAAGACGCCGTCTGAAGGCCTGGGCCTGATACTGGGCGATGAGGCGCCGGACGATCCGGATGATGACGCTGAGCGCCAGGGCGCCGCCCCGCTGCCGCAACACGACGGCAAGTCGTTGCCGCAGGAAGACGCCGAACCGCTGCCGAAGGGAGCAGGCGGCGAATCCCGCGGGAGCCTTCGGGCTGACGGCGTGATCACGGGCATCTCCGCGCTACCACTGATGCTCGTGATCCTTCCTCGGGCCTCGAGTCCATCGTTAACCCCGAGTCCCGGCGAGCATCACCCAAAGCGGTGCGCCGCGTCAGAGCACGCTGCGGACCCCGGTGCTCGACGGGGACTCCATGGCAAATCGCAGACATTCGTGAAGCCGCCGCTGCGGTAATCAGCCGCCATTGTGTCCCGGCCACTTTCGGTGTGAATGCGCGCACGGTCTGGCGTGCCAGCGGAGTGGCTCCTGCTTCCACTTCCCCGCCCATTTCCCGCCGGCCGCGGTCGGCCAGGCATGGCCGGCAGGACGTACCTGGCCGGCGGGCGCCACTGGGACGGTGCTTACGATGTGGAGAGGGATCGCCGGGGGGCAGGCAGTGGTTCGGGATCGCCGAGGGGCAGGTGATTCTTGTGGGGCTGGCCTACGAGCGGATCGGGTCGGGCGAACCGCTGGTGCTATTGCACGGGATCGGGCATCGCCGCCAGGCCTGGAACGCGGTCCTCGGACGGCTGACGCCGCATCGTGAGGTAATCCTCGTTGACCTGCCTGGTCACGGTGAGTCACCGCCGTTCCGTGCCGACGGGCAAGCCGACGGACGATGGATACGCGAAGCCCTGATCACGGAGTTCATCGGATTCCTCGACGAGCTGGGCCTGGACCGTCCGCACCTGGCCGGGAGTTCCGTCGGAGGTCGGCTTGCACTCGAGGCAGCCGAGCGCGGCCGCGCCGCCAGCGTGACGGCTTTGTCCCCAGCGGGATTCTGGGCAAACGAGGCCGAGCTGGCCTATGCCCGATCCGTCTGCAAGGTGATGCAGCTGTCCGGGGAACTGGCGAAGCCACTACGCTCGGCGCTGGCACGCACGATCTCGGGCAGAGCCCTGATCTACGCCGCGATCGTCAACAGGCCCTCCCAGGTGACCCCGGAGCAGGCTAGTGGCGACTTTGCGGCCTTCCTCGCGGCTAGCAGCGCGGTCAACGCGATCCTGGCCTCAGCGGTACCGTTCACCGGCAGCATTCCCTCCGGTGTGCCGGTGACGATCGGCTGGGGCACTCGTGACCGCCTGCTCCGGCCCCGCCAGGGCCTGCTGGCCAAGGCGATCTTGCCGCAAGCGCACCTGATCCTGCTGCGTGGCTGCGGGCACATCCCGGTGACAGACGACCCGCCACTGGTGGCAAACGTGCTGTTGCGCGGAAGTAAGGAGGCTCGGCAGGTGGAGGACCGGCCTAAGGCCGGCACCGCGTTAGGCCGGGGACGAGATTTGCGCGGCCGTGTTGCCGTCGGGGCGTGCCCGAAATGCAGTAGCTTGGCGCCATGCCACCAACACAGGCACCTGGCCCGCTGGTCGGGGCCGGCCGGACGTGCGATGTTTACGACGTCGGCAAGGGGCGGGTGCTGCGGCGCTACCGGGTGCCGCGCGGCGTGGAGGCAGAGGCCGCGATCATGCGGTACCTGGACGAGGCCGGCTACCCGGTGCCCAAGGTGTATGACGTCGCGGAGCCTGACCTCATCATGGAACGCCTAGACGGGCGCGACATGCTGGCCGAGCTCGGCAGGCGGCCGTGGCTGGTGCGCTCGTATGGCCGCTTGCTGGCACAGCTGCACAACCGGCTGCACGAGGTCCAGGCGCCGCCAGGCCTGGGCCCGGCCTTCGAGCCCGGTGACCGGATGGTGCACCTGGACCTTCACCCTGCGAACGTGATGCTCACGAGCCGCGGCCCGGTAGTGATCGACTGGTCCGGCGTCAGGGCCGGCGCACCCGGCGCGGACGTGGCGATGGCATACGTGATCATGGCCAGCTCCGATGTCGACTTGATCCCGATGGCGCTGCGCCCGGTGGTTGGGGGGCTCCGGGCTTCGCTCCTGCGCCAGTTCCTGGCAGAAACTCATGACGACCCGAAGCCGTACATGCCGTCGGCCGCCGCCGCGCGCATGCGAGATCCCAACGTCCGGCCGGTGGAGATCGATCGACTGCGAAGGATGGCGGAGCAGGCGGCAGCATCTGATCCGGTGTAGGTTGCGCGGTCATGACGGGCCCAGCCGTCAGTGCCTCCCAGGCACGCGCTACCGGCGGCGGAATGCCGGACTGAGCGGCGGCGTTCCCCGGCCGGTGTTCCACATGTTGTCGGCGACGTTGATCGTCACCCCCGGAGGAACGATCTGGTCAATGCGATCAAGAAGCTCGATGGGCAGGTCGATTCCGTCGGCGGCGAGATAGCTGTCCAGGTGCTCCATGGTGCGCGGGCCGATGATCGCGGAGGTGACCGCAGGGTGGCGGGTGACGAAGGCGATTGCCATCTGGATGAGGGTGATCCCTGCCTCGTCTGCGAGACTGGCGAGTGCGTCGGCGGCGTCGAGCTTTGCCGCATTGGCCGGGTTGGTGGAGTCATAGGCCTCGGCGAAGCGCTGGGCACGAGCGGCGGAACCCGGACCATTGACCTCGTGGCCCTTGCGGTACTTGCCTGACAGCCAGCCACCTGCCAATGGGCTGTAGCTCATGACGCCCATACCGTGGCGCAGGCAGGTCGGCAGCACGTCGTATTCGATGCCGCGGGTGAGCAAGGAATATGGGGGCTGTTCGCTACGAAACCGTTCGTGGCCGCGTCGATCGGCGGTCCACTGGGCCTCGACGATCTCAGAGGCGGAAACCTTCGATGCGCCCAGTGACCGAATCTTTCCCGCACGGACGAGGTCGGACAGGGCGCTGAGCGTCTCGTCGATGTCGGTGGTGCGATCGGGAACACCCACCTGGTACAGGTCGATCCAGTCGGTGTGAAGCCGACGCAGCGAGCCATCGACCGCTTCGGTGATCCACCGCCGCGATGCGCCGCCATGGTTGGGGTTCCCGTCGAAAGGAACGCCGAACTTGACGGCGAGCACCACGTTGTCGCGTCGCCCGCCGGCCAGGGCCTTGCCCAGGATCTCTTCTGACTCACCCGCGGAGTAGCCGTCGGCGGTATCGATGAAGTTGATGCCGGCGTCAAGCGCCTTGTGGATGATCTTGACAGCGTCGTCGTGGTCGGGGTTGCCGAACGCGCCGAACATCATCGCGCCGAGGCACAGCTGGCTGACTGTGACTCCAGTACGCCCCAGAGGTCGGTATTCCATGGGAAGCCCCTTCTTTGCGCGGTCGCAAGTCGGCCGCGTCGGGTGAGATAGCATCGGATCCGTCAGCAGGCGGATAGCCTGTCCAGTTAACTCTAGCCGTATCCGGATAGCCTGTCCATTTGGAATTGCCGATGCCCGCCAACCAGCCCCAGTCACCTATCAAACGAGCTGACGCCGAGCGCAACCGCGGCAAGATCCTCACGGCGGCCCGCGCCGCGTTCGCTGAGCCGCAGACTGAGGTGTCGATGGCTGAGATCTCGCGACGTGCCGGAGTGGGAATGGCGACCCTCTACCGCAACTTCCCAGGCCGGCACGAGCTCCTTGAGGCTCTGTACAAGGAGGAGGTCGACGCAATCTGCACGGCCGCCGAAGCCCGCGGCGGGCAGACGCCAGGCGCGGGCCTCGTCTCCTGGCTGCGCCAGCTCTTCGCCTTCTTCGCAAGCAAACGTCACATCGCGTCGGAGCTGCTCAAGCACACCGGCAGCAGCGACTCCGTCTTCGGCGGCGGCCGCGCTCGGGTCATCGCCGCCGGCCAGCCGCTGCTCGCCGCCGCGCAGCACGCCGGCGATATCCGCGACGACCTCACGATCGAACAGGTCCTCGACCTGATCCACGGTCTAGCAACGATCCACGGCGACACCAGTTACATAGAGCCGATTCTTCAGGCCGCACTTGACGGCCTGCGCCCGCCAGCAGGGTGAATCCTCAGCAGCGTCCGGCTGTCCCGTGCCTCAACGCCGTAGGTCCACTGCGAACCCACAATCGCAGCTGCTGAACTAGCCTGCCAGAATCACCGACCGGTCTCGGGATCGGCGAGCCAGGCCCGGATCTGTTCACCATGCTCGTCCAGGGCTGGCGGCGGAAGATCGTAGCGTGGCGCCGTCTCGGAGAACCGCAGCGGATTGCGGATGCCCGGCACCGCATGCTCCCCCTGGCCGGCGAGCACGACCGGGTCGAGTCCGATCTGCTCGGCGAAAGCGACACCGCCCGCCACGCTATTGATGGGGCCGCACGGCACTCCCGCGGCGATCAGCTCGTCGAACCACTCCGCGGCAGTTCGCTGTTTGAGCTGCTCGATAAGCAGCGGCCGGAGCTCATCCCGGTTGGCCGTGCGGCCGGAATTGGCCGCGAACCGCTCATCGGCACTGAGCTCCGGTGCGCCGAGCACTGCGCACAGGTTGCGGAACTGCGTGTCATTGCCGGCCGCGATGACGAGGTCGCCGTCCGCTGTCGGCAGCGGCTCATAAGGGAACAGGCTCGGATGGGAGTTGCCCATCCGGTGCGGCACCACGCCGGCTGAGGCGAATGCTCCGGTCTGGTTGACCATGCCGGCGAGCGCCGTCGCCATCAAGTTGGTCTCGATGCGCTGGCCCTGGCCGGTGCGGTGACGGTGATCAAGTGCCGCGAGTATCCCGATCGTCGTCTGGAGGCCTGACATCACGTCGAAGATTGCCACGCCCGCCCGGTAGGGCTGGCCGTCCTCGTCTCCCTGCAGGCTCATCAGCCCGGACATGGCCTCGACGATCAGGTCGTAGCCCGGCAGGTGCGCGCCGCCGCCCGCGCCGAAGCCGGTGATGGACGCATAGATCACTGAGGGGTTCGTGGCACGGACGCTGTCGTAGTCGAGCCCGAACTGGCGCAGCCCGCCCGGCTTGAAGTTCTCGACCATGATGTCGGCCCGCCTGGCTAGCTCGGCGGCCGCAGCCCGGTCGGTCTCGTCCCGGAGGTTGAGCTGAATCGCGCGCTTGTTCCGGTTGATCGAGAGGTAGTACGTCGATACGCCACCGCGGACCGGCGGCATCCAGTGCCGCGTGTCGTCGCCCCCTGGACCTTCTACCTTGATGACATCGGCGCCGAGATCGCCGAGGATCATCGTGCAGTACGGCCCGGCAAGCACCCGGGAGAAGTCGGCGACCAGCAGCCCCGCAAGCGGGCCGGGCCGGGAGGTGGCAGCAACCTGATCCATGGCCCGGAGGCACACCCTTCTGTCCGCGCGGGCGCAGCTGAGCTCCGCGTGCTGGCGCGGCCGGTCCGCTGGCCTGCCTAGCTTCCGGTCAGGCTACCAATCGCCGTCAGCCGCAGCGCCGTCAGATCGGGCGAGCAGCCGGTCAGGGGCGCCGAATCGATCGCCCGGCGGGGTGCCTGACGGCCTCTCGGCCCGGCCCGTGGCTCACCGGGTGGCCGTGATCGCGGAGTGCCAGACGGCCGGCCGAAAGACGCCGCTCGCGCGCCAGGTGCCGCAGGCGATCGGGGAGGCCTGCAGGCTGCAGCGACTGGGACAGTGCCGCCGGTGCTGCGCTCGGCTGGGCCAGGCTCTGCTCTGCCGGGACGGCAGCCGCCACCAGCGCTGGCGAGGTCCGCGTCGGCTGGATGGTTCGCCATGCGATCGCTGCCGCGAGGGCCGCGGCAATCGCGCCGGCCAGCATTGCTGCCCTGGTGCCCGTCGCGGTCGCGGTGACGGGGTCGTGTCCTACCGCCGCAGCAATGGCAGGCAGCGCGGCCGCGCCGAGTGCGGCGCCGACCTGCCTGCTCGTGTTGATCACTCCGCCCACGACGCCCTGCTCAGCGCCGGCTACGCCGGCCGTCGCGATCACCATGGTGCCGAAGGCCGTGCCCGCGGTACCGAAGCCGACGAGCATGACCGAAGCCAGAACCGGGCTGTAGTGCCCGGTCGCAGGCAGCTGAGTAAGCACGGCAAAACCGGCAGCGGCAACCACACCGGTCAGAACGAGCACTCGCCGGATGCCGATGCGGGCGGCCAGTCTCGCGCCGAAGGCGCCGGCGGTAAAGCCGATGACGCCCTGCGGCGCGATTGCCAGCCCGGTCAGCAGCGGCGAGTCCCTCAGCACCTGCTGGAAATACAGCGACAGGACGATCATCTCGCCGCCGTTCCACAGGCCAAGCAGAAGGTTGATCGCTCCGGCAGTGCGAAGGGCAGGCCGGCGCATCAGCGCCGCGGGCAGCAGCGGGTCACTGTGGCGGCGCTCGGCAACCACAAACGCGCCTGTGCATGCAACGAACAGCACCAGGGATCCGAGAATCACCGGCGATAGCCAGCCGCTGACGCTGGCCTGCGACACGGCAAATACCAGGGTCGCCATCGCGGTGCTGATCAGCACCGCGCCCCGGACGTCCAGGCGGTGTGCGCCAGCGGGCCCGCGCGAGTCCGCCAGGAGCCGGGGGGCGAGGGCCACCGCGAGCAGACCCACTGGCACGTTCACCAGGAACACCGCCCGCCAGCTTGTGAACTGAACCAGGATCCCGCCCAGTACCTGGCCGGCCACGAAGCCGATCGATGCCGTCGCGCCATACAAGCCAAGTGCGCGTGTCCGCTGGTGGCCGTCGCTGAAGCTGGTGGTGATGAGCGACAGCGCCGCGGGCGCAACCACGGCCGCTCCGGCGCCCTGTACGACCCGGGCCGCGATCAGCAATGCCGGGTCGTGCGCGAGACCGCCGGCCAGTGACGCGGCCGTGAAGGCCACCAGGCCGGCCACGAACATGCGGCGCCGGCCGAACAGGTCAGCCGCGCGGCCGCCGAGTATGAGCAGGCCGGCGAAGGCGATCGCGTATCCGGTGATCACCCATTGCACCGCCGACGCGGTCATGCCTAGTTCCCGCTCGATTGACGGGAGCGCAACGTTGACGATGCTGAAGTCGAGGACGACCATGAAGGCCGCAAGGAGGATGAGCGCCAGCCGCAGGCCCTGATGCTGGTCGAGGCGGTGCCGGTCGAGGTGGTCGCTGGGCGATCGGGAGTGCTTAACGGTGGCTGGAGGCGCTGGGCGCTTCCCGGATGCCATGAGCTCCTCTTTTCGATACGTTACGACTCGTATTTGACACTAACTCGGATGCTTCCAGGCCCGGCCCAGGTAACAGAGTGAGATAGCGCACATTAGATCAGATACGGTACGTCGCGTTTCGTTTATCTGGGTATAGGCTGCAGCGCCATGGGGAACGCGGATATTCCGGCAGCGCCCAATACCGCTGCGGATGCTGGCCACGGGCCGCCGAAGCGGGGACGGCCGCGCAGCGAGCAAGCCGATCGCGCCATCTTGGCTGCCGCGGCTGACCTGCTGGCCGAGCGTGGGCTGTCCGGAATGTCGATCGAGGAAGTGGCCTCCAGGGCCGGCGTCGGCAAGGCCACTATCTACCGGCGGTGGACGTCGCGCGGAACGCTTGCGCTCGACGCGTTCCTGGCCGAGTTTCAGGGCCAGCTGCCGCTACCGGATACCGGTTCGCTGCATGACGACCTGCTGGCGGCGCTGCGCAACTGGATCCGGTCGGTCACCCGGACCAGCGCCGGGCCCGCACTGGCGGGGCTGGTAGCCGAGGCTCAGCTGGATCCGGGCCTGGCCGCAGCGTGGCGCGAGCGCGTTTTCGAGCGGCTGCGCGCCCAGCAGAAGATCATGCTCGACCGGGCCGTGGCGCGGGGCGAGATCTCCGCCAGGACCGACTACGACGTTGTCCTGGACCTAATGTTCGGTGCGGCCTACCACCGGCTGCTGAACGGGCATCGTCCGCTGACTGACCAGTTCGCCAGGCGTGTCGTCGACCTGATCATGGCAGGCCTGCGCGAGACTGACGGCCCCGCGGCCTGACGGGCTGGCAGGGACCGCAGCCCGGCCACGCTCCGGACCCGTCACGTTGGGGACCTGTCACGCTGGGGGCCGCTCGGCGTAGTCCTTAAGCTCCGCAAGCTCGGCAATCCAGCGGGCGGTGCTCTCCTGGACCGCCTTGTCCTGTTCCTGTTCGGTTGCGTGCAGGCTGGCGAATCCCGTCTCGACGACGCGGACAAGGGTTCCGGCGAAGACCTCGGTCAGGGTGAACTCGATCAATGTGGAGTTGCCCTCGCCGGGCTCGGCGTCAGGAAGACGGGCCCACCGATAGGAAAACGCGCTCGGCGGCTCGACCCGCTGAATCACGGCCAGGTGGACACCGCCTGGTACCCAGCCAAAGGCCGCCCGGCCGCCCGGCCGTAGGTCAATCTCGGCAAAGTCGCCGAACCAGCCCGCGACCTGCTGTGCGTCGGTCAGTACGGTCCACACCCGCTCGAGCGATGCCTCGATGAGAACCTCACGCTCGATCCAGTCCTGTGGCATTGCGCCTCCTCGGCCTGCTCGGCACCGAAGGCCGGTTACGCAGCCGGCAACCCAGGAGTTATCCCCAGCCGGCAGACGCCTAGAGCTGGCCGACGCTCGTCACCCTGATCACGGCGACGCCCGCCTCATCCGATGCCGCGAGGTCGACGGTGGCAGAAAAGCCCCAGTCATGATCGCCTTCGGGATCGTCGAAAATCTGCCGTGCTGACCAGAAGCCAGGCGACTCCTCGATGATCAGCATGGCCGGGCCGCGCGCATTCGCGCCGGTCCCGATCTCGTCGTGCTCGGCGTAATAAGGCCCCAGCGCTTCGGCCCAGGCTTCGCCGTCCCAGCCATCCTCGCCGTCCAGGTCGCCCAGCTCCTCCCACCTCCGCAGGGCAGCGAGCTCGACGCGGCGGAAAAGCGCGTTGCGCACGAGCACCCGGAAAGCCCGCTTATTGCCGGTGACGGCCGGCGGCCGGTCGGCCGCCAGATGGGCTGCCTCTTCGACCGGATTACGCAGCCGTTCCCACTCATCGATAAGGCTGGAGTCCACCTGCCGCACGAGCTCGCCCAGCCACTCGATCAGGTCGGTGAGCTCCTCGGTCCTTGCCTCTTCCGGCACGGTCTGCCGCATCGCCTTGTAGGCGTCGGCAAGATAGCGAAGCACCAGACCCTCGGAACGGGCCAGCCCGTAGAAGCTGATGTACTCGGCGAACGTCATTGCGCGCTCGTACATGTCCCGCGCCACCGACTTTGGCGACAGCTCGTGATCGGCGACCCATGGGTGACCCCGCTTGTAGATGTTGTAGGCGGCCTCAAGCAGGTCGGCCTGCGGGCGCGGATAGGTCACCGCCTCCAGCAGGTCCATGCGTTCGTCGTACTCGATGCCCTCGGCTTTCATGGCCGCGACCGCCTCGCCACGCGCCTTGAACAGCTGCGCGGAGAGCACCTGCCGGGGGTCGTCGAGAGTGGACTCGATTACAGACAGCACATCGAGCGGGTAGTCAGCCGATGACCGGTCCAGCAGCTCGATGGCCGCCAGGGCCAGCGGCGACAGCGGCTGGTTGAGGGCGAAGTCCTCCTGCAGGTCCACGGTCAGGCGCACATAGCGCCCTTCCGTGTCCGGCTCTGGCAGTCGTTCGACTACGCCGCCGGCGAGCAGCGCACGGTAGATCGCGATGGCCCGGCTGATGTGCTTGCGCTGAGCGGGCCGTTCCTCATGGTTGTCCGTCAGCAGATGCTTCATGGCGACGAACGCGTCGCCAGGCCGGCTGATCACGTTCAGCAGCATTGCGTGGCTGACGGCGAAGCTGGACCTCAATGGCTCAGGCGCGGCAGCAACCAGCCGGTCGAACGTCGGCTGCCCCCACGAGACCATGCCTTCCGGCGGCTTGCGTCGCACGACCTTGCGACGCTTCTTCGGGTCGTCACCTGCCTTGGCAAGCGCCCGCTCGTTGTCGATGACGTGCTCTGGCGCCTGGACCACTACCCGGCCCATGGTGTCGAAACCGGCTCGCCCGGCACGCCCGGCGATCTGATGGAACTCGCGTGCCATCAGCAGGCGGGTCTTGGTCCCGTCGTATTTCGACAGTGCGGTGAAGAGCACTGTCCGGATTGGCACGTTGATGCCGACGCCGAGGGTGTCGGTGCCGCAGATGACCTTCAGCAGCCCGGCCTGCGCGAGTGTCTCGACCAGCCGCCGGTATTTGGGCAGCATTCCGGCATGGTGCACGCCGATGCCGTGCCGGACGAGCCGGGACAGCGTCTTGCCGAAGCCAGGGGCGAACCGGAAGTTCCCGATCAGCTCCGCGATCGCATCCTTCTCGGCCCGGCTGCACACGTTGACGCTCATCAGCGCCTGCGCCTGCTCGATCGCCGCCGCCTGGGTGAAATGCACGATGTAGATGGGAGCCTCGTGCGTCGCGAGCAGCTCGGCCACGGTCTCGTGCAGCGGCGTCATGGCGAAGGAGAACGACAACGGGACCGGCCGCTCGGCTGAGGTAACCACGGCAGTAGGCCGGCCGGTCCGACGCGTGAGGTCGCGCTCGAACCGGCTGACGTCGCCGAGCGTCGCCGACATGAGCACGAACTGCGCCTGCGGCAGCTCGATCAGCGGTACCTGCCAGGCCCAGCCCCGGTCCGGGTCAGCGTAGAAATGGAACTCGTCCATGACCACCTGTCCGGCGTCGGCGTCAGCGCCGTCCCGGAGCGCGATATTGGCCAGCACCTCCGCGGTGCAGCAGATGATCGGCGCGTCCGGGTTAACGCTCCCGTCGCCGGTCATCATTCCGACTTCGTCCGGCCCGAAAATGTCACAGAGCGCGAAGAACTTCTCGGACACCAGCGCCTTGATCGGGGCGGTGTAGAACGTCCGCTCGTCCCTGGCCAGCGCCGTGAAATGCGCGCCGGTCGCGACCAGGCTCTTGCCGGAGCCGGTCGGCGCGGACAGGATGACGTTCGCGCCGGAGACGATCTCGATCAGCGCCTCCTCCTGGTGCGGGTAGAGGCTGAAGCCCTGCCCCGCGGTCCAGTCGGCAAAAGCGGCGAATACCTCGTCTGGCTCGGCTCCGTCTGGCAGCTGATCGGTGAGTGTCATGTCTCATCCATGGTGCCAGCCGGCCCGGACTGGTCGCGCCGCGGCGCCTACGGCCGTAGTTGCCGATCAGCGCGCGCTCATGGGGCGCCAGGGTGGATGTGCAGCCCCAAGATGGGCCGCAGGTGTCCAATCACGCCCCATCAATCAGGGTCGGCTCCTCGTGGCTACTGATTTCAGCTCGCGAGGTGCTGGCCGAAGAAGGCGAAGATCTTCTCCCAGCCATCCATGGTCGCCTCAGGCCGGTACATCGGCGCGAAGTAGTAGAAGAACCCGTGCGAGGCCCCGTCGTACCGGTGGAACTCGTACTCCTTGCCGTGCCGCGCGAGTTCAGCCTCGAGCTGGTCGACTTGCTCCGGCGTCGGGTACTTGTCCTCGTTGCCGAACAGGCCGAGCACCGGCGCGGACAGGCTGGCTATGTAGTCGATCGGCGCGACCGGGCGCGCCGGGCTGAGCTCCTCGGCGCTCATGATGACGCCGCCGCCCCACAGGTCGCCGACGGCATTCCAGCCGGTCGTCCGGCATGCCGTCAGCAGCGAGTGGCGGCCGCCCGAGCAGGTTCCGATGATGCCGGTCTTCCCGTTGCTAGTCGGCTGCGCCAGCAGCCACTCCCTGGCAGCCGCGCAGTCGGCGACCACGCTGTCGTCAGGCACGCCGCCTTCACCGCGCACCTTCGCCGCGATGTCGTCGGGGCTGCCCTGGCCGAACCGGTCGTACAGGTTGGGGCAGATGACGGTGTAGCCATGCCGGGCCAGCCGGTCGGAAAACTCGCGGAAGAACTCATCCCATCCGGGCATGTGGTGCACCGCTACGACGCCCGGCGTGACTCCAGCGCCGGTCGGCCGGCTGACGTAGGCGTGGATCTGATCGCCGTTACCGCCGGGGAAGGTGATCAATTCGCTAGTAACGGCGCCCTGGGGCGAGTCTGTTCTGAACGAGTTCCACTCCGTCATGACATTCCCCTTTGAGTTACAGCTGCGCGTGTCCCACGACCTCGCCGCTCATCGGTAACGCTGCGGCTCCCGCAGCCTTTCTTATCGCATCGCGGTGCGGTGGCTGTCGGCGGGCGGTCGATAGGCTGCTCACAACGCAGGGGGCAAGGGAGCACGATGATCAAGGTAGGCGTGCTGGGCGCCAAGGGGCGCATGGGTTCGCAGGTGTGCAGCACCGTCCAGTCAGCCGATGACCTGGAGCTAGCCGCTCAGGTCGACGTCGGCGACTCGCGGGAATCGCTGGCGGGGGTCGACGTCGTCGTCGATTTCACGCATCCGGCCGCGGTAATGGACAACCTGCGCTGGTGCATCGGCCGCGGTCTGGCCACTGTTGTCGGGACCTCGGGATTCGGTGACGACCGGCTGGCCCAGGTCGGCGAGTGGCTTGAGGCTCAGCCGGGCAGCCGCGCACTCGTGGTGCCGAACTTCTCGGTAGGCGCGGTGCTGATGATGCGCTTCGCTGCGACGGCGGCGCCGTTCTTCGAGTCCGCCGAGGTGATCGAGCTGCACCATGCCGGCAAGGTGGACGCTCCGTCGGGGACCGCCGGCCGCACCGCGGCGATGATCAGCTCGGCCAGGTCGGCCTCCGGAGTCGGCCCGATGCCGGACGCGACCGCGACTGCGGCAGAGGGCGCTCGCGGTACTGAGGTTGGCGGGGTGCATGTCCACTCGGTGCGGCTGGCCGGCCTGGTCGCCCACCAGGAGGTACTGCTCGGCGGGCATGGCGAGGTCCTGACGATCCGGCACGACTCGCTGGACCGCGCATCGTTCATGCCCGGCGTGCTTCTCGCCGTTCGCGGGATCGGCAGCCTGCCGCCTGGACTGACAGTTGGCCTGGACGGCCTGCTCGGCCTCAGCTGAGTGAGGCCGGACCTGATTTTCGCCGGACCTGATTTTCGCCGGACCTGATTGGCACCAGATCTGATTGACGCCAGATCTGATTGACGTCAGGCAAATGAGTTGCCGGGTCGGCCGCGTTCCCGGCCATAATCTCGCATGCACAAGCAGCCGACGTATGACGAGCTGATCGCCGAAGGCGATGCCGTGCCCGTAGCGGGCTGGGACTTTTCCTGGTTTGACGGGCGGGCTACTGAAGAGCGGCCGGCCTGGGGATACTCCCGGCTGCTCAGTGAGCGACTGCGGCGGGCGCACGCCGTGCTCGACATCCAGACCGGTGGTGGCGAGGTACTGGCGGGAGCGCTGCGAGCTGCCGGGGCGAGCGGGCCCGCGGTGCTCGCCGCGACCGAGTCGTGGCCGCCAAACGTAGCACTGGCTCGCGCCAACCTAGCTCCGTTCGACGGCGAAGTGGCAGAGGTGCCCGACGAAGCCAGCCTGCCGTTCCCGTCCGGAAGCTTCGAACTGGTCGTCAGCAGGCATCCCACCGAAATCGTCTGGGTTGAGATCGCCCGGGTGCTCGAGCCAGGTGGCGCGTACCTCTCCCAGCAGGTCGGAGCCGGCTCGAACCGGGAGCTGACCGATTTCATGATGGGCCCGCAGCCAGTGAGCCAGAGCCGCAGCCCGCAGGTCGCGGTCGCCGAGGCGACCGCAGCCGGGCTCGAGGTCGTCGACGTGCGTGAGCAGGCGCTGCGCGTGGAGTTCTTCGACGTGGCGGCCGTCGTGCATTTCCTGAAGAAGGTGCTATGGACCGTGCCGGGCTTCACCGTGGCCGGTTACCGCGACCCACTGGCGCGGATGCACGAGCACATCCAGGCCAACGGCTCGTTCGTGTGCCACTCGCAGCGCTTCCTTATCGAAGCGCGATCACGCTGAGCGGATCGGGATGATCGAGGACGCAGCGCGTGCCGGAGTAGATGCTGGGAATGCACTTGTTGCAGTGCACGCAGGTGCCCGCGCTGGCCGAGCCCGCCGCCATCCTGGCGACCAGGTCGGGCTCGCGTAGCAGCGCCCTGCCCATCGCCACGAAATCGAATCCCTCCGCCATCGCGAGCTCGATCGAGGCGACCGAGGTGATGCCGCCGAGCAGGATCAGGGGCAGCGACAGCGCGGCACGGAACTGGCGGGCCAAGGGCAGCAGGTACGCGTCCTGGTAGGGATAACTGCGGAACAGCATCCGGCTCGCCAGCCGGAAGCCGATTCCTTGTACGCCCGGGAGTGCGAGCGCGGCCATCATCTCCTTGCGCGGCGGATCACCGCGGAACATGAACATCTGATTGGCCTGCGATCCGCCCGCGCTGAGCTCGATCGCGTCCAGGATGCCCTCGGCCGCAAGCAGCCGTGCGATCTCGACGCTGTCGCCGACCTGCAGGCCGCCGCGGATGCCATCGGCCATGTTGAGCTTGGCTGTCACTGCCATTGCGGTGCCGACCTGGCCGCGGACAGCGTGCAGGATGCGGATCGGCAGCCGGGCCCGGTTGGCCACCGGGCCGCCATACTCGTCGGTTCGCCGGTTCCACTTCGGGCTGAGGAAGGCCGAGACCAGGTAGTGGTGGCCGAAGTGCAGCTCTACTGCGTCGAAACCGGCGTCGGCGAGCATCCGGGCGCCTCGGCCGAAGTCGCCGACGACGGCGTCGATGCCTGCGGGCGAGATCTCGTGCACCCTCGTTCCCGCGATGGTGCGAGTCGCCGACGGCCCCAGGTATCGCTTGCGGATCGTGCCAACGGCGCCGGCATGACCGAGCTGGGCTGAGATAGCAGCGCCCTCGGCGTGCACGGCGTCGGCGATCCGGGACAGCCCGTCGGCCGCGGCCTTGTGAATGTAGATCTCGTTCGGCGCGCCCCGGCCGTCTGGCGAGACTGCGACGTAGGAGACAGTGGTCATCGCGACCCCGCCGGCGGCGAACCGGCGGTGGAAGTCGACCAGACTGCCGGACACGACATTGGCGGGACTCATACCCTCGAAGGTGGCCGCCTTGAGCACGCGATTGCGCAGCTGAACCGGGCCGAGCCGGGCGGGCCCGAACGGGTCAGCCGGCACAGTACCGGGCTCCGCGGCGGTGCCAGCAGGTCATAGTCATTCCCACCTCGGGCGAGCGGTGTCCGGCTCGAGGGAACCGGCCGCGCCGGGAGCAATTCCGGGGCTGCGATTGTTTCGCACTTTCGTGCCGGGCAACAGGCCCGGCACGGCCCGATCTGAAGGAGAACGGCAATGCCGACCCGCAGTGCG
>Ga0335075_10007638_pt1 | contig 16624 bp, 15 predicted proteins | sample Lox_Sample_24_FD_206723 | JGI IMG/M metagenome (GOLD analysis project Ga0335075, IMG submission 206723) | Soil microbial communities from Loxahatchee National Wildlife Refuge, Florida, United States - Lox_Sample_2.4 | ecosystem: Environmental > Terrestrial > Soil > Wetlands | place: USA...
AAGGCGGTGCGATATGGCTGGGCCGCCAATCCAGACTGCAATTTATATAACGGCGCTAATCTTCCAGCATCTCCGTTCCGTGCAAAGGTGTTCGACAGCAACTAGAAAGCTTGAAACTCGGCGAAACTCGAAAGTTTGCGCGGCGAAGCGGATGGATACTGAACGCGTCCAATCCATCTTATTTTAGGGGTAATATCACAACTGCAACAGTGACAGATACATATTCGCGAAACAATGGCTCTAGTGCATATCGCACCCATATGAGGTTGCTCTCACGTACTATTTACGTAAATATGCATCCGTTCCACGGATCCAGTCCTCGCGAGGCGGACAAAAGATATCGAGATCGACTGTATCCTCGATGGCTTCGGCGCTGTGGGGCAGGTTGGGCGGGATCACGAGAATTTCCCCGCTGCGCACGATCAGTTCCTCGCCCTCGATGACAAATTTCAACGCTCCTTCCAGGACATAGCTGATCTGCTCATTGTCATGACTATGCTGCGGTACGATCGATCCTTTGCGCAAAATGATTCGGGCAAGCATGCTGCGCTCCCCGGCAACAAACTGGCGATCAATCAATGGATTCAGGTGCTCGACAGGCATGTTCTGCAGACGAATGTGCTGCAATTTGCAGCGTGCGTGGCCCGTGGTTGTGCTCATTTTGTCTACCCTTTCCTTTCATGTGGCCCCAACTATAGCAATCTACCTGGGCTTTACATCGCGTTGATACGCGACTCAGGCAAAATTGATATTTATACTCGCCCTATGGAAACCGGACTTCGAAATCGTGTCGCGATTGTTGCCGCATCCAGCAAGGGAATTGGTCGTGCTACGGCGCTTGCTTTCGCTGCGGAAGGCGCGAACCTCGCCATCTGCGCTCGTCACGCCGAGCCCTTGAACCTGGTAGCGGAAGAGGCCCGGCGCCTTTACGGGGTAGAAGTTTACACCGCAACGTTCGACGTTGCGGAAGACGCAAGCGTGCGTCGGTTCGTGGATAGTGTTCACAGCAAATTCGGCAGGATCGATGTTTGCGTGACCAATGCCGGTGGTCCGCCAGCCAAGCCATTTGCGAAAACTACCATCGCAGAATGGGACAGCGCGTATCACCTGAACCTTCGCAGCATCGTATCGTTCGCGCATGCAGTGCTTCCTGCAATGCAACAACATCGATGGGGGCGCTTTATCACCATTACTTCGATCGCCGTCAAACAACCGGTGCTCGAACTGGTTCTATCTAACACGGTCCGCACTGGAGTTCTGGGATTGGTGCGTTCTCTGGCGACTCAATACGGTCCGGACAACATCACCATCAACAACGTCGGCCCCGGTTATACCGCAACCGATCGGGTAAAAGAACTGGCGCAATCGAATGCGCAAGCCACGGGTCGAACTGCTACCGACTACGAAGCTGAGATCGCAAAAGGCATTCCGCTGCGACGACTGGCGAAGCCGGAGGAAGTCGCCGATGCGATCGTCTGGCTTGCTTCCGAGCGTGCCGCGTACATCACCGGACAAACCATCCTGGTGGACGGTGGCGCCTATCGCGGTCTGTAGCCCGAACCTGTTCTCTTTTCACGGCAGTGCAAACGCAACATAGTAGCCTTCATCCGGAGCCTTGTCCATCTTGCTGCCCGCGGCCGCAATCGCAACGTACTGTTTTCCGTCGACCATATAGGTAATGGCGGTGGCTACTCCGGGAGCGGGTAAATCGGCGTTCCACAGCATCTGTCCGGTCTGACTGTTGAATGCGCGAATTTTCTTATCGTAAGCAGTGGCTCCGATGAACAGCAGCCCTCCCGCGGTCACGACAGGGCCACCGTAATTTTCTGTCCCTGTGTCTTTCATTCCCTTGGCTGCGAGCGCTGGGTAATACCCCAAGGGAATTTTCCAAAGATATTTGCCTGTGTTCAGATCAATCGCATTCAACGTTCCCCACGGTGGTGAGATCGCAGGATAGCCATCCGGATCAAGAAATTTGCGATAGCCCGTGAAGATGTAGCCGCCTCGACTTTGGTCCGAGTCCGTTGCTGGTGTCGATTCGCTCTCCGCCTGCGCGGCTGTTTTTGCAGAAGACGGCGCCTTTGCACCATACTTCAAATACTCGAGTAATGCAGCCAGATCGCTTCCGGTCACGTTCGGAAACGGAGGCATCCTGCCGCCTCCCGCATGAATTCTGTCGACAATTTGCTGCGTCGTCATGCGATCATCAATGCCGATCAATGCGGGAAATGCCGGCGGCGAGCCAGCCCTGTCGGTGCCGTGGCAAATACCACATTGACTTTGATATATCTTTTCTCCCTGACTCGCAGCAGTCTTGACCCGAGTCAATCCACCCGTCCACGCCATTTCATTGGAGTTGATGTAGATGACGCCGGTCTTGGGATCGACAGCGGGACCGCCCCACTCCGCACCGCCATCAAAGCCGGGAAACACGACCGTCTGTTTATCCAAACTGAACGGGACAAACTGTCCGGCGCTGATGAATGTCTTGAACTGCTTTTCTGCCCAGGCATGTGCCGCCGGTGTGCGATTCGTCAGCATAGCTGCGGTCAGCAATTGGCGGGCGTAGGGCTTAGGTTCCATGGGCAACGGCTGAGTTGGCGAAGCAACTTCTCCGAGCACGGTGCTTGGTGGATACTTCTTTTCTTCTATCGGAAACAATGACTGCCCCGTGACGCGGTTGAACAAGTACACGTATCCCTGCTTGGTGGTCTGAGCCACTGCATCAACCCGCTGACCATCGTGCCGCACCGTCACAAGCGCGGGCGGCGCGGGAAAATCACGATCCCAGATATCGTGATGAACCCCTTGAAAAAACCAAATGCGTTTTCCGGTGTTGGCGTCGAGCGCGAGCAGGGTGTCGGCGAATAAGTCATTGCCGATACGATCTCCTCCATAAAAATCGAAGACCGCGGAGCCGGTGGGCACATAGACGATGCCGCGCTTCGTGTCGATCGTCATACCGGCCCAGTTATTGGCGGATCCCGCAGTCTTCCATGCGCCCTTCGGCCAGGTATCGTAGCCAAATTCGCCGGGACGCGGAATCGTATGAAATCTCCACACCAGGGCGCCTGTGCGAACGTCGAACGCACGGATATCTCCGAGCGGCGCGGGATGAGTTTCGGGTTCCATGGCGCCCATGATGATCAGATTTTTGTAGACGACGCCGGGCGTAGTAATCGCGAGCGATTCGGAGCGATAATCACGTCCCAGCCCCTTGCGCAGATCGATCCGGCCGTTTTCTCCGAAGGACGAAATTGGTTTGCCGGTGGTTGGATCGAGCGCGTACAGAAAATTCATGACGCCCGCGAGAAGCCTGCTCTGCCTGCCATTTGTCCAGTAGGCAAGGCCGCGCATCGGTCCTGTGGCGGCGATTCCGGAATCAAACTTCCACAGCAATTTGCCCGATGCAGCGTCGAGAGCGATGACCTTTTGACTGGGGGTGTATGCGTAGAGAGCGCGCCCGATGACGAGAGGACTGGTTTCCAGGGCGCCTTTCTCGCCAGTATCGAATACCCACGCTCGGCGCAATCCGTTTACATTCTGCCGATTGATCTGCGTCAGAGCAGAATAATGATCGCTGGCGAGCTGGCCCCCGTACACCGGCCAGTCCACCGTTTTTCCAGAGTTCGATGCCGCACCGCAGGCAGTTGCGCAGGCGAACGCGAGCACGAGACAGAAACCGAGGCAAAGCGCGGCAGCAAGAACTTGAAGCCTGACTCTCATCTTCATCCTGGGCGAAAGCAACCCTGTCATCAGGATTTGCCGATCACGGGAATCTTCTGTTCAGCGCCGGATGTCCTCTACTCCTGAACCACGGCCTTGACCAGGTTGCGCGGATGGTCGACATTACGCCCGTGCAGCAACGCGATTTGATACGCAAAAAACTGAAGCGGGATGACCTCGCATATCGGCAGCAGGTACTCACTGCATCGCGGAATGAAGACACAATGATCGCTATACTGCGGCACTTCCTGGTCACCTTCGTTTGCCAATGCAAAAACCTTCGCGCCCTGCTGGCGCATGTCTTTCAGCAGCTGCACTACCTTGGAATATCGCAGTTGTGAATCGTGGTCGTTGAGATCATAGGTTGCCAAAACAACCAGGGGGGTTTCGGGGCCGACCAGCGCATTCGGTCCATGTTTCAGTTCACCCGCGGGATAGCCTTCGGCATGGGTGTAAGAGGATTCTTTCAGCTTGAGGGCACCTTCGCGCGCGATGGGATAATGAATGCCGCGGCCCAGAAAGAGGAATGCGGTCGCATCGCGATAGCTGACGGCCAATTCCTGGACCTTCTGCTCCCATACGGGCAAAGCTCTGGCGATAATGTCGGGGAGAGCCAGGGCTTCTCCGCACATGGAATCGGCAACGTTTAGCGTCATGCGGCCACGTTGGTGGGCGAGCGAAAGCGAGAGCAAATAGAGGACGAGCAGCTGGCCAGTGAAACTCTTGGTGGCGGGAATGGCTTTCTCCGGGCCAGCGCAGACTGGAAGGCTGGCGCGAGCTTCCTTGGCCATAGAAGAGTCACTACGATTCGTGATGGCCGCGGTTTGCAGTCCACGGGAACGCGCTTCGCGCAGCGCCGCCAATGTGTCCGCGGTCTCACCGGATTGCGAGATGACGATGACGGCCGGATTGTGCAAGGTGTGGGTTGAACGATAACAATACTCGCTGGCATATTCGACATCGACGGCGAGGCCAGCAATATCTTCCAACATAATTTCACCGGCTAATCCGGCATGTCGGCTGGATCCGCTGGCGGCGATAACAATGCGTTCATGACCAAGCAGCGCGCTGTGGGCTGCCAGCATCGGCTCGCGCGCCAGTCGACCGTTGTGCGTGTAATAGGCGAGCGTGTCGGCCAGTGCCTGCGGCTGTTCAAAAATCTCGCGCAACATAATATGTGGGAACTGTCGTGTGGTGTCGAAGGCTGGAGCGTGAGTCGAATCAATGGTCATAGAAGATCTCGGTGAGGTGTGACAAGCACGGGCAGATTCCAAAAGGCCTTGCACCTGAAAACAGCTGCAAACCGGAAGCCTGAACTTGCTCGTTTCTCTATTCTAACGATTTAAATGTCGCTCGCCGACATCTTTGCTTCTCAAAAATACAAGGCTGCGCGGGCTAAGAAATTTTTCTCAACCTGGAATGGCGTCTCCACGGGCTGGATCGTCGTTCTCACGATACGGCCATCGATTCGTTTGGCGTCGGTGAATCCGGCCTCAATGAGGCGCGCTCAATGAGGCGCGATGGAATCCTCATTTGGATGATTTACCTTCTGGAAAAGCCATGTCAGAGCCGCGGCAAGAAACGCGAAGAGAGCGCTCCATCGAAATACATCAATGAATGCCCACAGCAGTGTCTGCCGCTGCAGTTGAAGATACATGGCTGCCAGCGCCGCGGGTTCTCCGGCAGCGGTTCCGAAAAATCGGGCGAAGTATTGGCTCATCGTGGTTATGGACTGCTGAAACCAGTAGCCACTCTGCGGCACACTGGCGGCGATGCGGACTTGATGAAAGTTGGCGCGCCGAACCAGCGCCGTCTGCGCCATGGAGATTCCGATCGAGCCGCCAATATTTCGCATCAGGTTGAAGATGCCGGTGGCGTTTCCCATCTCGCGATTACTGAGGGTTGCTGTACCAACACTGGCAATCGGCACAAAGAGAAAGCTCATCGCAAACCCCGTTACCACAATGGGAATCAGCAGCGTGGTCGGGGAAATCTCCAGATTTACGAATGAGAGCAGAACCGAGCAGACTCCGAATACAGCAAATCCAACCGAGAGCAGCCATCGGTTATCCACCCTATGACTGATAAATCCGATGATAGGGAGGCCAATCATGGAGCCCACTCCGCGCGGAGCAACAATGATGCCGGCGGTCAGCGCGGTGTATCCAAGCACCTCCTGATAAAAGAGCGGCAGCACCGTGATTTGGATATAGAGAATGAATCCCAGGACAAAGATCAGCAGGCAGCTGACGCCGAAATTCCGATCGCGCAAGACCACATGAAGGTCGACCAGTGGATGGCGTGCCCGCCAGGAATGAACAATGAACCCGCCAAGAGAAACGCATAGGATGAGGGCGGCCCAGCGAACCCAAACCGCGCCGAACCAGTCGACTTCCTGTCCCTTGTCCAGGATCACCTGAAGACAGCCTGTCCATAAGCAGAGCAAGGCGAATCCGAGATTATCGAAGGGACCGATCTTCGCGTTTCGGATGTATGGAGGATCGTGAACGAAACGGCTGATCATGAAGACCGCAAGAATACCGATCGGGATGTTGATGTAGAAGGCATATCGCCAACTATAGGAATCGGTGAGCCAGCCACCCAGGGTTGGCCCCAGCACTGGTGCGACTACTACGCCGAATCCAAACAGGGCCATGGCTGCGCCGCGTTTTTTGGGCGGAAAGCTTTCCAGCAGGATTGCCTGTGACAGGGGTTGGAGCGCGCCTCCACCAGCACCCTGGAGCACGCGAGCGATCAACAGCAAGCTCAGCGAAGGCGCAGCCCCGCAAAAGAACGAGGAGATGGTAAACAGCACGACACAGGAGATGAGGAATCTTTTTCGTCCAAAGCGCAACGCGAACCAGTTGCTGGCCGGCAGGACAACGGCGTTGGCGATTAGATAGCTGGTGAGGACCCAGGTCGCTTCAGAATTGGAAGCAGCGAGTGAACCTGCAATGTACGGCAGCGCGACCGACGCAATGGCGGTGTCCAGCACCTCCATAAACGTGGCCAGCATGACGGATATGGCAACCACCCAGGGGTTGGTAGGGGCTTTTGTCCGTAGCGGCGCTGCGGGGCCGAACGAGAGCGACGCCGCGGCCTGCGCCGAAGACGAGTCAACCGAGGGCCTCTCGAGCAGCGTAGCCATGACCGCACGCCTCCCTGGCCGTAGACACAGAGAGCGACGATTCAGGGTAGGACGGGCACGGAGGCGCGTCTGTGTCTGCTATCACATTCTCGATGGGGAGTTACATGACCTGATTCACACGCGAAGCTTTTGCATAGGAGCGATGATTTATCAGCGGCGCCGTCTTCGCGAAGAAGATGAAGTGACCGCACACCAGCTCTCCTATCGACTATGTGCGAGAATTGCGGTCGCAACGATCCGTTTCGGAGCCGTCTCATCTTTTTCCGCCCGCAGCCGATGTTTCATTATGACCATCGAGGGGCAAATCGACTATGCATGAACGCCAAATTCTGCTGGCAGAAGAAAATGAGGAGCACAGAGCGCAACTCCAGGAGTATCTAAATCGGCTGCATTATTCTGTCGAAGTTCATTCGAGCGGCCTGACCGCACTACAACGGCTGCAAGAACGGGACACCCCTTGCATGGCTCTCCTGAGTTCTTCGCTTCCGCAAATGACTGGGCTTGAAGTCGGACTGGAGATTCGACGCCGTTCGCGCAGACGACAGCTTTGGCTCATGCTGATGAGTGGAAATCCACGTCCGGATGAAGTGATCATGGCTACGAATGCGGGGATTGACGAATTCCTCGCCAAGCCTGTCGATTTCCAGGATCTGCGCATGCGTATTCGGACTGGCGAAAGGGTGCAGAATTTGTATGCCGAGTTAAGCGATTCCGCCATGGCGATGGAGTTCCATTGCACCCACGACCCGCTGACCGGAACCTGGCGGCGCGAAGCCATCCTGGACCTGATTTTCAAGGAGACGGATCGGGTGCAGCGACTGCAAGTTCCTGTCGGCATTCTTCTGCTGGATGTTGACGGCTTTGGCGGCTTGAACCTGAGATATAGCTCCAAGGCCGGGGATACGCTGCTGAAGCTGCTTGCCAATCGGCTGCGCCGGCAACTACGGAGTTATGACACACTGGGCCGATATGCCGATGACGAGTTTGTCATCATGCTGCCCGGATGCAGTGCTGCGGAAGCTGCGGCAAAGGCAGAGAAAATTCGACTCGCAGTCGAAAATCGTCCATTCGTCATCGACGGAAACGCAATTCCCATAACAGCGTGTCTCAGCGTCGCCGTCAGCTCCGGACGCTCTCCGCTGATTGTGTTGCGAGAAGCGGAACGGGCGTTGTCGCAGGCGAAACAGCAAGGTCCAAATTCCGTGCGTATCGTTGGAGAAATTACCTCCATTGAACCAGTGTTGCCTTCACTGCGACGCAGTACGGCTCCGGTCGAGTGAGGCGCCCAGGCCAATCACTCAATCATCGAGACGGTACACTCTTCAGCCCACATCAGCGAGGTACGATAGAGGTCGTGCACTTGATCCGGGCACACGACAGCTCCTTCGCAGCCCAAACATTCCCAGTGACCGGATTGGTACCTTTGAAAACAATCCAGCGAGCGCCGCACGTCGCTCGGCTCTCCCAATAACGCATCTTTAACGGCAGCGCGCAGCGGAAGCAGTTCCACGATCTGCGACATGGGAATGCCCATCAGAACCGGCAACAGTGAGAGCAAACCGAATAGGTATTGTTCTGTGGGATCTTGATTCAGGTGGGCGGCGGCCAACTCACAAAAGCTGGCGCGCTGCAGGGTCTGACGCACAAGTTCTGACGAGTGGCCGCGTCCGGATTCGGCCGCGATCGCAACGGTAACCAGCTTACGGAAATGATCTTCACCGGCAACGATCAAGGCGCGTTCGATGGAAGAAATCTCGTGGCGCAGGCCGAAGCTTGCACTGTTGACCAGGCGTAACAGTCGATAGCACAGAGAGGTCTCGCGACGCACCAGCTTTTCAACCGAACCCCATTCAAAAGAGGGCTGACTTACGGCTGCGAGTATTTGAACGTAGGAAAGATAATTCGACGGAATGTGATTGCGAGCCAGAAGGTCAGGACGACAGAAAAAATAACCTTGAAACAGGTCAAATCCCTCTTCGACGGCGGTATCAAATTCTTCCTGCTCCTCCACTTTTTCGGCTATGAGTCTCGCGTTGCAGTCTTTCAGGTAGTGTCGTATGTCTGCTCTCTGGGAGGCATCGCTCAAGCGGAAATCAATCTTGATGTAGTCGGCGTAGGGAAGGAATTTCTCCAGACCGGGGCGAGGAACAAAATCGTCAAGTGAAAATTGGTAGCCTAGCGCGCGAAGCTGCCGGCACGCTTCCAGTATCCCGTTGTCCGGTTCAATGTCCTCCAGAATTTCGAGCACTGTGGAGCGTGCTGGCAGAAGAGTAACAAGGCCGGACGTCAGCGAACCACGCGTGCAATTGAGAAACGCTTTGCCGCGTCCAGCCAACGACTCAAAATCGTAGAGCACGGAACTGTCGACCATCCGGCGAGTGGCGGACTCAGACTCTGCCGGAGAGGAAATGCAGGACCGGTTTTGCGTTCCGACGCGAAAGAGAAATTCGTATCGAAACGCCCGCTTCTTTCGATCGAGAATCGGCTGACGCGCAAAATAGCGTGCAGGGGTCGGATGTGACAAGTCCGCTGACCTTTCATGCGTGGAATCGAACGTTGCCAACATTTGTGCTGACAAAGGAAATCGTCCTCCTACGCCGACCAGCGATGCGAATCCGCCTCGGCGAACAGGAATGCCGGAACGCCAGCATTATCACTCGATGATCCCGTCGTTTGTGACAGTGACGAGCTTGGATGAGCGCCTTCGGGCGTTCTCGTCGTGAGATTCACTTGGCCGTTGGGTGAGGACACTTGTTTCCAGGCATCGCGGACTTGCTGGACGTTGCGTATCGACTGCTGCAAGAGCGGAACCGAGGCATCGCGCGAGCCGCGGACACACTGCGCATAAATCGCTGCGTAGAACTCAGACAAGGCCGCTGCCGGCTGTCCGCCGACATCTGTTCGTAAACGAGCCTGCAAATACGTCAGAATATCCAGCACGCGACGGATCGCATCCCGCCGTCCGGCGATGTCGCCAGCTTCAATGTTCGCGATCGCTCGATGCAGAAAGCGAATCATGCCGTCGTACAGCGCCACGACCAAATCCAGGCTATTCATCACCGCCAGCGTTTGCTGCTGATAATTCATCGCACTTCCCCCCGCACGTTGGCGTCATCCGTTGGTGTTTGTGTTGTAGCCGCTGATGGCGCTGTAGAGCTCGTTCACGTAATCCAACTGCTGCGGAATCTCCGTGAGCGTGTAATTGGCTTCATTCAGCTCTGTCGTCAGCGTCTGTGTCTGCTGGGTGATCAAGGTGTTCTCATTGGTAACGTCTGTGTTGAGTGTCGTCTCTGTCGACTGATCGGACTGCAATGCCAGGTAAATCAGGCCATCAGGCGCCGCGTTGCCCAGATTATTAAGCGTGTTAGTGAAATTATCGCCAAACGAAGTAAAACCATTACCCGGCTGAAGAAAATTGGCCACGTCCTGGTAATTGGTATTCAACAGGCTGTCCAGAGTGCTGGAGTCAAACGTGAGCGTGCCATCGTTATTGACGTCGATACCCAGTTGCGTCAACGACGTGACACTGCCGCTCCCGCTGGAGGCGAGCGTCGGTGCTGTAGTCGCCAGCGTGGCCGGAGAAGAGGTCGCAGCCGTCACGGTCAATATGGTGGCCGTCGGATCCAGGGTGGCGGAGTATCCAGACCCGGCAACGTTGAGGGCAGCGGCAATTTGCGTCAGGGTGGAGGGCGTCGTGATCGCCGCGCTACTCCCGGTTCCACCACTTCCTGTGCCGAAGGACCCTGCGGCCACAGTATAGGTATCGTTGGCGGAGGGCGCTTGCAATTGCCAACTCGCTGGAGTGCCCGAACCCGCAGTGGCCGTAAGACCACCGGAGGTCATGAAGGTCAGCGCCGACTGCAGCTGCTCCTGCAGCATCGCGAGATTGGGGCTGCCATAGAGCGGCTCGGGATTGCCGGAAGAATCGTTGCCTTCCTGCGTGTTGATGTCTGTGATCGCCTGATTGTAATCGGTGACGAACGTTTGTACGGCTGTCTCCACGGAGCTGTTGTCATTCGTGATTTCGACCTGCACCGGGCTGGAGGGCGCCGCGGATAACAGCTCGAAAGTAACGCCCGGGATTGCATTCGATACGGTGTTCGAGCTGCTGGTCTCGCTAATGCCGTCGACGGAGAAGCTGGCGTCCGATCCCGGTTGCGCTTGGGTAAAACCGATGGTGTTCGACGGCGTGGTGGCATCGGTGAGCGCCGAGGATATCGTGAATCCCCCAGCCGAACCGCTGGTATTGCTGGTCAACGACAAACGTTGACCGCCGGCATCGGTAATCACATTGGCGGTAACACCCACTTCGGCGTTGTTGATATTGGCCGCCAATTGCGTGAGTGTATCTCCGCCCGAGTCCGCGTTGATGGTTTGCTGGCTGCCGTTGATGGTTAAGGTCAGGCTGCCGGTGACCAGGTCGGAGGAGTTTGCAAAATCGTTCGAGTAATAGGAATTGGTTTGTGCCAGGGTATTGACGACCACCGTATGACTGCCGGCGATCGCGGTATTGCTGGCGGAGGTGAGTTGTAACACGCTGGTGTTCGAGCTCGACCCTTCCATGGAGGCGAGCACACCTTGAAAGTCTGTGAGCGCCTGCAAACTAGTGGTGAGGTTCGAAAGATCCGTGCCCAGGGTGGTGTAGGCGGTATCTTCGCTTTTCAGCTGAGTCAGTTGATTGTTCCATGGCGTCTCGACGGCCTGCATACTAGCGGTGATTTGACTCACCGTGGTGGCGACATCGAAGCCCTGACCGCTGGTCGGCGAACCAAAAGAGATTCCTACCGGAGTTCCCATCGTAACCTCGACAGAAGTGTCTGCGCGCAGGGGAAAGAGGCAAGCTTGCGGCCATTTACAAAAATGTCTCTAAAACTTTCCTGAGAAATGCCGCATCGAAGGCAGCGAGGGAAGCTGCCTTCGACGCGGGCGGAGGAGGAACTATTGCAGCAGCTTCAGGACTTCCTGCTGCACGGTATTGGCCTGGGCCAGGGCGCTGATGCCGGTCTGACTCAGAATTTGGTACTTGGACAGATCCGAAGTCGCTTGGCCGTAATCGGTCGCCATGATGTTGTTCTGCGCCGAAACCACGTTGGTCTGCTCGGTGCTTTCAACGTTGGCCGCCGCATTCAGCGTATTGATCTGCGAACCCAGGTAACCGCGCTGGGCGGCCACATCGGAGATCGCGCTGTTGATCGCTGTCAGCGCCGTTTGCGCATCGGTGGAATTGGTGAGATCAGTTGTGCTCAGATCTGCGCCCGTCCCTTCGGTGTAAGAAATACCATTGGCCGCCGCGCCACCGCTGGCGGTAAAGGTCGGGGCGACGCCGGCCGCAGCAAGGGTAAAGGTGCTGAACGCGCCGCCGGTAGACGACACCACCAGGCTGGAGAATCCGCCCGCCGTTTGCACGGTTGCGGAAACACCGCTGATGTCTGCACTGTTGATGGTCGAGGCGATATCGGCGATGGTCGAACCACTCGCAATGGTAAGCGTATTCGTCGCACCCGTGCCCACCTTGATGGCCAGCGTACCGGCTGCTGTGGTTGTGGTTGCCGAGGCAATGCCGGAGCCCGTCTCAATGTTCGCCGTGGTTGCCGAACCGATGGTTCCACCTACGTCGCCAACGGTTGAAGAGGTCAGCGATTTGATGTTGAGCGTATCCACGCTGGAGCCGATGGCCGAAGCATCTCCGGTAAAGATTGCCGTGCTGGACCCGAATACGGCCACGCCGTTATAGCTGGACGTGGAACCAATGTTGTTGACTTCGGCCAGAATCGATTGATACTCCTGGTTGGCAGCTGCATCCTGGGAGCTGTTGAGGGTACCGTTGGAGGCTTCCGTTGCCAGTGTAACGGCGCGATTCAACAGGTTGGTCACCTGAGAAAGGGCACCATCAGCCACTTGCAGCAGACCGACGCCGCTGCTGGCATTGGTTGCAGACTGTGTGAGTGCAGCCGAGTTTGCACCGAGTCCGTCGGCCAGGGAAAGGCCGGCAGCGTCATCGGCGCCGGAATTGATGCGCGAACCAGAGGAAAGCTGCGTCAGCGTGTTCTGCAAGCTGGCGCTGGTCTGGTTCAGGTTATTTTCTGCATAGATTGCGGAGATATTGTTTAAAACACCTAATGACATACGATTGGCTCCTGTTGAGATGGTTTTACTTGCGAGCCTCCCGCCCCTTGCCCCGTCTGCCGGCTCGCGCCAAGTGCTTGCGAGTCGGCTTCGAGGGCATCCATGGTCAGGAACCTCGTGCTCACCTCTTTCATCGACCCGATCCCAGTGCACTTTATTTCTTTTTGCGGAAATGTTCCGGAATACGCCCCTGATCTGATTTCAGAAAAACAGGTCCGTGTTTTACCCCTCCAGTGATCATCTTTTCGCGGTCGTCGCCGATAGACCTACTGATGGGACATCTCTGAAGGGAAGGCCGCATGATTGAACTCACCCGACTGAACGGAGAACACATGGTTGTGAACAGTGACCTGATTCGGTATGCGGAAGCAAGTCCGGACACGGTCATCACGTTAGTGACAGGCGACAAGATCGTCGTCACTGAATCCACCGGGGAGCTGATTGAACGGGTAATCGCCTTTCGCTCCCGCCTTTTGCAAACCGCGTTTGCCGGCGGAATCGTGGCGGCCGATCCTACCCAGCCCATCACCGCAATGTCGGCATCGGCGGCCCAGTCCATGGCCGCCTCTCTTCCTCAAACCAACACGTATGCCGATCAGGATGAAAGTTGGCGGCGGCGGGGGCGCGATACGGATTAAGTCCGATCGACCTTTTTTTCAGTGAAGCGGAGCGAGACCATGGACAAGAGTAGTTTCAGCGGCGTCCTGATCGCAGTGGGCGGCATTCTAGCGGGCATGATGGTGGAAGGCGGCAAGATTGCGCAGATTCTGCAGCCAACCGCCGCCATGATCGTGTTTGGTGGAACGCTGGGCGCGGTGATGCTGCAGTTTCCGCTGGCGACCGTGTTATCGGCCGCGAAAAACCTGGCTCGTGTGTTCTTTAGTAAGGAGCCTAACGGTGAAGTCGTCGTGCAGCAGTTGGTGCAGTTTGCCAACAAAGCGCGCCGCAGCGGCATTGTTTCTCTTGATCAGGACCTTGGGGCTGTGACCGATCCATTTCTCAAGCAGGCGCTCATGCTCGCCGTCGACGGCACCGACCCCGCCGAACTACGAAAGATCATGCAACTGAGCCTTGATAACCGCAGCGAAGTGGAGGAGCGCATTCCGCTTGTTTTTGAGTCTGCCGGCGGCTTTTCTCCAACCATCGGGATCATTGGCGCCATCCTCGGATTGATTCAGGTGATGCAACATCTGGACAACATCAATGAAGTGGGTCGAGGCATTGCGGTCGCATTTGTCGCCACGATCTACGGCGTTGGACTGGCCAACATTTTTTGCCTGCCTGCCGCCGGAAAGCTCAAGATCCGCTACCGCGAAGAGCATCGCCACAAGGAGCTGATGCTGGAAGGCGTGGTCGCCATTCTGGAAGGCATGAATCCGCGCATGGTCGAGTTGAAGCTGAAAACTTTTCTGGGCGACAAGATTGCAACACCGGAGGCCATGAAAGTATGAGCCGTAAAACCAGACACACTCACGTGAGTCATGAACGATGGCTGGTCTCCTATGCCGACTTCATTACCCTTCTGTTCGCGTTTTTCGTCGTCATGTTTGCCAGCTCGCGCCAGGACCACAACAAGGTGAAACAAGTGGAGTCGTCCATCCGGGAGGCATTTCAAAGCATGGGTGTTTTCCCGGCCGCCTCTGCCCAGTCGAATTTGAGCAGCGTGGTCGTGCCTCCTGCTCATTCGGTCCCATCGGAAGGCGATCTTGAGGCAATGGCATTGGCGATGGAGGACCTGCGCAATTTACAACGCAGAATGGAACGGACCCTGGCGCCTCAAATCGCCCATGGCACAGTGACTGTGAACCTGGGTCGAACCGGTCTGCTCATTTCGCTGAGTTCTGCCGGGTTCTTCCAAAGCGGATCTGCGGTGCCAATCGCATCTTCCATGCCGGCATTGAACCAGATTGGCCACGCCATCGCGACAACCCCGTACGATGTGCGGATCGAGGGCCACACCGACAACGTACCGATCCATAATGCTCAATACTCCGACAACTGGGAGCTTTCGACGGCCAGAGCCACTGAATTGACACGATTGTTTATTGAAGCAGATCATGTTCAGCCGGCTCGACTGTCGGCAGCCGGCTACGCCCAATATCATCCCATCGCCAGCAATTTGACCGAAGAGGGACGCAGCCGCAATCGTCGTGTCGACATCATTGTGCTGCCCACGATGCAGCCCACGGCGCTGCCCACACGCGAGCCGCCTGCAGTGGCGGAACGCACATTGGCGAAACCGAATTCCGCAATCATGGCGTTTTCCGACAAGTCGGATCCGAAGCAGCTGCAGGAGCTTCTGTTGCGAGCCTCCCACGCCAGAGTGCCCTCCGCAACGATGTCTTCGTCCCGCAGGATTCGTTGACGGCAGCGCGGTTCCTTCATAGAGAACCACAAACCCGAATCGGAAATCGGAGCGCGGAACCCGGGTAACCCATCCACTATTTCAAAACCGTAAACAGAGTCGGTTCCTGCTCGAGCCCCGCAATGGTATCGAGCAAGGCTGTCCCCTGGGTCTCCGATGTGCTGAGCTGGGTGGCGACCTGAGATGTATCGGCCTGGATCAGGCTGTCCTGGACAGACTGCAATTGCGTGGTTTGGTTTTGCGTATAGGTGCTGGCTGACTGCAGGCCGGAGATGGAGTTGTCGATGATGACACGCTGCTGCGAAATATTTTGTAGATCGGTACTCAATGCGGTGGTATCGGTCGTGTCGGCATTGCCGGCAGAGAAGTTGGCAATCAGGTTGTTCAACGTGGACAGGATTCCAGTGGTACCGGAACCGAAGATTTGATTGCCGGGTACATTCAACGGAAAACTCTGTCCTGAGGGACTCTGGATCGTGGTCTGCAGGGAATCTCCGGAATACACCACCGTCGCGGGAGTGGTGCTGGTGTCGAGCGAAAACGGCTGTGTGGAAGTCTGGCTGCCCGCAAACACAAATTGTCCCTGGTAGCTCGTATTGGCCAGCGACAGGATCTCCGATTGAACCCCTGTCAGCTGGTTCGCAATCGAACTGAGGTCGCTCGAGTTCAGAGTGCCATTATTCCCCTCCGTCGCCAGGGATATGGCCTGGGTAATTTGTGTGACGACGCTGCCCAGTGCTGTGTCCGTAACCTGTAACGCGCCCGTCACTCCGCTCGCGGTTTGCACAAAATTGTCGTTACTGCTGATCTCAGAACGCAACAGAAAATCCTGCGACGCGGCGGAAGGATTGTCGGAGAGGCTATTCACACTCACGCCGGTGGCAATCTCGGTGCTGTAGGTCTGTTGGTTGGCGGAGTTCTGATTGACCGCGCTTACCAAGTTTTGAATGTATTGTGGATCGATTCTCATGGTTTCCTCGTCAATGGATACAAAACCGCACTAGGTCACCGCAGTCTCCACGCCAAGATTCAGCGCGCTGATAATCATGGTATTGACGATGTTGAATACCTGGGACGCGGATTGATAGGCCTGCTCGTAGCTCTGCAAATTGGCGGCTTCCTCGTTGAGAGAGACGCTGGAAAGTGAATTCACCTGGGACTCTACCTGAGCAAGCGACGCCTGCTGCGCCTGGTTTTGCGTGTTGAGACCGGATACCTGGCTGCCCAGCTCCGAGATGAACGAGGCATAGTAGTTGGCT
>Ga0335075_10007639_pt1 | contig 16619 bp, 15 predicted proteins | sample Lox_Sample_24_FD_206723 | JGI IMG/M metagenome (GOLD analysis project Ga0335075, IMG submission 206723) | Soil microbial communities from Loxahatchee National Wildlife Refuge, Florida, United States - Lox_Sample_2.4 | ecosystem: Environmental > Terrestrial > Soil > Wetlands | place: USA...
CGAGTTCGCGGTCCTCGGAATCAGCGTCGCAGCGGTCCTACCCGCCGTTGTGAACACCGAGTTATCCGCTGGCGCAAGCTATCCGCGCTACATGAGGCCACTGATCGAGGTCGAGGCCGACGATGTCGCGACGCGGATCGTGAAGATCGCGTCACGGGGCGGTTCGACCGCGACCGTGCCCAGTGTTGTCGGACCCCTGGTGAAGCTTTCGCGAGTGTTGGCCCGTAAGCCCCGGCATGCCTTAGAACGAGTCGCCGGGCTCGATAAGGCCTATACCCAAGCCGATCCGGCTCTGCGGGCTCCCTACCACAATCGGGTCAGCGGTCAGCATTAATAGTCCCATGCTGCGCAACCGGTGTCGTCAATCTGACGGGTATGTCCTGCGATCAAGGCGGAATTCAAATGGGTCATGTTCGCTCATGCCCGGGACGCTGACCCAACGAGCTGGAAAGTATTTGAAATTCCGCGAACTCATCTACATTCGTGGCGGCGATCACCGCGCGCACCGCAAGGAACTTCCCGGCCTCGGGTGGCCGGACTACGCTCGGTGGCCGCGCAAGAGCTGCCCCGCGGGACCGACTTGCATCCCTGCTGTCCGCCGACCTTAGGCGGGCCCTTTTGGACCGAGTTGTTGCGATCGCCTCGAACACATCCCTGACTCGCGGTAGTTCCCGCCCTTTCAGCAGATGGCCAGTGCCTTCAGAGACCCCGGGGTGGCACGGATTGTGACGGTGGCGCCTGCCGCTTTCAGTGGGCTCGGCAGCAGACCATGACTGAGGGGCGAACACGCTGCATCGCAAGCCGAACTCGACACCCCGACCTGCGATTTTGCAGCGAAGATTAGCAAGCCTTCGCGACACGCCGACGTTGTGTCAAAGTAGCCAGGCGTGTCTTGTCAATCGTTGCTGCATCTCGACAGCAGTGTTGTTGTAGCTTTACCGTCGCGGGCATGGCCTCGCGCCGTCGCGGTTCATCGAAACTTCAGCCACCCCTTGCCAAGTCATTGGAGCCAGGGACAGCCGCGCATGTGAATCGCACGACTACCCGAGGGCCGAAAGACCGAGCAGTTGGCGACCGATCATGAGCTTGTGGATCTGCGTCGCGCCGTCGGGGATCGTCAACATTCGAGCGTCCCGGTAGTACCGCTCGGCAGCGCAGTCCTTGGTCAGTCCGAGGCCGCCGAGGACCCGCAGGCCACTCGACGCAGCACGTACCGCCATCTCCGTGCAGAACAGCTTCGCCATCGACACCTCGACGCGTGCCTGCTCACCAGTCTGGAGCACCGCTGCGGCGCGCAGTGCCACGCGCAGGTCTGTGATGCCTGAAGTCGTTGTGCCGACATGGATCGCCGCCGGTCGGAGAGGAGCGGTCATTGAGCGACGGCCCGCACGATATTTCAGTCGGAATGAGGATTCGCCGCCCGCAACGGCCGATCACGAGGAACCCCGACGTGTGGGCGCCGCTGACACTGGCCAAATGTGGGCGAATCACTCTGTGGCACAAGCGCCTGTCGGGGGAGCGGCTAGCCGAGATGATACTCACCAAGGCGTCGGGCGAAGAATTCGTCGAGGGAGAGCTGTTTGGCGCTCGCGGCGAACGCGTGGGCCAGAATTGAGGCGCGACCGGTGGCATCGATCGCGACCGCGATCGGTGTTTTCAGGACGGGGTCGACAAGCTCGGCCGCGACTAAGTCGGCATTCATCAGTGTGGTCCACAGCCAGGTGTGTGGGACGATGCAAGCGCGGTCTCCGCTGGCTGCTTGGGCGAGAAGCGTGCTGACTGAGTCGGTTTCGACTTGTGGGTTCACGGTGGTGCCGAGGCTGGCGAAAGTGGTGTCGATGACCTGGCGGATCCGCATGTCCGGCGTTAGCAGTGCCAGCGGTAGTTGGGCGGCGCCGGCCCAACTCAAAGTCGTAGTGCCGAAAGGGACTTGGTCGGCCGGCGCAATGACGACGTAGTTCTCTTCGTAGAGCTGCGTCAAGGCGACGCCGTGGGTCTCTTCGGGGACGACGGGCAAGATGGCGGCGTCGAGTTCGAAGTTGCGCAGCATCTGATAGAGCTCGGTCGTCGACAGCTGCGAGCGGGTCCGCACCTTAGCCATCGGGTTATTGGCCAAAAATGCCGATAGCACCAGTGACGATGTGGTGGCGGCGGTGGGGATGGTACCGACCCGCAAGGTACCGGTGATGCTGGTCCGCATGGCGCGGATGTCGGCCCGCAGCGAGGCGTGATCGGCCACGATGCGCTGGGCCCATGTCAGCAGCCGCTCACCTTCGGCGGTCAGGCCGACGAATTTGTGTCCGCGCTCGATCAGCGTGACGTCGAGTTCGCGTTCGAGTTTGGCGATCGATGCCGACAGTGCGGGCTGGGAGACATGGCATCTGGTGGCTGCTCGGCCGAAGTGGCGCTCTTCAGCGACAGCGACGAAGTATTCCAGCTGCCGGAACAGCACTGGCTGCCTCCTTCGGCAACGGGCCTCTGCCCATGCGGCGATGTGAGGCGGGTATTAGGAACCAAGTCTTACATGCAGGACATGAGCGGGAATGCTTTCGGAGGTCTTGCAGCATCAACGACCTGAGTTTAAAGAAGTCGCGGCCGGGTAAAACGGCCAGCGCCCCGTGAGGGAAGAATCAACCAATCAATAGACGAAGAAAACCAACTCGATAATCCACAGTTATCATCGTGACTTTCTGCTCGCCGAAGGCGCTGTTGAGGACCCGACGGCGGCCTGCGACAACCGTCCGATGCACACTGCGCCGGAGGTAACGGCGTCGACAGCGTGCGCGACGATCGCCGCATATCGCGGTGGTCGTCGAAAATAAGTTTGGCAAGCAACGGCGTCCGCTAGAAATCAGGAGTACCTATGCTGCCCGTAGATCGATGCGTTTTGTTTATCGAATTATCAAAAAATATCTCTTGGACACCGAAACCGGCTGGGGTCGACACTCGAGACAGGGAAACGGTTGGACATTCACCGGCCGCTGTCGAAGGAGTGGTAATGACGCGCCGGCGACGCTCGACTCCGGACGTGGGCGGGGCCGCAGGCGACTGTCGCCACCGTGACGAGAACCTCATGCCGGTTTTGACGGCCAATGGAGACCGAGCCAGCCACGACCATTCGGTGGATCTTTTGGTCGGGGCGTTACTCGCAGACCTTGGGCCCCTTGCCGCACACGTCCGCGACGCCATCCGAGGCGAGATTGCGGTGTACCGATCGATACCCGACGCCGTGCTCGATCTCGAGGTGGGACGGCAGCTGGCTGTGGTGCTGCGCGCCGTCGGGTGCGGGCAGAAGGCGTTGAGCGATGAAACCCGAGCCGACCTTGCCGCCGTCGGTGAGCGGCGGGCGCGCCAAGGCGTTCCGGTGGAGGAACTACTGCACGCCTGGCGAATTGGGCTCAACATTTTGGTTGGCTGCGCGCACGAGGTCGGGCAACGTCTGAAAATCAACGATACCGAGGTGTTGGCGTTCACCCAGTCCGCGCTGGTCTGGTCGGACCGTGTTCTGGTCTTCATCACGCGAGCTCACCGGGGGACGGCGCGGGCAGTGGCCGACGAGCACCAGGCACGGTTTGTGCGCGGCATCTTGCTGGGCAGCCTGTCGTGCGCCGAGGTGACTATCGAGGCTGAGATGCACGGTTTGGACCCAGGGCGCGACTACGTCGCGTTCCGGGCGCGCCTCGGCGAAGGGGGCGCACGGGGTGGGTTAGAGCACGCCCTTGGTTTACAGGAGTCGACGCAGTTGCGCCGCGGCCTGTGCGCCGATGTGGACGGTCATGCCGTCGGTCTTCTCAGCGAGGCGCCCCCGCGGGCCATCGAGGCCGTGGTCGGCTTCGGCCCGCCTCGGCCGTTACCGCGGCTTGCTGAGTCGTACCGGCTGGCGTTACGCGCATTGGCGACGGCAGAGGCGTGTGGACTGCGCGGCGCCTACGACATCGCCTCCTTGGGGTTGCGGCCGGCCGTTGCTCTCGACGCCGACGTAGGAGAACTCCTGCGGCGCCGGTATCTGGAACCGCTGGCGACCAGCAATTCGACCAGTGAGCTCATCGAGACCCTGCGCACCTATCTGGCGTGCGGGACGCACGTGGAGCGGACGGCGACACGACTGTTCGTGCATCAGAACACGGTGCGGTATCGGATAGCACGGTTTGAGGAGCTGACCGGGGCGAGCCTGGCCGACATCGAGGTGCTGTTCGAGGTGTGGTGGGCACTGGAGCTGTCCGCGATGGATTTGTAGGAGCGAACAAGCTGGGCCGCAACTAGTTTGGGGGAGACTCCCTAGAAACCGAGGTGCTGGCAGAGAGATAGTGACGTACGGATCTCGTTGCAGTACAACGTTGCGTCCTCAATCGGAGGATGCCGTGTCTGCGGGCGGGGACGCTAAGCGTTGGGAGGCCGATGTAATGGATGCGCGCGAACGGGTTCGGCGTGGGCTGCTTCTCGACGCGTTGGAAGACCCGGTTTACCTCAACGGTGTGGACTGGCATGTGCGCCAACAGAACCCATCAGCGCCTTCAGTCGATGTGCAACGCGAAACCCTCGACGTCATCCGTTCGCTGGTCTGCGACGGGCTCTGTCGGTTGGGCGGCGAAGTTGTGATAGGTCCACACCCTCACGGAGTGGCCAGCCAAGGCGAACGGTTCGTGGAATGGCGGGAGTCATTAGAGAAGGCACTGCGCAAGATATCCCGGGTCTACCTCAAGCACTACGACGATCCCCAACGGTGGATGTACGCCGCGGCGCTCGACCTCACCGATAAGGGCCACGAGACGGCGCAATCGATCGAACGCGACGACATCGCGCCCTACCGCGGACACGACTAGCGGCGGCTGCCCATCGTCTGAATAGCGATCGGGCCCATCCGGTTTCGCCGATCGTCGCCTGCTGGTACGAAACGTTAAACCACGTCAGCCGAGAACAGCTGGGCTGCTGCCGACGGGAAGCGACCGGCAACGTTGATTAAGTCGAAAGGCGTTGGACCGCAGCAACCTAACGCTACAGGCGCTAGGTTGCCGCGGCGGGCCAGGATTACTTGAACAGGTCCGTGTGGTCGGCCTTGATCAGGTCCGCACCCTTCTCGCCAACCATGTAGACGGTGTTCTGGATGCGGCAATCCGGGATGATCGGGAAGACGGATGCATCGATGACGCGGAGCTTGTTGACCCCGTGGACCTTGAGATGCGGGTCGACTACCCCTTGGTCGATGTTCTTGGACAGCCGGTTGGTGCCGCACGGGTGATAGGACGTCTGGACGCGGTCCTGAATAGACGTCCTCATCAGCTCGTCGGAGTGCAGCGGCATATCCCACGGGTACTGGCTGATGACGATGTCCTTGAAACCGTCGCCCTTGGTGAGGATGTCGTAAGCGAACCTGACGCCCTCCCGCAAGCCGATGATGTCCAGTTCGTTGGAGAGGTAGTCCAGCTTGATGTTGGGCTGCTCGAGCGGGTCAACATTATTGAGTGTCACGGTCCCGCCGTCGTAAGTCGGGCGGACTATGTCAACCATCACGGTGATGTGGTCGCCTTCGGGCGGGGTCGGGTACTGCCACTGGAACGCACTGCCGAACGCGGGGACGAAATCGAGTTCGAAGTGCGGCTGTCCCTCCGGCGAGAACGGGTCGAGCCCGTCGTTGGCGGCTTTGGCCTCACGGTAGATCGGGTCCTTCTCCAGATATGAGTCGATGCGGGGGAAGCCGATCATCTCCAGGAAACCCGAACCTAGCGGCCCCGAGTGGTCCTTGTGGTAGGCGGCAACGGCCGCATCCTTCTTGGGTCCATCGCGCAGCAGAATGCTGTCCAGGGCATAGCCCTCCTTGATGCGTAGCACGAATGGAACGCCGGGGTGGTCGAGCAGGTGTTGGCCGACGTGGCGGGAGTCGACAACCACGGGAATGCCGTGCTTGGCCAACTCGCGGGCGGGACCAATACCGCTGAGCATCAGCAACTTCGGACTTTCAAAGACACCCTGGGAGAGGATGACCTCCCGGTCGGCGTAGAAATCGTGCTCATTGCCCAGGCCGTCGATGATCGTCACACCTTTAGCCGTGCGATCGGCGTAGTCGATGATCAGGCGCTTGGAGCGGACTTCCGACAGAATCGTGATGTTGGGCTTGTCCTTGACAAACAGGAAGCTACCGGAGCGCACGCCCTTGTAGATGCTATTAACAGCATGGGTGAGGCCAATCATCTCGCCGTCGAAGTAATTCTCGATGAGAGGCAAGCCCCGCGATATCCAGGCCTGCGTGACGACGTCGCGGAAGGCCTGCAACTCAGGGATCAGGTTGTGCGAAATGGGCAGCGGGCCGGCGGCACCGATCTTCTGCAAGTCGGACGAGAATGTCCCGGAGTCATCGTGGTACGTCGCGCTCTTGCGGAGGTAGGGAACAAGCGGCTCCCAGGTCCATTCCTGACCGCCGTACTCCGCCCAGCGGTCATAGGTCGGCTTGCAGCCGGGGACCCAGCTGAAGTAGTTGCCGGCGGAGCTGCCGCCGAGGGCCCGGCCGCGGGTGCAGTTTTTGTCGGTGCGCTGCCAGACGCCGCGGTCGACGAACGTGGCCATATAGTCCCAGTCCGACTCGGTGTGGCGGATCTCCATGGCCAGCCCAGGAGTGCTAACCATCTCAACGTCCCAGGGGTTACCGACACCGGCCTCGACGACCAGGATGTTGACATTGGGGTTTTCGGCGAGACGGCCGGCGACGACGTTACCCGCCGTGCCTCCGCCCACGACAATAAAGTCGAAATGAGCTCCGTCGGTGGGCATTAGTTTCTCCTTCGAAGGTTTGCGTGTCTAGCCGGACCGGCCCATTCCCGCACCACCAGCCTGCGCACGGACGAGGCATCCGGTCCTGCAATTGAGTTTCTGTTCAACGTGTTTCGATGTCTATGGAGCCACCTCTGAGATATCCGGACTTGCCTTTGGGGTCCGGTACAAGTGGCGTGGTCCCGGTCAATGATCGGCTGCTCAACGAAGGCGGGGGCGATCTAACCAGACCCTGCACAGCTGATGGGGCCCGTCTGTAGCGGCCACCAAATTCGGGGCGGGCAGCCTAGGAAACGGCTCCATAGACATCGAAGAAGCCTGAGCCCAAACTTAATTGGAGGACCGGAGCCGGGCGCCTGTCTGCCGGCGGGTCATGTCTGTCCAAGCCGGTGATGGTCAATGACCCGGTCCGGCTCGGCGACCGTCGAGGGAGGAACACGTGGCTAAGTGTGTGATGGTGCTCTACCCGGATCCGCTCGACGGGTATCCGCCGAAGTACGCGCGGGACAGCATCCCGGTGATCCGGAACTATCCGGACGGCAGTTCGTTGCCGACGCCGGCGAAGATCGATTTCACGCCCGGCGAGATGCTCGGCTGTGTATCCGGTGCGTTGGGGCTGCGGAAGTTTTTTGAGGACAGCGGTCACCAATTGGTGGTGACGTCGGACAAGGATGGCCCGAACTCGGAGTTCGAGCGTGAGCTGCCCGATGCCGACATTGTGATCTCCCAACCGTTTTGGCCGGCCTACATCACCAAGGAACGTTTCGCTAAAGCGCCTAAGCTCAAGTTGGCGCTCACCGCGGGGATCGGCTCCGATCATGTGGACCTCGATGAGGCGCGGGCCCGCGGCGTCACAGTCGCCGAGGAAACCTACAGCAACAGCATCAGCGTGGCCGAGCACACCGTGATGCAGATCTTGGCGTTGGTACGCAATTTCGTTCCGTCGCATCAGTGGGTTACGGACGGCGGCTGGAACATCGCCGACTGTGTGAAACACGCCTACGACGTGGAGGGCATGGATATCGGAGTGATAGCCGCGGGTCGGATCGGGCGCGCGGTTCTGGAACGGTTGAAGCCGTTCGGCGTTCACTTGCACTACTTCGATGTTCACCGGCTGCCGCCGGACGTGGAGAAAGACCTCAATGTCACCTACCACCGCGATGTGGAATCGCTGGCGCGCTCGGTGGACGTCGTGTCGATCCACTCGCCGCTGATCGCGCAGACCCACCACATGTTCAACGAAAAGCTGCTGAACTCGATGCGGCGCGGCTCCTACATCGTCAACACCGCACGCGCTGAAGAGACCGACCAAAAGGCGATCGTGGCCGCGTTGGAGAGCGGCCAGCTCGCGGGGTACGCCGGCGACGTGTGGTACCCGCAACCGCCGCCACCGGATCACCCTTGGCGCACCATGCCCAACAACGCGATGACTCCGCATGTTTCGGGTACCTCGTTGTCGGCGCAGGCACGTTACGCCGCCGGGACCCGGGAAATCCTCGAAGACTGGTTCGCCGGTAAGCCTATCCGATCGGAGTATCTGATCGTCGAAGGCGGAAAGTACGCCGGCACCGGGGCCAAGTCCTACGCGCAGTAAACCGCAAGTAAGCCGATGGGCCAATGCGATTCCATCACCCGCACAAGGGCTTCGGTAAGTCAGTCCCGCCCAACGCATCGAAGGGATAACACTAATGACGGATAACTTCACTACCAGCGTTGCCGGCCTTCCCGCGCCTAGCGACGAACTGTCGTTGACGCTGGGCCCGGACGGCCCGATTTTGATGCAGGACTACTACCTGATCGAGCAGATGGCCGATTTCAACCGAGAGCGGGTGGCAGAACGTCAACCGCACGCTAAGGGCACCGGCGCCTTCGGCCACTTCGAAGTGACCAACGATGTCAGCGCCTACACCCGCGCGGCGCTGTTCCAGCCTGGCGCCAAAACCGACACGTTCATGCGCGTGGCCGGCAACGCCAGCGAAAGAGGCGCCGCCGACACCCTGCGTGATACCCGCGGATTTTCGGTCAAGTTCTACACCACCGAAGGCAACTTCGATATCGTCGGCAACAACGTACCGATGTTTTTCATCAAGGATCCGATCAAGTTTCCCAACCTGATCCGCGCCTCCAAACGCCGAACCGACAACGACTGCCACGACCACAACATGGTGTGGGACTTCTGGACCCTGTGCCCGGAATCGGCCCATCTGGTCACCCTGGTCATGGGAGATCGGGGCATCCCGAAAACATTCCGGCACATGAACGGCTACGGCCTGCATACGTTCAGCTGGATCAACGCCGCCGGCGAGATCTTCTGGGTGAAGTATCACTTCAAAAGCAATCAGGGCGTCGAGTGTCTCACTCAGGAGGAAGCCGACCGTCTCGCGGGCACCGACCCGGACTGCAACATGCGCGATCTTCATGAAGCGATCAAACGCGGCGAGTACCCGAGCTGGTCGCTGAAGGTCCAGATCATGCCTTTCGAAGAAGCAAAAACCTACCGGCTCAACCCGTTTGACGTCACCAAGGTCTGGCCGCACGCCGACTATCCGTTGATCGACGTGGGCACACTGACGTTGAACCGCAACATCACCGATCACCACGCCGAGGTGGAGCAAGCAACCTTCACGCCCGCCAGCCTCGTGCCCGGCACCGGGCTCAGCCCAGATCGGCTTCTGCTCGGGCGCAGCTTCGCCTACGCCGACGCCCACCGTCACCGGGTCGGAGTCAACCACGACCAACTGCCGGTCAACGCTCCCAAGGTCGAAGTGCGCACCTACGCCAAGGACGGCGCGATGCGCTACCACAACCACCGCGACCCGGTGTACGTCCCGAACTCGGTGGGCGGCCCTAAGGCCGATCCAGCCCGCGCGGCCGAGATCACTTGGGCCGCCGACGGGCAAATGGTCCGCGCGCCTCAGACATTGCGCCCCGATGACGACGACTGGAGCCAGGCTCGCGCGCTGCTACTCGAGGTGATGGACGACGCGCAGCGGGAACGCCTGGTGCACAACGTCGTTCTGCATGTCTCGGATGGTGTGAAAGAACCGGTCCTGTCCCGGGTCTTCGAATACTGGCGCCACATCGACCCCGACATCGGCGAGCGGATCGAAGAAGGCGTGCGCGCCAACCCGACCCGTTGAAACGCGAATGGGTTTCAACATCTCGGCTCGGATCGCTACTACGCCAATAGAAAGCCTAGGTGCCCTGATATGACCCCACCTTCGCGCGGGCCGGATCGGCGGCCGGCTGCAGACGGAAACTGGGATCCGCAGCGCTGGGAAGCCACCTTCACCTACTGCACCCACGAGTCCCTGCAAGCGGTCATAGAGGAGGCGCGTCGTCAAACCCAAGCCTATGGGCAGCAGGGTTGGGAGATTGTGGGCTCCTCGGTTCAGCGTGTTCAGGTCTCCCACCACTTCAAGGAATACGACAAGGGCGGGGAACTGTACTTCGAATGGAGCATCGTCTCTACCATGAAACGGCCCCTTCCGCCCGGATAGGCTTCATGGCTCATCGTGCTGGCCTCCTGTCAGGTGACGTATCTAGAGGGTGATACTTTCGGCCGCTATTTGGACGCTACTGCGCGCCCTCGCCCGTCGCAGCCGACGATGACGAACACGACGCGTCGCGATCAAGGCTGCTGTTCGGGATAGCCGACGACGCATTGTGATCGCACCGCTGCTTCCTAGTTTGGGTGTATCCGACGTTTGCAGTCCTGACAGGAGCCCACTCACGCAAGCGCTGACCGGTGCTACTTCTTGGTGCGTCGGCTACCGCCGTGCCAGTCCTCCACGATGCCCGTACCCTCGGGGGCGACGCCGAAGCTCGCAAGCTGCGGCCGCTCGCGCAGGCTGCGCTTGAGCTCGGCGAAGCCGGGAAAGGTGGCCAAGCCGATCACGTTGTCCCACAGCTGAACTGCCTCCTCCGGTCGAGGAAGGCGGCTGATCACCGGGCCGAAGAAGGCCACGCCGGTGGGTGGGCGGAAATGCAGGATCGGCGTCCCGACATCCTTGCCGGTCAACGTCAGCGCTTCGTCGGTCTCCGCGCGCAGCACCCCGTCCAACGTCGTATCGTCGAGGGCGCTCACCAGTTCGACCGGCAGTCCGGCGTCCAGCAGAATCGGTTCCAGAAAGCCTCGCGATCCTTGGTCGGTAAGCGAGCCAGGCCGGCCGTCGGGCGGGCTGTCGAATATCCGTCGTCCCATGGCGAGGTACAGCGGCCCGACTGCTTCGGGCCCGTGTTCGATCCTGGCGCGCGCGGCGACCCGCAGCAGCCTGAGCCCGGCGGTGTGCCCGTCCTCGTAGCCGGCCGGAAAATGGGCGTCGTAGTCGATGTGCGCGTTGATCATTCGCAATGAGATGAACCGCCAGTCCACCGTATAGTCACGCTGCTCGGCCACCATGCGGACCCATTTGCTGGTCATCCAGGCGAACGGACAGACCGGATCGAAGTAGAAGTCGAGGTCGGCGTGCTTGTCGGCAGAATGCGTGCGGGCCTGCGTGCTCATCGTGCTACTCCTCGTCCCAAACTGGGGTCGACCGTTGCGGAATCAGCCTGGCGTGGCGTGGTCACTGGTCTTGTCCAGGAAGCGATGGATCGCCTGGTACGCGTGATCTTGAGTCGCCTCGTCGGCGAAGTCGGCGACAATGGCGGATTGGTCGACGAGCGGACCGGTCAGCTTCTCCGCCGCGCTCGCGTAGAACCCTCCGCTCGGCAGTTCACCGTCCACAAGGGCGTCAACGAGGCGCTTCGCGCCCACTTCCAAGGGATGTGCAATGCCGAACATCGGTCCGACATAGGGCATTACGACGCGTTGCATGATCACCCTGGGCACCGTGGGCAGGTCTCTGAGCGCGTCGGTACCCGAGGTGTTTCCCGGGCTCACGGTGAGCAGTCGAAGGTCGGGATGTTTTCGTGCCAGCGCAGACATCCACAGCGCGCCGAGATACTTCACCTGGCCGTAGGCAAGCATCGGTTCGACCTTGCGGCCGTGAAAGAACGATCCGTCAATCACCGACGCGAACTCCTCAACCGACCGGGTGGCAAACGTCGGCCGCTTCATCCGCAGTTTGGGTACGCCACGTGCGGCCTCGCTTCCGGTCAGCACGGCCGTCGAGGTCAGCAATCCCGCGTGGAGCAGGCCTTCCAACAGAACCGCGTGACCGAGCACGTTGGACGCAAAGATCGTCGTCGCCCCTTCAACGGTGCGCGCCATCGGCGTGGGACCGCCAGTGCCACCGGCGTTGAGCAGGACCGCCCGCACCGGCCGGTCAATCGCAGCGAGCGCCGCGCGCACCGAGCCGAGGTCCCCGGTATCCATGATCAGGATCTCGAAGACCGACCGGCCCGTGATGCGCTGCAGGTCCGCACGCGCCGCCGCCGCCTTGGCCTCGTCGCGGCAGGCCAGATAGACGGAGTCAACATCGGCGCGCAGCGCCAACTGCCGCGCGACGTCTTTGCCGAGCCCGGTGTTGGCGCCGGTGATGAGGAATGCGTTGTGAGGCAAGGGTTTCAGCTCACTGCGTCGGCGGCGGCCAGGATGTCGGGCACCTCGCTGCGGCTGGTGTAGTTGGGGTGCACGTCGATCCACCGGATGATGCCCGCCGCATCGACGACGACGACGGTGGGCATCGGCAGCGCTTTGCCACCGTCGGCATTCACCTCGGTGAGGTCCAGTCCCAGCTTGACCTGTGCGGCAATCGAGTCGGGGGATGGTTCGGTCAGAATCCCGAGGGCGGTGGCGATGTGATTGCCTGGATCGGACGCCACCGAGTAGGTCAGTTCATTGGATTCGGCGGAAGTCAGCGAACCGTCGGGTTTCTGTGGGCTGATGGCGATCAATTCGAAGCCGCGTTCGCCGAGCGCGGGAACCAATTCAGCCTGGTAGGTGCGCAACGCGATGTTGCAGTAGGGGCACCACCCCCCGCGATAGAACACCACGATCGCTGGCCGCCCGCCCCGCAATCGCGCCAACGATGTGGGGGCACCATGAACGTCGAGCAGGTCGCCGTCAGGCATGGCAGATCCAGGCGCCACGACATTCTGCGGTACACCCCGAGCGTCCAATGCAGCTTGATCGGCGGTAAAGGCGGCTATGACGTCCGCGGGCAGGTTCGCCGCAGAACCGGCAGCCAAGGCGTGGGCCTGCTCACTGATCGTGGGTGTGTGCATCGTCATCTACGTCTCCGCCAGGTCGATTGGATTGATTCCTCCAGAAAACTCCTTTGTTTTTGGATTGTCAACTCCAAAAACGTAGAATCGTCAGATGCTTACCCGGAAGGGCCAGGCCACCCGGGATCGGATCGTGGCGGCCGCGGCGGTGCTGGTCTACGAGCGCGGCGTCGCCGGGACCAGTACCGAGGACGTTCAGGCCGCGGCGGGCGTCAGCGCGTCGCAGCTCTACCACTACTTCGCGGATAAGCGCTCGCTCACCCGTGCGGTCATCGACTACCAGACAGAGGCGATCCTCGGATTCCAGGAGTCTCTGCTGACGCGGCTCGATTCCCTAGAGGCGCTGCGCAGCTGGGCTGCGGCCATCGTGGAGATTCAACGCAGCAACGGGTTTCGCGGTGGGTGCCCGCTGGGCTCGCTGGCTAATGAGCTGGCCGAGACCGACAACGCGGCACGCGAAGACGTCGTGGCGGGCTATCGGCGTTGGCAAGCCGCCATCCGCGGCGGCCTCGCCGCCATCCGTGACCGCGGCGGGCTGGCCGACAGCGCTGATCTCGACCAGCTGGCCACGGCGCTGCTGACCTCGCTGCAAGGCGGCCTGCTGCTCGCCAAGGTGCAGCGCGACGGCGAACCTTTAGAGACCGCGCTCAGCACCGCTATCGACCACGTCGCGACATTCGCCGCCGACTGACCATCCCAGGACGGTCAGTCTCTGAGATGACCTCACCGCGATACGCCGACAGAAGTGGATACCGCCATGGACGACGCCCCGCAGCTATCACAGTTTGCCTTGCATGCCTACGACAAGTTGCGCTACGCGGACACTGATCGGCAAGGGCACGTCAACAATTCAGTCTTTTCAACCGCGTTGGAAACCGGTCGTGTAGAACTTCTTTACGCTCCCGACGCAGCCATCGTTGAACCACGCAAATCCTTCGTCATCGCCCGTCTCGAGCTCGACTTCCGCAGTGAGTTGACCTGGCCCGGTGAGGTCGCGATCGGCACCAGCGTTGAATCGGTCGGCCGCACCTCATTCACCCTGGCGCAGGCCCTGTTTCAACGAGATCGATGTGTAGCCCTCGCCCGCACGGTCGTCGTACAGGTCGACGACGATACTCACCGAGCGACTCCACTGAGCGCGGCCGCCGCTACGCGCCTCGTGGATCTCCAACCGCGATGATAAGAGTGGTAACCGAATCGATTAGGCCTATTTCGTCGGCTACGCACGGTTCTTTCAGTGTCTGCCTGTCGGTAGGTAGACGATCCGCCGGCCGTCAACGTGAGGTACTCGCCGAAGAATTTCCCGCATTGACCCCGAAAGAAACCGCACCTCAACGGTTGTCAAGCCCGGGGGAAGACCGCACGCGGCCGGGGTGGGTCTCTGATGATGGCGGGAAGAACGAAGACCTCAATGTAATGTCTTGCGACGTCGGCGTTTTCGCTATCGGGAATGATGCCGAGGAGAAGACTCAGGGCGGTCGCGATGAGGAACTGGGTCAGGTCTTGGGAGTGGATGCCGCGCCGGAAGTGCTGCCCGGCGTCCTCGCGGAGCATGGCTGCTATCCGCGGTTCGGCGAGCCGCGTCACGGTGCTGCTGTTGGCCAGCATTTGGGCGACGGTGCCCTCATCGGCCGCTTCGGAGATGGTTTTGAGTAGCGGGTCGTGGGCGAGTTCCGTGGCGACGATCACCAGAGTGTCCACGATCATGTCGACGGGGCCGGCGCCCTGGTGGCGTTCCAGCAGGCCAATCATGTGCCGTTGCGTTGTTCGTTGAATGAGCGCGGCGTCGAGACTTTCGCGGTTGGGGAATTGGCGGTAAAGCGCGGCGCGTGAGTAGCCGGCGTCGTGCGCGATGGTTTCCATGGTCGACGCGCGGTGGCCGCGGACCCTGAAAGAGCGTTCGGCGGCGTCTAGAAGGATTTCTCGGGTCTGCTCTGCGGTGTTGCCGCCGCCCGCCGGCCGGCCTCGGCGCCGTGGCGATGTGGGCAATCCTGGTGTCCTGACTTCACGTGGCCTAGCCGCCGTGGCGGTGGCAGTGCCGTGCTTGGTTGATTGTGCTGGACACTAGTCGTCCTGGCATCGTCGGTCAGCGGTGTCGTGCTGTTGTTTCGGTGTGGTGCCTGCCCCACGTGGCGGCGCCTTCGTTCACCAAACTCTGGCCACCCACGGCACAGAAATGATACGTTCTGCCAGATTCGTCTATTTTCGGAAGAATCCGTTCGAGCGGGAGTGAAGGGGTCGCAATGAGTGCTCACGCGTTCCGTTGGCGGCGGTTCGGGTTGCTGTCGGTCACCGGCGGCGGGCTGCTGGCGCTGACGTCGGTGCTGACGGCGGCGTTCGCGTACGCCGACGACCCGCTATCGGGCAGCGATACGGCGATCATCCTCGGCGGCACCGGCGAGTCGACCCCGTCGACCTCATTCGCGCAGGCCGTCGAGGATCTGTATCTGCACCCGCTGGGTTTCGACGCCGGCGCGACCTCCTCAACGGTCTGCGACATGGTCGGGACCGACCCCTGTGCCGCGCCGCTGCAGGTGCTGACCACGCCCGAACTGATCCAGCAGAGCCCAAGCACTCTCACCGACGCCGACGACGTCACCCTGGCCGTGGAAAACGAATTCACCGCGAACCCAGGCGCTTTCAGCGCCGAGCACCCGCTGACGATCTTCGGATACTCCCAAAGCGCCGCCGCCGAGTCGCTCGCCATGACCCAACTCGCCCAAGACGGCATCCCCAGCGCCGATCTGCACTTCGTGTTCATCGGCGACCCCGCCCTCCCGACCGGCATCGGGCCGAATCTGATGCCAGACCTGGACTCGCTAGTCGGCTCGAGTGAGGCGAACACCATTCTCACCGATCTCGGTCTCAGCGATGCCGGCGTTTACAGCGTCCTGGCCAATCCGACGCCCGATGATCTGTATCCGGCGACGATCTACACCCTCGACGGCGACGGGGTCGCCGACTTCCAACAGGACTTCGCGGCCGGAGGCCTGTGGGATTCGCTGTACAACCTGTTCACCACGCATGCGGAATATTTGGGTTTGACACCGACGCAAATCGCTGACGCCACCACCTCGATCGACGGCGACCTCACAAATATCGACATCTCCGACAACATCAACGGCTTCGACGCGCTCATTGGTGCACTCGATAACGGGATCGGCAGCAGCGGACTGTTCGAGAGCCTATTCGAGTCCGTGCAACTGTATTTGACCAACACGTTCTGACCCCACTCGTGGCGCACCCAGCAGCATAATCCGAACACAGCACGGCACGGGCGCGGTCATACCGGTGACCATTAAATTGCTAATTGATCAGGGTGGGTTTTCACGGCGGGTGGATTCTCTGCCCGTAGATAGGCGGCGACGGCAGTGCCCGTCCAACACGACTCGACAATTCGAAGGCCGCGCGTCGGCCGACCATCTTGCGCTGTGCAGGTGGGCGCGACCTGGTGGACGGCTCACAGATCCTTGTAACTGCAGTTTGCTATAACAGTGGATCTAGTGCGTGCAATTCTGTGCTGGGGTGTTTGTTCGGCAGGATTGGGGGGCGGTGGTGTCGCTGTCGTATTCGGGAGGTTTTGCCCAGTATGGCTCTCGCGTGCGCCAGTGGTGGAGCGAGCCGGTCGACTACGCCGCGCAGGTCGCGTATTTTGCCAAGCGGTCGATGTCCCAGGCGATCAA
>Ga0335075_10007642_pt1 | contig 16618 bp, 13 predicted proteins | sample Lox_Sample_24_FD_206723 | JGI IMG/M metagenome (GOLD analysis project Ga0335075, IMG submission 206723) | Soil microbial communities from Loxahatchee National Wildlife Refuge, Florida, United States - Lox_Sample_2.4 | ecosystem: Environmental > Terrestrial > Soil > Wetlands | place: USA...
AACGCACCGTTCTCCGCCTTGACCTTCCAGAAGTCGTCGAGCGGGCGCTCTTCCGCCGCAAGGATCGCGATCCGCACGACGGCGTCGTGCGAGGCGATCAGGACGTCCTCCTCAGTGCCGGCAAGTGAGGCCGCAAAGGCGCGCCAGCGGGCGTCCACATCGCGCAGCGATTCGCCTCCCTCGAAGGAGACGGTCGCGGGGTCGTGGCGCCAGGTGTGATAGCGCTGCGGATCGTTCTGCGCAAGCTCATCGCGCAAGCGCCCCTCCCACGTGCCGTGGGCGATCTCGATCAGGCGCTCATCGGTCTCGAGCGGCAGCCCCAAGCGGGTCGCCGTGACCTGCGCCGTCGCCGTGCAGCGGAGCAGCGGGCTCGAGATCACGCGCGACGGAACGCGCTCGCCGCGCGCGAGCCGCTCGTAGAAGTAGTCACCGAGCGCGGTTGCCTGCCGGACGCCGAGGGCCGAGAGCGCGGATTCTTGGCGGCCTTGATAGCGGCCGATCATGTTCCACGTCGTCTCGCCGTGACGGGCGAGATAGATCACAGTTCGATGACGCGAACGCTGGTGATGCCGTCGATGGCGCGAATGCGCGCCACCGTCGCTTCGTCGGTCGGACGATCCGTCGCCAAGATCATCATCGCCACGCCGCCGACGTCGGTGCGTGAGACCTGCATCGTGGAGATGTTGACCTTCGCTTCGCCCAGCACCGTCCCGACTTTGCCGATCATGCCCGGGACGTCGGCGTGTTGGGTGAGCAGCAGCGCTCCGCTTGGGACGGCGTCGATCTCGAAGCCGTCGATGGCAACGATGCGCGGGCTGCCGGCGACGCTCGTGCCGACGATCGACGTCCCGCCGCCGATCACCCGCAGCGAGGAGGCGTAGGTGTTCGCCGTGGAATCGGCGCGAATCGTCACGGCAATGCCGAGTTCTTGTGCGATGGTGCGCGCGTTCACGATCGTGACCCGGCGATCGGTGGTTGCCTGCAGCAGGCCGGTGAGGAACGAGACCAGGATCGGCTCGGTCTCCGAATTGGCGATCTGCCCCTGCATGATGAGCGCGAAACTCGGGAGCGCCGGCGCGCTCGTGAGCTGCGGGTAGAGTTTGCCGATCCGGTACGCGACGTCCACGAACGGGCGCACCTGCTCTGCATCGGGGCCGTCGGCAATTGGCGCGTTTACGGCGCCCGCCGCCGGGCCGCCGCGCAAGACGACGGCGAGATCGGTTGCGAGTTGAATGGCGATGCGTTCGAGCGCTTCGTGCGTCGAGCCGCCGAGATGCGGCGTCGCGACCACCTTGGGATGGCGGTGCAACTTCGCCCCGGTGCCGTCCGGCGGGGGCGGCTCGGTTGCGACGACATCGATGGCGGCGGCGGCAATCGTCCCCGCGTCGAGTGCTTCGAGAAGTGCGGCTTCGTCGATGACCCCGCCGCGCGCGCAATTGATGAGGAGCGCCGTCGGCTTCATCAATTTGAGCTGGGCGGCGTCGATCATCCCGCGCGTCTGCTTGTTGAGCGGGACGTGCAAGGTGACGATGTCGGCGGTTCTGAGCAGTTCGTCCAAGGGGATCAGACGTGCGCCAAGCGCGTCGGCACGCGCGGACGAGATGAACGGATCGTGCGCGAGCAATTTCATCCCGAAAGCGGCGGCCCGAACGGCGACGCCGCCCCCGATGCGCCCGAGGCCGATGATGCCGAGCGTCTTGTTCGCAAGTTCGGTCCCAATGAACGGTTTGCGATCCCACTTCCCTGCGCGTAGCGCCGCGTTCGCCGCCGGCAAGTGCCGGACCGAACCGAGCATGAGCGTGAAGGTCTGCTCGATCGCCGAGAGCGTGTTTGCCGCCGGCGTATTGATGACGACGATTCCGGCATCCGTTGCGGCGTCCACGTCGATGGCGTCGACGCCGACGCCCGCGCGCGCCACGACGGCGAGCTTCGGCGCGAGGGCGAGCAACGCGCGATCGACCCGCGTCTCGGATCGCACGATGAGGCCGTCCGCTTCAGCGAGAGCTGCCGCCAACGACTCCGGTTTGCCCACACACGAGACGACGTCGACCTCGTGATCGCGCAAGACTGCAAGTCCGATGTCGGCAAAGGGCTCGGCGACGACGACCCGTGGCCGCTTGCCGTCCGTTGTGGAAAGACGCCGTCCGTTCAGAAGAAAGACCTCCGCTGGTAGGGAGGATGTTCTTTCGCGTTGATGCGATGTCGCCTACCGGAGCCCGCCAGTTGGCCATCCGGCCGTAAGCCGTGCGGCAAAGGTCGCAGGCTCCGCGCAGCCCGTAGACGGCAAGGAGCAAGCGTCAAGCAAGGTCAACCACCCGACCGGACGATGGAACGGTGATCGGATCAATTCTCGCCGGTATCGCCACCTTCGTATTGCTGGCGGCTGTGTCGCACTTGCGGCCGACGGCGTACAACAACTACGTTTTGCTCGCCGACGCCTTCCTCCATCATCGCGTCTGGATCGATTGGCCCGGCGAGTACATCGACGCGCTCTGGTTCCAAGGCCAGCGTTACATCATCGAGGCGCCACTCCCGGCGATCCTGCTCCTGCCGTTCGTTGCGATCTGGGGAACGTCGGCGAATCAAACGCTGCTCGCGGTCCTCCTCGCGTCGGTTGCCGTCGGCACGGCGTGGGAGATCGCGCGGCGGCTGCGCGTCCCGCTGCTCGCGCGCACGTGGTTGTGCGCCTTTTTGTTGCTCGGCACGGATCTCTTCTGGTGCGCGATGCTCGGCGACGTTTGGTTCATCGCGCACGTGAGCGCCGTCGCCTTCACCCTGCTCGCGCTCGTCGAACTCTTGGGAAAACGGCGGGCATGGCTGGTCGCGATCTACGCCGTCTGCGCGCTGGAATCGCGGTTTCCGCTCATTCTCGCGGTGCCGATGTACGCGCTGCTGCTCGGCACCGATCCGGCCGTCGACCGGCGTGCCCGCAAGCTCGTCGTCTTCGTCACGACGTTGTTGCCGTTTGCCGCGCTCTGGGTCTTGTATAACGAATTACGGTGGCACGTCCCCTACGATCTCGGATACACCGCGTGGTATCACCAAGACAGTGCCGGCGAGCCGACCGGATCGCCGTTCCGCCTCTCCTATTTCCCGTATCAGTTGCAATCGTTCTTCGTGCAGTACCCGCAGTTCATGCGCGGCTTCCCGTACGCGGTGCCCGGGTACGGCGGCCAGGCGCTGACGTGGACGAGCCCGGCGCTGGTGCTCGCCTTCTTTGCATGGCGCCCAAAACGTTGGGTCTTCGTGCTTTGGCTCGCGACGCTTGCGGTAGCGGCGCCGAGCTTCGTGTACTACGTCAACGGCTACGCCCAGTTCGGTATGCGCCACGCGCTCGACTTCGAGCCGTTCCTCTTCGTGCTGATGGCGCTCGGCATGCGTCGCGGTATGCCGTGGTTCGGGCAGGCGCTCTGCGCGTACTCGGTGCTGGTCGGTGCGTGGGGCGTCTGGTTCTGGTTGACCTTCTACCGGCCGCTTTGAGCGGCGTGCAGCATATCGAAAGCGTCGCGCAGGTTCGCCGCGTCGTGTACCGGCGCGCCGCAGAGCCTCCCGTGACAGAGATACGCGACCGGTGTCTGCGCCGCGAGGCCGCGTTCGCGCACGAGCGGGTCATCGGGTGCAAACGTAGCGGCGACCAAGAGCGGGTCGGGTAGACGCCGCGCGACCTCGCGAAAGGCGGATGTCGCTTGCGGCGCTCCCACGATGGTGACGCTCGATCCGCCGTAGAGTGCGCGCGCGACGGCGCTCGCGTACGGCGCGGCGAAGGTGCGATAGCCCGCATACCGCGGCACGAAGGCACGCAAGATGCGAAGTGCGCGATCGGTAGACGAGTCGTCTTGCAGGATCACGCCGAGGCGCAGGAGGGCGTTCGCGACCGTCGCGTTCTCCGGGAGCGGCGCCGCCGCGCTTACGAGTAAGCCCAGCGGTTCGTCGGTCACATGATCGGCGAGCGTATCGTCCGCTTGCGAAAAGACCAAGAGGATCGTCTGTGCGAGCGTCTTGGCGCGCGCGAGCAGCCGTGGTTCGCCGCAGACGTCGTAGGCGTCGAGCAGGGCACGCAGGTAGCTCGCCTGATCGGTCAATTGTCCACGCAACGTGGGCCGGCCGCCGGGCGGCAGAAAATGATAACAGAGGCCGTCTTCGTCGAGCAGTGAACCCGCGATCGTGTCGAGGGTCTGCAGTCCCTCGGCGACGAGCGCATCGTCGTCGAGTGCAGCGCCGGCAACCGTGAATGCGCCGCCGAGCGCGGCGCTCCAATTCGTGTACGAGGTGCGATCGATGTAGGGCGCAGCCATCGTGCGGCGCTGCTCGAGCGGGAGCGAGTAGTACGTCTCGTCGGCGTCCTGGCTTCCGGCGAAGAGGCCCGTCCGCGGATCGCGCAAGGTGGTGCGCACGTAGGCGATCGTCGAGACGAGCGTCTCGCGCAGCGAAGAGAGACCGAGCACGCGCCAAGCCCATGCGTAGAGCCGGATGAATCCCGCGTGATCTTCGGCCATCTTCTCGAAATGGGGAACCGACCAGTCGCGCGTCGTCGAGTAGCGGAAGAAGCCGCCCTCGATGTGATCGTACATACCGCCGCGCGCCATCGCACTCAGGGTCGCCGAGAGGATGCGCTCCAAGCGCGCGTCGTGCGTGCGCTCGTATTCGAGCGCGGTGAATTCCAAGACGTCGATGTGCGGAAACTTCGGTTCGCTGCCGAAGCCGCCGTAGTCTTCGTCGAACGCATCTTCGACCGAGGCGCGCGCGGTCCGCAGGATCGACTCGTCGATCTGCGCATTCGTGCGCTCCAGCGGCGCGGATGCGCGGCGCTCGCGGCGTTGCGCAATCGCCGCCGTGATCTCGTCGCGGCGGTTGCCGTACGCGTCGAGCACGATCTCGATGACCGAGCGCATCCCGTCGGGCGGCACGTAGGTCTGTGCCGTGAGGATCTCGCCGTCGGGTGCGAGGAAGGCGGTGGTTGGCCACCCACCCGCGTTGTAGCGGGCGTTGATGTCGGGGCGCTGATCGGCGTCGACGCGCACGGGGATGAAGGCCGCGTTGATCTTGTCGATGACGCCGGGATCGCTGTACGATGTCTCGTCCATCACGTGGCACCAGTGGCACCAGACGGCGCTCAACGAGAGCAACACCGGTTTGTCGGCCGCCCTCGCCTCGTCGAAGGCCTCGCGGCTCCAGGCACGCCACGCGATCTCGCCGGCCCGGTTGGGACGCGGGGAGAAATGGAATTCACTCATTCATCTTCACCCGTGGCGCCGCGCACGAACGAGGCGCCGTACAACAACAAGATGACCGTATAGACGGCCAGCACCGGGACCGCAGCGACCGAGCGAAAGAGCAGCACGATCGCAAAGGCTCCCGCGAAGGCGAGGCTGACCAGAGCAAACCGCAGGTGCGAGGTTCGGGTCATCGCGTAGACCTCGCGCTCGTAAAACGATCCCGCCCCGTCGCGCGCACGCCGCAGGGCGAGGGCAGCGCCCGCGGCCGCGCACCCGAGGCCGATCCAAGCCCACATGATCTTTCCCGGATACGCTATACTGGTCTCCAATGCCCGCCAAACGTCCGCGTCCCAAAGGCGACGATTCGCTTGCACGCTACAAGGCGATGCGCAACTTCTCGCAGACCCCCGAGCCCGCGGGGGCGCAGGCCAAAAAGCCGGGAAAGGCGCTGCGTTTCGTCGTGCAAATGCATCGTGCGACGCGCTTGCACTACGATTTTCGCTTGGAGGCAGACGGCGTCTTGAAATCCTGGGCGGTGCCGAAGGGGCCGTCGCTCGATCCGCACGACAAGCGGCTAGCGATGCACGTCGAGGATCATCCGTACGACTACCGCGACTTCGAAGGCATCATCCCGGAGAAGAATTATGGCGCCGGCGAAGTCATCGTCTGGGACGAAGGAACCTATCGCCTGCTCGAAGGCACGAGTACGACCGAACAGATCGCGCACGGCTCCCTGAAGTTCGAACTCGACGGAGACAAATTGCACGGCGCCTTCGCGCTGGTGCACATCAAAGGACGCGGAGGTGAGGAGAACGCGTGGCTCCTCATCAAGGAGCGCGACGAGTACGCCGATCCGAACTGGCACATCGAAGAGCACCCCGAATCCGTGAAGTCGGGGAAGACGCTGGCCGATATCGCCAGTGATCCCAAAGCACCGCACTGGAAGTCGAATCGCCCCAACGCGAAACTCCAAGCGGCGCGCGCCCCCAAACGCCAACCGCTCCCGACGGATCTCGCGCCGATGCTCGCGACGCTGGTGGCTGAACCGTTCGACGATCCGCAGTGGCTCTTCGAATTGAAATGGGACGGCTATCGCGCCATCGTCATCATCGACCACGACGAAACCCTGCACGTCGTCTCACGCAAAGGGAACGACTTTCTCACGAAATTTCCCGAGCTCAAGACGCTGCCCGACGCATTTTCGGAGCGCCCGCTGATCGTCGACGGCGAGATCGTCGTCCTCGATGCGCAGGGGCGTCCCTCGTTTCAGGCGTTACAGGAGCGATTGGATCGCTTCGGGCGCCGCGGGCTCTCAAAGGAGCCGATCACGTTGGTCGTCTTCGATGTGCTCTACGGAAACGGTCGCGACGTACGCGAGGAGCCGCTCGAACGGCGCAAAGCGATGCTCGAAGAGTTGCTCACCGGCGAGGGCGCGGTGATGTTGAGCAAACACGTCGTCGGCGAAGGGAAGCGGCTCTTCAGCCTCGCGCAAGCCAAAGGGCTCGAAGGCATCATCGGAAAGCGCCGCGATTCAGTCTACGTCGGCAGCCGTTCACGCGACTGGGTGAAGATCAAGACGCAACGCCGGCAAGAGGTCGTCATCGGCGGCTGGACGGAGGCGCGCGGCAGCCGCTCCCACTTCGGCGCCCTGATCGCCGGTGTGTACGACGGAGAGAACCTCGTGTACGCGGGATCGGTCGGAACGGGATTCGACCGTGAGCTGCTCGCCTCCATCGCCAAAAAACTCGGGCGCCTCGAACGCAAGACCACACCGTTCGTCTCCGAACCAAAGACGGCGACGCGCGCGCACTGGGTGACGCCGGAGCTCGTCGCCGAGGTAAGCTTCGCCGAGTGGACGCGCGACGGCCTCATGCGTCAGCCCGTCTTCATTGCCTTGCGCGCCGATAAAGATCCGCACGCCGTTCACCGCGAGCGCGAGTTGGGATGAAGCGCACCACGCAGACGGTCGAGATCGACGGGAAGACCTTGGTGCTCTCGAACCTCGACAAGGTGCTGTGGCCGCAAGACGGCATCACCAAAGGCGAGCTCATCGCCTACTACCGCGCCGTCGCGCCGTGGCTCCTTGCGCATCTGCAGGATCGTCCGCTGACGCTCGAACGGTATCCCAACGGCATCGAGGCGGCCTCGTTCTTCGAGAAGAACGCGCCGCGCGGATTTCCCACGTGGGCCCACACGGTCGCCGTCCCGAGCGAAAGCGGCCGGCGTGACGTCATCGACTTCGTCATCTGCAACGATGAGCCGACGCTCGTCTACCTCGCGAATTTGGCGGCGATCGTGCTGCACATCTGGACGTCGCGCGAAGGCTCGCTCGAATCGCCGGATTTCGTGTTGCTGGATCTCGATCCCGACGAGGAGTGCACACTCGCCACCTTAGGTCGGGTCGCGTTGCAATTTCGCGAGAGTCTTGCCGAAATCGGCATCGCCCCGCTGGTCAAGACGACCGGCGGCTACGGCTTGCATCTGGTCGTTCCCCTGATCGAAGGCTATTCGTACGAAGTTGCACGCGCGTTCGCCGAGTTGCTCGCGCACCACGTGCACGACCGGATGCCCGAACAGACGACGCTCTTGCGCATGCCCGCCAAGCGTCCGCGCGCGACGGTCTACCTCGATTACGTGCAGGTCGGAGAGGGCAAAACGCTGGTTGCTCCCTACGCCGTTCGAGCGCGGCCACAGGCCCCCGTCTCGATGCCCATTCCGTGGGAGCACGTCGAAGTCATGAGCCGCAGCCGCGCGCGTGACACCCAGGGCGCAATGCGGCGCTACACGATCGCCAACGTCCCCAAACTCTTAGCGCGCGACGGCGACCTGTGGAGCGGCAAGGGGTGGGTCCCCCAACGCCTCGAACCCGCTCTTGCGCTTGCCCGTAAGCGTTGGTAGTCGATAGCAAAAGTTATAACCTAGCCTAAAAGGGCTAGTTCTTGATGCGACCCGAATAGTGTGGCTCATGCTTCGTCTCCTCTCCTGGATCGCAGACGACCAGGGGCGCTTTCTCGCCGTCAGCCAGACGCTGCTCTTTGGTTTTGCGGCCTTGATCGTTGCCGGCACCGCGTCACGCCGTCTCGGCGCTGCGTTGTCGACTTGGCGCGGCAAGCTGCTCTTCATGGCGTTTGCGTTGCTGGTGATCGTCGGCGGCCGATGGCCGACGTTCTTCGTGCGTGATCCGCTCAATCAAGACGAAGCGCAGGCGCTGGCCCAAGCGATCACGGCGCTGCACAACCCGATTCCCTGGCTGGAATTCGACGGCAACACGTGCGGCCCGCTGAACACCTACGTGCTGACGTTGCCCGCGCTCTTCGGACAACACCTCACGTTTCTGTCGACCCGCATCATCACGATCTTGCTCGAATTCGGTGCGACGGTTGCACTCTATTTCTGTGCCGAGCTCACCTTCGACTCCGGCGTTGCGCGGATCGCCGTCGCCGCGCCCGTCGCCTTCTTCACGCTCTGCGTCACCGACGACCTCATGCACTATACCGGTGCGCACCTCTCCATCTTCCTGGGCATGCTCACGCTGCTCTGCATCTGCGTCGCCTACCGGCGCCGGTTTCGCGGAGCCTCGATGTTCTGGGTTGGGCTCGTCGCCGGGATGATGCCGTTTGCAAAGCTGCAATCGGTGCCGCTCGCCGGCGCGACGGTGGCCGTGGCCCTCGTCTCGCTCGCGACGACGCCGGATCTCGATCTCTCCGTGCGACTGCGCGGAGCTGCGCGACTCCTCATCGGCTTGCTCACCGCTCCGGCAATCCTTCTTGGTGCCGCTACGCTGGGCGGCAGCATCTACGACTTCTACGTCTCGTATATCTTGTCGTCGCTCGCGTACATTCTGTGGGAGTACCGGCCGATCACGTTCGTCACGGCGACGCCGGGCTTCGGACCGTTCTTCGACGGGCTCGTCGCCCTCTGTGCGCTCGCCGCGCTGCTTTTGGTGACGCGTTGGCGGCGGATCACGCCGGCGGCGCGCAACGCGTATGTCGCAGCCTTGATCGTGCTCGGCGGTGCGATCTGGACGATCTTTGCGCCTAAGCGCGGATCGATCAGCTATCTCCCGTTCGGTGTGATGCCTGCGTCGGTCGCGGGGGCGGCGGCCGTCGGCCTCATCGCCACCTGGTTTGGCGCGGCCGGAGATGCGCGTCTGCGCCGGACGGCACTCGCGGTTGCCTTCGTCGTGCTGTGCCTCGGCACCAATGCCGCGTTCACGCGGCCGCCCAATCCGCACCTCGATGCACTCGACGACTATCTCAACGGACCCCCCGATCCCGTCACCGCGATGGTTCAGCACTATATCACGCCCGGGCAGCGGCTCGCCGTCTGGGGATGGCGACCGCAATATGTCGTGGAGAGCGACACGCTGTTGGGGACGCGCGACTCGATCACCGCCTACCAGTTCGGACCGAGTCTGAATCCGTACTTGGATTATTTCCGGCAGCGGTACATCACCGACTTCGAGCGCAACAAGCCGGCGGGCTTCCTCGACTCCGGCCCCGATTCATTCGACTTCTCGGGGAAGGGGCAATTCGGTCATGAGATATTTCCGCAGCTCGACGCACTGATTCGGCGTGATTACCACCTGGTTGCATCGGTGAATTTCTTTCGGCTCTATCTGCGGAACGATCTGGCGTCGCTCGAGCCGCAGTCCGTATCGAGCACGCGCCGCTTGCCGTTGTAGAGGCGCTCTTCGCGCAGAGAGGAAATGGACGGACCGATGTTTGCGCGTCGGAGCACCCTCGAGGCGATCGCAGGGTGGCTAGCGTTTCTCGTACCGCTGGGTGTCTATACGGCGTGCCTCACGTCGAGCGTCTCATTTTGGGATACCGGAGAGATGGAGACGGTTCCCTACATCCTCGGAATCGCCCACCAGACCGGCTTTCCCGTCTTCGTGCTCATGGGCTGGCTCTTCAGCCATCTGCTTCCCTTTGGGACTGTTGCTTGGCGTCTCTCCTTTATGAGCGCTATTGCGATGGCGATTGCGGCACGCATGGTCTTTACGGCGCTGCGCGAGCTGGCGATCCCAGCCCCCGTCGCGCTCGCCGCGAGTTGGCTCTTCGCGTTCGGCGACATCGTGTGGGAGCGCGGGACGCGCACCGAGGTCCAGGCCTTCGCTACCATGTTCGCGGCGATCGGCTTCGCCTGCGCGATCCGCTGGTGCCGGAAAGCCGATCAACGCGCGCTCTACGGCTTGTTCTTATCGATCGGTCTCGGCCTCGCGACGCATCCGATCGAACTGATGCTCTTGCCGGGCTTCGCCGTCGTCATCCTGAGCCGGTTCGAAGAACTCACCGCGCGGCGTCTGCTAACCGGCCTTGCGCTTGCCGTCGCTCCACTGGTCACCTACGTGTACATCCCGCTGCGCGCGGCATACCTGCTCAACCATCACGTCGATCCGACGCTCTCGCTCGGCCTGCCGCCGGGACGCCCCTTCTGGGACTACAACGACCCGTCGTCGCTGAGCAAGTTCTGGGATTACATCAATGGCGACAAAAGCGACGTGAACGCCGGGCTTGCCGGGATGCTCTCGATCTCACATTGGGGGGACGTGTGGTCGCAGTACGGTTCGACGCTGCTTGCGCAGTACGGCCCGGTAGCGATCGCGGCAGCGCTGGTCGGACTCGTGAGCTCGCTGCGCCGCTGGCCGATGATGACGGCGAGTTTGGCCCTGACGGCGTTGCTGCCGGTGCTCTTCGTTCTGAACTTCGACGAAGCAGATGTCGAACGGTATTTTCTGGCCTCGCTGTGGCTGTTCGCCGTCTTTGCAGGCGTCGGCGCCTACAGTGTCTTCGTGGGCCTCTTTGTTCGCAACCGCGCCGCCGGTTTGGGAGCGGCGACCTTGACGTTGTTGGGTGTCGTCGTGTGGCTCGCAACCATGAACCAAGGACTCTTCGGCCAGCGTGACGATCACGACGCCGACGCATTCCTGAAGCAGATGCGCGCGCTGACGCCGCCCAATGCCGTCATCGTTGCCAACTGGCTCACCGCACCGGCCATGGGCTACGCGGCCTACGTCGAGCACAGCTTCGGAGATCGCATCGTGGTCGCCGGCTGGCCGACCGACTATCAATCGTTCTATCCCAATTGGCTGCGGCGACGCCCCGTCTTTATCCGTGCCGAAAATCCGTTTCAGCTCAGCGTGCCGGGCCTGCAAGCATCGCTCGTCGATGCCGCCGCCGAGCTCTACGCCGTCACGCCGGTATCCCGCAAGGGCGCGCAAGCGCGAGAGGCACCGGTCCACGCCGCACTCGTTGTCCCGAGGTCCTAAACCGCCCGGCCGGTTTCACCCGGACGTATGGAGCTAGGTCGCACAGCGCGAAGGGTTGCTGCAACGAGAAAGGGGGTCCCCGCGGTGCCGCGCCGCGGGGCAGAGAGCGAATGCCGCACGCGATTTGGACGGGAGCCATCAACTTCGGGCTGGTCACGATCCCGGTGAAACTGCACACGGCCGTCCGAGCCAACGAGCTCCGGTTCAATTTCTTGCACAAGACCGACGAAGGGCGCATTCAGAACGTCCGCCGCTGCTCGGTCGATGGCGAGGAGGTGGCCTACGCCGATATCGTGCGCGGCTACGAGTACGAGAAGGGCAAATACGTCATCCTCACCGATGAGGATTTCGAGCGGGTCAACCCCGAGGCGACGCAGTCGGTCGACATCGTGGAATTCGTCGACCTCTCCGAGATCAACCCGATGTACTTCGACAAGCCGTACTATCTGGAGCCGGAGAAGCGCGGCCGTCACGCCTACGCACTTCTGCGCGAGGCGCTCAAAGAGTCGAATAAGGTTGGGATCGCCAAGGTCGTGATTCGCTCGCGCGAACACCTCGCCGCGCTCAAGCCCAACGGCGAGGCGCTGTTGCTCGAACTCATGCATTTTGCCGACGAGATCGTCGAGCAGTCAGACTTCGAGTTTCCCAAGGCGGAGAAGCCGGCTGAAGGCGAGATGAAAGTCGCCAAGATGCTCATCGATACGATGACGACCGAATTCGAGCCCGAGAAATTTCATGACGCCTATCGCGAGCAGTTGATGGCGATGATCGAGGCACGCGCGGCGGGCAAAGAGGTTCCCAAAGGCAAAGCCAAAGCGCCGCGCCGCGACAACGTCGTCAACCTCATGGACGTCTTGCAGCAGAGCCTCGACCAGTCCAAGAAGACGCGTGAGACCAAGACGAAGAAAACCCGCGCAAGCTGATCTCCCCTCTACCGGATCTCGTAGATGATGGTGACGCTCGCGCTCACGTCGACGGGCCCGGTTGAATCGATCTGCGTTGGCGTCGCATTGTTGGGAACGGCGGCCGCCATTCGCATCTGGGCCATCGGCACCGGCTCCGGAGGTATGTAGTTGTACCCGGTGCTGATCGTCTGCACGCGCACGAGGCGCACACCGGTGGCCGACGCGAGCGCCTCCGCATCGCGCTTGCCGTCGGCCGCTGCGGCTGCTAGCGCTTGCGCGTACGCCGCCCGCCGGTCTTTGAGATCGAAACTGACGTTGCCGACGCTGGTCACGCCGGCCGCGGTCGCCATGTCGATGAGCTTTCCGACGAGGTCGATCGGGCTCACGGTGACGGTGATCGAGCGCGTGGTGACGTAACCGTACCGTGGTTGGCGCTGCTCGGGCGGCAGATCGCGCGGCGGGTACGGGATGAATTCGACATCGTAGCTCGTCGTGCGCAGCGCGTCGGGCGGGAGTGCGAGGCCCGAGAGCCGTGCCTTGAAGGCCTGGTAAATATCGTTGTTCTTCGACGTGGAGGCCGTCGCGTTGTTGTCGCTGGTGATGATCTGCGCGTCGAGGCGCGCCTCATCGGGAGACTTCGAGATCAAGCCGTCGCCCGTGACGGTCAAGGTGGACTCGGTCTGGGGCGATCGAAAAATGACGGTGGCGGGATCGGCGAGCGCACGAAGCGGCGCAATCGTGAGCAGCAGGGCGGCGCAGAACGTGAACGTTCTCATGGTATGGCTCGCTTTCTAGACGGCTTGCGCGGCTTGGCGGCGCTGCGCGAGCAGGCCGAGCACGAGCGCAATGAAGACGAAGAATCCCGAGATGAGCGCCGGCCACGTCGGCCCGTAGAGGGCCAGCGCGCCGGTTGAGATCGTCGGCATGATGATCCCGGAGATGTTTTCGAGTGACGAGCCGACGCCGAGGATGGTGCCGCGCGCGCGTTCGGGTGCGGCGTCGGTCAAGAGGGTTGCAATCGTGGCATTGGTCACGGCCAAGCCGAGTGCAAAGAGCGTGATGACCAGCATGAGCATGAGGACGCTGTGCACGAGCGGCACCACTAAAAAGAAGGCGAGCGCGCTGCAGAAACCGACGTTTGAGGCGGGGCGCGTCCCCAGGTGCTCGGCGAGATTCCCCACGACGCCGAGCTGGATCAAGATGCTGATGATCCCGAACCCGCCGAAGAAATAGCTGGTCTCCGAAGGTCCGAAGCCAAACTGCGCTTGCAGCACGAGCGCAAACGACGAGAACCAGCCGTAGAGCCCCAGCGAATACGCGAGCTTCTGCACCAGCACACCGTTGACGCTGCGATCGCGGAGGTAACGAATGATGTCGGCGAACGACGCCGCTTTCTCTCGTTCCGCCTTCTTGGCGATCGATTCCGGGAGAAGGGCGATCGTGGCGATCAGGGTGACGACTTGGAGTGCGGCGGCAAGCAGAAATGGGGTTGCGTAGCCGTAGTGCGCCAGCAGCCAACCGCCGCTCGCCGGGCCGAGGACGATCCCGGCGGAGAAGGCGGCGCCGACGTAGCCGAAGGCGCGGGCGCGCTGCTCGGGCTCGACGCGGTCGGCGACATATGCTTGCGTGACGCTGATGTTTCCGCCGGAGATCCCTTCGATGATACGCGCGACGAAGACCCAGGCGAGTGTCGGGGCAAAGGCGAGCATCGTCCAGCCAATGGTTGCGCCGATCTGGCTGATGATGAGGACGCGTTTGCGTCCGATGCGATCGCTGACGTTTCCCCAGAGCGGCCCCGAGAGGAACTGACAGGCAGCGAAGACCGAGAAGAGCGCGCCGACCATGACCTTGGGTGCCCCAAAGTGCTGGACGAAATACGGCAAGATCGGAATCAAGATGCTGAATCCGAGGATGTCGATGAACGTAATGCCGAGGATCGGTAAGACTTTTGAGACCAAACTAGGCGCCTTTGAGTTTGAAGACTCTCCGGAAGAGCCGGTCGCGCAGCGGTTCGGGGAGCCGCGCGATCGGCAGCATGAAGCGTGCATCTCTGCCAATCAAATAGCGCGCCCGCGGGTTGCGCTCGAAGAGCGCCCGTTCAATGACGGCGGCGACGCGGTCGGCGGAGAGCCGCTGGTTCGCCCCCGCATTTGCGAGGCTGGCGAAATGTTCCATCGCCTCACGATACAGCGCGAATTTTTCAGGCGGCGCCTTCTCGAAGGCGGTGCGTGCGGCGTCGCCGGCACGCTGCCAAATCGGCGTCGCGATCTGACCCGGCTCGATGAGCGAGACGTGGATGCCCATCGGGAAGAGTTCGAGCCGCAGCGCGTCGCTGGCCGCTTCGAGTGCAAACTTCGAGGCGCTGTACGCGCCGTTGAACGGGACCGAGACTTTCCCGGCGATCGACGAAAGATTGACGATGCGCCCGCGACTTGCGCGCAGGAGCGGCAGAAAGGCGCGCGTCACCGCCATTGCACCGAAGAAGTTCACGTCGAACTGCCGGCGCAGATCTTCGTCCGAGATGATCTCGAGTGGTCCCGCGACGACGATGCCCGCGTTGTTCACGAGGCCCGTGAGTTGGGTCGTTCCGAGGCTTGCCTCGATCTGCCCGCGCGCGCTCTCGATGGCGGAGGGTTGTGTTACGTCGAGTTCGAGCGCCGTGATCTTCTCGCCACCGGCTTGCACGAGAGCGGCTCCGTCCTGCGGATTGCGCACGCCGGCGAAGACGCGCTCGCCGCGCTGCGCCAGGCGCAAGGCGGTGGCGCGGCCGATTCCGGTGGACGCACCGGTGATCAGGGTGCTCATGATGGCCTCTGCCCTTCGTTAGAAGACCGGGAACGAAGACGGTGACGAAGACGGGGCGGACGAGGGTGACGAAGATCGGGAACGGACGACGGTGGCGTTAGGCGTTAGTTGAAGCTGCGAACCGGTGCCTCGGCCGGGAGAATGCTCAGGTTGTGTCGCTCGCTACGACGCACGAGCGTGAGGTTGGTCGCGACGCCGACGGGGGCCTCGGTGAGCAGACGGTGCAGTTCGTCGATACCCTGGACGGTGCGTCCCCCCAATTCGATCAGAACATCTCCCGGCTCGACGCCGGCGAGTTGCGCGGGGCTCGCCTTCTCGACGCTGTTGACGATCACGGCGTGCGCGGTGGCGAGTTCCAACGCACGCACGAGACGCCGCGGGAGTTCGATGTCGCCGCCGGCGATGCCGAGATAGCCGCGCCGGATACGCCCGTCGCGCAAAAGAATCCCCGCAACGAATTTCGCCGTGTTGACGGCGATCGCAAACGAAACGCCTTGCGCGTAGGCGATGACGGCGGTGTTGACGCCGACGACTTCGCCGCGAGCGTTGACCAGCGGGCCACCGGAGTTTCCCGGATTCAGCGCGGCGTCAGTCTGGATGACGTTGTCGATGAGGCGTCCCGACTGCGAGCGCAGCGAACGCCCGGTGGCGCTGACGACGCCGGCCGTCACGGTCGTCTGCAATCCAAACGGGTTGCCGATGGCGATCACGAGTGTTCCGGGGCGCAGCGCCGCAGAGTCGCCGAGGTGTGCGGGAACAAGGTCCGGTGCGCTGATGCGCACGACGGCGAGATCGGTGTCCGGATCGTCGCCGATGACGGTAGCCTTGTAGCGCCGCCCATCCAAGAGCGCGACGTCTACATCGGTCGCACCGTGAACGACGTGACTATTCGTGAGGATGAAACCGTCTGGGGTGAAAACGAAACCAGAGCCGCTTCCTTGTCGGCCGCGCATAACTTCGATCTTGACGACCGACGGCGCCACGCGCTCCACGGCGCCGGTAACGGCCTGTGAATACGTATCTTCGAAATCAACCAGAGCATGCATGGTGGTCCTGTAACCACAGCGGCCGCCTGCGGGGTTTCAGGCGGGGTTCCGACACCGGGGCGCGAAGGCAGCGCGCCGCGCACGTACGCTCCATGCCCTGGTGGCGGAATTGGTAGACGCGCTGGTTTCAGGTACCAGTGGCCGCAAGGCTGTAGGGGTTCGAGTCCCTTCCAGGGCATGTTTTACGAGCCGGTGACGACGATCTTCGCGTTCATGAACGGATGGTACGTGCAGTAGTACGTGTAGGTGCCGGCCTTCGTAAACGTGTGCGTCCAGCTCTGGTGTTGGTCGAGGTTGCCGGAGTCGAAGCTTTTGTCGTTCGCGGTGACGGTGTGCGCGATCTCGTCGTCGTTGACGAAGGTGACCGCGTCGCCG
>Ga0335075_10007644_pt1 | contig 16617 bp, 10 predicted proteins | sample Lox_Sample_24_FD_206723 | JGI IMG/M metagenome (GOLD analysis project Ga0335075, IMG submission 206723) | Soil microbial communities from Loxahatchee National Wildlife Refuge, Florida, United States - Lox_Sample_2.4 | ecosystem: Environmental > Terrestrial > Soil > Wetlands | place: USA...
ACCCAACGGCGGGAGAAGTCGGTTTGCTGGCTGTCGTACAGGAGAACGGAGTCCCGGATGCCTTGGCCCTTCGACTGAAGGTGGTCAAGCGTCAAATCACGGAGGCGGAAGCGATCGTCGTCCGCAAGCTGGATCAGCCGAACCTGAACGTGGACGGGCTCGTGGATCCCGATCCGGTATTACTGGAAACGGTTCCTCCCGGCGAGCGAGCGTCGCGCGAGGAAATGATTTCGGATGCGGACAAGTATATGGACGGGATCGTTCAAGGAAATGGAGCGATCGTTCCGTTCGCTCCCGATGCCGAAAGAATCGAAAACGGCAACAAGACTTGCCCGTCGTCTGCCTCATCGCAATTCGGGGCAATGAGCTGCGAAGCACAATTCAATACAGGGCGCTTGAAGTACATCGCGGAAATCTCTCCGCGACGATACCCGGTTGTCGATGAGGAAAAAGGGCTCGTGCTTTCGATCGTGCGTTTCCAACATCCTGCGAATATTCATGAAGTCGACATCCTCGGAAAAGGGAAAGTCCAAATGGGCGGGCGCTACAATCAAATGCCGAACAGCACCGAGATCGCGATCCTCTTCAAAATCAAGGATCACAAGATTCGCTTCATCCAGGGAACCGTTATTATCGTGCCTTACCGCGAGCCGCTTGGCTGGGACTAGTCGGGACGGCGAAGCGAGTCCGGCGTGCATCCCTGCCGCGATCCGTGGCGGAGGCAATCGTGCAAAGTGTGTCGCAGCAGGAGTCGACCGTAAGCGAGCTGATTGACCAGTATCCTTTAGGCCGTTTCCAAATCTGGACAATCGTCCTGTGCGGGCTCGTATTGGTGCTGGACGGCTTTGACGCGCAGGTCGCCGGCTATCTCGTGCCGTCGATATCGAAAAGCACCCATATTCCGATCCATTCCTTTGGCCCGATTCTATCGGCCAGCCTCTTCGGACTGATGATCGCCGCGATGACGACGGGACCCATCGCCGACCGTTGGGGCCGAAGGTGGCCGGTGATTCTCTCCACCCTCAGCTTCGCTGGATTCTCTCTGCTGACGGCTCGAGCTACATCCTTCAACGAGTTGTTGGCATTTCGTTTTCTCACCGGGATTGGGCTCGGCGGAGCAATGCCGAATGTGGTGGCGATCGCGGCGGAGTACGTGCCGAAGCGACTGCTGTCGATCGTGGTGACTTTACTCTTCTGCGGGATGCCGTTCGGAGGAGTCATTTGCGGATTGCTCAGCTCCGCCGTGATCACGACCTGGGGGTGGCGATGGGCTTTCTATATCGGAGGCATGTTCCCTCTGGCGATCGCAGTCCTGCTGATCGTGAGACTCCCGGAATCCGTACAATTCTTAGCCCTTCAGGGGAGAGACGTCAAAAGCATCCGGCGACTTCTCGGGCGGATCGCGCCGTCTCTTTCGCTATCTGATTTCACGCTTCGCGCTTCGTCGGAGAGAACAAACAACAAAGGTGTCCCGTTGAAGCGCTTATTTACGGAAGGCCGGGCTTGGGGAACCGTTCTTCTCTGGATTCCCAATTTCATGAACCTGCTAATGATCTACTTCATCCACAGCTGGCTGCCAGCGCTTCTCACGGAGGCCGGACTCTCTGCCTCGGCTGGGGCGATGGCGACTGCGTTTTTTAGCTTCGGGGGAATTGTCGGATGCTTGGCGGAAGGTCCGCTGATACAGAATCTGGGGGCCTACGGAACTCTGTCAGTCGAATTTACTTTCTCGGCCGTCCTTGTTGCGGGCCTGGCCTTCGTTACACGGTTCTTTCCGCTCGTCGTGATGGCGACGTTTCTGCTTGGACTGATGGTCACAGGAGCGCAATCGGGGCTGAATGCACTTGCCGCAAGCTTCTATCCGACCTCCGTGCGGTCCACCGGGGTTGGCTGGGCACTGGGAGTGGGTCGTATCGGCTCGATCGTGGGCCCACTGGTCGCCGGAGCCCTCCTGTCGATGGCATGGCAGCCTCGCCAGATTTTAATTGCCGGGTCGGCGGTGGGAATATGTGCTTGGATTTCAATCCTGATCGGGCGCTATATGAGCAACAGTGCCACTGCGTACGGTTCGCAACCCGGGCCAGGCCGGTCCTAGGAACGCGAAGACCGATGGTGCTCACTCGGTCGCGATATGAAAAATGCGCTCGGCATTGCCGTGGTAGAGTTTTTCGCGCTCCTCGGCGGAAACAGGCGCGGAATCCATAAACGCCACGGCAGGGGCAGACAGTTGATACGGATAATCGATCGCCCAAAGGATGTTGTCGATGCCGAGGGCCTTGATCGAATATTCGAGCGCTAAATGGGATTCTTGCCCGCTCGTCGTAATCACAAAATTGCGCTTGAAATATTCACTGGGCGTGAGCTTCAACTTGGGCGAGCTGCCTCTATTTTGTGCGGAGCGGTTCATATAGTCGATGCGCCACAGCCAAAAATGGACGGCTTCACCCATGTGGCCCAAGCAGATCTTCAGCTTCGGGAAGCGATCGAAAACGCCGCTCGCAATCATGCGGACCGCGTGCGTTGAAACTTCGATGCCGTAACCCCATTGCGCGCTATCGATCCCATAATCGCGGAAAGGAGCCGCAAGCCCGTCCGAGGGGGCGCGCGGATGAATGTAGATGCAGGCGTCGAGGGCCTCGGCAGCTTCGAGGATCGGGAAGAACCGGGGATTGTCCAGATATTCGTTGTTCGTGTGCGAGTTTACAACGAAACCGTTCAGCTTCAGCTTTTGGATGGCCCGCTCCATCTCCCGGGCGGCGCGCTTCGGCGACTGGGGCGCAAAGCTCGCAAGACCGGCAAAGCGCGCCGGATGGCGATGGATGACAGCAGCCAGTCTGTCGTTGGCGAGCTCAGCCAACTCGGTCGCGGTGTCCGCGTCAAACATCTGGACACCGGGCGCGGTCAACGATAGAAGATGGACCGAGACTCCGTTCTCATCCATGTCCCGTAAACGTTCGCCCTCGAGATCGAGCAGATGTGGGAGAAAGCCTCCGACCGGCGCTCGCTCGTTTTCGGGCGCGTCGTAGATTCTCTTCACCAGGATCAGGTCCAGATTGTTGCCGGGAATGCGCGCGACGTCGCGTAGTCCCGCCGCAACCTCGGGAATTGAGAAGGCTTCTTCGGTCCCAATTCGCCGGATTGATTTTCTGTCGGTGGTCATCCAGGTTTCCCCTTTTCCGAGCGGCGCTCGGAAGATAGCCGCGTCATAGCCCTCAATTCGGACAGGCACATTCCTCTTACCACCCTGGTTTCATGCCGTAGGGAACTTCATTGACGATGGCTTCCACGCGGCGAATGAGTCCGTCTTTAATGCTGAAAAGAGCGAGGGATTCCCAGGTCCAAGGACCGGGGCGCGAAGCATTCCTGGTGCGCCCATCGGTCAACTGCCAGGACCTCAGAATTGCATTGTGATCCCAAAAGCTGAAAACAAATACAAGCCCCTTGTCTTGATCGACGACGAAGCGCCGGTCTCTAAGCCATGTATCTTCTTTCCAGGCCCCCAGTTTGATCTGCTCTTCGCAACTCATCGCCGGGACGTTCAGCGCACCGGGAGCAGCGTTGGGCCTGAGGTTTGGATTGCTGGTGGTTTGATTGCCGTTTTCGATGCGAATGCAGCTCTTGTCGAACGGAACGGCCATTGTCCCGTCATTTTTTTCAATCGCGCTATAGTAGACGTTTGCGATGGCGATCATGTTCTGACGTGATCGCCGGTCGGGCGGTGGCAATGTCTCGTTGAAGTCGGGATTATCGGCCAGTGCGTCGGCATGAACCACCCGGCCGGGCGTGCTCCGGTCAACCATCTGCTCGATTTCCATGATCTTCTTCGTCTGGATCCGCAAGCGCAGGCCGAGAATGACCGAGGCGCCGTTTTCCTTGACGACACCCATGAACATGACTTCTCCAGTCTCTGGATCTGCGGCGTAAATCTTGTAGCTGCCCAACCCATTTGCGGTGCCCCAGAGGCCGTCCCCCAGTTTCATGACCTGATCGTTCTCCGTAAACTTGACGTCCCTGGCGAGCGGGAGACGCGACGGATCGTGTGCGACGAGGGCCGCCAAATACTGGTCGATAAAACCAGTCAAGCAAGCCCGGTCGCAGTCGTAAGAGACGTTCGGGTCGTAAGGCTCGTTCACCGTGGCTGTTTGAGCCCTCATCGACGAAGCAGACGCGGCGACTGCGACCAGAATCCCCATTGCAACGAACAGGAAGCCTTTGTGCATAAAGTCTCCTCTCTTTTCATTTTGTGGACCGCATCGTGCTGCCCATCTTCGTTCGCGCAACCTCGGACGCCGTAGTTCCGTAGCTCTCGGAAAGGTTCCAGAGTCACCAACCGGATGGCGTCTTATACGGCAAATTGCAAAACACGCCATGCAGGGGGAATCCCTCGATCTCCCGGATCTGGCCCTGGACCACTTTGAACAGAACGGGAACGATGACCGTGCGGGGCCGGCGCATGGTTGGTGAAAGCTCGATCGTCTTGCCACCGTACACAACGGATTTGAGCCTTCCGGGACAGTCCAGCATCACAATGGCAAAGACCTGCCCGCGCTCGACGTCGGAAATGTAGAACCGTCGGTCGCGGACTGCGCCAAATGGATAAAGAAATTGTGAAGCGAATTCTGCCGCGCAGCCCGCCGGTCTGTCGCGCGAGGCTCCCTGGCTGTTCGTAACGTGGATACCATCTTCGGTTCGGTCGCAATCAGGTGCGAATGGCACCGATGGACCGCTCGGCGGGTGAGTCTGCATTGCGTCAAAGTACAGGGTGGCAACGGATTCGAGTTTGGTCCGAGACGAACGCTCCGCTTCCGGTAGGATTGAGCCCATTAGGGGCTTCGTTGCATTCAGCGTGGCGACGCGAGCATCAAGGCTATCGTCAAATCCCACGACGACGGTTTCGATTTCGCTGATCTTTCGATTCACTACCTTGAGGCGAACTACGAGCAGCGTCGGGAGGTCATTTTCGTGAAGAGCCACGTACGAAACAACGGCGCCTCTGGCGGGATCGGCGATGTACTGGCGATAGGCGATATCGCTCGCTCCATACCAGAGCCCTTCGCCGAGCTTGAGTCGCTGGCCATTTTCCGTGAATTTGTATTTGGCCACGAGAGGCAGGCCGCTCGGATCATGCTGTACAAGCGAATCGAGATAACGATCGGCGAAGCCGATCAGGCACTGCCTACCGCACGCCGAGGTGCTCAAACCCACCCCGCTCGTCCGAGCGGAGGCTTGGGCAGTCCAAGAGTAGACTGAGGCCAGGCAGACCAGCCCGAGGAACCGCATTCGAACTCTCATGAAGTTCATCCCGCGCCCATAACGTGAACGGGCAACCAGTGTCGAGATGGCGCCCTTGCGTCCGCGTCCAAGACGGCGGATTCCCCCAAGACCTCCAGGCGCCTGGAAGGGACTCGGGGGGTTGTATTCACGGACGCCTGAGGCCTTGGAGATCACCTGTACGCTCAGAAAATAAATTTTACGGCGAACTGAATCTGCCGCGAGGTCGTCGTCGTGCTCGTGATTTCCCCCGCCGTTGGGTTCGGAACGCCGCCATTGATATAGCCTGGAGCCGATGGGTTGGTCGACGCCAGATAGAGGTTGACGTTTGGCGCCTGGAAATTCGGATGGTTTAGGATATTGAAGAATTCGGCCCGAAACTGAACATTGAGAGCCTCATTCACTTTGGTATTCTTGACGATCCCGAGGTCCAGATCAAAGAGGGCCGGTGACGTAAGCGTATTTCGAGAGAGATCCCCGAATTCCCCCGGCGGCTGCAACACGAAGGCGGTGGGATCGAACCATTCGTTCACCTGTCCAACGATTGGATTATCGCTCCGACCGGGGACGAGGTTCGGGCGGTCGATTACATCCGAGCTGCCATCTCTGGACTGGTCAAATCCGTCATCCACTGTAAATGCTTCTCCCGTGCGGGCGGTGATGATTTCATTGATTTGCCAGCCATCGACGAACCGATTTCCCTTGAATGGCAAGAGAAACACTCCGTTCTCCGTCAGATTGTGGCGCACGTCGAAATTGCACCGGCCGTATTCGGGTGCGCGATTATAGGGATTGACTTGCCCCACGGTGCCGCTGTAGCCGTTTTCGTTTGCAAGCTCCTCGGAAACGAAATCGAGGCAGTGCGAGTACGTATAGGCGACTTGCGTCTTGAGCAGATTGTGAAAGGTGTCGTTGTAGCTGAGCTGCAATGAGTTGTAATTTGTGTTCGCGATGGATTGCTCGGGTGATACCACTCCAAGGTTGTTGTTGAGCCGGTTGTTCACGTTCGGGATGTAAAGATTGCCGTCAGGCGCGGTGGTTGCGACCGGAGGATTCAGATCGACGTGTTGGAAGAAGTGTCTGCCTTCTGAGCCGACATAGCCTATGGTGAAGACAGAATCACGCGACAACTGCCTTTCGACGTTGAGGTTGTACTCCATCAAGTACGGCGTGTGGAGTTTCTTGGTCCAGTCGATTACTGCCGTCGTGCTGGGTTTTGGAAACGGCACGCTGCCCAAGAAACCCAAAGGGAACGGCGCGGGCCCCGATTGATTTCCGTAGAAGTACGGATAACCGGAGTCGTATCCCTCGGCATATTCGCGTGGCTGGATGAGGTCGTCGTAGATTCCGAAGCCGCCGCGGATTGAAGTCTTACGATCGGTAAACGGAGCGTACGCGAACCCGATGCGGGGCTCGAAGTTCTTCCAGCTCGCATTGTTCGGATAGACGTGGGGGACGGGAACCCAAAACGTGTCGGTTAGCGGATTCGGAAAATTGTGGAGAAGCCCGTTCACATCGATCGGATTCGTCTGAAAGTCCCAACGCAGCCCCAAGTTCAAAGTCAGACTGTTGTTGACTCTCCAGTCATCTTGGTAATAGGGAGCGATGTCGATCTCGCGGAGGCCCCGATTCGAATTGTAATCTCCTGGTAAGCCGCCGCCGAAGTTCGCCGGCCCATAAGCGCAAGTATTCGACGTGCTGGGGCACTGCTCATTCAAAAGGAATGCGGTTAAGCTATTGAACGTGTAGTTCCCACCGAGAAATAACTGGCTGACCTCGTTTGTATCGACTCTGGTAACCCCGATCCCAGTGCGGACGGAATGGGACCCGTGGCTCCAGATGACGTCATCCGACTCCGTGAACTTGTTCTGGTTGAATCGGATCGGGTCGGTGCCGTCGATCCCGGCTGTGCTGAGGCCGGCGATCGACAAATCCCCGTTGGCGTCCCGAGTTCCGGGAAAGTACGTGAGGACGAGATTGGGATTGAAGACGTAGGCGGTCTGAAACATCGTTCGAACGAAGCCAAAACGAACGAGATTGATCACGTTCGACGAGAGGATTTTCTTATATTCGAGGGTCGCATAGATGTTGTGGCCGCTGCCCGTTTCCGGCAGAGTAAACGAGCCTAGCGGTGAAAAGGGGTCGTGTAATTGGCCGGGATCGTTTACGACGCGAGCGAAGAATGAGTCTGTCGGTGATATGTTGTAATCCAGGCGGGTGTTGAGGTAGTTCTCATGCACTGTTTCTCCACCGATGGGTTGTGCGTCGGCGGTACCGTTGCCGAAGTTCGGTAGTATCGCGGTCGGAACGGCAGGCGGCTCGGGGTACAGCGCGAGAGCCGCTTTCTGAGTGGCGTTGATCGGGTAGCAAGTGGACGGCGACACGGTTCCCAAACAGGATTCTCCGGCCGGATCAAGCGGCGACGTACCTCTTGCCAAGTCGTCCGGCACGGTGAAAATCGGATCGATTTGGAGCAGTTGGCTGAGACCCTCGTAATTTACGAAGAAAAATACCTTGCCTCTTTTGATGGGACCGCCGAGAGAACCGCCATACTGGTTTCGGCGGAAATCGGGCGGCCCGCTCAGTGGATCGAAATAGTTGCGCGCATCAAAAATGCTGTTGCGAAGGTAATCGTACGCCGAGCCGTGAAAGGTGTTGGTGCCCGATTTGGTTACCTGGTTTATGACGGAGCCGCTGCCGCCATATTCTGCGCCGAACGTGTTCGTCAACACGGTGAATTCCGCAATCGCTTCAACGCCAATCGCGGTTCCGACGATGACGTTGCCTCCATTGCGATTCCAGAAGTTTTGGATGTTCGTTCCGTCGAGGATGATTTCCTGACCGTGGGTGCGCGCTCCAGCAACCGAGAAGCCTTGATCTCGTCCCATATTGCCGTTGCCCTGCATCGTTGTGTTTAGATTCACGCCCGGAGCCAGCAGGATCAGCTGCGAGAAGTCCCGGCCATTCAACGGCAAGGAATCGAGCTGTTTCTGGTCGATCAGCGAGCCAACGTCCGATGAGGACGTGTCCACCTGCGCCTGGCTTGCCTCTACGGAGACGGTCTGGTTGACCTGGCCCACCGCCATCGTGATATCGGCAACCGTCTGCGTTCCGACGATCACGGTCACGTCGTTCTTAACGGAGGTCTGAAAGCCGCTTTTCTGCACCTGTACGCTATATTTGCCGACCAATAAGTCGGGAATCAAATACCTGCCATGTTCGTCTGTCACGGTGTGTTGGGCGACCCCGGTCGCTTCGTTCTTCTCGGTGATATTCGCTCCAACAACGATGGCGCCGGAAGAATCGGTCACCGTTCCGGAGATTGTTCCCGTGAATACTTGGGCTTGCGCCGCCAGACCTGTCATCGAGATCAAAGTCAAAGCGAAGGTCGTCTTGCCTAATGTGTTCAGGCACAGCCTGGTTCGTATCGCAGCCATGAGTTTTTGCGCCATATGCGGAGTCCCTCCTCCCCAAACGCATCGTTCGCGTACTTGCTGACCTACACCGTCAACGCCGGTGCAGGCCCCTCGGCAAATTCACAGAAACCGAGGCCCCGCTCCGCCTTAGAAAAAACTTCCGATCGATCCGCCGAAGCAGTGGACCTGTGTCAGTCGTAGCCGCGTCGCCCCCGCCTGTGACTGGAAGTTGAAGAATCCTATTGGCGCCGCCGAAGATCGGGCCAAAACACCGAGCGTTCCCCATGCGCCCGAGCGCGACGGAATGTAGACCACAAGAAAATGGGATGTCTTTGCCGATAGAGAAATCCAAGTTCTCCCGGAGAGAACTAAAATTTGCTCCTTCAACCAGCTGCAGTTTCCAGTGAAACGTGGTACACATTTTCGCCATCGATGACTTGGAGGACGGAGCCATCCAGGAGGAGAACGAGTTGATGTTCTCGAAAGCGCGAGTGCTCGGCATCGGCCTGCTGGTTGTGTCGGCAGGGTTCTGCGTGCGATATAGCTACGGACCCGCTTACGCGCGCACTGCCAAAGATCCGGTAACCAAAAGGCATGCTTCCGTCAGCTCGGCGCGTCTTCTCGCCGCCGATAGCGATTTGTCCGACTGGATGAGCTACGGGCGAACTTACAGCGAGCAACGATTCAGTCCGTTAAAGCAGATTACAGACCAGAACATCTCAAAACTGGGACCGACTTGGGAGTTTGATCTCGACACGTTTCGCGGCCAGGAAGAAACACCGCTCGTCGTTGATGGCGTGATGTACTTTCCCACTCCTTGGGGCAAGGTATTCGCGTTGAACGCGCGAACGGGAAAATTATTGTGGTCGTACGATCCCAAGGGACCGAAAGATTGGGTTGCGAATGGCTGTTGTGGACCGATCAATCGTGGCGTCGCTGTTTGGGATGGCAAAGTGTATGTGGGCACGCTAAATGGACACGTTGTGGCGCTCAACGCTGAGAACGGCAAGCCTGTTTGGGATGTCCTCACTATTCCTGCATATTCGATGTACACATCATCCGGCGAGCGGCGCGCCCAGTATTTGATCGACGGCGCTCCTCGTGTGGTGAAGGGCGAAGTGATCGTGGGCAACGGAGGGGGCGACAGCGGGATGCGCGGCTATCTGTCGGCCTATGACGGCAGGACGGGCAGGTTGATATGGCGTTTTTATACGGTTCCGGGAGACCCATCGAGTCCCGGCGGGAGCCCTGCTATGAAGACGGCTGCAAAAACATGGGACGGAGAAGCGGGACGCGGCGGCGCCGTTTGGGACTCCATCGCCTACGATCCGTATCTCGACCTTCTCTACTTTGGGGCGGGCAATCCCGGTAGCCGGACGCCCAAGGGAGGCGACCGGCTGTTCGGCGATTCCGTAGTCGCCATCCGGCCTGAAACCGGCGAATACGTTTGGCACTACCAGGAAGTTCCAGACGACGCGTGGGATTATGACGCGACGGCTCAGATTATACTGGCCGATCTGAAGATTGGTAATCGAGTGCGCAAGGTGTTGCTTCACGCGCCGAAGGACGGTTTCTTTTACGCGCTTGATCGCGCGACCGGTGAACTGCTCTCTGCCGAGAAGTTTGCGACTGTCAATTGGGCGACGGGCGTCGATCTGAAAACCGGGCGTCCCATCGTAAATCCAGAGGCGCGACGAAACCCGCCCGACAGTTTGTTCCTCCTCATGCCGGGTGCCTTGGGAGCACATAGTTGGCAGGCGATGTCGTATAGCCCGATTACGGGCTTGGTTTACATTCCTGTAATGGAAATGCCAAGTGTCTTCGCCGCGCAAAGATACGCAGAGGCACATCTCCGTGCCGAAGACTCGATAGGGAGCGACGACGCCCCTACGCCCAATGAAGATGACGTCATTGCGTTCGCCAAAACGCTCTTCAAGTCAGAGTTGGTCGCCTGGGACCCCAGCGCGCAGCGAGAAGCGTGGCGTGTGAAGGTGCCCGGCCTGTGGAGTGGGGGAACATTGGCGACGTCGGGGAATTTGGTTTTTCAGGGCAATTCGATGGGGGATCTGGTAGCCTACCGGGCGGACACTGGAGTAGAGGTGTGGTCGGCTTCGGTGCAAACCGCCATCATTGCGCCGCCGATCACGTACGAAGCAAACGGAGAACAGTACGTAGCCGTCGCCGTGGGCTGGGGTGGTGCTCTTGGGCTTACATCTGGCCCGATCGGCCTGGATGCCCACATCCGAAGCAATCGTCCTCGTGTCATTGCATTCAAACTTGGCGGAAAATACGTATTGCCGAACGTTCCGCCGCCGATCGAGCCGGATTTGAAGCCCCCACCTGACACAGCGAGCGCCTCGGAGATCGCACGCGGCGGCGTGCAATATCGGAGTCACTGCGCCAGTTGCCACGGAAACTGGGCAATTAGCGCGGGCGTTGTGCCGGACTTACGTTATTCGAGCGTGATTGCAGATCGCGCGATGACACAGCAGGTTGTCCACGGCGGGATACTCCGAGCCGGCGGGATGCCGATGTTCGGTCCGAGGCTGAGTGACGATGATCTCGACGCGATCCGCGCTTATATCATTCACCGCGCGAATGACCAACTCGCCGCGGCGCGAGAAGAAAAATCAAACTGATTACCGGCCGGCTCGTTTGTCGCTCGCACGGTCAGATCGATCGAGTCACCCCACTGAGGTCTACGAGATACCTACAGAACGTGTACATCAATCCGGCCAACCCATTGGAAGATCCACATAGGACCGATTTAGTTCGGAAATCGTAGTGCAACCTAGAAGGGTCATCGTGCGGCGTACGTCGTCGCGGAGAATATCGAGCGCTCTTCGGACGCCAGCCTCTCCCGCAGCGGCGAGTCCGTACATATAGGCTCGCCCGATCAGAACGGAACGAGCTCCCAGGCAAATAGCCTTCACCACATCGCTGCCTCGACGGATGCCTCCGTCCATCAAAATCTCGGCACGGCCGCCGACAGCTTGCACGATTTCCGGTAGCACTCCCAAAGAAGCAGGGACTCCGTCCAACTGTCTCCCGCCGTGGTTCGAGACAATCACGGCGGCCGCACCTTCGTCGATCGACCGCCTGGCGTCGTCACCCGTAAGCACGCCTTTGACCGCAACTGGTCCTGGCCACATTTCACGTATCCAGCGGAAGTCACTCCAAGTCACTGCGGCCTGCCCGAGAGCTGCGCGTACCTCCCGGAGAAGCATCGGACCGCGACCGGGGATCACGATGTTGGGGAACGTCGTTGGGCCACCATCGAGCAGGTAAGAGATTAACCACCGCGGATGAGCGAGGAGCTGAGGCACGAAAGGAATGACGGCGAATCTGTGGTCGCCCATCAATACTGCCGAGCCGTTGCGAATGTCCCGTTCGCGAATTCCTGCGGTCGCCGTATCGATCGTGATCACGAGCGTGGTGAACCCAGACACCCGGGCCCTTTCGATCGCTGCTTCCGCGACCGCCCGGCCCCCGACCAAATACAGCTGATACCACAAGGGGCCGCAGGAATGGGCTTCCGCGACATCCTCGAGCTTGTAGCCGGACATCGTAGAAAGCACATATCCGATGCCCGCAGCGCGGGCGGCCCGCGCAACCGCCAGCTCCCCATCAGGGTGAACTAGACGCGTAAAGCCGCACGGCGCCAGCAACAAGGGCATGGACGTTCGTCTTCCCAACACGACGGCACCCAAATCAGGACCCTCAATAGCGACCCCGTTCCGCGGGCGAAACCTCACTGTGTCGAAGACGCGGCGATTGTCTCGAAGCGTGATTTCCGCTTCCGCCCCTCCGTCCACGTAATCAAAGATCACTCTCGGCAGTCGCCTGTCGGCTACTCGCCGCAGATCGTCAACGTTTACGACACGAGGTGAAGAAATCAAACGCGCGCGTTGGCCCATGACATCCGATCCTCATTCGCCATCAATACTCAGGGCATACCTACGGCTTACTTCCCATCGCACTGGTCGTCGCCGTCGATCATGTTAGCAAGAGTATAGTGCGGCCGTTCGACATCGACCAATTCGATTCTGGCGTGGACAAGCCCGCTGCCGGCGCCGCGAATAGTGGCTCGTCCGCAGATCCCTACGCCGAATGTCAATCGTTGTGCGCGCTGTCAACATGCATTGACGAAGCCGAGTTATGCATATTGAGACGTCTCGAGAAGAGGGCCCGCAGCAGGTATCCTTTGGGAAACCACGTCCGTGAGGCAGTCCCGAGGCGTCCTAGACAGGGCTGGCGTCGGTATGTATAATCCCGCCCGCACGGGGGCAAAGGGGGTGGCTCATGGGGAACATCGGGATAATGTCGACGGCCACCGTCGGTCGCGCGGATAGCTTCGCGTTCTGGCGGGAACATAGCGGCGCGTTATTTGGAAGCTCTCGTCTTAGCGCCAGTGAGGTCAAGGAGTTTCAGGGTTCGATTGAGCATGGAGAGATGGGCGTTGTGCGGCTGTGCAGATTGCGGACGAGTCAACACAGCGTTGAGCGCACGCGCGTGCATGCGATGCAGGACCACAGAAGTTATCTAAAGGTCGTGTTTCAAGTAAAGGGCAAGTGCAATTTCGAACAGTATGGACGCAACCTTCTTTTATCTCCGGGTGAGTGGAGCGTCTACGACACGCGGTTTCCCTACACCATGTTGGTGCCTGAACAGGCCGAGCAACTTGTCTTGTTGGTTCCTCACGAGGAACTTCGGGGCGTTCCCATCCCAACGAATCTCATGGCCAGAAGCTTTTCCAGTAGAAGTGGGTTGGGGAGACTCATGTACAAGCTGCTGACTACGATGTTGTCCGAGTTCTCCAAATTCGATCAGCAGTCCGAATCCAGCCTCATCGCCGTGGTCAATCAACTCCTCAACTTTTCGATTTTGGAGGCTCTGCAAGACAACCGTTCCTTGTCCGATGCAGAATCATTAGAGCTGCGGGCGCGGTCGTATGTCATGCAGAATATTCGGGATTCTGGTTTGAGTGTCGAACAGATCGCCAACGCTCTGCATTGCAGTAAGCGATATCTACACATGGTCTTCGCAAAGAAGGGGCAAACGATTTCCGAGCTGATTTGGAAGCTGCGTTTGGAGGGCTGCCGGAAAGATTTACAAAGTCCGACCCTTGCAAATCCGTCGATTACGGACATTGCTTTTTCTTGGGGATTCAACAACTCCGCACATTTCAGTCGTAGGTTCAGGGATGAGTTTGGCACGTCGCCGAAGGGCAGCCGTTGGAAGCTGGCAGCCGACCACTGACGCTGGATCTGCCTCGGACCGTATCCCCGTCCGATTTGAACTTTACTCGGCAGTTCAAACCCTGGACGGCCCCACTATCGTTCCCGGCGCCGCGTAGATATTGAGAGACGGGTGACGAAAGCTAGCAATGTCAGGCTCAAAGCCGTGCTGAGGTCGTACCACTTCGCCGCACGCGTGCAGGTAAGAATCTACGGTCAACATATCTAACAAGCCGCGTCGGCTGTCTGGGTACTGACGCGCGAACGTTGAGTGACTTCATATGGCCCGTCCATTGCCAGGCACGCAACGATGAAGCTATTCATCTTGACAAAGTCTATTAAATGAGTAGAGTTAAGAAGTTCAGTAGTGAAATGAGTGGATACCTATGAGAATCTCCCAAAGAGGACTGTATGCATTGCAAGCGCTGACAGTGCTGGCACGGCGCCATCCCACGGGAGTGGTGAAGATTCGAGACATCGCTGCCGATGAGCAGCTTCCTGAGAAGTTCCTCGAGGCTATTCTCTTGGAGTTGAAGCGGGCGCGGATTGTTGTCAGCATGCGCGGCGCCAACGGAGGCTATCAGCTAAAGCGACCGCCAGGCGACATATCTCTGGGCGAAGTGATCCGGAGAATCGACGGGCCGCTCGCCCCTTACGAAGACGCGGAGTCCCTGCGCCAACGCGTCAAGAGCGACTCGAAGCACCGCCCGCTGTTCCGCGTTTTACTGGAAGTTCGCAACGCCACCGCGAAGATCCTCGACCACACCTCGCTTTCCGATCTCTGTTGTAGCAGCCGCAACTAAGTTCCGGTCGCAGTCTTTCTTCTCATCGCAGCAAGAATTGTTTTTATTTTCGACTCAAGCTCGGCCCTAACAAGCGTGTGTTTTCTCCGGGCCGCGCGAAAAGGAAAGGCAGATGAGCACAGTAACGACTCAGGATTGGCAGCAGGATCTTTCAGCGAGCGAACGCGAGCTCCTGCGCGAGGTGGCAATCGCGCTGCGCGGGATCCGCTACGGCTCGGTGGTTCTAACGGTCCACGACGGCCGCATCGTCGAATTGAACAAGACCGAGCGCATTCGAAAAAGTTCGGCATAAACGGACCGAAAGAAATCTCCGACCCGTTTCCGCGGGAGGGATAGCACCAAAGGCCCGGCCAACCGACCAGTCCACTGGAGGCTTGCAGCCAACAACTTACAGGAGACTGGAATGTCGACACGTGTAACTAGGAGAGGCAAGGGGATTGCAGTGATGCTGGTGCTGAGTTTGAGTATTGGGGGACTGGCGACGACGGTCGCCGCTGCGGACGGCGACAATGCCGGCGACGCAGCTTCGAGTTCGTCCGCGGCGCCTGCGACAACCAAAGCGAACGCGGCAGCCGATCCCAATTCGCCGACCGTTCTGGAATTGAAAGAGCTCGAAGCGACGGTCGCCGACCAGACCAAGCAATTTGACGAGCACAGCAAGGAATTGGATGAAGAGCGGACTGCGCTCCACGAAGAGCTTTCGCAAATCGCAGACTTGGAGTCCAAGCTCGGAGTGACTCCCGATAACGATCTGGCGGGGGTATCCGCTCCGGTAGCGGCAGCCGTGGTGGCCGATCCGAGCGGCGCGCAGCAGAATACCCAGACCACGGTGCCGCAGGATTGGTCGACGCGCGTCAACAACATCGAAGACAGGCTGAAGGACTTCGGGCCGTTCTCGTTCAGCGGCGACATCCGCCTGCGCGAAGAACCGTTTTTCGGCGGACCGTCGAACCAGTCGCTGGACCAGAACCGCGAGCGCTTCCGTTTGCGCTTCAACGTAAACGCTAAGCTCAATGACGACTTCAGCGGCGGATTCTCGCTGGCGTCCGGCGACATCAACGACCCGACCACAACCAACCAGACGCTCGCCAACTTCTACACGCGCAAGACGATCGCCATCGACAAGGCCTACGTGCAGTACAACCCGCACGAGTTCAAGCAATTGACGCTGATCGGCGGAAAGTTCGCGTATCCCTGGTACAACACCGAGCTCACCTGGGATAAGGACCTCAACCCGGACGGCGCCGCCGAAACGCTCGTCTTCAATACCGATACTCCGGTCCTCAAGAAAATCGCCCTCGTCGGATTCGAGTTGCCCTTCGCGCAAGTGGCGAAGACGGCGTCGCCCACCGATCAGAGCGCGGCGACGAGCATCGTCTACGGCGGCCAGCTGCAGACGACGTTCCAGCTCGCCAAGTGGCTGAGGTTCGGTGCCTTCACCGGTTATTACGACTACCACGACGCGGACGCCATCGCTCTCGCGCTCGCCCGGGCCAGTTCGAAAAATCCGCAGACGCCGTTCACCGGCTTGTTGCCGCTTGGCACGGGCAACACCGTGCAGAACTCCATCCTCACCACCACTGCCACCAACGAAGTCACCGTCGGCGGCACGTCGTACCCGACCGGCGTCACCAGCATCTCGAACGCGCAGTTCGCGTCGAAATTCGGGTTGTTCGATTCCATCGCTCGATTCGACATCACGACTCCGTCGGACAAATGGCCGATCGCCATCATCGGCGACTACGTGCAGAACACGGAGGCGTGCGCCAACGTTCCGTTCCTCGAGGCGGCTCCGGCGAACACCGCATCCGTGCACTACTCGCAGTCAACCAACTTCCCTTGCAACGCGAACCAGCGCCGAGGTTACTGGGGAGAAATCCAGGTCGGCCG
>Ga0335075_10007647_pt1 | contig 16613 bp, 16 predicted proteins | sample Lox_Sample_24_FD_206723 | JGI IMG/M metagenome (GOLD analysis project Ga0335075, IMG submission 206723) | Soil microbial communities from Loxahatchee National Wildlife Refuge, Florida, United States - Lox_Sample_2.4 | ecosystem: Environmental > Terrestrial > Soil > Wetlands | place: USA...
CTTATCATCTACCAACGCCTTAGCTAACACGTCTAGATAGCCCATCCCAGAAAAGCGACTGAAGCAGATCGCAAGCGATGTTGGTCACGCTTATTTGACTTGGCATTTATAATGTATGTACTGACGGCTATGTAATTCAGGCATGTGCGAATGCTCTGGGCGGAGCGACCTTCTACGAGCACTCAAAGACAGAAGGATGGAATACGCAAATTATTGTGAGCATCCACTAGGATCTGATCAAGCACTATCTGTATCCTCATTCAGGACTAATGGCGTCAATTCCAGAACACAATCCTCCGCTCCTTGATCTCTGAGTCGCCCCAAGCTGGCGGACAACCTAGCTTCAAATACGCTGTCAACAGTACCATAATCCAACATCTAGTTCCCTCCTCGGCTCTATCAAAACTCCGTACACCAACTGTGCCCTCTGAATCTAGCTCAGCATCTACCGATACATTAGTAACGACGAGCGATATCGAAACGGAAGCCACGAGCACCAACGGCAAACCCCACGTTGGACGGAGAGGAATGCACAGCGCGACGGGAGCGTACTGGAACGAGAAGACCGACGGAATGTGGAGCTACAAATACGAGGGAGGAGAGAGCAAAGGCTTGGACGTGGTTATCAGTGTGATTTGGATTGGTATCTGATCTCCTCACGGTATAGCACAGCAGGGCAATTTACAAAGGAGTATACAGGTTATTCCCTAGTCTGTACATGATATTTTGCATCGGCGCGATGCTATTCAGGGGGATGAGAATATTCCCGACGATTACCGAAGACGGGAAAATGCTCCCCTCGCGTCCTAACCCAATCCGTTGTTTTTGCATTCAATTTTCATTCCGAAGTTCGGAGAAGCTGATATCATTCTTCGATGTCAGCTGCCTCGAAGAGGCTGCATCTCGGCATCTTTTTGCGCAGGTGGCTCTCCAACCTTCCAAAAGCAATGTTCAAAATCGGCCGCTTATTCAGGCACAAGATCGCTTTACCGCGGTGATTGGTCTTCGCGCCACTTCACCGCCACTGCTCCCTCCGATTTCTTACGTGACTTTATTGCTGCACAGTCATAATACTTCATTGTATTCGCGTTGGGGTCGTCTAGAATTTTCAATGATCAAGCCATTTTTACTATATTCAGCATGTCTTAAATAACATCGTCTGTGCTCTTTTCTTCCGGTATTTTATTTGCCCTCTTGTGAAGTCGGTGTGACCAGACACGATACTTCTTGCGGAACGTACACGCCATTACAGCACCTGACCACTTCATCCCACTCTTGGTTTAAATGGCTTCTTCTGTCGTGTCTGACAATTCTTTAATATCTTCGGTACCGGATGAGCACGTTATTGAGGATTGACGGGAGTCTTAGGGCTGTCGAAGTATTCTCTCATTCACTTTTAGGCCGGTGATTCAGGCATATTTAGAGTCTTTTGTCTACGCCGGGTTCCTTTACGTCAATCATAGAACGGAAATAATTGCTTTTAGAATTTCATTCAAAGTTTGCCAGATAGAATTGCGAGATTTACAACAACCGGTGGAAATTCTCCGGAGATTTGTACGACGTTATATAATATCACACAACCCGGTTAGAAAGGCACGTTACCTAATCAGAGAATAATATCCGGTACTCGTTTTCCAATTCGGCTGCTACATATCAAACCAAGATGTCCGAGCAGCTTATCTCTCACGGTTTTGGTTTGGATGGAGTCGGGGATAGCCTTGTCAATCTACGGGAAGAGCTACAAGCACCTCGACAGATGGCTACGTTAAGATATCAGGAAGGATCAGACAGCGAATCTCAGTACTCTACGGGTACCAATTCACCAGATGACCAGAGATCACTTTCAGGCACAGAATCGCCATGCGAGGGCTCGCCGTACGAGGAAGTTCCAGGCTTCCACTTCACCCCGGTTCTTCCTTTGAGCTTTCCCCAAATAAGCTCCGAGCCATCAAACTCTCTCCTAACCAACATCCCCACGGAGCTTCACATCCTAATTTTCTCCTACCTCGACCCCCTTGACAGCACTTGCCTCGGCCTGACCAATGCACACTTCTACAACCTGCAAAAGGCCCTTCACCTCACGATCCCAATTTCAACCCGCCGCGAAGGCCGCGACTGGGAGCTCCATGGAAGGCAGGAATGTCGCCACTGTGGAACCCATAGATGCCAGCTGCACATGCACCTGCGGGACTGGGTGCCGGAGAAGTATGAGTATTGCGACATCAGAGAGGTTTATGGTCTCAAAGCTCGGGAGGGTGCGGAGGAGTTTTGCTATAGGAGTAATCCGTTGAAGCCGGGGAGATGTGGGCGGCATCCTGTTAAAGAGGTTCGCTTTGAGGATTGAAGGATTGAAGTATTTAGAGATGGGCCAGGTTGAAATGGCGGTTTTTGATGGAAAATCCGAGGTAAAATTACTTTAGAGGTAGAGCGTTAGATTTCTTTCCAGGTGATTCTGGCTTTAGAGATAGAGTATTAGAGTTCCCTTTCAAGGGATTGCGAGCATTTCGAAATAGAGCATGTTGGATAGAAGGATAATTTAATGTATACTCATTCATATCCTAATTTTACTGCCATGTCATCCCTAATATGGGTTTTCAAGTCCAATTCGAACGATTAACGGGTCTTATTTAACGGGCTATAAAGGGATTAAGAAGCTTATCTTGCCCATTTTCCCCCCAAGCCCCAAGAAGAGGTAGAAGGAACTTGAGAAATCCTTTCGCACCGTACAAGTCCTACCGAAGCTCTAGATTCCTGCCAAACTGCAACTTTCTTGTCGAAACACACGCAAACTTAATTAGGCCGCAAGTTCTTGTTAAGGCATGAATGCAAAAATTCTTACCGTTCCATTCCTCAATAATTGACTGAAATATGGTAGCCTTTCTTTCCAAGCCTTCGAAAGGCGAGATCAAGAATTTTTGGTGGGATTCCACTTCTTTCCTAGTTGATATAAAAACTTAACCTTATAGCCCCCAAGATCAAGGAGATGTCCCATGTTCGACTTCCAGCCTCTCAGGGGACCAAGTCACATACGTGGATACTAAATACATGACTTTGATGGAGATATGGGAAAATGAGAGGGGAAGAGAAGTAGGATAGCTAGGAATGGTTTCTTTTTTAGTAGGTATGCATATATGCTAGGAAGAGGGTCAAGAGAGCATAATATACAGTCCGAACTGGACGGGAAGGCTCTGGCTGGCAAGACATTTTAGCATCCAGGTTGCCAGATAGCTCCAGGAGCCGGTGTGGTCGTAAATGCATTGTTGCAACTGGAGGCCCAGGTACTCTCGAGTGCTATTTTCGAAATAATATATGGACCCTTGAGCTGTCTTTCCAATAGAGATGTTCAAAGGAGGACAAATGGCCGATGGCTACCTTGCCAGATATGCTGGCTTTGTTGACTCGTCTTATGAAAGAGTTGTTGATCTTTTCATGTGTCCTAGTGATAGACTGCATCTCATCCAAGACATCAGAACATAGGAAAACTATCCAACCATAGTGACTGGCGGGCAAGAAAAAGAGGTTTGTGATAGCTATGATGAACCTTCGTCATCACATCGAAGATATCTGCGCTCAGTCAAGCAGAAATTCAAGCACTTGGGAATAGAAGCAAAGTTCAAAGCCAGAACACCGTAAGGAGATAGCCTAGATGACCTCTAGGAACCATTTAAAAGCAAGAAATAGCAATATGCTAACGCTTCACTGAGTAAATATCCCAGTAAAGTAGGGGATAGGAAAGAAGTCTGTAGTAATCCTGCTAATAGTGACAACCAGGAACAGGGACGCAGACGGGCCTCAGCTGATAGTTACCAAGAAGTCTCTCTCAATGACCATGAGGGGCATTGTGTTGTCGGCAAAAAAGAACAGGAACAGCTCTCTCATTGATGATAAGAAGGAAAATACCGACAGTGTAGTAGACTGCACCCCACGCATCGTGGCAAATTCCTGACTTCTACATCATTCATGTCCGTTCCCCTTACAAGGACATCCTTCCCACATGCCATCTGAAGAAGATCATCGTGCCCAACGGACCTTCAATTCATACTCAAGTTGACTAGTGTAGGTTAGTGCATTGTAATGGTGAATACTAGTAATCATAAATAGAAACGCTATGGCTCGTGCTGAGACGAAGATGTTCTTTGACTTGAGTTTAAATAAGGTGGATACTAGGGTAGATGCTCCAGTTTCCAGATTGCCATAATAGGTACGTATAAGAGAAGAATAAGATAAAAACCCATACCTGAAACTGTGGCCTGTCACATCATTTACAGTCCCCAATGGTTTTTATTGGAGAACAGGAGGTAGGAAGCAAAGCATAGAGAGGCAGGAGGTGATGATCAGAAATTATTATAGAGTAACTATTTGAGCACTCGGGCTTATTTCTTCTGCTTCTTTGTACTCTTGTCACTCACTTGACTCAATACACTCGCACTCCGCTTATGCAAACTCGCACTGCCCGCCGTCCTCGTGCTTGGAGCTGCACTCTTCTCCTTCTCTGACTGCTCCAGCTTAACCTCATCATCACCTTCCTCGCCATCTGCATCCACCATTTCGGCATCCGCATCAGCATTGCCATTTGCTTCTCCATTGACCTCCTCCTCTAGCTCGCCCTTCTCTTTCCGTTCTCTCTTTTCTCTCTCTGCTTTCTGCGCTTCCGCCAGCTTGATTTCTGCATCCAGCTTGTCTGCCACTTTCTTCGTGTCTAGCAAAGTGTTGATGCTTGCCAGTAACAACTCATATTGTGCTGTCACCTCAGCCGTTGGCATAGTTAATCTTAGTGGGATCTCCAGCTCCGTAAGGGTATTCGTTATCTTCGTAGCTTGAACTGCGGACTTGTTGGTGATCTGCCGCGTAACTCTATCATGCCGGAAGCTGGGACCGCCAGTGAGTCGCTCGTGATGAGAGACACCATATAAGGCCTCCTCCTCTGGGGAGAGCTTCCGACGTTCAGTAGCGGAATGACCCTTCTTGTTTGCTGCACTAGGAATATTAGAGCCCGCCAAAGATTCGCGATGACTGCTGTCGCGACGATCCAGTCCAAGGTTCTGTTGTCCACTAGGACCAGCTGCAGTGCTGACGCCTTCAGGGCCCAGCAGGGACTTTCGCTGCTTGCTTTTATTTGCGCTCATGAGTTGTTGGAGAAGTTGTGCAAGGCCCTGGCTTGTTGTGTAGATGCCAACGTTGCTTGTGCTCGGTGGCGACTCGAGACGCGAGTATAGCTCCTTGCGCTCCTCATTAAGTTTCTCGGATCTTGCCATGATGCGCTTGAGCTCAATCAGTAAACTCTCCTCTTCTCTTCGCTCCTCTGCCGATCGAGACATAGCAGCCTCAGCAAATTGCTTGCGAAGACGTTCTTGCTGCGGATTGAAGCTGGTCATGAGCTGATGAAGACTGAATTCTGCCTGACTCATGAACTGAACTGGATGGACGATTGCCATCATCTTTGCAGCCACCTCGTAATATCTAGCCTTCAAGTCCTCCATGCTTCGAACCTTGCGTATAGCAAACATCGCATCGCTCTCGTCCTCCGCAACCTCTCGTTCTTCTTCTAGCAATTGATAGTCATAGCGATCCCAGATGACCGGCCATCTCAGATCAAAGTCCCGAGCCAAATTCATGAGATAGTCCGTCTCTTCCTTAGACCAGTCATCACTCTTCAAATTTGCCTCGTACTGCTCGTCATTGTATGTTGGAAGGTTCACTTGAACATTGAACTTGGCAAACATTGAATCATCTATCTCAAGCTCTGCCTTTGCCTCAGCCGGCTCACCATCTGCACCCTCTACTGAAGCTACAGGCGGCGCTTCCGCTTTCCTCCTCCAGTGTTTCAGTATCAAACCATCCTTTCTAGCAGAGTTCTTGAATGGCTTGAGTTCCCAATGTGCTGCCGGTTTTCGATTCACTAGCCGTCGCTTTTTGAACAGAGGGGCTTCGGGGACGATGGCAATGGGGTTGTCGCCACCTAGACTCTGCACTTCTCGTTGCAGACCTTTCAGATTTGGACGTGGGCCTACTGTCTTCTGCTTCTTGGCTGGTCGAGGGCCTGCTGCACTGGGCAGGTCCAGCATGTCGCGAACATCGTGCGACGTCATCTTCGAGAATTACTGAGATGCACTTTATTACCTGCAACTCATGGTATCCTTTCTTGACGATCGGATTTCGAACGCGTCGGGAAATGGATGATTCAAATTGATGTCGTTGCCAAAAACATGCAGATCTCGAATTGTCGCGAGGCCGCCCCATTCGCACGTGATCCAGAAATAAAATCCCCATCCCCTACGCGATTTCCCGGAAGGGTATCCTGAACGTGGCCGATTGCAGAAACACCATAATTCTAGGAACAACCATCTGCAATCGCTCCGCGGGCAGCACTTTCAGCCCATTGTCAAAATGCGTACCTTCCTAACCCTCCTGCCACTCAGCGGCCTCCTCATCCCTGTTCAATCCCTCTACTTCTACATCGAAGGCACAACGCCAAAATGTTTCTACGAGGAGCTGCCCAAGGATACTATGGTTGTGGGGCATTATTCCGCAGAGGAATTCAGCACAGAACGTAACGCATATATCAAAAGCGACTGGCTAAATATCTACATTTCCGTCGACGTAAGTGTACCCTCTCACACTCCCCCTTTGCTGTTCAGATGCTGATCCATTCTCACAGGAAGTTTTCGACAACGACCACCGAGTCATCTCCCAAAAAGGCTCTTCAACGGGGCGCTTCACGTTCACAGCCGCTGACGCCGGCGACCACAAGATCTGCTTCACGCCCTCGCACTCGACCGGCCAGATTGGGTGGTTCAACGGACAAGCTCTAGGCGGCGTCAAGTTAACGCTGGACTTGGCTATTGGAGAGACGAGCGCGATTGAGAGTGAGGATAAGGGCAAGATTCAAGACATTGCGCAGAAGGTTAGGGATTTGAATGGACGGTTACAGGATATTAGGAGGGAACAGGTTTTCCAGAGGGTTAGTATGGCGTTTCCTACCCCCCCTCCCCCTTTCCACAAAAATAAAATTATGTGGATAGGAAATTTCTCTTTCTCGAGTTCTTGGTGGTTGAATATTTATGGCGGGTGCTAATGGATTCATGTACAGGAGCGAGAGGCCGAGTTCAGAGATCAGTCCGAGTCTACGAATGCGAGAGTTGTGCGATGGACTTTGATTCAAATAGTCGTGTTGAGCGTTACTTGCGCATGGCAGCTTTCTCACCTTCGATCATTCTTCATTAAGCAGAAATTGACATAGACGATTGCATGTTATGTGGTGTCTGGAATATGGAAAAGGTGTTGTAAGAATAGATATATAGCATATGTATCAGGCATGGCAGGGAAGGACAATTGCTTAGGATTCATTCTGTCACAAAATCACCATGAATATATGATCTCATGTCATTTTAATGCGTTTCTATTATAGGACTTGACCTAATGTCCATTCAAATGCATCTATCGCAACCATTCGCCCTTGCTTCGCTGAATCAGAAAGGTGTACTATCGTAAAAGTCCGTTCCGTACAACCACGACCATGAGTCTCTGTATGTATTTTGGAGAAAGGGAATGCGATGCTAGAACAACACATGAAAGAAATTATTAAGTCGTACATCCTCCTGATGTTGTGTAACGCCAGGAAGATATTAAATGAACCGGGGGCATCGTAGACCAACAGGCCGGAAAATATATGTAATAAAACGAGTGTCATGTCTCATCACAGTAGACGTGGATACAGTATTAGAGTCCAAATTGGCAAGAAGACACCGCAGCGAGCAGGGTTTCAATGCTACCTTTTGATGCATAAACGCCTTCGAGGCTCGAAGAGAAGGAGATCCGTAATGTGCATGGAAATCATCCCCTGAGGGGTGTATCAGGGCCTGGTGAGGTGCTCATCCTATATTGAGGTCAGTAAATAATTCGGAGAGTAACGAAGACAAGTCACTAACCGCAGCAAAGAGCTTTCATCAGCTTCTGGAAGCCCGTGGGCTGAGGCTCCTGTGCGTTCCGCCCATTGGCCTGTGCTTGAGCGTTCATAGTTGCCTGCTGATTCATCCGCTGGGGGAGGTTGTTCGAGCTGTTCTGGAATTGAGCATGTGTAGAACCGGTTGGAGTTGCTACGTCCTGGAGTACCCCCGCCGCTCCGCTCGATCGTTTTGGGACCAAGCCTCCTTGGGCGTTTGGTCGATCGCGCGTCTTGCCCATCCCCGGTTTTATCGGTGATGGTGGCGGGGGTTGCGCGGCGTTTAAACGGGCGGCAGTGAGATGTCCTGGTGTGCTTACTCCTGGCCGTGTAGTTCCGTGTAATTCTCTTGTTGAAGCTCCTGGTACAGCATTGGGTTGGTGCAGCATGTGCTGCGTAGGATGCTGCTTCACAGCCTCCCATCCCTTGCCATTATTGAGCTTCATCCAATCATATTCGCCATCTTCAACTTCCCCAGTATTCTTCAAGGCTTGCGTAAAGAGATCTCGAAGATAATCATAGTCGGGTGTATCTTCGAAGCCGAGGTTGCGGACGTAGCTGAGATATTTATTGAGCTCCTCGGGGAAGCCATTGCAAAGCTCGGCAATTGCTGTGGTCTGCTTCTTTTCTCCAATCTTCTCATACTTTTGCTTGTTGGTTGCAGCCTTGAGACCTTGCCACGGAAGGCCCCCTCGTAGGAAATACATGAAAACATGCCCAAGCGCCTCTAAGTCGTCTCGTCGTGATTGCTCGCGTCCAAGATGTGTGTTGATACTCATATAACGTGCTGTGCCTGATAATGACTTCCGCTCACGATAAGGAATGTGCTGTTTAGTTTTTGGGTCACGATACTGTTTTGCCATACCGAAATCCACGACATAAATGACATTTGCAGACTTTGTGCCAGGTCTACCGATGAGGAAGTTGTCGGGCTTGATATCACGATAGATGAGATTCTTCTCGTGAATTGTTTGTACCCTTGAGAGCTGCTCATCTATTAGCATGATATCGACCACAAGTCTGAAACTTACGCACCATTTGTTTGGCTACCATTACAACAGTCTTAAGGGTGAACCTCCTGTTGCAATGATCGAAGAGATCTTCAAGAGAAGGACCAAGCAGATCAATAACCAGGATGTTGTGCAAGCCTTCCTGGCCGAAGTAGTAGACATTTGGAATACCCACTGAGATCGGATTAGTGTCGTAGCTTGCGCATGGGAAACGCCAGATACTCACGGCACCCGACTAATATCTTGTAGGTTCTATATTCATCCCTTAGTTGTGGGGCATCGCTCTTTCGGGGTTCCTGTTCAAGGAGAAACAGTGAGCATGTATTCTTTTTACGACGCAACTTGGACTCTTCCTTCTCCCACGCTCGCTTCTGCAACAGCTTCTTTGAGAGCGCAACATACAAATTTGATAGCTACTTGCTGGTTATTGAGTAGATTTGTTCCCTCAAATATAACGCCAAATGAACCCTCGCCGATTTTCTTGCCGACGCGGTAGTGAACACCAACGACATTCGAAGATGACGATGCCATCGCTGCTGAGGAAGGCTCCAGATGGAGCGGACTGCGGGCGCTAGATCAACGTCGTGAACGACTTCTTGTGGCAGGCTACACCAGACGCAAAGTTACAGCCACGGCCTCGAATTCCTACACCAGTATTAGCATCGATAACAATACCATGTAACGTTTCGCTCAAGCATCTATCCGATGGTGCAGCACCTGAGGGAAATCGCGCCGCAGCACCGAAGACAGACGGTGAGCGTGCGTGAGGCTAGAAGACTCGACTCACCTTTTCTGAGGCGACTGCTTTGGCCACGAACATGTGATACCTTTTCTTACGACAAAAAGACACTCGGCCTGATTCGTGCGAGGTCGTCGAGGGAACAGCTCGTGGAGAGTCTCGATTGAAAGGTCTGTGGCCGTTGGTGGCGCACAGGTTGAGGACCAGATCACCGAAATTGCTGTGGACGGGGAATTGAGGTTGGAGCGACCAGCGGAGAAGAAAAGGAGCCTATCGTTAACCGACAGAGCACTGCCGCAGGACGCCTCGAAGGAAGCTGGAATCTGGAACTTGACCGCTTTCCGACGGATGACAGGAATATACTCCCGGCTGCCGGACAAACTCGTTTTGATGTGATCTGGAATCCAAATTGTTGACGATAAATTCTGTTAGGAAATTACAATGCACATGAGCTTTCTTAGTGTCAAGTGTCAGGCACGCTTTTCTCCGCCCCGACGAAATTCTGCTAGATGGCGCTATGATTGATGGGGAATAGTGAGTATGCAGGGGGAGAATTGGTGTTTAGGCTCTCGGGGCATTTGATTGCGCCAAAACCCAGCCGTCGGATGCCGTCCTTGACAACTTGATAGGGGTTTCAAAATGGACAATGAGATACCCGGTAGTCAGGCTAATAGGATGTTATGGAGAAATCCAATCGGCGCTTGTTACTTACTTGTGTGACTAGGTTAGAAAACCTCCTGAGTGTTTCCTAGGCAGCTGCCGATTCAGCTTCAGCGCCCCCGATTGCTAGTTCGGTCAGAAAATAATCTCTTATGGCTGCGGAGGATCCGTTTCCTTTATGCTTCCCTAGTGGAGCATTAGCCAATAGTATTTCAGGGAGGGCATAACGCGGCTCTAGTCTTCCTTGATACGAATTTTTAAATTTGTGGAATGGAAGAACGAATCAATGTTGCCGGCTATCGGCTGCCACCAATAAGAATAGAAAGAGTCCTCGTTATTACAGTTGGTATTTACATTCATGTGATCCATGAAGCCTCACGCGGCCATTTATCCGTGTCTGCTAGCGTTTGTGGAACCCGAATATGAACGATTATACCAGTCAATGAACCAACGAGCCTTTGAAACCTCCCACAGAGCCATTCAACTTCGACTTGGCCTTGTATCTTGGCTTCGACCGAAGCATATCTATAGCAGCTTGTCTCCCATCACTCGCGATCTTTTGCTCCATCTCATATACCTGCTTAGCCATCTCCTTCATCGCCTCACCCTCCTCCATTTCCTCGTTCACTTCATCTTGGACGTCCCGCTTCGCGAGGTCAAGGGCAGCCTCAAACCACTTTTCAAGACGGCTTTTCTCAATATACTGATTTAGAGTCTCATCTTCGGCTCGCATATCTTTCAGCAAAGTTGTCTTGACACCAGCATCAAGACTTCGAAATCGATCGTCTAGCTCTTCAGTACAAGCGCCTAATGCGCCTCGTGGACTAATTATTGTAAGTGTAGAAGGCTTCTCGAACATGCCTTACAAAAATTAGCAAAGAAATATCACGAAATGGAGTTGACTCACGATTTTTAAAACAAGCTCTCAAAGTCGCATAGAGAGCTGTTCGCCTCAATTGATCAGAGACCTGCTGGTCATCCTTGAGATCGGTGTTGTTAATCGCACTCCAATCATCTCGAAGCATGCACCGCCGCCAAATGACCCTTTCTGTCAAGCTCCGCTCGTCCTTATTCGAAGGGCCAGATTTAAGGGCTTGTAGTGCCAGGTAGAACTCTTCACCATCAATCACGCCCTGTTCTTCGGGCTTGGTGTTTTCACCCATCAAGGTCAAGAGATCGATCAAGCTTAAAGCATCGAGAGCTTGGTGGGTAACCAGACGGTCCATATTCTCCTCTAATATCCTAGAGAAAGCCTCTTTTCCTGCTAGACTCGTATTCCCATAGACTTCAAGCGCGAGTTGGACTTCAGCCTTCTCATCGATTGCAGCACTAATAGCTGGATAGATATGAGAAAATATTCTGTCTTGGATTTCGATTAATGAAAGCTGCTTCAGAGTCTCGTCAAGCTCAGCAAGTCCACCGTCAGGTATGACCAGGCCATCTGCCTCGCTGTATGATTTTCCAGCCAGACGTGCAAGCTTTCCAATGCTCAATTGAACCTTCTTACTCCATAGATCACGCTCTCTACGAAGCCCAAGATCAAGCAGAGCTTTAGCAGCACGGTCGAAATCTTTCTCTCGACTAACCTCGTGAATCCAGGCTACCTTGGCGAACTCGGGCTTGCTCCGCAAGAAGTTAGTGAGATATTGTTGGTGTTCGTCATTATCATGGAGTAAGGCAAACAACTCTCCACGACTGACATAATACTTGTACAATGCATTCGCAAAGCTAGCACCAAAGAGCTTGTAGTAGTCTCCGAATTGTTTGTTGAGAAGATTACGACGATCTGAAAGTTCTGCGATCGCCGCCTCATCCTCCCGATTGGCTATCATCGCATTGAGGATAGCGTCTGTCTGATGCAGCTCCTCCACTACCAAAGCTACTAATGTCGGAAAGACTTTGTGCTTTTCTGCCAATTTGATTGCTGGGCCGGTAAGATCAACCTCGGCAAGGCGATATATCTGCTGTTCTTGCGTGCGGACATGAACGATCATAAGATGCTCTCCCTGGTTGCGGACCTTACGATCCTCTTGAGCGAGTAACCAACGTAAGCGCTCAACCGTGGACCTGGTGCAAAGATCAACCAGCTGTACGTTCTCTTTACGCACTTTGTTAACTAATTCAGAATCGGGAGCTCCTTCTCCACCTGTAGCGCGCCAGTATTCTTTGACAAGCGAGAATGCAAGGTCTGTAAGTTTTTTAGTTGTCTCCGAAACCAAATGGGTGGAAGTCCAGAATTCAGGTAAAGAGTCGTAGCCCGTTTTTAAAATACCATTCTCTAGCTCTTCATTCTGTAAGCCGTAAAGAGCCAAGTTGGCTTCTCGAAAGCTAAATGCGCCCTCCAAGGTTCCTGACACAAAGTCATCAGCTTCGCTGACTGATCTCATAACAGATGCGTGATCTTTCTGGCCTTCCTGATAGCTGATTTTTACGGCTTGATATGCCCACGGTACTGCTATCTCAAGACCCTCGATGTCATGGATGAACCAGTGTCGGGCTCGGTCCAGCTCGCCCTTTTCAGCAATAGGCTCAGTCTTTTGCTCTTCGGCTATATATTCGACAATCTCCGTAATAAGCCCATGCTTTTGTCCGAGTGGTTTTTCTCTCATACTATCATCATAGCGGTTCCAAACCACAGTAGCTCCTGCAACTTTCTCGGCATCCCAGAGTAGCTTCCAACGTGTCAATCGGTCCAGCATAACATTCATCTCTTTCAGATGAGCTGCGAGATTGTGCAATGCTGCAGCTCGCCTGCGTAGATGCTCGTCAATTGAGGCGGGAAGGGAGGGGATATATGGGGTTTTAGAACTGAGGACTTCTTGACTTAGAGCCAATGCCGCTGCTCCAACCTCCTCAGCCGTGAATTGTACTTCAGCACGACCACTGAAATCTAGAGGGTTGTTTTCCTGAGTTCCAAAGAACACCGCTTGCTCCAACTTGCTTTTTGCCGTGACTTGTGGAGCACCATCTTCTGTAAGTTTATCAGGATCAGTTGCCGCAATACGAATAATCCCGCCGCCTCGAACAAGAAGTACAGCTGCTGGAAACTTTGCCTTGTGTCGTTTTGACTTGGAGTCTTCTGTCCCATGAGGAGGTGCCTGGTACTCTTCTTCCATGCCAGAACCGGCAATTTCGACTCCAGAGTCTGCACGGAAGTCCACAACATCCTCAAAGCTTTCTGACAGTAGATACCTGTCTGCCAGAAGCTGCGACTCTGGTGAGTCTTGTTGCCGAGCCATAGAGGCCACAATAACAGCCCGGTCGAAGGCCACGAAGGCTACGAGAGCAGGGCAGGGTAAGTGGAGTCTTGGCTTCGAAGTAGCTGCGCGGTTGACAGGTGTTGTGTAAGATCTTATATGGCGGATCATCCCAATTTCAATCGAATCCATCAGAAGAACAACCTGTACGAGAGCATAATAGCTTACCCCTTTGCCACTAAGAGAGGTCAATAGAAGAAGATGCGCACCGTTATCTCCAGCAGGTAACCCGTTACCACTGATTGGAGTTGGGTAAAAAGCAAAGTCTAATAGCTCGAAGGTCTCTAGCAAAAGGTTGGTTAAAGCTAGATTAGTCTCTTTCATGGCTAGCACGATCAACTCCCGAGTATCAGCTTCCGCCTGAAGGGAATAATGCCCTCCCCGGTGCAAATTCCACCCTTGTAGTCTCCCTTTAGATGTTGCTGTAACAATATCTCTCTCGCCAGGTTTTATGGAAGGCCCAGCTCTGGCCGCTGTCAGATCTCCACGCCAGGATGAGCTGCTTAATACATTTCGAAGGCTTCCAAAAATACCGCCGCCGCTCGTACCAGCGATTCCTCGAAGAAATTGAACAGAAATATTGGGTCTCCCTTGCCCATCTCTTACGTTCATATATGCCAGCCTGCCGCTGCTGAAGCCAAGTACAAAGCCTGCAGGCTCGGCGTTGAGGATCTGTAAAACCGACTCGCCAGAGAGCATGCCCGGTATTGCTAATTCCACCCCGTTTCGTTGCTGGCGTATGAGATCCATTGTAGATGCACTTGCGACTGATTCCCAATACGTGATCCTGCCCGTAGTCGGCATTACAACCACAAGACCTGGTTCGGGCGAGCTCGCTGGCGGTGAGACAAGAGATCCAAGGGGAAGAGGATCTGAACTAAGCTTCGCTGGATATGGCAGCACAAACGTGAATGTCTCTGGGGAAGTCGTGTTGGTCGAATATGGCCATACAAGAGCATGGCTATGGGAAAGAGCAAGGGCATAGCCAGTATCCGAGTAAATAGCACCGTTCAGTCGAACTATAAGGCATAGTCAGCTTCATTATTTCTACTGCCTCGTAAGATCTCATACCTTCGGGGTCCGCCTGTAGACGATCTGGCCATGCTGGAAGCCTGCTGACGCTGTATATATCATTTTTGGTCTATAATTTTAAGTCAGTAGGAATTTAAAGATAATCAACACCTGCCCCTCTGGTAACATACTAGCACGACACTTCCATCACTTTTGCTCCCACGCTCGGCAAGCTTCGGCTTCTTTCCTCTCACGGCCAGCTCCCTTCTGGGGTTTTGGGCGCTTTTTGCATTTTCGCGTCTCGAAATTGTACTCCCAGCTCTGCCAGCCTTAATCTCTTGCATCTCAGGCGGAGCATCTGGGGCAACGAAAGTCTGCTCGCTCAGAGCACTTCGTTGCCTCTTCGCCTTCGGTTGTGAGACTGAGCCTTCTGAAGAAAGCGGGCGTTGTCTTCGTCTGCTGCTTCGTGTTGATGCAGACTGAGGGACCGCGTTCGCTGGAGGAGAGAACATGATGCCGATGGAGTAGATCCTTCACCGTAATACCAGTCCAGATAGCACTGTATACCGTACCGACACTTAGTTGATAGCACGCATCGAATATGCGGCTGATGAATTGGTGGGCGCAATTCACCCTTGTTTACAAGCTTTGCTGTCTTGGGATATTTATTCTAAGCGAGACGAGGCGTCAATATGTCAAGGTCCGGGTAGGCACACGATCTCTTCAGAAACATGATTTCTCTCTATCAGTCTCATTTCTTCTTATCCAGGGAAGCTCACTTGTCTTCAATATAATCAGAGCTGCTTAGCAAGTACGATGGAAGTTTCTGCAATATGGATCTTAAAGGTTGTCGCCCGCGTTACTACATAAGTCACCATGCTCATGACTTCCCGGCTGTCATGGGCTTCAGGCTGGTCTTTGTAGAACATTCCAGCAAGTACAGACTCCTTTTTCCAAGCTGGATATATTAGGAGCCCAAATATGTCGTTGAGCTTTCCCGGGCTCTTATTTCGGCGTTCTCTAGGTCAACTATGAACGTACAATTTGCAAACAGAACAAACATGCTCGCCGCCAATGATGACGCACTAATATTTTCATAGGACTCTTTCAATAACTTCTCAAAGCAGATATCCCCCATGCCTAATTCCTCATGCCACCCTTTCCAATTCCTTCTTCGGCTGGTTTAACAATTACCAATCCATTGATTTTATACCGGGCATTACTAGCAACTAGGCAAATTGACCCCGATCCGGCTCAGCATCGATTGGCTATTCACTTACAAAAGCTATATTATCGACTGAAAGATTATTCGCCTCAAACTGAATACAGATCTCGATTAAAGGAAATCAGTCAGGCGGTAGAAGAAAATCCTCTTGGAGAAGATGATACATCTACGGTAGCAGTCCCTAGACATCCCCTAAGACAGAATCCCTTGTTTGCCAGTCTATTCGCACAGAAGGAGAGAAAAGATATACTTGGTCTCACAAAAGTCCTTACCAATGATGAAGCAGCGATTAATCTGGATTCCCCTCGCGGCCTGCTCCTTCATGGAGAAGTCGGTACGGGCAAGAGTATGCTTCTGGATCTTTTAGCGGACTGTCTCCCGAACCGGAAAAAGAAAAGATGGCATTTTAACACTTTCATGCTAGAAACTTTGTCTCGCCTGGAGACGCTGAGGCAATCTCGGTTGTCTTCAAGAAACTTGGATGCGGAATATTCTCTGCTCTGGTTAGCAAAAGATATGATAGAGAACTCACCAATATTATTTCTGGACGAGTTTCAACTACCAGACCGAGCTACAAGTAAGATTCTAAGTAACCTTCTCACAGCATTTTTTCAGCTTGGTGGCGTTCTGATTGCGAGCTCGAACCGCATGCCAGATGAATTGGCAAAGGCAAGTGGCGTTGAATTTGCCCCTCCGCCCAGAGGAAGTCTCGTGAGGAATTGGTTAGGCTTGGGGCCTAGCAACCGAGGAAGAGGAGATATTTTTGCGG
>Ga0335075_10007648_pt1 | contig 16613 bp, 22 predicted proteins | sample Lox_Sample_24_FD_206723 | JGI IMG/M metagenome (GOLD analysis project Ga0335075, IMG submission 206723) | Soil microbial communities from Loxahatchee National Wildlife Refuge, Florida, United States - Lox_Sample_2.4 | ecosystem: Environmental > Terrestrial > Soil > Wetlands | place: USA...
AACTCTAACACGGACGGCATTGACTCTGGCACTCTTGTAACTATTGTCTTCGGCATTACAGCTGCTATTATGACGGCAATCAGCCTTTGGCAGAACCAGCATTACTTCCGTAACATACGAGTCACGTTCTATAGTAGTGGTAAGAGCATTAAGCCAAGTCTGTTAATCCCTGTTGACTGATGATAGCTTAGAATCGTAGAATCACGTGATATCTCTTCTCTTTGGAGGGTGTGTGGGAGTTGGGCCGGTAAAGTGAAATAAGACTTTGGTCTCGGGAAGGATTGGGAAGTTATATCAACAAATGACAGTTTTATGTCGAAAGTTAATAGTAGGCTTGAATTTGAGGTCCTGTTAGAGCTGTTGAGGAACACGTGACTACCTCAATCGAGACATCTCTTAACTGGAAAATATACTGGTACATCGGCTGCCTCAATAGTGCTCTCCACATTTCCATAGTGATCATTTCATTCTGTATCTCCTTGAATGAGCCCTTAAATTCTCTACAGCGTAGAGCACCCAAGGAAGTGTCACACAGATACACCCAACCATTTCTCCGCCCTGCGACAAATCATTAGTATCATTATGAAAAATTGCGGGGCAAAGTCGGTATCAATACGCACATTTACACTCGAGATAAGTTAGTCTTTGGTTCATTTATTATAACGCCATACAGAAGGCTCGCTGATTTCAACATTGCAGGCCATTCTGTAATAGGCTGGGAATGCCATATAACCCAAACCTTAGCCACAACGTCATTACCATAGTGAATTTGACGTTGTAGAACTAGGAAGCGATCCACAGGTCTAAGCATTTTGACTCGCAGCACCCCATCTTGAAGAGAAGATGATGAGTAAACCTTTGGATTTGATTTATTGTAAGAGTGTCCACTTTATTGAGACCGTAGAAATTAGAGACGCAGGAACTTTAGAAACCAATAGGAAACCTTAAGGCTATTTGATCAGAAACTTTGATAGGTGCTATCCTACTTCATAAAGGCTTATTATAACGACAGCGCTATCGGGATTGAGCATTAATTGCAGAGTATCAGCGAGAAGATTTTTGTTGTAGTGTAACTTTAAGAAGGTTTATAAGCTTTTGTGGTCGTCGATTTAGCTGTCACTGGGCCTTGTTACAGCATTAAAGTCTAATTAAGCAAAGCCAATCTAGGAGTGTTAGAGTTGGTCAGCTTAAAAGCACAAAGTACTTCACAGACCAGCCAAGTTCAGGTTGTTAGCCGGCCCAGCACACGCTAACGAGCAGCACCGAAATCGAGCAGCCCCTCTCGGACGGACGAGTTCCCCGTGCCCAAATAGGCCGCGGCGCGAGATCTGGGATAACTGGGCCCAACTACGCCGTAAGACGCCGCAGGTTCGTACGGGCAGTAATTGTTGAGTTATATGTGCCGCCGAATTTCGGTGTTGATGTTCGCTACCAACCACGGCAAGGCGCGTGCACAGCCCGCCGCTGCTTTCGTGGGGTATAAGAACCGTGCTGCTGCCCTGCTCGCTCCCTCTCTTCTTCCTTCCTTTTCACAAAACCCAACAACACCCTGCTCGCGACGTTTCGTTCTGAATGCGCCCCGTATTCGGCCCTTCTGCCTGGCCCTTCTTCTCCACCGTGCTCACCAGATCTGCTACGCCGCAGCTAAGATTCATGCGTCGAGCAGAATCCCCCGGTCGTCCCTCCCAATTTCGATTCTACAGACCCTCTGCAACGCCGATCATCTCTTCAGATCTGCCTCGCATTTGCCGAGATACAAGCTGAGCCATTATCCTCTCACGCAGAGAGATCCACCGCAGCTGGGAAGACCCTGACACCGCCGATCCTGCGCTCTCATGCCGGAATACGCATGGCAGGTCAGCATCAGGCGATAACTCAAGCGGGAGTCTAGGTGAGCGCGCCCATTACAAGCAGCCCCACTGACTAAGCGCCACACGTGTAAGTTTTGTGATATGAAATACCCTTGACAAAAGCCTATGCACACGGGAGTTCTTGGGATCATGTATTGGGATTGTGAAATTCTACGAAGCATTGGGACTCTCTGTGCTGAGGAACATGAGTATTATGAAACAACCCCAACTACGCCTATTAATTTCGGCCCTACAACCCCTTTCTTCCCGCCTCTCGTCCCATTACTGCTCATCTATTCCGACTCCATTCACTGCATCTGATTCCTTATTTCTCTCTAATCTTGTCCATGGTAAGAGCCACTTTGAGGCTACAACAGGATCAAGACAAAGACGTGACACCTGGCCGAATAGCTTCCAGCTTCTGCTTCAGCTCCACCCAACACCGATTCTGCAGCTCGGCCCCCGCCTTGCCCTTGGTGAGCCCCGCCGTCGGCGTGATCTTGCAATCCGGCACGTACTGGCCGTGGGATTCAGGTCCGACGCTGGCGCCGTGCACGAGCGTGCGCGCACCAACCTCGGTCGGGCGGGCCAGGATCTTAATAGCGATACGGGCGGCGCGGTTGTCGATTTCGCGGTGGAGTTCGCTGTGGCAGAAGCTAGAAGACGCGAAGAGGGCTCAGCAATTGACTGGGCGGCTACTAACTACGTGCGGATTGTTCTCCCACAGGGGGGTAGAGGGACTTACCCAGGAGCCACACAGTTTACGATAACCCCGCTGGAACTGGTGGGGGACAGGGCGGCGATTTGCTTGACGACGAAGATCGCCAGCAGCTTCGAGACGTTGTAGCGGTCGAACATGCTGGCCTTGCTTTCGTCGTTGAGGGTCGCGAAGAGTTCGCCAGCCGGTGCTTTGCGTTCCTTGAACTTAGCGACCTCGTAGAGCTCCGAGCCGGTCACGGTGAAGTGAGTTTCCGTGTTGTATTTCGCAGCCGTCTCGCGGAGCTTAGGGTGGAGGAGGAAGGCGAGCAGGGACATAGAGACAACATTGGTGGTGATGGTCTCTTCGTTATCTTCAGTTATTCGGAACTTCAGCGTCGCTAAGCCAGCGTTGGCGATGAGCACGTCGACACGTGGCAGTTCAGCCTTGACTCTGTCGGAAAAGGCTTGGACAGAAGCGTATGAGCTCAAGTCGAGGTGCCACACCTGGAGGATATCGGATGAGCACGAAGTCGTTGCTTGAATGTCCTTTGCCGCAGCCTTTGCCTTCTCGACATTCCGACAAGCAAGGATGACTTGCGACGCTCCGAGGCGAACCATCCAGCGGCAGGCTTCCAGACCCAAACCCGAGCTGGCGCCCGTGACGATGGCAGTTTTGCCCTTGAAGGATGCCGTTGGGACGGGCGGTTCGTAGATGAATTGACGGTAGATGAAGGCTGCGAAGAAAGACATGTTGGGCAGCACAGCTTCTCAGCAAAGCACCGCAGACGTGTTCTTTACTTTCCTAGGTCGAGTTAACTAGTGTAGTACGGTGTAGTGTAGTGTAGTGCGGTTATTGAATTAGAGAGTAAGAGAATGAATAGAAGGAGAGTACATATTTATCAGTCGGCAGCAATGACTCTTTAATAATTCATCTTCCAAAAGCCTCCCCAGAAATGTACTCGCTCTTCTCCCGGAGGTAAGGACTTAAGCGCTTGAGGGACCCCCCGGAATGATCTACCGTCGAAAAGCATACCGGAAGCGGCATAGTGCAACATCAAGTACGCGTAACTGGAGTATTAGTCAGCTAATGGAATACCCGAGTAAAACGGGCTAAGAACCTAAAGGTTAATCGACTAACCAACACCCCACCACCACAGGTTAGGTCGGACCGTCCAACTAGCCGTGGCATCCACCACCAAAATCAGGTCGTTCTTCTCAGGCAATCCAGAAAAAAAAAAAACTTTGGTGACAACATTTTTCCAGTCGACTAATTACACAGTCCAACTGACCTTGGGGCAGTAGGAAGGCAGGAGGTGAACCGACAATTAACAGTTGTAACGGTTGTCACAATATAAAGTGAGGAGAAATCCCTACACTTCACAAAGCTCCTCTGATTGACCGGATATTTACTACAGATGATAGACGTAACGCTAAGTGCTAGTGTTAAGATTTACAGGCGGAGCACATGAACATGAGGGTTATTGAATGTATTGATTCTAGGTTATCTCATGGAAGAGGGACCAGCCCATAGACTTATAGTAGTGCCCCGCCCTCTCGGCAAGGATTAGGGGTAAGCCAGCTATCAAACAACCCCTTAATAGGGTTATATCGTGACAGCTAGCGCAGTAGCTAGCGCAGAAGACTATGTATTTATTATGAGAGTCTCTTTCAACTTTTTTAGCTTTATATTCGCAAATATATAACTCTTTTATAGAAAATTTTTACTCAGGGTCCCCGTCTTGGAGCCGTTACAATAGTAAGTTAACTCTCTCAAGAAGGCTAAGTAATATGAAGAATACATTAAAAACTAATAATAAAGCTACAGACTACTGTAGAAAATCGCTAACCCCCGCTGTGCAGCTTCCGCTGTCTAAAACTTTCGGAATCTTTGCACCACAGAACAAGGTTCGTTATTACGGGTACGTCGACACAAGTTCTTGGGCAGTAGAGGCCGAAGACGAGGCTTCCATCATAGCGAGTCATTCGCGTTCAATGTCGTCGTTGTTCGCTTTGGTCATTTACGCAGGCCGAAAAATTTGATGCCAATGAGCGGTAGAAGCATCAGCGCCAACTTTTCAAAGCGTTATATGACCCTGGTTTTCCCCCATCAAGCGTTAAATGCGTAGCTGCCAAGCATGGCATATACTTCCCAAGGGCAGACATCTATTTCTCGTTCGAGGATTTGAGCGACGACTTCAGCATTGCGAATGTAAAAGTGACTGCCTATGTAATGTAGTTGTTTGATGACCCAGGGCCTAACGTCTGGAACGGCCTTGGATCTTCCCGCAGTATAAAGTGGGAAGATAAGCGTGTAGCAGTCTGCTTGGTGGTGGGGCGTATGAAGATGGCCAGCTCCCCCAGGGCCACGATCCAGGATGTAATCCCGGGTTTGATCTGAATGCTCCAACTTCTCCGATGTAGGCAGTCTCTGTCGAGCTGCGCCATCACAATCCACATATTGCGCCACACACGCGCATATTTCGCCCGCCAATGTCTCAATGTTGTCACGAGCTACTCTTATCAATGCCAAGTACTTGTCGCCCGTAGGTGACGCCAAATAATGCTCAATTAGAGATTCATTGAGAAGGATTCTGGCAACTCGGAGACAATTCCGCGCTTGACATATGTTTCGATGGGGGTAGGAATCAAAGTGAAGATCAAAGGTCCTCTCCGACTTGTGGTCTAGAAGTGTGGTTGAGTATTGCCAAGATAGTGGCATATCGAGGTCTACTGCTTGTAGCTTTACGTCAAGCTCCATGGACACTCCGATGCATTCATCGTTGGACAAGATACCCCTCCGAATTTCGCTGCGTAGTTTCGCATAGCGAACCATCAGGTCTGATAGTTGCAATGTGTGATCTTGAACATGTAGATGTTTTTCAACATAAGCTCGAATTGCAATCAATTCATCGGGCACTAGCGTACCGCTGGCAACACAGCTTATAAGGTAGTGGTGGTTGAGACGTACCAGAACGTGAAATTCGGAAGGGTCCTGAAATTGCTCAAGGCCACGAAGTCTGACAAGAGCAAGGGCCCCATTGACATGACTTGTCCATGACTTGTTGTTTCGAGGTTCGCTGTCCGTGATCTTTTCGAAGAGATCAAGAATAAGCGACGCCAACAATGTAGTATCTTTAGTTGCCTCCTTGGGGGATTTCAGAGCTTTGTTTGTCATCCGTAAGGCTGAAATATATCTCTCCCTAGAAGTCACTAGTGCAGCATCAGAGTAGACTTGGTGCCAGAGATACGCCAAGCTGACGGCCTCAATCGCCAATGTCAGGTAATCTGGAGAATCCGTCGGGTGATAGTATCGTTTCAGAAAGGCCCAGCATTTTGAGGTGCTAGTAACGTAGTAGGCAAAGAATGCATCTCGAGCTTGCAAGTCTACGGACAGGGGAAGAGACTGTGGCTCGAAAGGAGGTGCATTTTTTAAAGCTCTCCTCACAACAGACTGGCTTTCATTTTGAATCCGAAGTTGCTGTGTATCCCGGTATCCTGAACAAGGCACACTTGCTCTGACACATTGGCCACAAGCGCCACTGTGTAGATCGCACTACATCCAGAGTTAAATCTCAACTCCAGAGAGGGGCGATTGCTGGATTTAGGACTCACCCTTAGTCTCCGAGCTCTGCATCTTTCGCAAGCCTTTGAAGGTTTCCCACGGAATACCATAATGAGCTTTCACTGGTGCAGGAAAGACCTCCGTTTGATAAGGCTGAGTCCCTTCCGCGGGATCCGAGAGTCATCATGAGTGCCTCAGGCACCAATTTGTATCTAGGTCGTGACAGATGCAGAGCAGGATGGGATTTATAGAGGGAACAGTAGTACTCAGGGGCATCTATATTGAACTGCCTTACACTGTAGGTAAAGTACTAGGTAGGAGCATGGGATATTTTCACCCCTGGGAGCTTGTTTGGGCTCCATTAGCATCGTTGTCAAAACTTGACGAAAGTGACATTATAGAACCGCTGGGTCAGACCAAGTATGATTAGTTAAAAGGTGAGAAGTAAAAGTACGTGACGAGATGATAAATCTTGCTCGGGCCTAGGTGAGGTGACTGAGCCGAGGGTGGTGATTAGCGCTGGAGCAAGAGCGGCAAGCTTACTACAATCCAACCTGGTTAAGACGATCCTGGCTAAGACGATAATTTACAGCTGCACCAATTAAATCCTCATAATATTAACGATATTACAATGTATCGTCTTGTACCTTAAATAATCGTCTTAAAAAATTTAGTGATATATTGTGGTGGGGTGAAGTGGCCGCTCCTCACCTAACCCGGACAATACTTCTCTCATACCGAGAGCTTTTTCTGTATATAAACTAGGTCTACAGACATCCGTAGCGGGACATCCATCTATAAGGAAGCGTATCGGGAGTCAATTTATGGATCAGGAGAGCTACTGGTTAGCTTACGGAGAGGAGACCGCGGCTGGGCGGCTACAGTCAGGAACAGAGAGGTGCGCTGCAGATTTCTATAATGATTATTGTTGGAAATTTAACTTAATGTACGCAGCGGATACAACGAGGAAAAGTCAACAGACTATTAACACCTCAACAGCTGTACGGAAACAGTGTGTGGAGAAGTGGATAGGATAACCTATAAAGTAGTAGGACGAGCGGGGAAAGCGGAAGGTGCTTGAGACTAGACCACGAGGTAGACTAATGACTAAAGGAGAGCTAAGCCGGTCGTACAGCCAGGAACAGACTGGGATGGTGCTAGACTGTCTCTGAAGATACTACATCAAACAGGAGGGTGCTCAAGCTCTGTTGGAATCACGAGGTTATAATAGGTGATTGTGTGCGCAGCATTAAATTGATTGAATTGCTTAAAGCTTACTCCAGAATAATAGAGTAGAGCGCTCACTATATAGACTAGGACTTCATGCTAGTAAGCCCTGATATCCGCCTCATTTGCAAGCCTTAATAAGGCTTCCTTGCCCCGTGCAGGCTGTATAGTATTGCTAGAATTACTGGCTCATGGCCACTACAGCTGTAACTCCAACAAACTCCACACTGGGCTCCGAAAAGAAGAGAGTTTGTTATTGGTACAGGCACATACGGGCAGTATCGGGTTGACAATGTTCCTTTACAACCGCAAAGTGCCTAGGATATTGCCTACCCAGTGCAGGTGTGGAAATAGAGAAGAGACCCTAAGTGCATGGCTCTCTACGGTACAAAAGAGGCTGACCACCGCCAAAACCTCTGGATAGGCGGGAGCATAGACTACCAACAACTAATAAGGCCGAATAAAGACGTTAGGAAGCTAACAGAGTGGATAATCTTTTCTGGGAGACTAGGTCGGTTCTCACTGGCTAAACGACTTCTCTGCAGCTAATAGGTAGCGTTGAGACTACGTTAATTGGTACTACGGGCTGCGAGTGAATGCAGATCGATAAAACGGCAGGTGGGGTTTTTATCCTGCTCTTACAGCCAGAACAGCGTAAGAGTATATGAAATAAATAGTGTAACTTTGTAGGATTTTAATGAAATAGTGAAGTTCAAATACCTCAAGATAGATCCCAAGCCCCTATCCCAGACGAAACTCCTTACGCCGCGGTGAGAACCCACTCCATACATCGGCATTACCGCACCCAACCGCGACCCATTCAGCCACCCCACCTTTTGCCCAGCGGACCAACATCAGCACCAGATTGTTATACGTCTCCCACAACTTCTCCTCACCGAAGGTCCCTCCGCGTATTGTGTGTCGGATCGTACACCTCGCCATGGCGGCGAGGTCGAGCGAGCGACGGTTCGACTGCAATATTGCGCGCAGGACCTTGTATTCATACCCGTTACGTATGCCAGTCCGCAGTGAGGACGACTCCTTAGCCATGTTGAGCCATTCGACATGGAGATCCACATCGTCGCAGCATATCGCTTCGGCCTCGAACCGAAGAATCATTCTAACCTGGCTTGACAGTTGAGGCATCTTAGAGTTGTCGTTCGCTGGGGTGTCGGAAAAATTATTTAGGGATTTATTTTCAAACATCCCTTCATGCCAGATGGCAGAGGGCTGACAATGAAGCATCAATAGCTCCGTACCAATCTCAAGAGCAAAGGGGGGAACCAAGGGTTGCATGTCCTTGAAAGACGGCTGAAAGGTCTCGGATAGGAGGGAGTAGGACGCTTGGCCGTCCCAGCCAAACCAGAACCAAGAAGGAGGAGATACGACAGGTCTTCCAGGCGAATCACTATACCATTTCCGTCCCGTATGGGAACCAGAGGAGGGCCCAATCCATTATCCCAGTCGGTAGTCCAGCAATGAAGCACCACTGGGCACTCCGCGCTATCACACCCTGGACGCCTACAAAAGCATTCTCGATATCAGACGCAAACGACAGCTTCCTGAGAGTGTACTGTGTGATAAGGCTGTTGAATTGGCTCAGTTGAAACGTGGAAAAGACTCTGTTCTGTGGAATCCAGAAACTCTTCCATCAAGTCGCTGAACCATCCTAGTGAGTGGGTTAAAGTTCTCGATCCGGCGAGATTTATAACGGTCGATTGTTGGGAACAATTGCTCGTGATCGCTCCTCTCCCCGTAGCCGCATTCCAGGAAGGCCTGCCTCTCGCTAAGATAAAGGCATCTCCGTGAAATTAGACGCTCCTGGAACGTCCAGGCTCTCTGTTCATAAACCTGATTAACGGCGTTTAAGGTGAGTCCCAATAACCTAGCCGTGATTGGCATGCCATGAATCACGTCAACCAGGTGCTTCCAAGGCCTTGACACACTCGGAAGGGATGAACTCCCGCCCTTTCCTGTCAGGGCAACAAATGTGAGGGAGGGGGAGGATTACCCGTATATATTTGCCATGTGCTGAATTCGAACATCCTTGTGATGCTTGTCATCTTAGATAATGCATAGGGTATCGACCCATAAGAAAGCAATAGTGAGAGCTCGAGCTATGGCAATTGTGTCTTGAATGACCTGACAAAGCCCAACATGATCAAGCGCCCCTGCCACTAGCAGGTCTTTGAAGTTTTGCCGTGTCGTGGTAAACCTATGATCCTGTACCCAGACATAGCTCAACGTGATATAGTCTATGTCACTTTGATCTATCGGCACAAGGCACATCCTGTTGACATCCACCAGGGGAAAGCGGTCAGGATTCTTTACGGCGTGCCACTTTTGACCGCATGTGCTGCCATGCTCCGATTCACATGTCTTGATCAGCTTCGCAACTATATCGAAATCAATAGACTGACGGATATCAAGCGTGTAATTTCCCCGGATATCGCCACGCACTGTCCGCACAGACACAATGGGGCCAAGTAATTGCTGTGATAGCTCTGCCTCAGCACCAAAAACGGCTTGGTGGAGTTATTAAGAACGGGTTTACGGACGAAGAGAGCATGGAACGATCCATGGGCGTCCATATTGTCGAGGGGTATTCCGTATGGAGATACAGGAGGATTGATTTCTTGCCATCGCTTCAGAAAGTTGAAGCGCTCTTTGCAGAGGGTGGAAAGAATGCCGCAGAAGCTGCATTTATTTCTGGCCAGCAGCTCTTCACAGCTTCCCATATCGATGTCCACGTCTTCTAGTCCCCATTCAAACAAATCCTCGAAGCCCAAAGCTTGGCAATGCTCGCAAAGGGCATTGTCATATTCGTCTCGCTTCAAGGTTTGGTTATCATGATCTTCACATTTCAACACGACCTGCGTTGGCAAGTATTTGATCGATAAGTAGTTCGTGTCGACTCCAATACGTGGATATGAAGTGTTTATGTGCAGTGTCTGTTGCGGCTGTGGTTTCTTCAGTAGCCATGATTCGAGCTTAACACCGTCAAACAGCTAGTGTGAGAGATTATTCTCTAGCGAGTAGCAGGGCGTGCACGGGAAAGGTTATTCATGCTATTCAGCCGGCCTTCTGATACGTCGAACATCCCAGGGCACTAACTCTGTCTCTGTCATCTCGTGCACAGTTTGCTATGAAGTGACGAAGTCAGGTTGCAATTTCATGATTTGCACATACAGGTCTGGGGATTCGCTGAGGTCCTGGGAACAGATTGATTTTTGCGAAAAGCGAAGATTCTTCACACTAGCGTAACTGAAAGGCCGTCCGTGGAAATGCAGCCGGTATCCAGCATCCGTCCAGACACGGTAGCCCATCATCAAGTGGCGGGCAGATTCACGCCCGGGAACCTAGCCAATTCGATCGACAATGACATTTCCCGGAGGTGACCGATCTGGATATTCAAAGAGATATATTTCCGTGCCATCATGGCTGTCTCTGAGGCACAGTGACATGACGTAGCTATTATCGCTGTTTATCGGGGGGTTCCGCATATTCGATTTGATAGAGTACATGGCGCGCAGTCTCATCTAACACGAAGTTGGACGCATTGTCGTAGCGGGACTCTTCATTAGATATCGTATATCCTATCTTTAAGTCCGTCGGGGAGACTTGAAGAATCCGTTCATCAGCTAGGCGGGGTGTGCGGACTTGTCAGCTGAATGATTGGTAGTAAGGCAACCACTCGGTTTCAAAAATCTTTTAGGTGAAAACCAGTTCTCAACCGGTTATAACCTGCCCCTAGACCTTTAAGCTTCTGTAGCAAACTATGTTTGCAGTTTACTACAGTAAATAATCCAAACCCAGTAAATGCTTATTCAGAAGTTTATATCACCAGTAGCCTCAGTGTCCCATTCGATAATGTCAGCAAGGTAATGCCGTTTATCCTCTGTAGATAGTTGTAGTTAGTTACCATAATTACATATTTGAAAAGACGACACTCAATCGAGAGACTATAAGCCAAAGATTAAAGCAAGAGTTCTCTAAAAAGCTACTCGCTCTAGACCTTCAACAACATGACCAAATTAATTCTCAATCATCGACTTATGCCTCAGCTTGTGGCTAATGATTCGAGTTGGCCGCTTCTGCCAACAGATATCCCTAGAGTAAACGGTCATTTGGCGTGATCGAACGGTACTCGAGTCGTTTCTTGAAGAAAAGTTTCCGCGCTGGCGGTTACCATCGGGCCCTCAAAACTTCTTCAAAAGCCACCCAAACTAGAGAAAGTTTTCAATGCCAGGAATCTACAAAGAATAGCTGGTATGGACAAACACTGGACAGAGAACTTCGTAGATCACCTCAAGCTCAAAGAACGCAAAGGTCAAAATCCTACAGTGTTTATCTTTCATAACGTCTCCTTCCTGAGGTTCTATAAGAACTGGTATACTGGCTCAGCCAGAAAATACATGAATTGTAAGACAGTCTCATATTTCCGCTCGGCCTAGTAGAAGAGACTATGAGAACTATTGCATTAGTGCTCCCAGAGCCAGCAGAAAGCACCAAGGCTTTCTTTAAGAATCAGTAAAAGGAATGGGAAAAGAGGAAGGCCGGAAGTCATCAAATGCGGAGTTTGAAAGCCCTAGACCGGTAGATTGAGAAATTCGACTACTGGCGAGAGCGTCTTGAAATTTTGAAGCAGGTGTTCGATGATGAAGAACCAGCCACCGTCAAGCAATGGTGGTTTTGACCGCAGGAAGAAGGTTCAGTGGTATACATTCTGGGTTGCATTTTTTTGTGTTGTTGTTGACGATTCCTTTGGAACAATTCAGTGCCTGGAGGGAGGGTTCCAGGCCGTCAAAGTATACCACCCCGTAGAGAGCACCAAACTTGGCGAAAAAAAAAAAAAAACTTAGCCCTGAATGTGGCTAGTTTTGCTGTGACACTTCCAGCCTGGTATTAGCTACTAAGTCTGCAATAAATACTCGATTTGTTTAAATGTTGACTTTGGTAAACTGTAGAAGCTAAGCCAGACATTGCAATGAAAGATACATAGGGCATGGGCATGTTACTATCCCAGCCACCTCGGATAGGAAGCCAGAAGCCAGCAATTGGGATTCAAGGATTTCCTTTTCATGAGAAGATAAGGACATAAAGATACAGTACTTGCCTGTTGCCAGATAAATCCATCAAACACAACCCGTAGACTAGCGCCTCGCGGCGCTCATGATACCTTCCTCCCAAAAAGCCCACACCACCGCTCAAACCTCCACTTCTCAATAACAGTTCCAACTGGGCTTCCAGTGCTCTCAGCCACCCAATCTTCCGCCGACGCGATCGTCGCCCTCGCGACAAACACTGTCTGAGCAAGAAACAGTCTCGTATGCGGACATATGTCTTTCACCTGCATTTCTAAGGATATCATCTGCTTAGCCAGATGCTGCGTCTCTTCTTCCAGTCTCACATTCTCGGGTGAATTGAAACAAATAGCAATGAGAAGGCGGTTAACAATCATGCTACAAGAGATGTAAGTTGACATGATCTCGCAGCGTTTATTATAGTCCACAGTGCTGACGCAAGGGATGGGAGTATAAGCGAGCAAGCGTTCATAGCTTGAGCGCCACTGGAGGAGGTCTGTCCGCAGCTCAGAGGCTAGAGATACGAGGAAGTTGAGCTGCGAAACGCCATATGCGCGCGGGTTGCATACGGCCGCGGTGATGTCGGCGAAGAGGGCGGAAACTCGGCTTTTGAGTATTAAAAGGGACACGGCGGTTTCACTGCGGTTGGAGATTTCTGACGGGTGTGAGACTACGAGGGAATAGAAGACAGCTTGCCAAGCTGGCTGGGCGAGGAAGCATTTTTCATTGTTGAGTAGTGATTCAGTCATCTATTAACGTATCAGAAGTTGCACAAATACTGATGCGATTCGCACATGTATGACGTCTGCTTACAATTGGGCCAGAATGCGCCAGGAATAATGCTTTTTCGAATTCGGTATTATATGTTTCTGGCCCACGGAGCTGAATCAGGTGTGTCGCGCCGCTTGCATGGCGCATCCATCGCTCTTTGCCGGACGGATCAAAGAGCTTGATTCGAACAAGTCAGCAACACTAGACTGTACAAGAACGACCAAAAAGAGGACTAACATACTTCGTATAGCGCTAGAATCTCAGTTGCACAAAGGACGTGCGCTGCTAAACGCTGACTTGGCGAATTGAGAGCCTTTTGGAGACTATCTATGGCCTTAAGGTAATGCCTTATCACTTCCCTCTCCCCTTTCTCACCGTTAGGTGCAATAATATGTCGTATTCGAGCAATAAGGCAATCAACTGCATCATCAAGACAAGCGCTGCTTCCATAAAGACTAGGGAGATATGACATGTACGACCACTGTTTGAAGCCGAGTAGACTAAGAAGTTGTAACGGATCCGAAGATAGAGCCTCGGCCGTGGCACGCCCGACGTGGTAGGTGGCCAAAGTGGACAGATCAATAATGTCAAAGCCACTTTTCATAGTAACGAGCTCGAATCCCTTCGCCGATGGTTTGGGAGAAATTCCTCCTGTCCATGACATTCCGTGTCCGATATCGTTCCTCCTACTCGCATTTCGCTGGTCGTTTTGAGATGGCCAGCCCTCCGCGTATCCAGTTCGATTGTCATATTCCTCTTGATCCATAACTTCCTTGGCAGCTGCTCCTTCATTGTTGCTCTGATAAAATACCGGATATTGTCTAAGGTTATGCTTTCCGTAGTTTCCAACACGTCGACGAATGTCGGCCACCTTTTTCATGGCCTGCTTTCGGATCACAACTCTGACGGCTGGATCTTTTGGCGCACTAGGATTGTCAACGGTGGCATTGACGAATTGGACATTGCCTGCAGGGACTAGACTTCTCATGGCGGAGTCTTCCATGACGGAGATGTACTATGATGATACAAGAAGAGCATGCTTGGTTTAACAGTATTGCTGGCGTTTTAATATACTGACGTCCTGCAATCAAGGCCGTAATTCACCTGATTCAGGGGCTTTCAGCCATATGTACAGATCGACTGCTGAGGTCACCCATTCGTAAGAATAGATGTTCTAAAGATTGATGCAGTGAGTAAACGGGTGCCTGGCCGTTAGGTAACCATGCAGACACTTCTGTAATCGCTCATCTAACCGCGCATTGCTCGAACATCACCTATTGACCGGCCGTTGGTAAATATAATTGACGGTTGCCGGCGAAGGAAGACTGCAGGAAATAAAAGGAAGCGATGATGTGTCGATCACGTAAGGACTTTTACCGGGGTACTGCAAACCTAAATGGGTTTAGCGGCTGACTGCGAACCTTGCCATCCGCGCTCTCGGCCGCCCCCCGAGGCACAAACATTCGTGTAATTCCACGGACTTATCGGTAAACCCTCGACAATGACGACTGCGGCGGCAGCAAATAAGCAATCGATGGTCGTTGATGGCGGCAACGTGATGCGCATTGTTTATATTCAGAAATCAGTACCCTGGTCGTCAATTTTGACACATGCTTTCCCCACGGCTGGAGCTTCGCGATCGGGAAAGCAATCAACATGGCGGCCCATATTCGTTTTGAATCATCAAAGGTCAGCAACCTCCGCGGGGCACATCTTGTCGGTCTATAAAGGCGTTGCATTTCCTTCTTTGCTTCGGAACTTCACTGGCCTTTCACATCAGCAAGTCCCGCATTCAAGCAAAACCCTAAAACCTTTCAGCAGTATCTTATATTCACCTACAGGTATAATCTACCATTTAAATCACCAAAACTTCTACATCCCACAAAATGTTAAATCCATTGACTGTCACACAACTCTTGGAGCGTAACAAGTATTCTTCCATTCCCCGAATCAATCACAAATTCGTCGCTGAGTAACAATCCAGGGCTGTTGCGGAAACCCATCAACCTGAGCCCTTTTTCTCCGAATTTGCGTCCCAAGGCGTTGAAAAGCCCCATATCCTCGTCAGTAAGTTTCCCAAGACCAATTACGTCCCTCTCAGATTCTAATAGATGATTAGTCACGTGTGCGGACCCCCGTTCCTCACCAGAATATTATTTGAATCTGAAGCTGAATGGTAATGGTACGTTCAGTCATGGAATGGAGTGTGAGAGCCCTGGGAAACCTCCATGTTAACTCTAATTAGAGGGTGTCATCATCCTTCGCAGCGTGTGTGGCCATGCTACCAACTCAATGAATGATATCCTCGCTCTGGACAGTCTTGTTACCCTGAACGATATTCTTGTAGTCCATCACAATGGTACGTTTATGCGAAAATCTCGTCTCTAGTACTCCCCGAGGTTACCTTTCTTGCGAATTTCGATTCTATGCTTCCGCAGCCATTTCGCAATGCGTGCTAATTCAAATGCCTCCCAGATTGTGGCGCCCTCCAATTTAACGATGCTCAAGTCCGAGCACGCCTCAAAGAGCGAGTAGGGGATGATAAAGCCATTGACAGCATGAAATTTGGCGGAATCACTAAGTAAGTGCTTATTCCATCCTACACTCAAGTCAGCAATTCCCCAAATTTTTACTTCCATTCATCAAATTTTTACTAATCATATCTCATAGCGTCGAACAAAGTGTCAAGGACGACATTGCCATTATCACCTCGTCGCCATACATGCGCAAGGAACTCGCAGAACACACAAAAGGGTTCGTGTATGATATTAAGACCGGCAAATTGAGCCCAGTAGAAGCATAAAACCTTCTTTTTGGGTAGCACAAGATCGGTAGATCTCTGCACATAGAGACTTGGTCGTTAAGTCGGAAGCCCTGGCGATTTAATATTTCTTATCTATAATGACACATGTTATTTCCACAAATTCTAAGTGTCTGCTTGTGGTCTTTTCTATTTGCATCAACCTCTATAAACTAGTCAATCCCCCCAACCTCCCTCACCTCAGCACTCGATCTGAATACCCTATAGCCCTTATATTTCCCCGCCCACTCGCTCAAGTCTGTATCAAAATGACCGACATGCTTGAACCCGAACCTCGGATAGAAGTCTACCACAGACGGGAACGCCTCTAAGAAAATCGGCAGCCGCGCTTGGTCAGCTATCTCTAAACACCGTCGCACCAATTGCGTACCCAAACTCCTCTTCTGGTGTTTTGGGATGACACTTAGGGATGATAGGACTGTAAATATAGTTAGAGGCTCTGGCGGCTTGGATTTTAACGCAAGTCATTTGCAGAGCAAGCGAAACGTACTAAAATGCTTCCTTCCATCCATCACCTCCATCAACTTAGCCAAATTCTGCAGCATCGGCACTGCAAACTCAAGATTAACACCGTGGGGATTTGGAATCTTATTCCCCGC
>Ga0335075_10007649_pt1 | contig 16610 bp, 15 predicted proteins | sample Lox_Sample_24_FD_206723 | JGI IMG/M metagenome (GOLD analysis project Ga0335075, IMG submission 206723) | Soil microbial communities from Loxahatchee National Wildlife Refuge, Florida, United States - Lox_Sample_2.4 | ecosystem: Environmental > Terrestrial > Soil > Wetlands | place: USA...
ATGAGGTCTCACTCGCAGCGTTTGGAGATCGCGCCCGCAAGCGCCTGCACCTCAAACCGCCGTCCTTCCTGCGCATGACGATGGACAACGCCTACCCGCGCGTATATGTAACCAATCGCATTACAAAATCCGCAGCCGCCGATCTCTTCGGCCCATTTCCATCCCGCGTGGCCGCCGAAACCTTCCTCGAAGGCATGCTCAATCTGTTCGACCTGCGCCGGTGTTATGAAGATCTCAATCCCGATCCCAGCTTTCCCGGCTGCGTCTACTCCGAAATGAAGAAGTGCCTCGCGCCCTGCTTCAAAGGCTGCACCGACGAGCGCTACGCGCAGGAAGCCGCCGCTGTCCATGCATTTCTCGCCACGCGAGGCCAGAGCCTCATTGACGAGCTAACCCGACGCCGCGCAGAGGCATCCGAAGCCCTCGACTTTGAGAAGGCCGCCGAAATTCATGCCCGCCTCACGAAGGTCGAAGCTGTCGCCGCTACCGTCTCTCCTGCCGTTCACGCCCTCAGAGGCCTGAACGGCGTGATCGTGCAGCCCTCCTCCGAGGAAGGACACGTGGCTCTCTTCCTCCTCAATCGTGGATCGCTCACGGGCCCGGCGCTCTACTCTGTCGCCGGTATGCGCCACCACAACGAGCAGTCAGGATCGACTTCGCTGTTTTCTCACCCTACATCGATTGCGCCCGTGCCGCTCGAAGCCGCTCCCGTGGTCAAGCTCGCCGCGCGCGACGAACTCGAATCACGCCTTGAAGTGGCGCTTAATTCTCTCAAGGTGCGGTCTGCCTCTCGGGCGCAGCAGACGGTCGATCATCTCTGCCTCTTCACGCGCTGGTACTACCGCCCGCAGGCCCGTCGCACAGGGGAAGCCATCTTCGAGGAGGAGGGCGAGCAAGCGAAAAAACAACTCATGCGCGCCATCTCGCGCGTCTACCGCCAGTCTCAGGCCACTCGCGAGACGCATCCTGAGCATCTTTCCGTATCCGAAACTGCTTCCGGCTGAGGTTCCCGGTACCGCAAGCCATCCCCTATCATCGAATGCACGGAACTGCGCGGCTTCGGGATTGCGTATCGATATCTATCGGGCCCGCGCCTACGGCATCATTCCGTATAGTTTGATTTTGTGGGAGCGACTCGCATGATCTTTGACGATATTCGCTACGCGTTGCGGCAGTTTGCCAAGGTTCCCGGATTCACGGCGACCGCCATTCTCACGCTTGCCCTCGGCATCGGCGCGACTACGGCCATCTTTACCCTGGTCTATGCCATTTTGCTGAAGTCGCTGCCCGTGGCCGATCCGAGCAGTCTCATCCGCGTGGGCGACACCGAAAATTGTTGCATCATCGGCGGCATGCAGGACGACTGGTCGCTCTTCTCCTATGAGCAGTACAAGGAATTCCGCGACCACACTCCGGGTTTTGCCCAACTGGCGGCCTTTGAGGCCGGGCACAACCAGATCGGCGTGCGCCGCGAGGGCAGCAACCATCCGGCGCAGTCGCTGATCGGCAACTTCGTCTCGGGAAATGCCTTCGACACGCTCGGCGTGCGTGCGTATGCGGGACGGCTGTTGAAGCAGGCGGATGACGACAAGGGTGCGCCGCCGGTGGCAGTGATGAGCTATCGCACCTGGCAGCAGAAGTTCGGGCAGGATCGGTCCATCGTCGGCGCCAGCTTTCTGATCAATGGCCAGGCCTTCACGATTGTCGGCATCACTCCGCCTGGATTTTTCGGTGAGAGGCTCGAAAGTGATCCGGCGTCATTCTGGATACCGCTAAACAAAGAGCCGGTGATTCTGGGAACCAATAGCGTTCTGGACTCGCCGGAGCTCAACTGGTTGAACCTGTTCGGCCGGCTCAAGCCTGGCGCAAGTCAGAGACAAGTCGAGGCGCAGTTGCAGGTGGAGCTCCGCCAGTTCCTCGCAAGCCCCTTGAGCAAACTCGATGCCCGGGATTCAGGGCTGATTCCCAAGCAGACGCTCCATCTCGCTCCCGGCGGTGCGGGCGTGCAGCGCATGCAGGAGGAGTTCAAGGCCGCTCTGCACCTGCTGATGTGGATCTCGGGATTCGTTCTGCTCATTGCCTGTGCCAACCTGGCCAACCTGATGCTGGTGCGCGCCACCAACAACCGACAGAAGATCTCGGTGCAGGCGGCCCTTGGTGCTCCGCGGTCCCGGCTGATCGGGCAGGCGCTGACCGAGAGCGTAGTTCTGGCCGTGCTGGGCGGCGTCGCCAGCCTGTTCGTTGCCTACGGTGGAGCGCGCCTGATCGTGAAACTGGCGGCAGGCAGGAGCTATGTTCCCATCGATCCGACGCCGTCGCTTGCTGTTCTCGGATTTGCCTTTGCGGTTTCGTTGGTCACCGGAATGCTATTCGGTGTGGCTCCCGCGTGGGTGACCGCACATGCCGATCCGATCGACGCGCTGCGTGACGCCAACCGCACCACGAAACACAGTGGTCTCTGGACCCAGAAGGCTCTGGTCGTGCTCCAGGCGGCGTTCTCACTCATGCTGCTGTCCGCGGCGGCCTTACTCACGCAGAGCCTGCGTAACCTGCACCAACAGGACTTCGGTTTTGAAACCAAGAACCGATACATCCTGCATTTCGACCCCCAAATGGCGGGTTATAAGGTGGAGCAGATAGAAGCTCTGGATCGGCAACTGCACGATACCCTGGCCGCTGTTCCCGGTGTGAAGTCGGTAGCGATTTCAACCTACAGTCCAATGGAGGGCGACAACTGGGGCACGACCGTCTTTCTTGAAGGCAGGCCCGCACCGCCGCCCGGCAGCAACGAGCAAAATGCATCATGGGTCCGCGCCAGCGCCGGATATTTTGACACGATCGGCACCCGCATCATCGCCGGCCGGCCCTTCACCGAGCAGGACACCGCCACCACACGCAACGTGGCCCTGGTGAATCAGGCATTTGCAAAGAAGTTCTACAAGAACCAGAACCCGATCGGGCAGCATTTCGGGACTGACGATCAGAAGTTTGCCGGCTCCTATGAAATCGTCGGCGTTACCGAGAACACGAACTACTGGCAGCCGACAAGCAAGATGCGCCCCATGTATTTCCTGCCCGCGGCTCAGTGGCTTCGCATCGACGACCCCGACATCAGGCTCGGTGACAACTTTTCGCACATGCACCTGAACGCGATAGAACTGCAGACGAACAGGATAATCCCAGGAATGGAATCCCAGGTGCGTGGGGCGCTCGCTCAGGTCAATCCGAACCTGACAGTCATCGACTTTCAGACCTTCGCCGAGCAGGTACAGCAGAACTTCAACCAGCAATCGATGGTTGCCGACCTGACCTCGCTCTTTGGATTCCTCGCCCTGGTGCTGGCTTCGATTGGCCTCTACGGTGTAACAGCGTACGCCGTGGCCCGGCGAACCGGCGAGATCGGCCTGCGCATGGCGCTCGGCGCCGATCGCATGAACGTCCTGCGCCTGGTATTGAAAGGCGCCTTCATGCTCGTGGCCGTGGGGCTGGCTATCGGCGTGGTCTTCACGCTGCTGGTCGGCCGCTTCATGGCCAGCCAGTTGTTTGGGGTTAAGGCTTACGATCCGCTGATTCTGCTGATCACAATTGTGATTCTGGGAGTGGCTGCGTTGATCGCTTCGGTAATCCCCGCCCAGCGTGCAGCCAGCATCGAGCCGATGCAGGCGCTGAGGACTGAATGAGGGCCTTCAGCGACGCGGGCTAGCTGGCACCTTTCTTCTTCCTCGCCCTCACCTTGAACCAGATCGGAGACCCTTCAAATCCGAAGGCGTCGCGAATCTGGTTCTCAAGAAACCGCTCGAAGGAGAAGTGCAGCTTCACGTCGCGATCTGTGAACAGAACAAATGTCGGGGGAGCCACGGCCGCCTGGGTCATGTAGAGAATCCGCACCCGCTTCGACATCGGCACGCCTGCCTTCTGAAAGTCGACGCGCTCCAGGAAGCGGTTCATCTGGCCGGTCGTCACACGCTTGCGCCGCTCCTGCGCCACGCGAATCGCCGTATCGAGCAGGCGGCTGAGGCTGCGCCCGTCCTTCTGCGCCGTCGCCGCGGAGATGAACACCACCGGCGCGTAGTCGAGATACTTGAGCGCGTGCCGCACCTGCTGCTCGAAGATCGTCCGATCCGCCGGAGGCTTCCCGTCGGTGCGGGCCGTTGTCACAAGGTCCCACTTGTTGATGACAATCACCACTGACCGACCACTTTCGTGAGCGTAGCCGCCGATCGTCGCGTCCGACGCCGTCACGCCTTCGGTCGCATCGATCATCAGCAGAGAAACGTCGGCAGCCTCAAGGTGCCGCCGCGCCATCACCACCGACAGCTTCTCCGCCATCAGCTCCGTCTTTCCTTTGCGGCGGATCCCGGCCGTATCGATGATGCGCAGTGTCTGCCCGTGATAGTCAATCACCTCGTCTACAGCGTCGCGTGTGGTTCCAGCAATGGGCGAGACTATCGCGCGTGACGTGCCCGTGAGCGCGTTCAGCAGCGTAGATTTGCCGACATTCGGCCGTCCGATGATTGCAATGCGAGTTTCGTGCTGCTGAAACTCACCGTGCGTACGATGCACGGTGTCTTGCGCGCCCTCTGCCTCTGTTGTTTCTTCGTCGACCGGCTCGGCCTCATCGCTTTCATCCCGAAACGGCAGCACCGCCCACACTTCGTCCAGCAGTTCGCCAATGTTGTGTCCGTGCTCCGCGGAAATCGGCACCAGGTTCTTCATGCCGAGCTGGCGGAAATTCTCCGCCGACGCATCCAGCGCCTCGACATCGATCTTGTTCACCGCGAGAAAAAGCGGCTTGCCCGAGCGCAGCAGCAGTCGCGCCAGGTCGATGTCCGGCGACGCCAGCTCCGTGCGTCCGTCGACAACCATCACGATCGCATCGGCCTCGTCGAGAGCCGTCCTCGCCTGCCGAAAGATCTCCGCTGGAATGAGCGCCTCATCGTCGGGGACGATGCCGCCGGTATCGACGATGCGCGCTGCACGGCCCGCCCACTCCACCTCGCCGTAGATTCGGTCGCGGGTGATGCCCGGCTCGTCCCCGACAATCGACCGTCGCGAGCCCGTGAGTCGGTTGAAGAGGGTCGACTTGCCTACGTTGGGCCGGCCGACGATGGCAAAGACTGGCGCGTCAGAAGACGCGGGCTTTTCTGAGTGTTGCTTTTTCTTGATGGAATCTTTCACAGGCTGGAGTCCGAGATCCTTCTATTTCAAGCTGGCATGCAAGCCGAGCGAAACGGCAACCGTACGCAAACGCTTGTCCCGTGTCCACAACAATGCGCCCGGCGAAAGAGGAATCGAAGCCAGCAAATGAGCATCGACATAGCCTATTCCTCGTCCGAAGAGCGCCCAGCGATCAATCATACTCAGGACCTCATCGTCGCGTGCGACAGTCGCCTGAGGCAAGTTCTTCAGATCGTTGACGATGGTCTTGCGCTGCCTCAGATGTCCAAGCGCGACTTCACCCAGAATGTAGGGATGGCAGAGAATTTGACCGTTGTTAAGCAATGCTGCGAGTGTTGGATCTCCTTTATGCAGGTGATCAACCCAGACCGAGGTATCGGCGAGGATCAATGATCTGTGCCTCTCGACCTGCGGCGCGGTATGGATGCCAATTTGGGCTCAGTACCGCCGAGGCGCGCCAGTCTCTGCGCGCTTTCGCGCTCAATCAGCGCCTTCAACGCCTCACGGATCAGCGCAGTTCTCTCCTTCAGTCCTGTATAGGACTGTGCCTTCGCCAGAAGCTCGTCATCGAGCGCTAATGTCGTGCGCATTGCGATGTTCTCCGCATCAAGAATATCATCATATGATGCCAATATAAATGCCTTAATTTAGCAGGATATCCTAGAGAATATTCACCCAGAAGAACTCGCCGTGTCCGCCACACCACAAACCGTGCCCGCGCTGCCCTCGCTTTACGATTTTTTCGCGCCTGGCGGCGTGCTGTCGCGCTCGCAGTTACCCTACGAGTTCCGCCGCGGCCAGTTGGAAATGGCACAGGCCGTCGAACGCGCCCTCGACGAGAACCGCCACCTGATCGTCGAGGCCGGAACCGGCACCGGCAAGACCCTCGCCTATCTGCTGCCCGCTCTGCGTTCGGGACGCCGTGTCATCATCTCGACCGGCACGAAAAACCTGCAGGAGCAGCTCTTCTTCAAGGACGTCCCCTTCCTCGAGTCGCTGCTCGGCCCGCTGCGCGTCTGCTATATGAAGGGCCGCGCCAACTACCTCTGCCGCCACAAGCTCTACGCGCTGCGCAGTCAGCCGATCCTCAATGGCCTCGAAGAGATCTCGCAATATCAGCAGATCGCCGACTGGGAGAAGACCACCGAGACCGGCGACCGTGTCGAGCTCGACGATCTCCCCGAAAGCAGCCAGCTCTGGTCCAAACTCGACGCGCGCAGCGAAGCCTGTCTCGGCCAGAGCTGCCCAGACTACGAGCGCTGCTTCATCACTGAAATGCGGCGCCGGGCCGCTGAGAGCGACGTCATCATCGTCAATCACCACCTCTTCTTCGCCGACCTCGCAGTCAAACTGCAAGCCAAGGCCGCGCCCGACGCCGGCATCCTCCCCGACGCGGGCATCGTCATCTTCGACGAAGCGCATGAACTTGAAGACGTCGCGTCCAGCTACTTCGGCATCAGCCTCAGCAATATCCGCTTCGAGGAACTCGCCCGCGACCTCGAAGCCATGCTTCGCGCGAAACAGTCGCTGAACTCCAGCATCATCGGAGCCGCCCAGACCGCACGCGAGCGGGCACGCCTGTTCTTCGCCGCTCTGCCCACTCCCCGCCGTTCCGAATCACGCAACGGAGACCGCGGCCAGCCCAGCGAAGGCCGGATGCCTTTCCTCGATCGTGAAGACTTCCTCGAAGCCAGCGGCGACCTCTACCTCGCCCTCACCGACGCGCTGCATCGACTCGAACTCGAACTCGAGCGCCTGCGCGGAGTGGAAGAATCCGCGCCTCTCCGCAAGCGCACCGCCGACATCCGCGAGCAGTTGCGCTTCCTCCTCGAAGCCGACGACCGCAACACCGTCTTCTGGCTCGAACGCCGCGGCGGCCGTGGACAGGGCTCGGGGCCTGTGACGTACCTGCAGGCCACGCCCATCGACGTCTCTGAGCTGCTTGGTGAGCTGCTCTTCGAAAATTTTCCGAGCGTCGTGCTCACCTCGGCCACGCTCACCGTGCAGGGAGGCTTCTCGCACATCCGCAAGCGTCTCGGCATGCGCGACGCCCGCGAACTCGTCGTGCCCTCGCACTTCCGCTACGGCGAGCAGGCGCTGCTCTACCTGCCGCCCGACATGCCCGATCCGCGCGACAGCAATTTTCAGGAAGAAGCCGCGCGCCGCATCCGCCGCATGCTCGACATCACCGAGGGGCGCGCATTCTGTCTCTTCACCAGCTATCAGCAGATGCGCGACCTCTACGAGCGGCTCCTCGTCGAAGTCGGCTACCCGCTGCTGCTGCAGGGAACAGCCCCGCGCAAAGCGTTGCTTGAAGAATTTCGCGAAACGCCCAACGCCGTGCTCTTCGGCACATCGAGCTTCTGGCAGGGCGTCGACGTGCAGGGCGAAGCCTTGAGCTGCGTCATCGTCGACCGCCTGCCCTTCGCGGTCCCTACCGATCCTGTCGTGCAGGCCCGCATGCGCGCCGTCGAAGAAACTGGCGGCAATCCCTTCTTCGAATATCAGGTGCCCTCCGCGGTCATCACCCTCAAGCAGGGCTTCGGCCGCCTCATCCGCTCGCTCGACGACCGCGGCGTGCTCATGCTGCTCGACCCGCGCATCCAGCGCCAGCGTTACGGACGCATCTTCATCGAGAGCCTGCCGCCCTACCGCATCACCCAGGACATCACCGCCGTTGAAAACTTCTTCGCCCGCACCTAAAAGCCCTGCGGTGAACGCTATAAAGTAGAATCAGTGGCCCGCAATCTCTACATTCTTGCCGCAACTCTCCTGCTCTTCGCGCTCGTCTCCTGCGGCATGACCCTTCTCAGCCCGACCTTCCAGCCTGGGCTTCCCGGCAACGGATCGCTCTGGAAGACGACCGCGCTCTTTCTGACACTTGGAGGTCTGGTCGTCGCGCTCTTCGGAGTGATGACCGCCATGTTCGAACAGGTCGACCGCCGAGCCGAGGAGCGCCGCCTGCGCGAGCGCGCCAAGCGCCGCCCCGGCCACTGATCCCGCCATAAAAAGTTACAATGGTGAAAGGGCCTTTTTGCCCGGGAGACTTACCCAGAACATGTACGAAGTAACCGTGGAGCGCGGATTTTCCTCCGGTCATTATCTGCGCAATTACAAAGGCAAGTGCGAGAACCCGCACGGCCATAACTACAAGGTGCGCATTACGTTGCGCGGCCAGGAGCTCGACCACGCCGGCCTCCTGCTCGACTTCAAGGATCTGAAGCAGGTCATGCGTCCGGTCATCGACCGCATCGACCACCAGATGCTCAACGAACTCGAGCCCTTCACCGAGATCAACCCGTCCGCAGAAAACCTGGCGCGCTACTTCTTCGACGAAACCAATAGGCAACTCAGCGAGATGACCGGCGGCCGTGTCAGCGTGAAGGACTGCACCATCTACGAGACCGACACCACCACGGCCACGTATTACGAGTAGCTCTTGTACCTGATCGAAATCTACAAGTCCGTACAGGGTGAATCGAGCTATGCCGGCCGCCCCTGCATCTTCGTACGCCTCGCCGGCTGCAACCTGCGCTGCTCCTGGTGCGACTCCGAATACACCTTCACCGGCGGCTACAAGCTTAGCGAGAACGAAGTCATCGCCGAGATCGCCAAGCTCGCGCCTGTGAAGCTCATCGAATTCACCGGCGGCGAGCCGCTGCTGCAGGAGCGCGAGCTCATCCCGCTGATGGACCGCCTGCTCGCCGACGGATACGAACTGATGATCGAGACCAGCGGCGAGCGCCCCATCGACAACGTCCCCAAAGCCGTACATAAGATCGTCGACGTCAAATGTCCTGGCTCCGGCGAATCCGGCCGCTTCCGGATGACCAACCTCGCCTCGCTCACCGAGCGCGACGAACTGAAGTTCGTCATCACAAACCGCGAGGACTACGAATTCTCCCGCGACTTTGTCCGCGCCAACGCTCTCGAAACGCGCGGGACGCAGATTTTGCTCTCGCCCGCGTTCTCAAAGACGCCATCACCTGAGCGCAGCACCATGAACTGCCTTCTGGATCCCCGTGAACTTGTCGAATGGATGCTGACCGACGGTCTTAACGCCCGCTTGAGCCTCCAGATCCACAAGTACATCTGGGAGCCGCAGAAGAAAGGTGTCTGAACGCTCGTCTAATGCGCCGCGTCCAGATACTTATCGAACGGAATCTCGAAATAGAACAGCTCTTTCCCGCTTGCATCGCGCAGCTCTCTCAGGCGTAGCTTCGCGCCGCGCAATGGATTACCACCCAGCCCTTCCATGTCGTAGAAGAGGAACCCCGCACGCGTCGTATGCGGCTCGACAGCAATCGCCGAGTACTCGAACTCCGAAAAATCCTGTTCGATCTTTGCGTCCGGCGTCTTCGGCTTTCCGCCCATCGGAGGCAACGGCGCGGGCATGGGAATCTTCCTGCCCGTATTGCTCACGTGCGTCATCCGGCGCTCCACGTCCTCCGGCTCGGCGGCAGGAATCCTGTCGCCCGCTGCGCTGATGAAGTCGATCCGCGCATCAGCCAGCGAGATAGGGCGGTCGCCGTTGTTGGTCACGATCAGCCGGATCGGCATGAAGCCATTCTTCAGATAATCGACGCGGAAAATGCCCATCTTCTCTTTTGTGTCAAAGGGCTCCGCCGCGATGGTCACATGCTCTGTCGCATGCGCATCGAAGGCCGGATAGCTTGAGGCGTCCTTGGCTGGCGGCAAAGTGTGATCGGAAGCCGGAAGCGCTGCTGCCGTGAACAGGAGAGTGAGGGCAATGGAAGCGAGAAAACTCCGACGCATCTTTGGCACGATTATCATCTTCGCTTAAGACTTCAGTAAAGTGGGATTCGTAAGCTGATGCTCGCGCTCTACAGCCTCGCGTTGTTCGTTGCCCTGCTCATGGGCGCGCCCTGGTGGCTCTTTCGCATGGCCACCAGCGGCAAGTACCGCGAAGGGCTCGCCGAACGCCTGGGCAGCGTGCCCGATCGTATTTGCAAAGACGACAGGCCGGTGATCTGGGTGCATGCCGTCTCCGTGGGCGAGGTCATGGCCGCCAGCCGCCTCATTTACGAGTTAGCAGCGCGCCTTCCCGGGTGGCGCGTCGTCGTCTCGACTACCACCCGCACCGGACAGAAGATCGCCCGCGATCGCTTCGGAGAGGATCGCGTCTTCTATTTCCCCCTCGACTTCGCCTTCGCCGTCCGCGCCTGGCTGCGCGCACTTCGCCCACACATGGTCATACTGCTCGAAACGGAATTCTGGCCGCGCATGCTTGTCGAATGCCGCCGCGCAAAAATCCCCGTAGCCGTGGTGAATGCGCGCATCTCGGACCGCTCCTGGCCGCGCTATCTGCGCCTGCGCTTTCTCTGGAAGCACCTGCTCAACAGCTTCCCCCTCGTGCTGGCGCAGAGCGAGCTCGACGCCCAGCGACTCAAGGCCATCGGCGCCAGCAACGTTCGCGTCGGCGGAAATCTCAAGTTTGGTATCCGCGTCGCGAAGCCCGCCGCGGTCACCGAGGCCTTGCGCGAGAATCTCCCCTCAGGTCTGAAACTCATCGTCTGTGGCTCAACCCTCGCCGGAGAAGAAGAGCTTCTCCTCAACACTCTGCCGCCGGATGTCGTCACCATTCTCGCGCCACGCCATCCCGAGCGATTTCGCGCGGTCGAAACATTGCTCGCCCAGCGTCGGGTCCCGTACCTCACGCGCTCCCGATGGATGGAGTCGCCCACACCGATTGCCGCAGGCACCGTCTTCCTGCTCGACTCCATCGGCGAACTCGCATCCGTGTACTCCCTCGCCAACCTCGCCTTTGTCGGCGGTGGCTTGCTCACGGCCGGAGGCCACAATCCGCTTGAGCCGGCGCAGTTCGGCATTCCCGTCGTCATGGGGCCGCACTATGAAAACTTTCGCGGCATCGTTGACAAACTGTTATCAGCTGATGCCATCGCAGTCGTCGAGCTCTCCGAACTGCAGAAAACATTCCACCAGCTTCTGGCCGACGAGAACGCAGCCCGCGATATGGGCGCCCGCGCCCGCAACGTCTTCGACAGCGAAGCCGGAGCCACCGAGACCGCAACCGGCGCGCTGCTCGAAGTCGTCGGCCAGGGAACCGGAGTGCGCGCATGAATCGCGCACATGCGCTCCTTGCGCCCCTCGTGCCTCTCTACGCCGCTGCTTTAACCGCGAAGAACATTGCGTACGACCGCGGTTGGACCACGCCAGGACACCTCGCGTGGCCGGTCATCAGCGTCGGCAATCTCTCCGTCGGCGGAGCAGGGAAGACCCCGGTAGTCATCCGCCTCGCACAGCTGCTTACAGAACAGGGCCATCACGTCGACGTGCTTTCCCGGGGTTACGGACGGAGCTCGCAGAGAGTCGAACGCGTGGACCCCGAGGGACTCGCCGCACGCTACGGCGACGAGCCGATCCTGATCGCCCGCAGCGCCAACGTTCCCGTCTATGTTGCCGCCGACCGCTACGCAGCGGGAACACTCGCTGAGCGCGAACAATCCGTCCCGGGCATTCATCTCCCCGGTATTCATCTACTCGACGACGGCTTCCAGCATCGCGGCCTCGCTCGCAATGTGGACATTGTCGTCCTTCACTGCAGCGACTTTGAAGAGCGTCTGCTGCCCGCCGGACGCCTGCGCGAGCCTCTGAGGTCGCTGAAGCGTGCCTCCATCCTCATCCTCCGCGAAGAAGACCGGCATCTAGCAACAGAACTGCAACGCCGCAATCTCGCCGCGCCCGTATGGATTCAGCAGCGCCGCCTGGCAATTCCACCACTGAAGCGAACCATCGCCTTTTGCGCCATCGCCCGTCCGGAAGAATTTTTCTCCGCACTTCCCAGCCACGGCGACATCGCTGCCACGTCTGCGTTCCGCGACCACCACACCTACACCGACGACGACCTCGACCATCTCCTCGAGCTTCGCGATCAGCACGCCGCCGAGGCCTTCATCACGACCGACAAGGACTGGGTGCGCCTCACTCCCGGGCAGCGCGCGCGCCTTGCTCCGCTTAACATCGCGCGGCTTGAAGTCATGTTCGAAAATGAGACAGCCGCAACGGCGCAATTGCTCAGTTTCATTGTGAGAAAATAAGGAATTGTCTCCAGTGGAAAAGCAGTTGCGTGCGCTCATCGTGCGACTCGGTGCGATGGGAGATATTCTCCATGCGTTGCCGGCTGTTACAGCCTTGCGCCAGGCCCATCCCGGGTGGTTTATTGGCTGGGCCGTTGAGCCGCAGTGGCGCGACCTTCTCTGCACGGGGACATGCGACCGTCGCAGCCCGCTTATGCCCATCATCGACGCCATTCACATCGTGCCCGCCAAGCAGTGGGCGCGTTCGCCGTTCAGTCCGGCGACCCTGCGCGATATCCGGCGCGTGCGCCGCGAACTGCGCGAGAGCCGCTACGATGTGGCCGTCGATCTGCAGGGTGCGGTGCGTTCCGCGGTGATTGCCCGCTGGGCGCGCGCCTCCCGCATCATCGGAGAAGACCGGCCGCGTGAACCTGCGGCGCGCTGGCTTTTCAGCGAACGGATAAAAACGCAGGGAGTGCACGTCATCGAACAGGCCATTGAAGTATCGAACGCTGTTGCTCCCGAGTCACTCCCCATCGTGCTGCCCTGGCTTCCCGTCTCCGCGCCGGCCGAGAAACAAGCTGCCCGAATCGCGCAGCCCTTCGTCCTCATCAGCCCCGGAGCAGGATGGGGCGCCAAGCGCTGGCCCGTTGAGGGCTATGCAGAGGTTGCGCGTCGGCTTTGCGCGGCCGGATACCGCGTAATCATCAACGCCGGGCCGGGAGAGGAGCGAATCGCCAACGAAATTACCTTTCTGCTCGCCGCCGTCGACGGCATTTTGATGTTGCAGCCCACACTCACCGAGCTGATCGCCATCACCCGCAGCGCCTCCCTCGTCATCGCCGGAGACACCGGACCCCTCCACCTTGCCTCCGCGCTAGGCAAGCCGGTCGTCGGCATCTTTGGCCCGACCGATCCTGCCCGCAACGGACCCTTCGGCGGCAATTTCCGCGTGCTGCGCCATCCCGAAAGCCGTCGCGACCACGCCCGCCACGAAGCACCCGAAGCCGGTCTTCTCACCATTACATCCGAGGCCGTCTTCGCCGCCGCAATGCAGCTGCTGGAGGGAGGAAAGTAGATGGGCGTCACCTGGAGCAGAATCGCCCGGCGCATCCGCGTGCCCCTGGGCTTCGCCTTCGCGGCGCTCTACCTCTGGCTGGCGCGCCCGACGCCCGCCTTTATAGCCCTGAGTCTCACTCTTGTAGTTCCCGGCATCTGGCTGCGCGCGTACGCCTCCGGATACGTCAAAAAGAATACCGAGCTCACCATGACCGGACCTTACGCCTTCACCCGCAACCCGCTCTATCTCGGCTCCATGCTCATCGCCTTCGGGTTTGCACTGGCTTCGCGCAGCATCTGGATCGCGCTTGCCCTGGCCGTGCTCTTCGCCGTGATCTACGTACCCGTCATCCGTTCGGAAGAAACCTTTCTGCGATCGAAGTTCGACGACTTCGACGACTACGCCGCCCGGGTCCCGCGGCTGCTGCCCCGACTCAGTTCGGAGAGCAGTTCCAAAAGCGAACGCGGCGCGTTTTCGTCCGGCCTGTATCGAAAACACCGCGAGTACAATGCACTGATAGGTGCGGTCGCCATCTATGCCGCGCTTGCGCTGCGAATTTATTTCTGGGGTTGAGCGCGGCAGCTTCGCGCACTGTGAGTATTGGTTTTGATTTGGCGTCATCGATTGCTTTCCATCCTTAGCTGCTTGCTGTTGGCGACAACCATTGGCGCGCAGACGCCTCAGTCCAGCACGCCGCTGCGCGCTCCCCGTGCAGGCTTCGCCTTCCCTCAAAAACAGACCCTGAACTACGCCGTGGACTGGCGTGTCTTTCCCGCGGGAATCGTAGCCTTCCACCTCGAGGCCGATGGCGATATGCAGCGCATCACCGTCACCGCCGACACCGTCGGCGCGGTCAATCTGCTCTTCCGCGTCAGCGACCGCTTTCAGTCGTCCTTCCACCGCGCGACCGGCTGCTCTGAGGGCTTCTCCAAGCAGATCATCGAAGGCCGCCGCCAGGTGAACGGCGACCTCAAATTCAACTACGCCGAAAATAAGGGGATCTACACCGAGAAAAACCTCGTTTCCGGAATCAGCAAGCATCAGGAGTCCGCGATTCCTTCCTGCGTTACCGATTCGCTCTCCGCGATCTTTTACGCCGCATCGCAGCCCATGACCGTGGGTCAGAGCTTCCAGATGCCGCTCGGCGACGTCATGAAGACCATCCCCGTAACCATGAAGGTGGAAGGCCGTGAAGAGGTGCGCACGCCCGCCGGCGACTTTCAGACGCTGCGCGTAGAACCGACCGCCGACGCCGGCGTTGTCAAGAACCGCGGAAATATCTGGATCTGGTACACGGACGACGAAAAGCACACGCCGGTGCAGATGCGCGCCCGCTTCTTCTGGGGCACCATCACCTTCCGTCTCACTTCAGTCGAATCGAAATAGGGCGTTTACGAGGTCCCAGCGAACAGGTCTTCGTTCGTGGGGTGGAAGTTACTGGATTCGATATCGCTCGCGCATCAGCCGCTGCAGGCGCGGCTTGTAGATCAGGTCGTAGGCCAGCTCCTTGTCCGGAAACATGGCGAGTGCCGCGCGCCGGCTGTCGGCGACCATCTGGGCCGCTTCATCAATGGTCAGTGAGTCATCCTGGCCGATGACCGACATCACCATGTCCATCATCATCTGCAGGCGGCGCAGCTTGCGCTGCTCTTCTTTCAGTTCCTCGGGACTCTGCCTGGCTTCAGATACGGGGTCGAAGGATGGATGGGGCAGATCAGCGGAGCTTGCCGGTTCGTGTGAGCCCATGTACTCAATTTCCTCCCATGCGAGGCATCCTACAACGTCTGGACGCGGGCCAGAGGAAAAAGATGCCACTGCCTGTGCAAAGCCGGTATCAACCCAGTGACAAATCAATGCGGAATGGCCGTCCACGGCTCTGCATATACATGCCGCCCATCGAGATAGAAGCTGGTCAGCCCCAGCATGTCCGTGCGATACGTCGCCACATGCTTCTCCTGCAATTCCTCCAGCACCTCATGCCGGGGATGCCCATAAAAATTGCGCCTTCCCACCGAAATCACGGAATACGAAGGCGCAACAGCAGCCAGAAACGCCGGTGTAGTCGACGTTCTGCTGCCATGGTGCCCCACCTTCAGCAGGTCCGACTTCAGGCCGCCAGCCGTGACCATGCGCTCCTCGCTCGGGGCTTCCGCGTCGCCTTCCAGAAGCGCCGCAGTCCCGCCGTAGCGTACGCGCATCACCAGCGAGTCGTTGTTGGCCGGAGCCTTTCCCGGCCGATAATCGCGATCCGGCGCCAGCACCCGGATCCCCACATCGCCGAACACAAAAGCATCGCCGGCAGCGTGCCTCACGATCCGCGTCCCCAAGCGGCCAGCCTCATCGAGCAGCGCATCGTATGGCGGAAAGTCCGGATTCTTTCCCACCCAAAGCTCGCACGGACGAAAATTCGCGAGTACCGCCTTCATGCCGCCGATGTGGTCGGCATGTGCATGCGTGATGGCGACCGCATCCAGCCTGCGAATCCCGCGCGACCACAGCACCGGCGAGACCACATCCTCGCCCATGTCGAAATTCGATTCCGGAGAAGCCCCCACTAGTCCCCCTGCATCGACCAGCAGCGTCTTGCCATCCGGCGTAACCACCAGCAGGGAATCGCCCTGCCCCACATCGATCGCCGTCACTTCAAGCTGGCCCGAGCGGCGCAAAACGCGGTGCGGCAACAGCACAACCACTGCGCTCAACGCGAGCGCGGTGCCCGCCAGCACCAGCCCAAAGCCGCGCATCCGCACCGCGCAGACCGCGGCGATCGCAAGCAGAATCCATATCGCGATTGCCCCCATACCCGGCGCCGGTATGCGCAGGTCTCCCGCGCGCATGCCGGCAAATGTCGCCACGATCCACACCACCGTATGCAGAACCGCCGCCGTGCACGCCGCAGGCACAAACGCGATTGACGGAAGAATCACCACAGCCGTAAATGTGACCAGCGCGAGCGGCAGCAGCACTCCCAGGAACGGCACAATGAGCAAATTCACCGGCAGCGCCAGCAGCGTGATCCGGTGAAAATAAGTCGCCATCGGCAGCATCATGAACAGCTCAATCGAGCATGAAACCACCAGCAGCTCCGCAATCCGCAGCCCCAGCCAAATCACAAACGGAAAGACCGTCCACGCGGCAAATTGTCCCGTCACCGGCTGCAGGTGCTGCGCCGCCATGCGCAGGCTTAAGCGAAACTGCGCCAGCCGTGGCGGCAGCGAAGGGTCGACCCTCAGCACTCGCAGTCTGCGCATCGCACGCAGATACGGCCCGAAGGTTTTCTCCGCCACTGGAACAGCAATCCCCGCAACCGCCAG
>Ga0335075_10007650_pt1 | contig 16608 bp, 14 predicted proteins | sample Lox_Sample_24_FD_206723 | JGI IMG/M metagenome (GOLD analysis project Ga0335075, IMG submission 206723) | Soil microbial communities from Loxahatchee National Wildlife Refuge, Florida, United States - Lox_Sample_2.4 | ecosystem: Environmental > Terrestrial > Soil > Wetlands | place: USA...
CGGCGCTTACACCGCGCAGGGGGGGTCGGCGCTTCCAGGCAGGCGTCAGGTGCCGTACCTGCGGTCGCCGTCGTCCGGCTCGGACTCGGTGAGATTGACGCCGAGCTGGAGGGCAATCGTCGCCAGCAGTTCGCGGGCTTGATCGGTATCCATGGCCCGGACGCGCGCGAGCATCTCGTCTGAGGCCGGCCTGTCTGTCTGCTCCCGGAGTATGACCCTCGCGGCATCGTCCCGGCCTGCCGCAGTCAGTTGCTCCGGCGTCACCCCAGCCGCCTTCGCCATCTTGGCCAGCGTCGCTGCCGGGCCCCGGACGTGAGCGTAAACGCCCGGACTAACGACCTGGTACCCGCTGGCGATCTGCCGCCACCGGCCCTCGCTGATGCCAGCGCGCCGAGCGGCCTCGCGCGCCGACATCCCGGCCTCGCGCAGCGCGGCAGCGAGAAGCACGCCCCAGGCAGGCGGGTCAGGTCGATCGGCCATGCTCGTACCTTCGCATAAACTTCGCACCTTGTCCAGCCGTTCAGCCTTGATTAGCGTGGCTATATACCCAGCTTGTACACCAAGTGTGCGAATTGCAGAACGCAAGGAACTTCGCGCGAAGTCTTGACCCTTCGCAGTACTCGGCAGTAGCGTGATGCACGGTCAGGACGTGTCTTTGCTGGCAACGCGAGTAGGGGGCAGCAGATGGGAGTGTCGCTCTCCCTGGACGGGCCGCGACAGGGTCGCGGCCGAAGTCGCGTCGGCCAGCACACTCGCTCTGCGGAAGAGCAGGCGTGCATCGATGCCTTCGCTGCCTTCCTCCGGTCCGATGCCCAGAGCGCGGGCCGGTGCCTCAGCAGGGTGTCCAAGGCGGGCCTGGCGTCCCGGCTCCTGCCGGCTGCGCGCGCGCTTGCGCGGGCAGCCGACATCGTGCTGGCGAGCGACCCGTCAGACATCCACAACATGGAGCTTGATTTCGTGCTGTCGCCGGCCTGCCTTCTTGGCCTGTGCACCGGCTCGGCGGCTAGTAACCCGTGCGGCTCGCTGAGTTGCCAGTGCGACTGCCATACCCAGCCCTCAGACGAGTTCGCGGGGCCGGCTGATCAGTTCCCGCGGCAGCGCTACCGCTCCGGCTAGCTGCCCCCAGCCCGGGCTGCGTAGGATCGTGGCTCGGCACGGGAGGTACGCGATGAGCGAGCTGGTAGTTGTAGAGACTGAGCAAGCGGTTGCCACGATCAGGCTGAACCGGCCGCCCATGAACGCGCTCAGCTCTGCGCTTCAGGCCGATCTTGCGGCCGCGGTGGCGCAGGTCTGCGCGGATGACGAAGTGCGCGCCGTCGTCCTGTACGGCGGCGAGAAGCTCTTCGCGGCCGGCGCGGACATCAAGGAGATGGCCGACGCCAGCTACGCAGAGATGACGCAGAACAGCAGCAGGCTCCAGGGCGCACTCAATGCTGTGGCTGCCATCGGAAAGCCGGTCATTGCCGCAGTCACCGGCTACGCTCTCGGGGGCGGCCTCGAATTGGCGCTGTGCGCGGACTTCCGCGTGCTAGGTGAGAGCGCCAAGGTGGGCCAGCCCGAGATCCTGCTCGGCCTGATCCCTGGTGCAGGCGGCACCCAGCGGCTGCCCAGGCTGATCGGTCCGGCGAAGGCCAAGGACATGATCTTCACCGGCAGGTTTGTTAATGCGGCTGAAGCGCTGGTCATGGGGCTTGCCGATAAGGTCGTGCCGGACGATCAGGTATATCAGGTGGCGCTGGAGATGGCCGCCGGGTACGCGACCGGCCCGGCAATCGCGATCGCCGCGGCCAAGCAAGCCGTGGATGTCAGCTTGGACACCGACCTGGCCACCGGGCTCGAGTTCGAGCGAGTCAACTTCGCCGGGCTGTTCGCCACCGATGACGCGCGCACGGGGATGCGCAGCTTCCTGGAGAATGGACCTGGGAAGGCAACCTTCAGCGGCCGGTGAGCGTGCTCACAGAGCTAGCCGGTGACCGGCCCTCGCGAGAACATGAGCGTGACCCCTCTGGCAGCAACCGACCGAGAATGAGGACGCGGTGGCGATGATGGAGCCCGCCGACAGCCCATCGCTGGACATGGTGACGGCGGCGCTGCGCGCCGACAGCAGCGATATTGCGATCTACGCCAAGGTTCTGACCGAGTCGCTGGGCGATGCACTGCCGGGCAACTGCGTGACGGTCGACCGGGACCGGTCGATGTCGGATCGGATGAAAGGCCGCCCCGGGGCGGTGTCGAAGATCACGGTCCGGCTCGGTGAGCAGGTCATGACGCTGCGGCTGACGGGCGGCGCTCCTGCGGCCGAGATCTGCCGTGAGGTGCGCGGAGTTGTGCTGTCCAGGCAACCGGTCCAGGTTGGCGAGTGGGCAGTTGAGCTTGCAAAAGCCCTGGTCAGCCACGCGGAACAGAATGCCCAGACGGCCGAGGCGCTACGCAGGCTGGTCGCGGGGAGCTAGTTGTGGACGCTGTCGGGCCGCCGCCGCCGCGAAGTGGGCCGTAGGCTGTAACGCTATGAGCGCCCACTTGGGGGACCGGCTCGGTCCTTACCTGTTGCGTGAGCAGCTGGGCGAGGGCGGCATGGGCGTGGTCTACCTGGCCAGCGCCCCCGACGGCAGCCCGGTGGCAGTCAAGGTCCTGCGCCAGGGCGTGCCTGCTGAGGCTACTGCGCGCCACCGGCTCGCGCGCGAGGTGGCTACCATGCGCCGGGTGCATAGCCCGTTCGTCGCCGAGGTTGTCGATGCCGACGTTGAGGGCAGTCAGCCGTACATCGTGACGAGATATGTGGCTGGCCGGACCCTTGATGACGTGGTCGCGGCAGACGGGCCTCTCACCGGCGTGGCACTCGCCAGCCTGGCCCGAGGCCTGGCCGCAGCGCTGGTGGCGGTGCATGCGGCGGGCGTAGTCCACCGGGACCTGAAGCCAGGCAACGTCATGCTGGTAGACGGCCAGCCCGTCGTCATCGACTTCGGCATCGCCCAGGCCCTGGATTCGACCCGGCTGACCATGACGGGCATGTTTATGGGAACGCCTGGTTACCTTGCTCCTGAGGTCATCGAGGGCAGCACCAGCGGTCCAGCGGCCGATGTGCACTCGTGGGCTGCGACCGTGGCGTACGCGGCAACCGGTAAGCCTCCCTTCGGCACAGGCAAGTTTGAGACCATTTTCTACCGTATCGTTCATGGCCAGCCTGAGCTGGACCGGATGCCCGCCCCGCTGCTGCCGATAGTGCTAGCGGGCCTGGCCAGGGATCCGAGCCGACGACCCACCGCGGCCGATCTCGCGGAACGCGCGGGAGCCCTGAGCCCGGAGAAGCTGGTGCCCGCGCCAGCCGGAGCGGCCGCAAACGCGGTCCAGGTGAGTCACGACCTGGCTCAGGCCCGATCTGCGCGCCCCGGCGAGGCGACTCGCACAGCGCTTGACGGCCCGTCGCACCTGCCTGCGGCTGCGCCGCCCGCCTGGCCCGGCACCAGGCCGCTCGGGGCGCGCCCGCGGGACGACTTCGCCGACTTGCTGACACCCGTGCGTTATAACCCGTCCCCGGCCGGCCCCGGCCAGCTGACTGGAAGTCCCACTGTGCCGCCCGCGCCTGTGCCGCCGTGGTCCGGGTCGCCTCCTGGGCCAGCGCTTCAGCCGTCAGGGGAGCGCGGCCAGCCTCCTGGAGGTCAGGCGCCGCCACCAGCGGGGCGGGAACGTGGTGCCCGTTCAGCGAGCCAGGCTGGACGGCTGCCGCTGGTGCTGGCGACGCTGGCGGCGCTCGTGGCCATGAGCGTACTGCTGCCGATAGCCGGAGCGGTGGCGGCGCTCGGGGTCCTCGTACTACTGCGCGCAGCGGACGTGACTTCCGCGTGGCTGGGACGGCGCCGGTCGCGGCAAGGTCCGCGGTCCAGCGATCCGGCCTCGGTGACTGCCTTTTACCCGTTCGCGGTCTGCCGCGCGGTGCTGAGCTCCCTGCTGCTGGCGCCGCTGGCACTGCTGTGCGCGGCGGTGGCCGCGGTTCTGGCCGTGCTGGCAGGCGGTCAGGGTGAGCTGCCGAGGGCTGGTGGCTACGCAGCCGGAGCGCTCGTGGCCTGCTACTGCATCGGGCCGGGCTCGCGGGCATGCCGCCGTCCGCTCAGCATGTTCTACGGCCGGGTCACCCGCTCGGCGCCGACGGCAATCATCGGGTCGCTTGGGCTCGCTGCGATAGCCGCTGGCGTCATAGTCGCTGCTGCCACCATGGCACCCGGCTACTGGCCGGACTGGCACCTCGGCAACCAGCTGCAGGCAGCGACGTACGCTCATCCGACATTGAACCACTTGTCCGGAAATATGAATGACCTGAGCAGGCGGCTGGTCAGCTTGCTCAAACAGCTCTGAGCCGCTGGCCAGCCGCAGCGACCCGCTGAGCTGCCGGACTTGGCCCGGTGGCGCAGCTCGGCTTGAACTACCGGGCAGCCGTCGGTGTCCCGGTCAGCTGGCGATCTGGGACGGCGCGACGGAGTCGTGCGGCCAGGTCTGAGCTGCGGGGTGCGCCGAAGTATCCTCGGCTGCGGGCAATGGCCGGACCAGTCCGCGCGCAACAACCTCGTTGGCCAGCCGGACCCGGCGGTTCGGCCCCTCAGCGATCTTCAGCTTCTGGTAGAGCCGCAGCAGGTGCTGCTTGACAGCGGCTTCGGTCACTACGAGATCCGCAGCGATGTCCCTGGCTGTGGCGGGGGTGACGAACGCCTCGTCGGACAGAGCCGGCTTGCACAGCGCGGCCACGACGTCGATCTCGCGTCTCGTCAGTTCTGGCGCAGCGGACCGGCGCGGCTCTGTCTCTGGCAGGGCGTCCTCAGCCGCCAGCCCGCCGACCCGGCACCGCGGTGATCCGAACGACAGCACGTCGCCGTTCTCAAGCAGCCGCTGAGCTACGACCTTGCCGTTAACCCTGGTGCCGTGCCGCGATAAACCCAGGTCGCTCACGTAGGCGTAGGGCCCGCGGCGGACGATCTCGGCGTGGAGCTTCGAGACGCTGGGGTGATCGAGGTGAACGTCAACCGACCTGCCTCGGCCGATAATGGTCACGTCCGGGCGCAGCCTGATGACCACGCCGGTGCTCTCGATCCGGATGTGGGGGGTCTCCATGACGTTCCTCCGGCATGTCCGGCCAGCTAGTGAGGTGTCACCCCAGGGTTACCCAGGTCTCGTCAAATCCATGCCGGCCGGGTGTAAAGCCTGGGCGCCTCGGGGCAAGTCGGGAGAAGCCAGTGCACGCAAGTACACTGCCCACCGAGCGGTGCGCGAGGAGGACACATGCCGGAAGCGCCGGCCAGGGGCCTGGCAGACGTCGTTGCCGCAGCTACTGCGCTGAGCGACATCGACGGCAAGGCCGGGCTGCTGTTCTACCGTGGCTACGACATTCACGAGCTAGCCGGCAACGCCTCCTTCGAAGAGATCGCCTTCCTGTTGCAGCGCGGCCACGCCCCCGACCGCGGGGAACTCGACGGCTACCGGGCCGAGCTCACCGCTGGCCGCCAGCCCGGTGCGCTGGCCGCCGACGACCTGCCTGCTATCGCACGCCATCAGCGCCCTATGGAAGCGCTCCGCAGCCTGGTGTCGCTCGGCAGCGCGGACGACCCGGACGCTGAGTCCAACGAGCCCGCGGCGAACCTGCGCAAAGCTGCCCGGCTGACGGCCCAGCAACCGGTGCTGATCGCTGCCTGCCACGCGGCGCGCCTTGGCCGGGAACTTCCGGCCGCTGACCCCGGCCTCGGCACTGCGGCAAACTTCCTGCTGCAGTTGACCGGCGAGCGGCCGGAGCCGAGGGCTGCCGAGATTCTCGACACATGCCTGGTGCTGCACGCCGACCACACAATGAACGCCTCGACATTCGCTGCCCGAGTGTGCGCAGCGACGCTGGCCGACATGCACTCAGCCGTGGTCGCGGCACTCGGCACCTTGTCCGGGCCGCTGCATGGCGGCGCTAACGAACAGGTCATGCGTGGTCTTGAGGTAATAAGGCAGTCTGGCGGCGACCCGCTGGACGCGGTTAGCAGCCAGGTGACCGCTCGGCTCGCCCGGGGCGAGAAGATCATGGGCTTCGGGCACCGGGTCTACAAGACCGAGGACCCGAGGGCAACCCACCTGCGGAGAATGTCGGCAGAGCTGGCGGCCGCTAGTGGCGACGACACCTATTACCGGATGTCCCGCCGGATGGAGGAGGTCGTGCTCGCGGAGAAGGGCCTGTTCCCGAACGTCGACTTCTTCGCCGCAACGGTCTATCACTACCTCGGCATCCCCACTGACTTGTTCACGCCGGTCTTCTCCGCCAGCCGGATGGCCGGCTGGACGGCGCATGTGATCGAGCAACATGCCGACAACCGGCTTATCCGGCCAGACAGCGAGTACATCGGGGAGCGCGGCCTGCACTGGGCGCGGCTCGAAGCCCGGTGAAGCATGCTGCCGTGAAGCATTCGGCCAGGGCCATTAACCGCCAGGCGAAGGCCGGCGCCCGCGAGGCCAGGGCCGGCGAGGCCGCAGCGCGGCGTGCCGGCCCGCAAACCAGTGGTCGGCGCTGGCTGACGCAGCTCCCGTACTGCGTTGTGGTGGCCGGTATGGTGGCCGGCCTGGCGACGGCTCGCGGCGGTGGGCAGGCGGTAAAGAGCGGTACGTTGGTAATAGCCGGCGCCCTGCTGGCAGGGTCGTTGATCAGGCTGGTGCTACCGGACGACAGGGCGGGAATGCTTGCGTCCCGGCGGCGCCTTGCCGACGTCGCAGTACTGGCCGCACTCGGCGTTGGCGTGCTGGTCGCAAGTTTGTTCGCCGTGGTCACCACGTGATGCCGCGGGCGGACAGGTGCGGGCAGGCAGGACGGACACCGGGCAAATCAGGACCCGGCTAGGTTCGCGGCGGTAATGAAGCCGGCGCGATGAAGGGAACGCAGCTGCATGTCGAAGATCAATGTGCTAAACCCCGTCGTTGAACTCGACGGCGACGAGATGACGCGGATCATCTGGAAATTCATTCCGTACCTGGACATTGAGCTCGAGTATTACGACCTGTCCATTCAGCATCGCGACGCGACTGATGACCAGGTGACCATTGAGGCGGCCAATGCGATTAAGCGGCACGGCGTTGGCGTCAAGTGCGCCACGATTACCCCCGACGAAGCGCGGGTCAGCGAGTTCGGCCTCAAGCGGATGTGGCGGTCGCCGAACGGAACCATCAGGAACATCCTCGGTGGCGTGGTGTTCCGCGAGCCGATCGTCGTTTCCAGCATTCCGCGGTTCGTACCTGGCTGGACGGACCCGATCGTGATCGGCAGGCACGCCCACGGCGACCAGTACCGGGCGACTGACTTCGTCGTGCCCGGACCAGGCTCGGTCCGTATCTCGTTCGTGCCCGCGGACGGCGAGACCGTCCCGCTCGAGTTCGACGTCGCCGAGTTCACCGGCAGCGGCGTAGCAATGGGCATGTACAACTTCGATGATTCGATCCAGGACTTCGCGCGGGCGACGATGCGGTACGCGCTCGACCGCGGTTTCCCGCTCTACCTGTCCACGAAGAACACGATTCTCAAGGCCTACGATGGCCGGTTCAAGGATCTGTTCGCCGAGATCTTCGAGGCTGAGTTCAAGGCCGAGTTCGAGGCAGCCGGCATCACCTACGAGCACCGGCTGATCGATGACATGGTCGCCCAGGTCATCAAGGGCAACGGTGGCATCGTCTGGGCCTGCAAGAACTATGACGGCGACGTGGAGTCCGACATCGTCGCTCAGGGCTTCGGCTCGCTCGGCCTGATGACAAGCGTGCTGATGACACCGGACGGCAGGACGGTCGAGGCGGAGGCCGCGCACGGGACAGTGACCCGGCATTACCGGCAGCACCAGCAGGGTAAGCCGACTTCGACGAATCCCATCGCGTCGATCTTCGCGTGGACCAGGGGGCTGGCGCACCGCGGCAAGCTGGACGGCACCCCCGAGGTCACCGCATTCGCCGAAACGCTGGAGCGGGTCTGCGTGGAGACCGTCGAGAGCGGCAAGATGACCAAGGACCTGGCGCTGCTGGTCGGCAGGGACACGCCGTTCCTGACGACTGAGGAGTTTCTCGCCGCCCTCGACGAGAACCTCCGCGTCGCGATGGCCGCGTCCTGACTCCGAGGCCGGACGCGCAACCGCAACGCACTATCCGCCAACCGCAGCAGCACAAGGAGATAACTTCAATGGCCCGCACAGGGAAGGTAACCGTCGTCGGCGCTGGTTTTTACGGCTCGACCACGGCTCAGCGACTGGCCGAGTACGACGTCTTTGACGAGGTCGTGCTCACCGATATCGTCGAGGGCAAGCCGGAAGGCATCGCACTCGACATCAGCCAGTCGCGGCCGATCGAGGGCTTCGAGACGACGGTCACCGGTCAGACCACCACGCCGGACGGCCAGGGCTACGAGGCGATCGCCGGTTCCGGAGTCGTCGTCATCACGGCTGGCCTGCCGCGCAAGCCAGGCATGAGCCGCATGGACCTGATCGGGGTCAATGCCAAGATCGTCCGGAGCGTTACCGAGCAGGTGGTAAAGCACGCGCCAGACGCTGTCCTGATCGTCGTCTCGAACCCGCTAGACGAGATGACCGCGCTTGCCGCCAAGGTGTCCGGTTTCCCTGCGCACCGCGTCATGGGCCAGGCCGGAATGCTCGACACCGCCCGCTTCAGCTACTTCGTTGCGGAGCGACTGGGTGTTCCGGTCGGCTCGGTGCAGACGCTGACGCTTGGCTCGCACGGCGACACCATGGTCCCGGTGCCGTCGGCCTGCTCGGTCGATGGCAAGCCGCTGGCCGACCTCCTCCCCGCGGCCGACATCGAACAGTTGGTCCAGCGCACGCGCAACGGCGGCGCCGAGATCGTGGCGCTGCTCAAGACCGGTTCGGCCTACTACGCGCCGTCGGCCGCGGCGGCCCGGATGGCCCGGGCGGTGGCCGAGGACGCTGGCGCGGTCATGCCCGTCTGCGCCTGGGTCGACGGTCAGTACGGCATCTCCGGCGTCTACCTGGGCGTCGAGGCTGAGCTTGGCCGCGAGGGCATCCGGCGGGTCGTCGAGCGCGACCTCACCGAGTCCGAGCGCACCTCGCTGCACGCGGCAGCCGACGCGGTCCGGGCCAAGCAGGCCGACGTCGCCAGCCTCTGACCTGCGACTGTCTGCGCGCTGAGGCGGCCGAGCGCTCTGCGGGCTGGCGTCCGTAGGCGACTCGCCCCGTTTCGCGCCCGTTGCAGGCTAGGCGTTGCGCTGACGTTCGTGACGTTTACGCCCGCTGCCGCGCCCGGCACCCCCAGCCGGCGAAGCTGGTGGTGTGGCTAGCCGCCAACTGGCTGCGTATGCGGCTAGTCGCGCAGGTGCGGGAGCGAGCGTAAGCGCGGCCCTCGGCGGCTGTGACGAATCCGCCACGGGCCAGCGGATGCCCAGGGTTCGGGTGCCGGTGCCAGCCCGCAGAGCACCTGGCCGACCTAGCTCCAGTCCGCAGAGCACCTGGCCGACGGTGCACCGGCGCGCCCGCACGCGGCGTATTAGGCCTCCGCAGCCCGGGCCAGGCGCTGCAGGGCTAGTTCCGTGTATAGCGCCGTGCCGTCCGGCAGCACCGCGTCGTCGAACACGGCCTCAGCCGAGTGGTTGAACGGGGCAGCGAACGGATCGGTGTCAGGAGTGCACGCGCCGAGCATGAGGAAGGCGCCCGGCACTTGCTCTAGGACGTAGGAGAAGTCCTCCGAACCGGTCAGCGGGTCGGGCGCAGTGATGTAGCGTCCGTCGCCGAGCAGGTCAGCTACGGTCTGCTCGGCGAATGCGAGCTCCGCCGCGTCGTTGATGGTGACTGGATAGCCATCCCGGAACTCGGCTGTAGCGGTCAGGCCGTGAGCGGCGGCGACCTGCTGAGCCACCCTCGGCGCGGCGTCCTGCACGGCCGCACGAGCCTGCGGCGAGAACGAGCGGACGGTGGCCACGAAGTTTGCCTCGTCCGGGATCACGTTGTCGGCAGTGCCCGCGTGGAAAGTCCCCACGGTCAGCACGACCGGGTCGAACACGTCGAATTGCCGGGTCACCATCGTCTGCAGAGCCAGCACGATCTCGCACGCGGCCGGGACCGGGTCCGCCGCGCGATGCGGCTGGGAACCGTGCCCGCCGCGACCGTGCACCGTGACATGCAGGGTGTCTGCGGCCGCCATGATAGTGCCGGGCCGGCTCGCGAGCAGTCCGTACGGCAGTAGTGCGGACGCGACGTGCAGGGCGTATGCCGCGACTGGGCGGTCGCCCGCAGCATCAAGCACGCCCTCGCAGACCATGATCCGGCCACCGCCAGGACCCTCTTCGCCCGGCTGGAACATGAAGATGACGTTCCCCGCCAGCTCGTCCGCGTGCGCTGACAGGAGCCTGGCCGCGCCGCACAGCATCGCGGTGTGCAGGTCGTGTCCGCAAGCGTGCATGGCGCCGTCAACCCGCGACGCGAACGGCACTCCGGACCGCTCGGTGACCGGAAGAGCGTCCATGTCGGCACGCAGCAGCACGGTTTTGCCGGGCTTGGCGCCCCGAAGCACTGCAGTGACCGAGCTCAGGCTCGTGCCCAGGCTGATCTCCAGCGGCAGCCCGGCCAGGGCGTCGAGCACCTTGCGCTGAGTACGCGGCAAGTCGAGGCCGATCTCCGGGTCAGCATGGATTGCCCTGCGGAGTGCCGTCAGCTCGGTCGCGATTGCGGCCGCCTCGTCATGCACAGCTGCCACGTGCTCACCTGTCCTTCCACGCAAATAACAGTCTTAGCGACCATACTTGTATAGACCGAAAAATCGTCTTGATTGCGCTGGATAACCAGGGCCGTCGGGACAGGCTAGGCGAGTACGGTCCGCCGCGGCGGGCAGACTGCATAGACTGTTGCAAACTACCGCGCGGCCGAGTCCCGGCTGCTGCCAGAAGCGGGGGGACGGCAGCTTCGCGCAAATCACATCAACGAGGGTCGGGGATCCGGACGTGAATGGCGTCGCCTGGGATATTCTCCTCGTCCTCGCCGTGATCTTGATCGGCGGCTTCTTCGCTGCCGCCGAGATGGCCCTGGTCTCGCTGCGGGAAGGGCAAGTTCGCGCTCTCGGCAGGCGCGGCAAGCGCGGCCAGCGCACGGCAAAGCTTGCCCAGGATCCGAACCGGTTCCTGGCCTCGGTGCAGATCGGTGTCACCCTGGCGACGCTGCTATCCGGTGCGTTCGGCGCCGCGCTGCTGTCGGACCGGCTCGCTGGCAAGCTGGCCAAGCTCATGCCGCGCGATGTAGCCAATCCTGTCGCCCTGATCGCGGTGACCCTGATCATCTCGTTCTTCACCTTGGTCTTCGGTGAGCTCGCGCCGAAGCGGCTGGCGCTGCAGCGGAACGAGCGAGTCGCGCTGGTGTCCGGGCCGGTTGTTGACCGGCTGGCGATGCTGGCCAGGCCGCTGGTCTGGCTGCTGTCGAAGTCGACGAACCTGGCCGTACGGCTGCTGGGCGGCAACCCGGCAGAGGCCCGCGGCGTGATGACCGACGAAGAACTCCGCGACCTGGTAGCCGGCCACCAGGCGCTCAGCCCGGACGAACGGCACATTGTCGGTGAGGTGTTCGACGCTGGTAAGCGGCAGATACGTGAGGTGCTGGTGCCGCGCACCGAGGTGGAGTTCCTGCCCGCGGCTATGCCGCTATCGGAGGCGATTGCGGCCACGGAGCACTCCCGGTACTCGAGGTTCCCGGTTTACCAGGAGTCCTACGACGACGTGATTGGCTTCGTCCACATCCGTGACCTGCTGGACAGCCGTGGCGAGCTTGGTTCCCGGCAGGTCGGCGAGGTATGCCGGCCGGTCAAGTTCCTGCCGATCAGCAAGACGGTTCTGTCTGCGCTGTCGGAAATGCGCAGGGATCGTGCGCACCTGGCCATCGTCGTGGACGAGTATGGCGGCACGGCCGGGATCGTGACTCTGGAGGACCTTGTCGAGGAGCTGATTGGCGACATCCAGGACGAATACGACGAGGAAGTAAGCCATCCGCGCCAGCTTCGCGGCGGTCAGCTTGAGGTCGACGGCTTGCTGAACCTGGACGAGTTCGCCGAGCAGACCGGTCTGGAACTGCCCGAGGGGCCGTACGAGACGGTGGCTGGCTACCTGCTTGCCGCGCTCGGGCATCTGCCGGAGAACGGCGAATCAGCCGAAGTGGACGGCCGGAAGCTGACGGTTACCCAGCTCGACGGCCGTCGGATCTCCCGCGTCCTCGTCAGCCCGGCGGCACCGGCTGAGGACGAGGAACCAGGCGCTACCGCTAGCGCCAACTAAACTCTTCGGCATGACTGGTCGAGATCGGGGCGCTGCAGCCAGCCTGGACACTGTCCGCGACGAAACCGCCCAGCCCGGATCCGCCGGTGTCGACAACGCTGCTCTCGACAATGCCGGTCTCGAATCTGGCCCTGTCCTGGTGGTGGATTTCGGCGCTCAGTACGCCCAGCTCATTGCGCGCCGGGTGCGCGAGTGCCACGTCTACTCGCGGGTCGTGCCCAATTCGATGAGCGCGGAGGAGATGCTGGCGCTCCGCCCGTCCGCGGTCATCCTGTCCGGGGGCCCGTCGTCGGTCTACGCAGCCGGCGCCCCGCCCGCCCCGGCTGGCCTGCTCAGTGCCGGGGTTCCGATCCTGGGCATCTGCTATGGATTCCAGCTGATGATCCGCGACCTCGGCGGAACAGTCATCCACACGGGAACGGGGGAGTACGGGGCAACCGACCTCCGCACCGCGGGCGATGCCGGGGTACTGCTGGGCGGCCTGCCTGGCGACCAGCGGGTCTGGATGTCTCACGGTGATACCTGCGCCGCTGCGCCGCCCGGGTTCACGATCACTGCTACGACGCCCGGTACCCCGGTAGCGGCGGCCGAGGCGCCAGGCCGCCAGCTTTACGGCATGCAGTTCCATCCCGAGGTCATGCATACCGACCATGGCATGGCGATGCTCCGCGCCTTCCTGGACGCTGCAGGGTGCCAGCCGACGTGGACGATGCGCGGCGTCATCGACGAGCAAACCGAGCGGATCTCCGCTCAGGTGGGGGACGGCCGGGCGATCTGCGGGCTCTCCGGCGGCGTGGACTCCGCGGTCGCCGCCGCCCTCGTGCAGCGTGCCATCGGTTCGAGGCTGACCTGCGTGTTTGTCGACCACGGGCTGCTGCGGTCAGGCGAGGCCGAGCAGGTCGAGAAAGACTTCGTCGCTGCCACCGGCGTCGAGCTCAAGGTCGTCGACGCGGCGGGCGCGTTCCTCGGTGCACTTGCCGGGATAGCGGACCCCGAGCAGAAACGCAAGATCATCGGCCGCGAGTTCATCCGGGCGTTCGAACAGGCCGCGCGCGAGATAGCAGGCGAGAGCGATGCTGCCACGTTCCTGGTCCAGGGGACGCTCTATCCGGACGTGGTGGAGTCTGGCGGCGGGACCGGCGCCGCCAACATCAAGTCGCACCATAATGTCGGCGGCCTGCCGGATGACTTGAAGTTCGAGCTGGTCGAGCCGCTCCGCGATCTGTTCAAGGACGAGGTGCGCCAGGTCGGCTCCGAGCTCGGGCTGCCCGACGAGATCGTCTGGCGGCAGCCGTTCCCCGGCCCGGGTCTGGCGATCAGGATCGTCGGCGAGGTGACGGCCGAACGGCTCGCGATCGTGTCCGCGGCGGATGCGATCGCTCGGGCTGAGCTCTCCGCTGCGGGCCTGGACCGGCAGATCTGGCAGTGCCCGGTGGTCCTGCTGGCTGACGTCCGGTCCGTCGGCGTCCAAGGTGACGGTCGCAGTTACGGCTATCCGGTCGTGCTCAGGCCGGTGACCAGCGAGGACGCGATGACGGCGGACTGGGCCCGGCTGCCGGAGCAGGTGCTGGCCGCGATCTCGACCCGGATCACGAACGAGGTCCCGCAGGTCAACCGGGTTGTGCTCGACATCACCAGCAAGCCGCCGGCCACTATCGAGTGGGAGTAGCGGGGAGTTCGCGGTTCGGGCCGGCGGCCTGGGGGGTGCTCCGCGGGCTTGGCACCGGTAGATACCGCCTTAGGTCGTCCGGCCCGAGACGCGCGTAGCGACTACGGACGATCTGCCACGTTACGCCCGCTTCCGCACGCCCAGCCACCGGCGTCAGCGGTGAGTTCGGGCCGCAGGCTGAGCAGGCCACGTTACGCCCGCTTCCGCACGCCCCAGGCCGCCCGCCCTCAGCGAGCTCCGACCGCGGTACGGCAGATGGCGGTCGCGGACTTGCCGACGGTGACGCCCGCTTCCGCACGCCCCGGCCGTCGGCCCGGACTGAGCTCCGGCCGCCGGGGCTGGCTTAGGCACTGGCGGGCTGGTCGGCGAGATCCTCGTCGGTGGCTGTCACGATGGGCTGCCCGCCGTCGCCTCTGGATGCCTGGCGGTGATATCGACGGCTGAGCTCGTAGCCGCCGGCGGCGGCGACCAGGCAGGAGATTCCGCCCACTGCGAGGCCGACACGAGGGTCGGTCTGGTCGATGATCCAGCCGATCAGCGGGCCGCCGATTGGCGTCGTGCCCTGGAAGGCGACTTGCCAGAGTGCGATCGCCCGGCCGCGCATGTTCGGATCTGAGGCAAGCTGGATCGTCGAGTTGCCGATAGCGATGAATGACACGCTGGCCCAGCCGACGAACAGCATGGCGGCGTAGGCAAGCCCGATAACCGGCGAGAAGGCACAGACGATGATGGCCACTCCGAAGCCGGTCCCGGCGATGATCATCGAACGCAGCCCAGTACGCCCGCGCGCGGCGGTGAACAGGCCGCCAACTACCGCGCCGATCCCCATCGCGGCAGTCAGGAAGCCGTAAGCCTCCGAACCACCGTGAAAGGTCTGCCGGGCCAGCACCGGGATCGACACCTGGAACTCGTACGCGAGCATGCCGACGAGACCCATCATGGCGAGCGGGACAGCGATGTCGGGCGTCCGGGCGGCATAGCGCAGGCCGTCACGGAACTGCCCGCGTGCGCGCGGCGCAGGCGGAGTCGGCTGCAAGGCACCGGTGTTCATGATGAGCAGCGAGGTGACTACGGCGACGAAGCTCGCCGCGTTAGCCAGGAAGCACACCCCGACCCCGACGGTGGCGATCAGGACGCCGCCGATAGCCGGGCCGACCGCTCGAGCCGCGTTCACGGTGACCGAGTTCAGTGTGATGGCATTGCGCAGCTCGTCCTTGCCGACCATTTCGCGGACGAATGCCTGGCGCGCCGAGTTCTCGAAGGCGTTGTTCAGCCCGAGTACCACCGCGAGCAGGCAGACTTCCCAGAACCTGACCGTGCCGAGCACCGTCAGCAGGCCGAGGACGAGGGCCTGGCAGCCCATCGCCGTCTGGAGCGCGATCATCAGCTTGCGCTTGTCTACGCGGTCAGCGACGACGCCGCCGTACGGGCCGAGCAGCAACACTGGCAGCGTCTGCAGCGCCACCACCAAGCCCAGGTCGGTACTTGACCGGGTCAGCACCAGGACCAGCCAGGACTGGGCGGTCATCTGCATCCAGGTGCCAGCCAGCGAGATCGACTGGCCGGTGAAGTACAGCCGGTAGTTCGGGACCTTCAGCGACGAGAAGGTGGACCGCCAGAAACCGCGATCGGACCGGCTGCCGCTCGTGGCTCGCGTCACGCTGCAGATCCCTCCTCGCCAGCACGCAGAGCCGCACTCGGGCTCCGACTGCTAATTTGCTTGCTTCTCGGCAACTAAGTTTAGCGGGCGTATGCGCCGCGTATGCAACGGGCGGCGGTGGGGCCGGCCGGGCTTCGCTGTGGTCAGCAAAGCCGACCGGGGCCGCCGCGAGCTGCGCGAGGCTCTCGGCCAGGCCATGACCAGTGCGATCAGCCGGGTGCTTGCGGACCGCGGATTGACGCATTCTGCGAAATTTGACCCTTACTGACATTCCATTCGATACTCCACATGCCAACGCCGCGGAGGAGCTGGAGGTCGCCTTGGCTGTCGTCGTCGACGGTTTGCCCACCAGGACGCTGGCGGACGAGCCGTTCACGGTTGTGCTGACCGGGCTGACGCCCGGTAGCGAAGTGACGATCGAGGTCCGGCTTGAGAACTGCCTGGGCGCAACCTGGCGAGGCACGTTCAGCGCGGATGCGGATCCGGCAGGGGTCCTGGATCTGGCCAGGGTGGCGCTGGCCGGGTTCGCCGAACCGGATCCGACCGCGCTGTTGTGGGCCCTTGAGCCGGATGGCGAGCCTGACCGGGCAGCGACCAGCGCAGCGGATGTGCGCGGTGCGCTCACCATCAGGGCGGGCACGGGGACGGTTGCCGTACACGAGTTCGTCCGGGTCTTCCGCGATCACGGGGTCACCTGCACGGATCTGGCAGAGCCATTGGCCGGAGCCCTGTACTTGCCGGCCGGGCCAGGGCCGCACCCAGCGGTGATCACGGTCTCGGGTTCCGGCGGCGGGATCGCGCGGGAGGAGGCGGCCTTGCTTGCCAGCCGTGGGTTCGCCTGTCTTGCGCTGGCCTACTTCAACTACCCGGGACGGCCACCGGAGTTGGTCGATCAACCGCTGGAGTACTTCGGCCGCGCCATGGAATGGCTCGCTGCTCAGCCGCAGATCCGAGCGGATGCGATAGCGGTGAAAGGCAATTCGCGTGGCGGAGAACTCA
>Ga0335075_10007651_pt1 | contig 16608 bp, 15 predicted proteins | sample Lox_Sample_24_FD_206723 | JGI IMG/M metagenome (GOLD analysis project Ga0335075, IMG submission 206723) | Soil microbial communities from Loxahatchee National Wildlife Refuge, Florida, United States - Lox_Sample_2.4 | ecosystem: Environmental > Terrestrial > Soil > Wetlands | place: USA...
GTCAGTCCAGAAATCCATGATGTACAGACAGTTGAGGAGGAATAGAAGACAACTTACTGAGAAGGCTGGCATGTTGACGCGCATATACTGATGTAATTGGAATATTAAGGGATAAAACTGCCTTATCTTACCATTTCCGATATATAAGATGAATGAGAGATGCCACCGTAGAATTGTACTCTGTAAATAAAGGAACATCCGGAAATAACCTCCTGAAATCGGCGGGGTTAGTGGCGCTCGTGCGGTAACTCTTCCGCGTCATCCCTGTCCCAATTATGCCGCCGAGCATCATTATTTGAGGATTATTTTCCACACCTTTACCTTAGTACTCCACCCCCTGAGACACATTCCAACCATGAGGCTGTCGGGACTGCAGAGGGATGTGCTGTCCCTCTATCGGAAATGTCTAAGAGAAAGCAGGAAAAAGCCAGCCGTATGTCGTTGTCCGTCAACTCGATGGCCTTTTGCTGACAGATCTGAAGAACGTCAGATTGCATTTCGAGAACTTTGCGAGGTATACACAATCCTCTTGACCTCCTGAATTATCAATTGAACATCTGCTGAGCTATTGTGGGGTTAGAGAGGAATTCGAAAGGCACCGCCTTCTGGACAAAAAGGACTTTAGTGCTATTGAGTATCTTGTTCGGAAAGGACAGCGACAACTGGAGATTTATGCTAGTCCTGGGATCAAGGACATCCGATGAGATACAGCCAAATAACTATGAATTTTAGAAAGAGCTCTTTTCCTGGAGAGGTGCCGGCAGATGCAGGTACGACCATGGCAGTCGTAGAGAACAAAACCGGTCTTCACAACACTTCAATTTCATTCCCTATAATATCTATTATTATCAGCGTTACCCATAGCATCGGAAGATGCCACAGTTTAATATTCATTGGAAGGATTATCCTCATCATCATCTCCCTATAACAGTGGCCTCTCCGTATTACGACACTACAGCTAGCCGCCATTTCGCACACACTACTGCATTGGAAGCCTGTTAAATATCATACAGTTTAGTCTTTCAGAGAGCTAAGCTGCAGCAACGCATGATAATCCGCAGGAGGAAGCAAAACTCTCGAGGATCAGTAAGAGCCATCATCACCTCAGGTTGAGTTCCCCAACGCGCAATGCCGCAAGCCCGGCCCTTTGAATGGGAAAGTCTTTAAGGAGACCTCCTATGCAAAGACTGGGACTACAGAGAAACTGAAGTACTCATATTTACAAGTCAACTTCCGACGAGTCCTAGTCTGTCTGGTGATCTCGTTGTTGCTGCTGAGAATTCCAGTAATCCGTCGCTTGTAACGGACGGCTGAGATGGTTCAATATCCTCAATACGCGCTACTGAGCTAGACGAGATTATTGATCCTAAACTTCGAGGAAAGGAGGATAAACAGAGGAGCACAGTCAACCGATGAGTTGGAGCAAAGCATAATCAGTTTTATGTCAACCGACAGGGCCTGTAAGACCAACATCCATAGCCGTGCCTCTACACTTGGTAGAAGTTGCACATATGATCCGAGACTCCCCGTTATAGGAGAATGTTTCCGCACCAAGTAAACTCCTTCTATGCATGATGTCGTGGGTCAGTCACGAAACATAAGTATAGTGCTGAAGGGGGCAATGATGGACAAACAGCTAATCTCTACTGGTCTCTCGGTGCAGAAGGAAGCAAGGGGCAGCAAAGCTCTCCTTACAGAACTCTAACGCGGCAACAGCATCATCCCTCGGATTTGCAACCACAAGTGAGTCTAGGACTACAACATCCACAGATTATTCTGATATCCGTGATGAAGATGTCTTTAAAGGGCTCCAGATAGCCCTGGTGGCCACTTGCAACAAAGACATAGATATATAGATCATGAAGATGTCTGGCTGTTGAGTGTGAAGGTTCTTGGCTGATCTCAGGGCTTTTGAAGGACTAGGAGTCAATACTCTTGCGAACTAGGCTAAAGGAACTGCTAAGAAGGGGAGAAAGGAGCGTGATCAGAGGACTAGATGACATATATAGTGTTATATGCAGGATCACGAGAAAGCACCTCTACGGGAGGAGTCAAAAAATAAAATAGAAAGACGCGGCCCGGTAGCTGATAACAGCGGACGGCGGGATCTGCTAGTCGCGCATATACTTGGAAATAGGGACGCGAGAACTGGTGAGGCTATTTAGAGAGAGGGCTCTGGCAATGGGTTGGAGGAACAGGAGTGTCTCTGCTGGGTATTGAAGGACCAGAGTTTATAGTACCGTAAAATAAAAAAAAATAGCATGCAGTATTATAATTAACGTCCGAGCTTTCTCCTTTCGACCCAAATTTGACCGGTGTGGGAAAGAAGTCTTCCCTTTTAATCCTCATCAGCTCCTCAGCTCTTGTCATTTTAAAGAACTTCCGCGCTAGACTCACATACAGTTTTAAACAACATCAAGATGCATCTCTGTTCCACTCGTAGGCAAGCCTTCTTATCTATTCCGCTTCATATGAATACCGAACATATATACCAGTTGAAGCAACTGGCTCTCGCCATAATTTCCGCACCACTGGTCAAGGCCGTCTCAATAGCTAATCCTAAGGATGCTGCAACGGCAACTACTCCTTAGCCCAGACCTCGTCTACTTTACTTCCTATTGCAGTAATTTAGGGAATTACGGACATGTGCTCCAACATAGGGTACTCTCGCACCTCTTAAGGCGTTCTCCAATATAACCACTTCGAAAATGATGCTTACTCTTATCTCTGCAAGGTGTTTCAGCACCAATGATTATACAAAAGCTGCACCCAGGCTTCGTGCCCTTTTCACGGTACGCGACCTTAGCTCCTTCTCTTATATACAAGTATGTTGAACGGGAGCTAAAATAAATCATGGGTGGGGTATTAATGGGATTAGTCTATCAGTACGAGGAAAGGGGATTATCATTAAACTCAAATTTTCCATAGCTTATTTATTCACGTTGTGGCACAGAGCATACTTCATAGAGCATCATCAGTTGAGGTATGTTTAATATGAGTACAAGGTTGATGTCACAGTGTGAGTCCCGAGAAACGGAGAGCTGTCCTTCCGGTAGATCATCCATTTTTACCGTGGTTTCACATACCACGATTATTGGTACCGGTTCTGCTTAAAGTGAGGTTGTTTCTTACTATTGCCATTCATATGTTCATATTTGTCATAAATTTCAGCCGTCGCTACGAGCACGATAGCAAGTTGTTACGAATGAGATATTGCTATTCTAGTGCAGGTCTTTGCGTTCGTCATAGAAATGGGTCAGTGACTTGAGTTTTACCGTCGCTAATGTGCAGCAGAGGGTCGGATAACGAATCATTACGGATGCTCTAAGGCGGCTCTTTTGGAGAGGGTCCGATGTCTAATTTCATACGTTAAGACAGGCTTTTGATTGGTGGGTTTCAGAATAAAGGTGTGGTAGATCAAAACCTGCGTTATGGAGGGCACCTTGAGGTCCGGAGGGACCGGCAATGTCGGGACAGGACATGAAACTTTCGGCCTGATAAATTCAGAAAGATTATCGTACTCGTCAGCTCCGTCCAATTTTAGAAAACTGTTTTTGAGTTTTCGTATTCAGGCTTTGATGGGGAGCTGGAGTCAGCCTTACGATTTGGGGTTGGTGTATCAGTCCAGTTTGGAGTGTAAAGATTGTGCGATTGGAGAAGGGAGGTGCCTAAACTCCAAACTTGGAAATGGTGATTTTTAGCAGGGCGATGATGGGAGATTCGCATTCTTGCTGCATTTGCGTTGATTCTGGGTTCTTCCAAGATGGATAGAGACAGCATTGATATCACGATGGCGGTCAGGATGAGCCTAGAAAGAGAGGTAGTGGTAGATCAAGATGAAGAGGGCCGTGTGTTCTTGTTTCAACGACAGCTCGCTTAAGGGAGCCTTCAATCGAAACGCCAATCAATGTAGCGGATGCTCCAGGCAAGCAGCCCCCTGCTTCGTTGAAGGAAAGGGGGCCTTAGATTGGGACTATCAGTCCGGCAAGGAACGAATCCATAGCATTATCACACCGCTTCTCCATTACGGCGCCTGCGTCCCAAGAAACAGGTGTGGCTGAACGGGAGCCCTTGATTGCCCGACAGACCGTGGGCGGCCTACGATGGAGGCCCTATCTTAGATGGTGGTGTGTGAGCTTGACTCGCATTTCTAAAGCTGAGGTCAGCCTTCTAAGAGGCCCAAGCCCCTGGATATGGTGTGGCAGTCATCCATCACTAAGCCCTCTGTGTGAAATGCAGTATCGGCTCTACTGATCAGGAAGTTGCCAGCGCAGTAACAGGGCTGCGAGCAAAGGTCACCTGCTGAGCCATCAGGGAAAGGAGGATGGGTACCTTGACGCGTGTTGATTAGACCCACGCGTCCAGGCGACTCCGGTTGTCTTTGAAGCTTCAAAAAAATATGCAAGCATCGGGAATAATAGCGGCAACTTCTATTACAATACTTCCCCACATCCAGCGCACGGTAACTCCGGGCTCTAGGACCTCTTCTTGTACTCCGATGTACTGTTTATCGATTGACCATTGTCCACTGCGAATTATTGGGGGCTTCAGGACTGCATCTGCAGTGAGAGTCACATGTTTCATAAAACCCCAGAGCTGCATCTTCTCTTCGTAGCTGGCAGCATGTACATGAGGTACATACAGAGTATGTCAGGCCTGATGATGGAATTCTGAGCTGGAGGGTGAGAGGAAGTACTATCGGTATTCATGTTCCTTATTGAGCATTGGCCGGACAGGGGAAGAGGAACCATGGGGGTTTCTCTTCGGATGAGGCGGCGGGTGAGTCGACGTTGCCTCTTGTGCGTGCCTCTGCCAATGGAAAGTGGCAGGCTGAAGAACTTTACATTTACTACCTGATGCAGCAATCAATAATGGAAAAGGCAGAGGAAGCTCTTTCATGATAATGAATTGCTCAAAGGAGAATGTCCAGAACCTGACCGTGCATGATGCTCGACGAAGTACATGCACATGAAAAGATGTCAAAGCCGCTTTGGAGGGGGGTCTGTGTCCGGGGCGTGCGACGGTTGTTCCTGCAGCATTAAGCTTGTCACTTGCAGGACCTCCCAAGCCGAGACCCACGGCGGCAAAAATGTATGCTGATTGCTTAGTCGCTGCCGACATTTATCGGTGCACGGCAAGAGGAGGCAGTAATAAAATCAGTCCGAAATACTGCGAGCTGACTGGGCGTCCAATCCGAAGCCTCCCATGCGCGTGCCTCTGCGAACTCTCTTTTTTTGACAGAGCCACATTTATTTTGTCGGATTTGGAGAGACCCGGTGCATCCTTTGTCTCTGTCACCTCATTCTAATACGCCCCAGCACATCCCTTCCGGTCGCGACCCTCTCGATGGTTTAATGTGACTATTTGTACACTAATCTTCATTCTTCGCCGTACATACTTTTCGTCCGTAGGCGCTTCGTCCCCTGTCTCTCGTCTCCACTGTCTGAATTGCGCGAGATCGCCTAGCTGCACGCAGTGGAGAACGTGCGACGTCAATCAGGGTCATCCAGGGAATCTCGAAACCTTCAAGTCGTCACCCAGACTCCGGCGCCACCAGTTGTCCCAACTGGCTAAGCATTTGTTACCTGGCCTGGCCTGGCCAATTGGTGTTGACCTTCAACTCTTCGACTGCATCTCAGACCGAGTCTCAGCAGCTGGGCGATGTCGCAGCATTCATACCAGAACAATAATGGACTCCTCGATTCTCAACGCTCCCTGGCACAAGATAGCCCCACAATAGGTCGAACACAACTTCAACCTTCTTCAGGCTCTCAATCGTCGCCGTCAGATTCGGGCAGCTACAGGTACGTTGGTTGGACCGCTCTGTTTGTAGTGGTCTCCTAAATTTACCATGATGCTATGACAGGTCTCAACGCAAGGCTGCTCCCAGTCCTCTACAAACTAGCACTACGGCGACATCTCCCAGTGCTACACCGACCAGATCTACGTTCACAAGGGCTCCCGCTGATTCAAGATCTCGTACCACTGAGGCAGGTTCTTATACTCCTCCAACTTCAGATCAACCTCGTTCACCAAAGGAGCGTCTCGACGACCTCCTTGCATCCGAGAAAAGCTTCTATAATCAAGAGACCTCAATCGACACGCTGGCTAACGATACTAATTTAAGGTCTGCCTCATCATTGCTCATTGCCCTAAGTACCTACTAAAAATTAATAGATCCGAGAATCGCACAAACACACCGAATGCTCCCCACCGGAGTGTCTCGGATCCCCTCCAGACCTCTAAAGGTGGAGGAAACACATCACCGACGGGCACGCGACCTCCCATGGCTGCCACGGCACCTCCACATCGAGTAGAGATGGCTCGCGGGCCTCCCCGAACTTCTTCCATCGACTCTGCCATATCCTCCATATCTGCAGGGACTCATTCGCATAAGTCTTCTCAAGATTCGCACGGCCAAGGGTCTGCGTCACCGGACATTGCAAATCTCATACAAGCTGCCGGATCTTCGGAAGCAGTCATACAGTATCTTCTGAAGGAGAAGCAGTCACAAGCTGCACAGAACACTCAATTATGGCGTTTGGTTGACAAGCAGAGGGCGATGATCTTGGGCCTTAACAAGGACCTTGAGCGTGCTCTCAAGGATAAGGAGCGCTATCGGAAGAAGTTAAAAGAAAGCCTCGCACAACTTCCAGGAGCGTCAGATAAGGTGTCAGACGCCGGGTCGGTCAAGGGGAAGTCTTCTAAAGCATCAAAAAGTGATGACGCACAGCCTGCGGGTAACGTAGAGACGCTTATTTCCGAAGGGCTGAGGGAAGATCATGATAGCCATGATGATCTCTCACATTCGCCCATCGAAGTGGCGCTGGCGCCTTACCCTGTAACACCTCCAGCAGACCTCTCGAAAACTAAAGCTCAACCGCTGCAAAACCTGGTTGAAGCTGAGCATAGAATGCCTGCACCTGCAGAGCATGCCTTCCAGCAGTTCGACGCTGATGCTCCAGCACCAGGCTTTGAAGCAAGACGGCAGCAGCGGAAGGTGGCTGAAGTTGCTAGAGAATTGCCCTACAACGCATCAGTGCCTCCGTCCAGAAGCTTGCCTGCCAATCCACCTCCACGCAGTTCTGCGACGAACGCCTCAACTTCTATGCGAGCTCCATCTCTACCTGTTATTGAGGCGTCCCCTATCAATGAGCAAGGATCAAAATTTCCTCCTCCACCACGAAAAGCACCGCCAGCTCCACTGAACCTTGGAAAGATGACGAACACCAGCTCACACTTACACCAGGCAGATTCAGCAGACGAAGGCGATTCAGATTATGATGACGTCCTCGAAGTGGAGGAGATACCAACTGTTATTGAACGGGGACGGCGGAAAACGAGAGAAGAAGACGACAGGGAACGTGAAATTGCTGCCCAAAAAGATGCTGAACTCAGGAGTCTGTCAAAGAAGAGCAAGTCAAGACCATCAACAGGAAAGGATGCAGAAAAAGGTTCTGAGGCTAAGGTAGATCCTTTGCCGCCGCTCATCCGCCAGGCTGTGCAAATAAGTCCTCCGGACGCGCATATGCGACACTTGTCTCCATCTGATTCACTTGCTGGGTCTTTGGCTGGTATTCTCATTGCAGCTGAGGAATCTGATCGAGCTTCGGAAGGAAGCCAAAAGGCCGTGTCACCTCCCCTCTTGAGCCCTGGCCTCCCCTTGAGTCCAAGACCTTCGGGTCTGTCTTCAGCCTTACCCCGGAACCCACGTGGTGGGTCATCTCAGACCTCATTAGCTTCTCCTCCCTTATCTCCACGTGGGATGGGAGCATTCCCCTCTGCGGTGCCACTGTCTCCGAGAGCTCCTAGGCAACCAATTCCCTTACCACCAAATACCCCCTTGTCAATGGCGTCGCCTGCATTCAAGAGTCAGCCTTATGATCTAACCTCGCCTATGCCCCTCCAAATTGCCAAGAAAAGCGGAGAATCTAATAATAGCCCTAAAGATACAGGCTCTACTATATCGGGTCCAAACACCATATTCCAGGGCTTTGTTACTGAAGAATATCCTGGCCTACTTCTTCCCCCAAATGCCTTACCATCGATTGACGTGAAGGTGGCTTCTTCGCGAATGAAGCCATCCAGAGCGAGCATGATATTTCCTAATAAACTTGATGAAGATCCAGTTTTCACATTGGCAATATTTTCTAGATCTAATGGACAGGAGCTATGGCGCGTGGAGAAGGATTCGGGATCTTTGGCTCAATTAGATCAAAACTTTAAGCAATCTCCTCAATTCACAGCCAGGGTCCCAGAGAAATCTTTATTCAGCGGACACGCACCGGCGAAGATTGATGCTCGTCGAGTTGCTCTGGACCGGTATTTCGACGAGCTGCTGAACACACAGATGGACACTGAAGTAGCCCTCGAGATCTGTCGATATCTCTCTACTAATACAATGGAACCGCACGCGGATGATAATCTCACGCCAGGTGACTCGGCTAGCGAAAGCCCGATCAAACTTGGCCCAGGGGGACGACCCGTTAAGAATGGGTATCTTACCAAGAGAGGCAAGAATTTTGGTGGCTGGAAAGCCCGATTCTTTGTTCTTGATGGGCCAATATTCAAGTACTACGAGGCTCCAGGTGGTGCCCATCTAGGAGCTATTAAGCTGCAGAATGCTCAAATTGGAAAGCAGCAACAGCACTCTGATAACCACTCGCCGTCACGTGGAGATGTGGATGATCTAGATAATCAGTATAGGCACGCGTTCTTGATTCTTGAGCCAAAACGAAAAGACTCCTCAAGTCTTGTGAGGCACGTCCTTTGCGCCGAAAGTGACCAAGAGCGTGACCAGTGGGTTGAGGCCCTCCTTCAATATGTCGATTATCGAGACTCCGAGGACGACGAAGCTCCACAGCATGGGAGAAATGAGTCTCTTGGTTCTGGTCAGGTCACTGGCATGGGTGCTAAAAAGAAAGTTTATGGGCAAGGCAAGGCACCTGAAGCTGAGGATAGTCTTCGTGGGATCAGCTATGAGACAACCGCACAAGGGGAAATACCTCAAGGTGCTAAGCCAATGTCAACCTCATCAGACACTCCGCCACCACACTCGCAAGGCTATGAGAGAGATCCTGTGTCGCACCTCTCACAGTCTCAGTCTTCCATCGCTATTTCAGGTCCGAAGAACGCCATCGTCATTCAGGATACAGGTGCTTGGGGTAATAAGTCAGGGATGTTGACGCCTGGATTTGATGACAAAGTCAAGCAGAAGAAGAGAAGTTTCTTCGGCTTTGGTTCCAAACCGAGGGGATCTACGGATATACAAGAACATGCCAATGACTCCACGTCTAGCCTTTCACAGATGTCCTACGAACAGCATGGACCAATCAGAGCTGTGTTTGGGGCTCCCTTGGCAGATGCAGTCCGATACAATCATCCAGTCGATGCGAATGTTGAGCTGCCGGCAGTTGTATATCGTTGCATTGAATACCTGGATGCCAGAAATGCAGCAGCTGAAGAGGGTATCTTCAGATTGAGCGGTTCAAATGTAGTAATCAAGCAACTTCGAGAACGTTTCAATAACGAGGGCGACGTGAATCTAATTACAGACGATCAGTACTACGATATCCATGCAGTGGCATCTTTACTAAAGCTATATCTTCGCGAGCTCCCCACGACTATTCTAACGAGGGACTTACATTTGGATTTCCTGGCTGTTACGGAGCTTCATGATCTACAAGAGAAGGTCCACGCCTTGAACGGACTCGTCTATAGGCTACCCAAGGCAAATAACACACTTCTGCGGTATTTGTCAAGCTTTCTGATCAATATCATTAACCACTCAGATGTCAACAAAATGACAGTTCGAAACGTTGGCATCGTCTTCTCTCCAACCTTGAATATTCCTGCACCTGTCTTCGCTCTCTTCCTTCAGCAATATGATGGTATATTTGGCTCGGAGCCTGAATCCCAAGATCCAACCCCTGTTGAAGTCATTGTAACTGCGCCAACTCTGACGCCAGATGATATCCGTTCACCCAGGAAACAATTCTTCCAAGAACTCCCAACACCATCCTTTACACAACAATCCTTCCCTCGAGCGCAACCTCAACCTTTCCAGTATCCAAGTCAAAATTATCCTCAGGATCGATCAATCTATGATACTGGATTTGCTCCTATTCAGCCATCATACGAGCAGCCAATCATGGGAGGCCCAGAGTATGGAAGTCGTGCTCCAACGCTTGCAGGACCCTCATATGATCAATTCAGCAGTGGGATCGTGGCACGGCGACAAATCAATGGTGATCAATCTACTCAAATGTCGAAAGCAAAACGAAGAGAGAGCTCAATGTTTAATATGGGGATGGGAGTGGTCAAAAAGCCGAGCAACAATAGGTTGAATGATTCCCGTATGTAATACTGTAATCAAAACTTGCCCTAGGAATTCTGCTAACAACTAACTAGGTCTTGTAGATGAGGAATCCTTCTTTGAATAATCGCTCGATATACGGCCTCTTACGAACTTGGACTGGATCCAGCGACGTACTTATATAACGACCGTGTAATTTCTAATGACTCTTTCCTGGCCCCAAGCTTTGTCGGGTCCTGCAGCGTCATCGTTGTACTATTATACACATCAATCGAGCATCTATCTGGGAGTGTGTTTGCAACTTATACCCTGATTTCCGCGCATACAGCCTGATAGCTATGGCGAAGATTATCGTCCTTTGTTTTTTTTGGGGGCAAGAGTGAAGGGGTTTACGGATGAATGAATGGGTTCAGAAGTGAATGCGGGTGAAAGGATGTGGAGCGGAGTGTAGTATTAGTTCCCTAGTTGAAGATGAATTGAGATGATAGCAACTCCCACGAGGGAGTTGGAGATTTTCCCTGCAAGTTTGACTTCCTACGTCTCTACGACGCTCTTTGCCTCTTAATCTGCAGCCCGCGAGTGCCATTTGAAAGCCCCGGAGCCGATTTCAGGAAATTCGAGGTGATCATGAGTGCTAGTGGCTTTGGTTACGAGGAGTTGAGTAAACAGCGGAGAGTTTTAGGAAGAAATTTCAGGAGCTATTCAAGTCATCGTCGGACGTTCAGGCCGTGACAAGTATTGCGCTGCTTTTATCTTGCAGAATAATGGAGGTGATCTCTCGTTGTATCATACGGTGATTGTTTTGGATCCCATTGCCGTTACCGTTGATGGACAAGCTATCATGCTTTTTTATGCGTCCAAAACGGACACTACGAGAATTCCGCGGACAGTGGATCAACTTACAAATACGGGGTCGCCTCCAGTGATAGGACCACCTATTACAGCGCCCACAGTTGGGGAGCGGCTGCTTAACGTCGATCATGGAATCTAGCCAAGGCTCGTGTCGAGCCTGTTATATCTAATTTTAGACGTTGTCTTTTCCTTCCACGCTTTCTTCTGTTACAAGGATTCGAACGAGTGCTTTCTTTCCTCGAAGCCAAGAACGGGGAATTACGGGACCTGGGGAATCGCAGGCGCGATCCCGGTGTTGTACGTATACGTTCCATCTTCGTACCGCAGGACTTCCTAAGTGTCTTTCTTGAAAGCTTAGGAAGGTTTGCTAGGACAAATTTTGCGTTTCTATATCCTGAGCCAGGATCATCTGATGTTCCTTGCCCAAAAGGCTCCAGGATTATTGTTGTCTTGAGGCTCTGAATGAGGCGCATTCTGGCATGTATCACTTGGATGATTGGCAGAATTTTCGAATGGATCCTCAAACGCGAGATTTCGTTTTCCATCGGGACTTTAGTATATTTTCTTTGGAATGCAGTCGATATTGTTCTTCTAAAGAAGGCAAACCAGATATTATTGGTCAGTGGAGAAGACGAGGAAAGCTTTGCGGCATTCTGAGCCAATCGTAACGGTCTTCGCCGTAGCATTCCCAATTCGCGATGTTATTCACGGTGAGTCCATCAGAATTATAAACAAAATGTCTTCGGCAGAGAGGAAATTTAGAGATCAGAAGGAGGATTAACTCTGAGCCTTTCATTCGAGATACATAGTGAAAACTATAACGCAAAATAACTCAAACTGAAGACAATGTATGTTGGAAGAATATAAGTGAAATTTACGCCGACAAGAACACAGGCTTCCTATTTAGCTGAAATACGTTTCAAGATTCGAGAGAGTGACTTCCCTGTGATAGTTCTGTGACGCCATACGCCTTTCACGATATATAAACCAGGAGCCTGGCCTTCACAAGGGAAGAATTATGCTCAAAGGTACTTCTGATACAAGAACCAAGACCAGAAAACGCACCGGAGACTCAGTGCCGAAAATTAAAGCTAGTGGAGCTGAGAGTTGATAAGAACTGACGACGAGAGAACAGTGACGACAGGGGAATAATCTGATGACAAGAAAGACATCATCAACGAATGCCTTTTCAGCGAGAGGAACATTTAGGTAAAGGTATTGCTCATCGCAGGTGAGACTGGAAGCCGTGAAGAGACAAGGATACTACCAAGACAAGTCACACGAGAGCTTTTGACGGAGATACACAAACTTATCAAGCTCCTTATTGATAGAGCCTCGGGAAGGATCAGCGGTGCTTGTCTAGCTGCTTTATAGGGAGACTCTAGCTTTTCCCATCATTTATTGACCGAAATTTGCGACAAAGTCCCCCGATTATTGCCGCTTTCACAGCATCTTTCCCCTTTTCAACACCCTCTTCAGAATGTTCTAGAGTGACAGGAGGTAGACTGAACTCCTACTCGATCGACCAGCACTTTCTGTGGCCCGAGTACATTGCCCAGCTCCTGATATCATAGTGATTTAATTGATTTGAGGACAAATGAGAAGTCCTTTCCATCCCATCGAAGGTACTATGCAGCTGCTCTGGTTCCACTCCGACTGTTGAGAGTTGGAAGTCGCATAACCATAGTCTTTGATCATCAATGAAACTATATGAGACACGTGACCAGCCACATACTGCACGACGGGAAAAGGAGAGCAACTCCAGAATAGAAAGATGAGGCAACCTCACGTGCAATATTCCTATTCTGAGATATTATGCCTCAGGCATAAGAGATCATTCCACCACCACGCCATGTAGTCCGGTCGCCATCACCACCAGCAAAAGCATCCTTAAAAATATGGCTATATCCCCCGTCAAACCCTCTTTTCGATAGCCTCAAGCCTCCCAGCATGGCCACCTCCAAAACTCAACGTATCGACCTCTGGCGGCACGAAGTAGCGCTCGCCTCATCAGCCTCGTCCGACAACGCAGCCGCAGCCGACGGAGCTGAAACCACCACGCCCCTGCAGCAAAAGCGGCGTTCTCGCACCTCCTTCCTTTCCAAACTACTCAGGCCCAAAAGCAACGAAATTAGTGTGAGAGATGAGGCCTTTGGGACGACGGCTATGTACAGAACGGTTCCGGTGGCAGGGGCAGGCTGTGAGGCACGTGCTTCGGGACGACATGGGGACGGGAAGGATCGGGATCCGGATGGGGGAAATGGGGAGAGTATGGCGATTGCGGATGTAAGTGTGAGCAGTAGTGGTCCGGAAGGAGGGTTGGCCGTAAAGCAGAAGCGGTTGGAGAGGGCGGCGAGATTATTGGGGAAAGGGAGGGTAAAGGATGGGCTTTAAAAGGGCAATGGTCCGGTTTATGAATGGTTTGAGTTTAAATCCGTTACGAGCATGATATATCATAATAGAGTATGGATTCGATTTGTTCTACGCCCTGATGAGTAGCACACCGTCAGAATATAGGCTATCGCTATGATAAAGAGCAAGGGTGATGTAGGAAATCCGAGGGATATCTAGATCGGAAGTTCTACCCAAAGCCCCCAACGGGCAGCACTTATCCGACAAGAGCAGTGAAAGCTTTGACAGAGATCTCTCTTGCAGTCAGAAAGTGCCGTTGAGGCTCATATGAGCGATACATCCACAACCAAAGATGCTTGCATTAGTGATCTCTTGTACGAGATCCATCTGCGAAACACATCACTGATGAGGAAAGCCGCCAAGATAAACAAACATCGCAAGGAGAGGTAAAGGAAAACCGTAATCGTTCCGCAATATGATTTAATTCTCAAAGCCACACAAGTCCTGCCTTTTATTGAAACTCCCCTTCCCCCCCATGCAACACATCTCTCCATAGGGCAGGCTAGATTTCTAGCATTCCCGGAGATCAAAGAGCACATGAAGGCGAGTTGCAGAAACCTTGTGATGCAGGGTATCTAAGATTCGGATACTGGCTCAGCAAGGACCTCTGCCTTTCCCTCGGGTTCGGCGATCTTCTCCTCCTTATGAGTCTCACCTGATGGGCCCGCCTCAGGCTCACCGCTGTCCGATGAAGTCCATAGGGTCAAGTTATCTCGAAGTAGCTGCATGATGAGGGTGCTGTCACGGTAAGACTCCTCAGACAATGAGTCGAGCTCAGCAATGGCGTCATCGAAAGCTTGCTTGGCAAGGTGGCAAGCACGGTCGGGCGAGTTCAAGATCTCGTAGTAGAAAACGGAGAAGTTGAGAGCCAGTCCGAGACGGATTGGGTGAGTTGGAGTGAGCTCGGTTTGAGCTACATCTGTAGCATTCTAGGAAAGGTGGAGTTAGGCCTGGCACATGTGACTCTCACTGTTTTCACATACCTTGTAAGCCTCATGAGCGGCAGTAGCGGCGACTTTGCGCTTCTCGCCAGATGCAAACTCTGCAAGGTAACGATGGTAGTCGCCCTTCCTGCAACGCGCTCAATATTAGCATATGACCCACCTACGTTTAGGAACCATCCATTTGTTGTGCCAATAATAAATGACTTACATCTTATGGTAGAAAACCTTAGACTCGCCTGACTCCGCCTTAGGGATCAAAGACTCATCGAGAACGTCAAGAACATCTTGGCAAACTTGCTCGAGTTCGGTCTCAATTTTTTGACGATACTCGCGGATGGTAGATACGTGCTTGTCGGTGCCTTTCGATTCCTCCTTTTGCTCGATGGAGGAGATGATGCGCCAAGAAGCACGTCGGGTACCTACGACGTTCTTATAGGCCACGGAGAGAAGGTTGCGCTCATCGACGGTCAATTCTCCCCCAAGCTGTGAACAGCATCATCAGTAAACCGGATCCCCGCTTTTTGTTCCGGGAAGTCTTTAATCACGCAGCATACCTTTGCTACCTCCTTCATGTATGTAACCATCTCATCGTAACGTTCCGCTTGCTCGCAGAGCCTTGCGAGGAAAGTCTTGCTGCGTAAATGTCAGCCTGGTTTACATGAAAAGCGCTCTGTGGCGCCTGGAAAATGCTTTCGTACCTTTCACGCTATTTACCAAACAAAGGAAGTTAGTATCCTGTTTACAGCCAAAATCGGGTGGTTTTCGAGAATAAGGACACGGTCGATAAGGATCCAGCGCGTGTGATACCCCAAAGCTGAGCTTCAAGAAGTAACAGGGGGATAGAGATCGAAATACTTACCTCTTGGGTGGCCATGTTTAGATATGGTATGATTTGTGGGTGGGATCAAGGTATCTTGGATGACAAAGGTAAACGGTTGATGGGAGTGCTGCTTGGGAAGTTGTTCGTTGTTGATTGATGGTAGAAGTTGGGACTGTAGTGGGAGGACGCTAAGCGAGACAGGAAATTGAAATTGAAGTCACGCTCGTAGTTGCAATCTGACCTAGACTCCTCACACTTCTCATCGAATCTGGCGTTAACACTCACGGAGAGGCTGTTTTAACATAGACCAAATTATGCAAGGCCGGCTTCTGTAGCCTCATATACGGTTCTGGGGAGACTTTCGGCAATTCTATTACGGTTGGGAGTCTCTACTGGCAGAAGTATGGCCGCATTTCAAGATGTACAGTAAACGCATCAGATAAAGTGTCACAATGATCTCTGCTCAGCCACACGGATGCGACGCTTTTACTGATGGCGTCTTTGTTTTCAAAACAACTATCCAGTCCAGCGCTTGAGTCAGCTGGTTCCGGAAGACACGATGATCTCTGCTGGTGGTGACGACGACCTGGCAGGCCATTCTGAATCTTCCTTATCATTTCGGATTTACCACTGTAGGACGTATGCCTCGTGGTGGGCAGGGATTGTGTTTCGTGGCATGTGCTGGCACTCTGTCGCAACAGCCAACCACCAGTCAAAGCCTCCCTCGTCCAGTAGCTCTCAATAACAACAACACAGCGAATGACCTCGGTTGCTGTTCTAGCATTTTCTTTCTCAGTTGACACGAATATCCGCACATTTAAGGCATGACTAACGATGTTTCATTAGATTGTTGAGCTGTCTCATATCGAATATGCTAAGGGACATTCTGTCAGCTGACCGACAAGCCTTTCCCGCTATTACAACAATGCACGTAGCAGGCGTTCGCGGGAAACTCTGCCTGAAGTGAGTCACTGGATCGGAGAATAAGCCACTCATCCCCACATCCCCACGGCTTTCAAGCCGCATAGTGAAGTCGTGGGGGAGGCTCAAGGTCCTCAACTCGTGTTAAAATACTGCTGACAGTAGAAGTGTTTATGAGTTTTCTGCGAATTTTGAACGAGCGCAAACATAAAGCTGGTGCTGGCATCATGCATTCGCGGATTGGCAGTGGAAATCAAGTTGTGTGAAAGTTGTGGTAAGGCATTAAGGCACTGACAATTAGGTGAAGTTTAGCGCCAAAAGGAGGCAAACTACATCGCATTTTG
>Ga0335075_10007652_pt1 | contig 16607 bp, 22 predicted proteins | sample Lox_Sample_24_FD_206723 | JGI IMG/M metagenome (GOLD analysis project Ga0335075, IMG submission 206723) | Soil microbial communities from Loxahatchee National Wildlife Refuge, Florida, United States - Lox_Sample_2.4 | ecosystem: Environmental > Terrestrial > Soil > Wetlands | place: USA...
CGTTCTTCAAACCCAATACTCGCCGCACTCTCCTCAATGCAAGTCGTGACAATCGTTGGCCAACATCCCCTATTCTTCCCGAGGGCAAGGGTTTCAATTGGGATGCCTTCCGATGGACAAATTACCGTGTAATAGGTATCCACTGCTTTCTTCACTCTTTGGGACTCGACTTACTGATTGTAGTATTTGCTGTGATCACTGGCGGCGCTGCATTTTTGATTGGAACTAAAACAGCCCGAATCTCGGAAGCTATGAGAAATCCTCTCAACAATGACTGGTCAACATACTATCTCCATCGTCCATTTCCCATACGCTACGGAACCAAAAGAGACTGGGAAAATGGAATTGCCCTCTTAAAAGATATTGTCGGTGATGACAATGTTGATATGCAGCAAGATGAACTCGAACGTCATGGATTAAGCGAATGGAGCTCTTATATTCCTAATCCGGAAGCCCGTTATGAACCTCATGTCATTGTGTATCCAGAAACAACAGAACAAGTCTCCGACATTGCTCGAGTGGCACATAAGTATAAACTTCCTATTATTCCTTTTTCAGGCGGAACAAGTCTTGAAGGACACTTGTCTGCGCCTAGGGGAGGGATCTGTATCGATTTTGCAAAAATGGATAGGATTATCGATATCCATGAGGAAGATCTCGATGCAATTGTACAACCTGGAGTTGGCTGGGAAGAATTGAATACCGTATTGGAAAGCAGAGGACTTTGGTTTCCTCCCGATCCCGGTCCAGGTGCCAAAATTGGGGGAATGGTTGGCACCGGATGTAGTGGAACAAATGCAGGACGTTATGGAACCATGCGTGATTGGGTGGTCAATCTTACTGTTGTTCTTGCGGATGGGACTATAATCAAGACTCGTCAGCGGCCGAGGAAATCCTCTGCAGGTTACGATTTAACTCATTTGTTTATTGGATCTGAAGGTACTCTTGGAATTATCACAGAAGTCTGTGTAAAGCTTGCAGTACTTCCACAGGAGACTTCCGTGGCTGTCGTGTCCTTTCCAACTATCAGAGATGCTGCTAGCACTGTAGCAGCCACCGTCAAAAATGCCATACCTGTTGCAGCAATGGAACTCCTCGACGACAATCAAATGAGAACAATCAATCTTACTAAAGCTACCGCTCGTTCCTGGGCAGAACAGCCAACCCTCTTTATCAAATTTGCTGGAACAAAGGAAGGGGTCAAAGAACAGATCGCCCAAATCCGTAAGATTGCGAAGCAAAACAATGGTGGAAAGTTCGAGTTTGCTAAGAATAAAGATGAGCAGAGACATCTCTGGTCCGCTCGAAAGGAGGCTTTGTTTAGTGTATTGGCTTTAAGAGAGAAGGCTGGTGAAGTGTGGACTACTGATGGTATGAACTGCTTTAAAGGTCCACTAATTTCAAGTTGCCGTTCCCATTTCTAAACTTCCTGATCTCATCGAAGAGGTGAAAGATGAGATGATCAAGTCGGGTTTGCATACAACGATTGTATCTCACGCTCTAGATGGCAACTTCCGTAAATTTCCCCCTAGAACTTCAGCTGACTTCAGATGGAATAATGTAGCACCATTTGTTAAGGAAGTTAATGTTAGATTATATGACAAATCTATCCCTGGCGATCGACGCAAGGCAGAGGACCTGGTACATTATATGGTAGACAAGGCTCTTGAGATGGAAGGCACTTGTACTGGAGGTAAAACCTTGTCTTCGAAAGAGCTGATAGTAGAACATGGTGTGGGTATGGTGAAGAAAGACTATTTAGTGCAAGAGTTAGGTCTTGAGACAGTGGAATGTATGCGACGAATTAAGGTTTCTCTCTCAGCCATCAATGTTCTGATTCTAGCTCGCTCTCGATCCTTTGGAGATACTGAATCCGGAGCACGTTATCCCGGTACATCATTTCCGGGAACCAGCGTCAGCACCGCTGAAGAAAGGAGGAGTGACAACGATTTTAATGTAATGGCTCACAGAAATGAATTCAGAATGGTTTTTGGGAATGTCAAATATAGGCTCTCAATTCAGTTAAGATATTGTCTCACTATCATCCATGCGCCCTTTTCCCGAGTGTGATGAGATACAGTCCATCCCAAACCGCGATCGACAACATACTCCTCAACCCTTACCCTAGTAAGTGTCACAGTAAACGTGGAGTTCTATTGAGGCTGGGTCTTTGAATCATGAACCTTGTGTACGTGGAACGTTGAACAATGGACTTGAAAATCTATTCTGCCCATACAGGGCGGTCCTTGAATGTTCCATACGACGTCAATTCGTACATGCTTCTCTTACGACGCTAATTTAGTCTTCCGCAACTAAGGAAATGGATCGCACAGGAACTGGGCATCACAGACAAGTACCTAGTCCTAATGACCGCAAGAGGTTCCCAGGTTAAGCCGCAATACTGGGCCGATGAAGTATGGTCATATAGCAAGGTATAGCTAACATCGTAGTCTGAAATATATGCCTTTGATAGAGAGTTTCTCTCAAAACGGACCTCCAAAGTGCCGGCCGAACAGCCTTCCGTGTCCGTACCGAATATACCACCTCCACCTGATGCGTCTCAACTCAATACTAAAAGCACATTGAAAGAACATTTAGCGCACCTACGATCTCGAGCGCTATGGGCCCGTTCTGTAGCGAATCAAGCACAAGACATCAACTCTCAAATCGATACTATTAATTCTGAAATAAAAGTGCTACATATCTCAGCCAAAATTGCGCTTGTAAACCTCGGAAATGTCTCTCGAAGTCTGGAACGCGCGTTCGCAGATACAGAGATGCTCGCTGAAAAGAAAGTACAAACGAGACAGGAAACACTAGATCGAATACCTTCTGGCCTGCAAGTGCTTGACAACGTCAAAATACATCCTGTCTTTGGGAAGGAAGAACGAACACTGGGGGACTTCTTCGATAAACAGAAAATAGCTCAAGCTCAGGAGGTTTGCAGGAAGGCAATTAGAAATGTTGAAGAACGAGTCAAAGGGTTAAAAAACAATATGAACGACTTCATTCGTGAGTCTGCAGAATTGAAACGACAAGTTGTGGATTGGATAACGGCGCCTGTTCAGGATGGCGGCCAACTCAGGGAGATATCCCTCATCGCCGACAAAATAGAGCGAGGTATTTCACTGTATTCGCTTTACTAACGAAGATTTCAATCATATTAGAGACATGGCTAATCCACACACGGCTCTGTCTGCTTCTGCTCGTTCCTTCCAAAACCACGTCCGAGAATATATTCCTAGTATTCAAAGTGCCATAGCTTCACTCTTACAGAACCTCGAAGCTGCACACGAACTACGGCGTACAGTCAGTACACAGTCTCAAATGTATCTGCAACGGCTATCCTCGGCACAAGAGCGTATGGTCTCAATTGGTCCACGTTTAGCGGAAGCAGATGAAGTTTTCAACGAAATAGCGGATAGTTATGACCTACTAAGAGGCATTGAAAGTCTTGCAAATGGATATGGTCAAGGTCTCATGGAAGGATTCCGTCGAGGCTTATGGAAGATAAAAAGAGCCAAACTTTTGGAAAAGGCGCGACAGGATGTTGAGAAACTGCGGAGCCAAGAGAGAGGAGCCCGCAAAGCATGGGGAGAAGTGAGCTCCGATGGAGGTGTGGTGTGGGGATTAGTCGATGATTTCTCGTCCGAGGAGGATGCTTCATCACCAATAAGTAATGGAATTGACGGTGAATCGGAATATCCTGTTGCCCGAAAAGATATCGAACAATATATTTCCACCATTTCAAAGTCACTCTTTTTTGAGAACGTTGTACGGTCTCTGAAAGAACATCTCTCGATTCTCTTAATGTCTGTTCAATCATCTGAACTCGATGCTGGGGCATCCCCTCCCCTGTTGGATTCTCCCGACCCAGAGATGCGCTCCGTTAAAACGCGGGAAGGATCACAGGTCTACGAACAACTCCTCCGTGACAAGACTGTTGCAGAAGAACGGGCCCGGAATTTCGAGTCTCGAGTTAAAAATCTTGAAGAAATGCTGCATAGACAATTTCGTACTCCGCCACGACATTTCAGCCCAAGGCCTGTGACCACCAGTTCCACTTCCACGAGTCCACAATTTCGGCAAGAGGGATTTGATGAACCTCTACTCGGTCGAAGTGTCATTCGGACTGATAGTCCAGAATTGACGTCCATCCAGAAACGAGTCCAAGATCTGGAACAAGAGAAGACGGAATTGATGGAAAAGTTTGCAGAGGCGGATGGTACCAAGAATGATCTAATGGCAAATCTTGAAGAACAAACCAAACTGTTCCAAGCTGAAAGAGAAGACCTGATACGTAAAGCTGGTGACTTGGAAAGGGAAGTGGAACGCCATGAGACCGAAATCAGCAGATTCGAGGAATTGGTTCCCAAAATCGAAGCTGAGATGGAAACACTACGGAAGGGACGTCAGAATCTGCTGCGTGAAATGAATCTATTGCAAACCGAGTCTGGGGCGAAAATCAAGGAGCTGGAAGAAGCCAAGCAGAGTGCTGAAGATCGAATGTCTGAGCTTGAAAGAGATGGGAAACAAGCAGCAGCTGAGACTGCTAGAATTACAGGCGAATGGAGGAAGGCAAGCTCTGCAGCTGAAGATGCCAATGTCGAATTAGAGAGGTTTCGTCGTCTCAGCGATGAGCAAAAGGTCGATCAGGATAAGTTCCAGAAAACTGAGGAGGAACTTCGCGTGGCAAGGACAAAACTTGCTGAGATCGAAGAAGAGAAGTCGATTGCAGCGGCTGCACACGACAACGCTGTTAATGCCATCCGCGAGGAACTCTCAACTCTTCGGGAACGGCTCATCGATCTTTTTGCCCTCGAGAAGAGACGTTGGGAAACTGATTCTCTGCTGCATGTAATCGGCCAACGCTTAGCTGCCAAAGACCGGTCGATTTCGGAGGTATTTCTTTGAATTATCTAGCTTACAACAGTTTGATACGATGGTTAATTCCTTGACCAAAGACAACAAGACCTTATCTGCTCAACTTGCGAAATCAAAAGCTTTATGCGCCTCTCGGACACTCAAAGCCCGAGATTTGACGCAACGTCTCTATACCCAACATACCCGCTGCAAGCAACTGCTAGAAACATTGGGTTTACCAGTGAAAAGCTCTAACGGAACTACTCTTACTCGATATGGCTCATCCGATAAATCTGACTATCTGGAGCCTGACGATCTCGACCTATTGTATTGGATGGAATCAGGCGATTCAGATGAAGAGGCTGATAAATACTCTCGTTATCTGGGGCGTATAGTCATTGATCTCGATGCATTTTCCCAATCTATCACCAACCGTGTACGAGACGCTGAGAAGTACGCAAAGAAGTGGCAAAAAGAAGCCCGCGCATATCGGGACAGATCCAAACGTGCGACAGCTGACGCTGAAAACAAAATTGCTTTCCGCCAGTTCAAGGAGGGTGATTTAGCGTTGTTTTTGCCAACGAATAATGGCCGACCTTGGGCAGCGTTTAATGTCAACGCACCTCATTACTTCTTAAGAGAAAATGAAGCTCATCGACTTGGCGGTGGGAGAGATTGGTTATTGGCGAGGATTACCAAAGTTGAGGAACGGACAGTTGATTTAGCAAATCACCCATCTGATGCAGAAGAGCATAATCCGTTTGATTTAGCAGACGGTTTGAGGTGGTATTATCTGGATGCAATTGAAGAGAAGCCGTCGACACTCGCGTCGAGGGAGCTAGCTAGGAGCATGGCGTTACAGAAATCAGAGTTACGAACTACGGAGAAGAAAAGTACTGAAAGTTCGCGAAAGAGATTGTCGCAAAGCACGCCTGGATTGATACCTGGCCACGAAGGTGGTGATGCTTTAGTGCGCAGTACCATTCATGAGGAGGAGGAAGTTTGATACCATGCATATTCAGATTCTTCTATTCGAATTCGAGACTGTAGGCCGGAGTTTTGTAATAAAAAAAGCATGGTTGTTCATATAAGGCTTGGAGTTGGAATTATTCATGATAATAATATTAGGATATTCACCATTTCCCTCTTAATTCTACTTCCTTTACCAGCATGAGCTTGCCCTGTTGCCATTCCCCGTCAGCGTCCTGCCCTCGCGGATTTTCATCCGGGTTCAGTCCGAAGAAAGGGCAAATAATTGATTTCGTAACGTCCTTGAATAGTCCACCGACTACGTGGTCTGTTAGTCGCTTGCCGGTCTGTTTGAAGTCGGGAAACTGATGTTAGTGTTCTCGTTTTGAGAAAGCCATACTGAATTGATCTCCAACAAATGCAGGTGATATTGGTTATCCACCAGAAAATCTACTCCGAAAATTTCAAAGGCGTTCGACAGCGTCTACTTTGTCAAAACAGTGATGTATTGGACTACCTGAAAATGCATTTGCTGTCCTGCAGCTGCAGCCAGAAAAACTTCGCCAGTGATCTGACAGATCTCATCGAACATCTGATGCGACACTTCTTGGGGTAGCGGAAGTGACCAGAATCTCATAACACTTTCATCCTTCCTAGAGCCATCTTGCAAACACGTGTTTGTAAGATGCCCAGCCATGTCTTCGCAAGAGACTGACGGTGATGTGTATGATTCAGCCGCAAACAATGCTAGAATTTCGGACCAAACATAGACTTTGATAGCTCCAAAAGCAACTACATAAACCCTGAAATGAAATTTCTGTCCCTGATGTATCGTATCCAAGAGCAGTGGAGACTTGATGTATTCTTGAATCACAAAGTACCGTAATTGGCTGGCAATTATGTTCGTGCCTTCCTTCGCCTCTTCCTCTTCCTCGCTCGCCTCCTCTTCTTCGAATTGTTCAAAAATCTCTTGCAATTGTTCAAGCGTACTAAATATGCGAATTCCCTGGCCTCTATCCGACATACTCGGCTTCAGAATGAAGTATGTCCTCTCTTCGGACTCTAGCTCGCCGTTTGCCTCAAGAGCATCTCTTAGCTCAAAACTTTCGTTCAATGCTTCGTCCAGGTAATCCGCATAATCGCATTCCAAAATATGTGTCCTAGGAACGGACGTGGCCAATACACTCTCCGGGTGTTTTGACAACCAATTCTGCACTGTATTCACAAGGAAATGCTTTCGTATCAGAGCTTTGCGGAAGATGTAACTATTGCAGAGGTTCTTTGGATCGGCCATGATTTTCTCGAATGAAATTGATTCATACGACGACCATTGCAGCTCAGCTTCTGAAGGAGAGGTATGTTTGAGATCAGGAATGTACTGAGAGAGTGCATTTTGGATTAGTTCTGCAACAAGAGGGTCATCGTAATCAACGCACACCCTCAGGCTCGTCATGTCGTTTTCGCGAAGTGAAGTAAGTTTTACAAATTTTGGTCGACCTGTCCCTGAAATCCAACCACCGCAATGGTCGCTCACGCAAAATTTACCGAGATTGATGCTAAGATCTCGTTCGCAGGAATCAAATAATTGCACTTCCACGACTAACCCGTACTCCCCTAACTGCGGTCTCGTGTGTAACGAAACATGCAATCTAACGCCAATAATACAACCCTCTATGCCTCCTGTTCCATCTCTGCCGCTTTGTCTTCCCTGATTTCCTTCCAACTTGCATAACTTAACAAAATGAATGCCATTATAATAAAAACACCACCCACAAGCGTCAATACAGCAAAATCACTTCCCAAAAACCAGTCTACAATAGCGATGATAAAGATCGTTAGCCTAGGATCAGACGTGACAATTTAGTAGAGAATACATAGCTCCCACACTGGATAACACAGGAGACGTAAGGGAGACCATTGTGAGGAAACTTGCAGTAAAAGCAATATTACTCAGTATACTGATGCCAAGGAACAAAGCTGCCTTTGGAGACGGGAATTCAAATGTTTCGAGGCCTGTAAAGTGGAGAATTGGAAGAGGAATCCACATAAATAATAACGTGAACAAACCAATTCCGGTCGTGCAGGCGTTCGAGAAGATGATGGAGCGATATGGTCCGATAGGAGCAACAGGACAAGCTCTTGCTTTATACAATACTTCATACAGTCCATACAATACAGCACCGCAGGCAATAACCTAAAAGTAAGCCAGGACTTGGTAGGGATAGTACAGCATCACCGATAAACCGTCTATGAGCTTCGATACTTCCTGAATCATCATTTGTAGCCCAAGCCATAAGAAACACTCCGAATATGGCAAGACAAACAGCAAAGGTTTTATCCATTCGAAACCGTTCGCCTAGGAGCGGTATTGAAAAGGCATACGCGAAGAAAGCTTGACAGTTGTACATTGCAGTTACATCCGATGCCGAGGTCAACGCAACAGCCAGAAACCATGTGCTTGCGGCGATTGTGAGGGTTACTGTCAGAGTGGCAATGACGAAGAACATATATTTCTGAGGGCTCAGATTAGGTCGCATGGCCCACGGAGATTCTGAGAGGATATGGGCCGCAGTTGTTCGTAGGGAGTGGATATGTGCGCGAAATAACGGTCCCGTTGAGAGATTTGCTGGCGATGTAAATCGAAGGAATAGGAACTGCAGTGGACCCATTAACGACCATGATGAGTGATGCACATAACTACAGAATCAGGACCATCCTACCATCAAGAGATAGAGCTTACAGCATGCAGTAAGGTTTCTGCCAGTCTAGTCCCTCCTGAACATATTGCGCAAATTCCTAGACATCAATCTATGTCACCGGAGACTCAATACCGTATTTATCGTGAACGCTATTAACGCGATTATCAGAGCCGCTCCAGCAACTTTATAAGCATGTAAAGTGGAAGTTATTTTTGAGCTTAGATTTGCTCGGATCTCGTCCTCAATCTCTTCGTCCTCGTCGTTCATATACCGAGTTTCGTTCAGTATCTGCTGGTGTTCAAGATCAGCTGTACTGTCGTTATCTTCCCAGTCGTTATTCCACTCCATGTCATCATTATTAGAAGTCCCATTTGCCTCATCGCCCAGTTTCTTAAGAGACATCCTTGTATTGCCTTAATCTTGGATTTCTTTCCCTGGTGACGAGTAGATTGTATTGAAGATACCGATTCCCGAAAGGGGATCGTAATTGATTTTGTACATTCAGGAAATTTACGTATCTACTTTTATTTACAACTTGGCAATTGGCTGTGGGGCGGCCCCACTCAAAAGGCACAAGCCGATCGATCTGAAGGCGGGGAACGACTCAAAAACCGTCGGCAAGAGCGAAAAGAGACAATCAACAATTCTGTCAGGATGACAATCGAAGTTCTGGACTTTCCTAAAACCGAGGGGTACGTCGATGTTGCGATTCTAGATGGTGGAGGAATGATTGGCAATTCCAAGATTATGCATGCAGACGAACCTGAGCGAGATGTCCCGATGAGCTGCTGGGTATTCTACATTCACCATCCGAAAAGTGGCAAGAAAATCGTTTGGGACGTCGGTATCAGTGCTGTATCTCCCCACTTTCGGAACTGTACTGATTCCAAGTCTAAAGAAGATTATGGGGAAGCGTCTCAGATAGTATTTTACGGACCGGCAAGAGCATTTGGGCCGAAAGAAGACTTGGCAACACAAATTGCAAAGAGAAGAGGAGTCAAAGGCTCCGAAATCGATGCCGTTCTATTCAGTCACGCCCATTGGTATTTAAATTTGAGATAAGGTATCTAATGGAAGGGACCACTGTCGACCCATTTCGAACCTGTTTCCTAATGCGCATGGATATTTTGGACCCGGAACGACAGAGTTCTGTGCACCCGGAGATCTAAGTGATCCGAAATCAACGTGGGATGGCCATTTCTTCGATCCAAAGAAGAGCACTGAAAAGTTTTCAGAACATTCTGGTCCTTGGCAGAAATTCGGAGCTTTCGAAAAAGCCCATGATTTCTTTGGAGATGGATCTTTATGGGTTATTCAGGCACCGGGACATATGCCTGGGAATCTGGTGTGTTGTTGCCGTATCAAGAGTGGAGAGTGGATTATCCTTGGGAGCGATTGCGCACATTCACGGTAGGTTGAATATTAATTAATGCTGAGAGGTAGTGAGCTTTTGAATGGACAGGTTACCATTGCAACATGGTGCTCGCACGGGAAAACAATTAGCTTGCATACGGATATGGATGCTGCATACGATACTATGGCACGAGTACGAGAGATGGAAAAGAGAGGAGTACATGTTTGTTTAGCTCATGATTATTACTGGATGCAAGATGGGCCCTTGAGAGACGAGACCCTGATTCAACTCCTGCACAATTAACCCAGATAGAGTTCTAGTCTGTTTCCAATCCAAGACGTTTCATAGTACTCACAGGCATACAATAGACCTCATTGACCTTCTCTAGTCCTCCATATCCTAACAGTGACAGTCCTGCTAGTCCGAAAATAGTATGAAACACATCGGCAACATCGCCCGGTCGATCTGCAATACCTCCATCAGGATCCTAAACAGATGAGCAGTCTTAAAGATTTCGAAATACCTGGCAAGACAGAATAAAATTTATCAAGTCGGGAGCAGAGATCCAGTGCAGCCGTTTAATCATTGCCAGTGAACTTAATACCCACCAGCTGTAACACACATCTTCTAACTTTTGTGGGCGACCATTTAGACCTCCATTAGGCAGTTGTCGCTCGCATAGCCACCACCCACAAGTATCTAACCAGTCCTTATTCTCGGGAATGTGAAGTTGCTTCGAGACTGCTAATGCTCCCAGGCAGGTGAACACCATCGCGGCGTGGGATTCGGCGTTGGGTCCTAAACCGAAGCCTCCGTCGAAATTCCGGCATCGATGTATGTATTTAACTGCTGCCGATACATCGAGGCGGTCCAGTGCATTCAGCAGTGACAAGGTTATGAAGGAACAGCAAATGAATCGAGTGTCGTACTCCGGATAAAAGTGACTCCCTGAGATCGCTCCAGTTTCAGGATTCTGTAAAGACACCACATCTTCCGTTAGATAGAATTGAAAGTTTCAATCATACATTTGATGACTTTTTCGTGGTCTATAACGGACAGAGCGTCTTGAATTGCGAGAATTTGGATCGCTGAACAAGTATAAAGGATATGAGCATCGTGGCCAACGTGGGCGCCAAATCCGCCTTCCATTAGCCAAAGAAAGGTTTTGAGCATACCTTCTTCAGTCTGACAACTTAGGACATATTTAATCATTTCATCGCGATCCAGCGCCTCTGGCTTGCCGAGTAGACATAGAGCTGTCAGACCCCAGTACACACCATTTAGACGAAGATGTTCTGACAGCCAGTATTCAAGGTCGTCTGTTTTCTTTGGATTTAGAACTTGAATGAAATGTCCATACCTTGTCTAGATTCTTGATGTACTCTATGTGCTTTTCCTTGAGGAGTTCGTTTGTAGACATTTCCACGTTTTGGTTCTGTGCCATGGCAATGTGGCCAGGAACAAATCGAGTCCGACGATCCGCACTCCAATAGCCAAATTTGGATTTTCCATCTCAACACGACTCCGTCTTACCTCTCTTCAAATGAGGGTTTTCGAATCTTTTATTTCTGTCTTTGTGCAATAACCTATCTGAGGGGAACTCTATTTGCCTATGCCTACACTTTCATATTATACAAAGCTAAATGCCATTAGACTACCCTCAATCTTGACTCTCATGCTCTGCGACTTTGTCCCCATCCAGAAAATCACTCATGGTCAAGGGCCTCAAATCAAAATTCGCCTTCAACTGTCTCTTCTGCAAATCCGTCTCATGAGTCTTCAAATACTCCCGAAGAGGTATCATGGAAGCATTCCTGCACATCTCCTTGATATCACTTCCCGAATAACCCTCTGTAGCCTTAACCAATCTCTGCAAATCAAATCCCTCCACAAGCGAAGCCTTCTTCAAAAACAATTCTAAAATCTTCCTTCGTTGCAGAGCATTCGGTAATCCAACTGCATATCGTTTCGGAAGTCGTCGTAACACAGCTGGATCCAGTGCATTTGGTAAATTAGTTGCTCCTAATACTATGATTCGTGCATCTTCTTCAGTGGTGAGTCCGTCCCATCGGGTCATGAATCCTGCTTTCATGTTTCCTGTTACTTCGTGGTCCGTGGAACTACGTTCACGGAGGAAGGAATCGATTTCGTCGATGAATATTATGGAGGGTTGGAGTTTGTGGGCTAGGGAGAATACGGCGTCGACTAGGCGTTCACTTTCTCCGAACCATTTTTGGGAAATTGTACTCATGTGGAGGTTTATGAATGTAGCGCCTCTACAAAATGTTAGAAGATGGTAATAGAGGGAGTCTACGATTCCGCTGCCATTGCTTTGGCAAGCATGGTTTTGCCACATCCTGGAGGACCGTAAAGCAGTACACCTCGCGGAGCACTAACAAGACCCCTATTGTCAGAAGAAAGACGGACAGTTTATACGATGGAGAACGAAAAAGATCCGGATATATTAAAGGATATATCACTGTTTCCCTGACACTGGAAATAATATCTTCCAATCCTCCAATATCTAACACATCAATTTGGGTCTTATTTCGCTGAGAATACCATCAAATTTGACATTAAGTTGATCAGGAGTTATGACTTCTGACATTATGACACTTTCATGTTCCGTCAAGTCTTTCAGTCGGATATGTGCATCTTTGACTGTCTTCTGCAGTCGTTTGATGACTGCCTCGGATTGCTTCTTCGCAGAGTCATTGCGAGTCTTGAGCGGATCAAGTGCGCCAAATAGCCATGAGGCTGTATAGTAGAGCACAACTGGTGTTGCGAGAAGGTACAAGGCACTAAATGCCATTCGCCGCAGTTCTCCTGGATCTCTGCTCATTTCGCTGGATTGTCTTTGGTATTCTCTACACGAGAAGCTTCAAGCAAGTTCAAGATTTAGGAATCTTCAGTTTTTGTAAATATCGTAAATGTTACCAGAAGTTTCCTTTCTTTCTTGTGACAAGGTGAGCCAAGATCTTACCAAGTTACCTTGTAGGACTCAGGTACCCCCAATCCATTGAAAATGTCCGCAATTCAAGGGATAAGTGGTTAAGTGGTTACCCCTCAACCTAGTCGCTTTCTGTCGATTTCATTCAAATTATCACAACGAATATATTTGAACAAGATAACCAGCTCATTGAGATAAACGATATTATAAACCGTACATCTGAAACCGAAGGAGAGAACAGATACAACTATCATATACAACCGTTTCACCCGATAGATCCACCTAACGATACGGAGAAAGAAAAAAGTGAAAAAACTCATTATAACTCCCGATCCCACATACCAACGAAAAATCCATATTCTCCTGCCTTTCCATCCATCAAAAACTGAGAATTACTATCCTAGGCACGAATAACATGGCGCAGCAAATCAAGATCGATTTGAATCATCGCCATGAGACTGAGCCACCTTCTTCCAAGCCTCACACTCTCTCCAAGCTTTCTCCAAATTCATTTTCAACTGTTCATTCGTCTTCCGTAACTCCTCCATGCCTTGTTCCATGAACAATTTCTCAAGAGTCCATTTCTCGATATATTGAGCTTCATTCTGTTTGAGTTGGTTGATGTATTGAACTGCTTTAGCTAGTATACTGCCTTTATTCTTTTCTGATGCAGGGAGGATTTTGGCGAGTTGGTTGATTCCATCGTTGATTGTCTCTCGTCTTCGTCGTTCAACTTCTTTGTGGTTGTCACGACGTTGACGATGCCATTCTTCACTTCCTATGGGGAGACGACTAGGAGCGTCGCCGTCTCCTGCAGAGGGTGATCCGTTGGCGTTTGAGGAGGGCGCAGCATTGACGGGCTGTGGAACTGCGTCGCCCATGGTGGGTTGTAAACTTGAGGGTACTCCAGAATTAGATCTGAATCCTTGGCCTAGAGAAGGGTAGTGGGACTGTAATTTTGGATCCGAGGCAAATAGAGTTGATGAAGACTGCTGTTGAGATGTGGGGGTATATTGGGTCTGTTGTTGTTGGCGAGCCTCCTCGTTGAGTCGTTTACGCTTATTTGGAGATTGCGTAGAAGTCTGCTGAGAAGAGTTCTGAGAGGGGTTTTGGTTAGTATTGCCCTCCATCTACAACAAGTTAGTGTCTGCACGTGGAGATAAGACGATAGGAGATTTTAATCGAAGAGACTAGACTTGAAAGAGTAGTGAAGAGAAAGGGGTAAGGTGTCAAGGGAAATTTACCGCCGAGAGAAGACTCAGAATTTCAGCATCATGTTTGTCGGCAGGATTATGTATACCGGACATTGCTTCCAGTTTTAGCAGTCAAAATGAGCTCGATTAGGAGCTGCTTTGCTGTGGCTGCTGTGTGGTATATTGATAGTCTGATGATTGCGATAGGAAAAGCTGGAGAAACAGCGAGCGAGACAATATCGATCTCCCCTTGGAATGATGGACGGCCAAGGTCAGGTGAGGGTCACGTTCTCTGGAGAAAGAGTGAACAGTGGGTGGGGGGAATGAAAAAGAAAAGGCTGAAGCAAGAGAAAATAAATGAACACATGAAAAGAGGCTGAACTAGTCCATATTATACCGCCAGAATTAGAATGCACCCATCCAATCATGTGAAGATAAGATGACTGATTATATCACCACTGCTTACCTCAATAGGAAATATCAGAGATTACCCTAACCCTTACATTTATGTAAGCTTCACCACACTAACACAGCGAAAAGAATTTTTCTGGTTGTTGGAATCTAACAGCGAGCGGGTCTGTGTTGGAGACCAAAAGTCAAAAGAGATTGAGATCATCAATACAACACTATCTCACTAGCTCAACTCACAAAACAACAAGGTGGAAACTTGAATTCAGCTATTAGGAGCAATATGGCTCCCTCAACCGTTTCACAGAACCGAACACAAACTTCACCACCTCAAGAATCCTCAATCCCAGTCAAGCGAAGTCTCCGAAGTCGGTCCTCAAATAGCACAGTAATCTCAAATTCGCACCAAGACGCAATGACAGTTGCATATGAAGACAAGGATGGTGGTGGTGTTGGCGCAGAACATAATTCGGAAATCGTTGTAGCCAGTGGTGGTGGTGGTGACCATGACGCGCGTGGTGGTAAATTCCCCTTCTAAACTTTTTATGATCCACCCCTTTTTGCGTTTGCCGGAAAAATCAAAGTTGCCGCTCCGGACGATCTGCCTGTAAACGGGCTGGCTATCCCCAACGTTGGCAAGAAACAGATGATGATCGGGAGATGGATGACTTTGATGAAACCGAATTTGATGTGTGGTGTGCTGATTCCGTAGTTAATGGCGTTGAACATCGAAAACGAAAGAGGTCACCTTCTACCATTGCACAAGAATCACATCATCGGGAGAAGAGAGGAGCAGTGATAAAGCTCAAGGAGACTGCCGAACAGGCCCAATTTAAAGAATGGATTGCTCAAATCCAGACTGTTTTGTTACCGTATGATCCAGTCATAAAGGGAATATCTAATGAGCAGTCATGATCCCACGCCTACAGTGTTACACTGTCCTCTACCTGCGCCGTCAACAGAGACCGACGATGTTCCTAATGTCAAACGCTCTAAGACGGAACCATCTGAAGTATCTACGACTATAGCCTCAAAGTTGTCCAAACATGAATACTCAACAATTGCTCAGATAGAGGTATGTCAAATGGTTACTTAGCTAATATATCTAGGATGACCTCTTAGCTGCTGCAAAACACGTTTTAGCGACTCTTCCGCCCAATACCGAACCCTACATTGCAGTAACTTCATTCTTCACATATGCACAATACCTATTACTAAATCGACCTTCTGTCTCCCCTGAGCCTAAGCCGGCGGCACATAGTCTTCGTTCTTCAGCACCCAACGGTACAAGTGCTTCTCCTCCCGTCCCAACTGTTCGTCCTCCACTCCGCCAAGCTCTCTATACAATCGGTCAAAACGGCCCACTCTTCACCTCCCTCGCCTCCCGTGACACAAATCCCCTCCTCGCTCCAATCATCCCCCCCTCAATAACGATCCCCACTCCAACAGGGGGGACCTTCACCGCCTCAGCCGCTTCAATAGTCCCTACTAATGTGTTCCACGCACCCCATTCTCGCAAGTTAGTTGATGTTTTACGTCAAAGCTCCACTTTTCCTAATCGTCGAAGGGGAGATTTCTCAGAAGATGGTTTTGGCAAGATACAAAGCACAAAGTGGCTTGATTGGGGTATCTATGCATCTTTCGCTCCGGAATGGGATGATGGTGGTGTAGGTGGGGGATTTGGAGCTGAATGGATGGCTGTCGATTGGGCTTATAAGAAGTTACGGAAGCAGAGACGGAAGCAAAAGGAGCCCGCGAAGGAAGTTGTGGCTGTTGAGCAGCCAAAGGAAGAAGTTATTGATGAGAATTTGTTGTTGCAATGGGAACCTGAAGAGGTCGTTCCGCCTAAAGATCTGGTTGAGGAAGCGGATGTTCAAGTTGATGAGACTGAGATGAGCCTTGATGAGACTTTGGCAGGACTGCGTGTTATGATTAAGCTGTTGGGACAATTACAAACTCTCCGAAATGCACTTGGAAACACTATTGTTCCATCTGACGAACAAGCGCTTGGTACTATTGCCTACTTTGACATATGGACTGACATTCTAGCGGAAAACATTGCAATCACGTTCCAATTGTTAATCACAGGCTACAATATTCCTCCCAAAGCTCTATTGTCCCAACTCCCATCCAATGCCTACAATCTCATACACTTATCTCACCCCGAATAC
>Ga0335075_10007653_pt1 | contig 16607 bp, 18 predicted proteins | sample Lox_Sample_24_FD_206723 | JGI IMG/M metagenome (GOLD analysis project Ga0335075, IMG submission 206723) | Soil microbial communities from Loxahatchee National Wildlife Refuge, Florida, United States - Lox_Sample_2.4 | ecosystem: Environmental > Terrestrial > Soil > Wetlands | place: USA...
AAGCGCAGGCGCAGCCGATGTCCAATGGGCTGCTCACCCGCGGCTGGGCGTGGCTCAAGAGGAACAACAAGTTCACGGCCGCGAAGCAACTGCGCGTGGCTGAAACCGTGTCGCTCGGCGAAAAGCGGTTTGTTTCGCTGATCCAGGTGGACGGACAGAAGTTTTTGATTGGCGGAGGATCGCAGGGAGTTACTCTGCTGACCCAGTTGAACGCTGCGGAGACCGCAGGCAACGCTCTTGAGGCGCTTGCGAAAGCGGGAGAGCCGCTGAAATGAATCTTCGCTCCGCATTCAGCGCTACAGCGTCCGCGCTCGCTCCGCCTCCGGGAGCGCCAAGCCCCGCACCGGCACCGGCTTCTCCGGCAATATCCAGCCACATGGCATCGCCGGCTGCCAATGCGGGCACGGGATTGCAAATTCAGGGATTGCCGGGCTCGAACGTGCCGTGGTCGATCGTGATCATGCTCACGGCGCTCACGCTGATTCCATCATTGCTGCTCTGCGTGACGCCGTTTGCACGGCTGCTGATTGTCTTTCACTTTCTGCGCCAGGCGCTGGGACTGCAGACCACGCCGTCGAACCAGACGCTGATCGGCCTTTCGCTGATTCTCACATTCTTTCTGATGCAGCCGGTCGGCGCACAGATTTATCAGGATGCGATTCTGCCGATGCAGTCAGGCCAGATCACGGCGACGCAGGCATTCGACGCGGGCCAGGTGCCGCTGCGCAAGTTCATGGTTCATTATGTGCGCGAAAAGGATGTGGCTCTGTTCATCGATCTTGCCAAGGAGCCGCGGCCGGCGTCTACAGACGATCTGTCGATGCGCGTGCTGCTGCCTGCATACATATTGTCGGAGCTCAAGGCCGGTTTTCAGATCGGAACGGTGCTGTTCCTTCCGTTTCTGATCGTGGATATGGTCGTGGCTTCCATTACAACCTCAGTCGGCATGCTGCAACTGCCGCCGGTTGTGATTTCAACGCCGCTCAAGCTATTGCTGTTCCTGATGGTGGATGGATGGCATCTTTTGATCGGCTCACTGATGAGGAGTTTCAACTAACGCCATGGGTGTAGATCAGGCAGTATTACTCGGACGTTCGGTGCTCGAAGAGGTTGTGATCCTCGCGGGCCCCATTTTGCTGGTTGCCATGGTGGTAAGCCTGGTGGTGAACGTGGCCCAGGTGTTGACCTCAATCCAGGACGCTACGATCGCTTCAGTCACGCGGCTGCTGGCAACCGGCGGCGCGCTCTTCTTCACCATGCCGTGGATGTGGCGGCATCTGACGCATCTCACGCTGAACATGTTTTCGAACTTTAACGTGTATCTGCAATGATCGAGATTCCGCTCATTCCGGCAATCACCGCGGCCCTCACGATCAGTGTGCGCCTGACCGGTCTTATGCTGTTTGCGCCGTTCCTGGGCAGCCCGATCATTCCGGCGCGCGTGAAGGCAGTCTTCGTGATCGCGCTCACGGCGCTGCTGTTCCCCTCAGTCGAGCACATGATTGTGGTGCCGACCCTTGCGGGATGGCCGATGCTGATCATCACCGAGTTTCTCATCGGCGTGGGCATGGGCATTGCGACAAACATCGTATTCGATGCAGTACAGCTTACCGGACAGGTGCTGGGCGTTCAGATGGGCTACTCGCTGGTCAATATTCTCGATCCGCAATCGCAGGTCGATACGACTGTGGTCGCGGTCTTTTACCAGAGCATTGTGACGCTGCTGTTTCTGCGTATGGATGTGCACTACTGGCTGCTGCGCGCCGTGGGCAACAGCTTTCTGTATCTGCCTCCGGGCACGGCGCACCTGAACGGTCTGTTCACGCGCGCACTCTTCCAGATTGCGGGCGAAATCTTCGGACTCGGCGTGCAGATTGCGGCGCCGGTGCTGTCGGCCACGCTGGCGGCCGACGTTGTGCTCGGGCTGATGGGCAAGGCCTCACCGCAGATGCCGCTCATGCTGCTTGGGCCCGCGGTGAAGAGCCTTCTGGGTATTGTGATTCTCGGCGTGACGTTGAAGTACTGGCCCGATCTGTTCCGCCGGCTGTTTCTTGAGTCTATGACAAAAAGCGAGCAACTGCTCCACCTGGCGCACTAAACGACTATGGCTGACGCGAGTAAAACAGAAAAACCGACACCGCGACACCGGAAGCAGGCACGCGACCGCGGACAGGTCACGCGTTCGCGCGAGCTGAGCGGCGCTCTGTCGCTGGCAGCCGTTGCCGGCGTCGTCTGGTTCACAGCTCGCGGAGCGGTGCCGAGCTGGACCTTGTATTTTCGCAATATTCTGGATTCGGCGACTACCGATTCGATTTCGGCAAATGGCCCGCTGCTTTTCTGGACGAGCATTCAAGCCATTCGCTGGGTGTTCCCAATCTTTGGCGCGGGACTGGCTGTAGCGCTGTTCACTCAGCTCGCGCAGGGCGGTTTTGTGTTCGCGCCCGATGCGCTGTCACCGAAGATCGAGCGCCTGAGCCCGGCAGGGAAACTGAAGCAGATGGTCTCGCTCGCGGCGCTCAGCAACATTCTCAAATCGCTGATCCCCTTTACCGCTATTGGCTGGATCGGCTACGCATGCATTCGCAGCCACTGGGCGTTGATTCTTTCGAGTGCGTTTGTGGACGCGCGCGACTTTGCCACATTGGCAAGCAACATTCTTGTCGAGATTTTCTGGAAGAGCGGACTGGTGCTTCTGGCGTGGGCTGGCGTGGACTACCTGATGCTTTGGTGGAAAAACGAAGGCGACCTGAAGATGAGCCGCCAGGACATTAAGGACGAGATGAAGCAGTCGGAAGGCAATCCGGCCAACAAGGCTCGCATTCGCCGGCTGCAGCGCAGCAACCGTCGCAGGCAGATGCTGAAAGCCGCAGAGACAGCCACGGTGGTGATCACGAACCCGACGCACTACGCAGTCGCACTTCGCTATGAGGCGAATATGCCGGCTCCGATTGTTGTGGCCAAGGGCCTCGACAATCTGGCGGCAAAGATTAAGGAAATCGCGTGGCTCCATGACATTCCGATGATGGAAAACCGGCCGTTGGCGCAGGCGCTATACAAAGGCACCGAGGTTGGCGATCCGATTCCAGCAGCGCTCTATCACGCGGTCGCGGAGATTCTGGTGGTTGTTTACAAGGCGCAGGCCGAGTTGAGAGCGCGTGAAGCACAGAGAAGGGCCGCGTCGTACAGACGCGTTGAGGGGGCACGGATATGAAGCAAAAGAAAGGGTTGCTGCAGACCCTTCAACAATACTCAGACTGGGTGATCCCTACCGGTGCGGTCGCGCTGATTTTTGTCATGCTGGTGCCGCTGCCCGGTTTTGCACTCGACATGCTGCTCACGCTGAACATCATGGCGGCCGTGCTTGTGCTGCTCACGGCGATCCAGGTGTTGCGGCCGGTGCAGTTCTCGGTGTTTCCGAGCCTCATTCTATTGCTCACCCTGATGCGGCTTGCGCTCGATCTTGCCAGCACACGGCGCATTCTATTGCATGGGAACGAGGGTCCCGCGGCAGCCGGAAACGTCATTGAGGCCTTCGGGCAGTTCGTCGTTGGCGGCAACTACATTGTCGGCTTCGTTATCTTCCTTGCACTGATTGCCATTCAATATCTAGTCGTGAGCCATGGCGCGGTCCGCACGGCTGAAGTCACGGCGCGCTTCACCCTGGACGCAATGCCCGGCAAGCAGATGGCGATCGACTCCGACCTGAACACCGGATTGATCAATGCCGATCAGGCGCGCCAGCGCCGCGAGATGGTCGCGCGCGAAGCCGAATTCTGCGGCTCGATGGACGGCGCAGCCCGCTTTTCGCAGCGCGATTCGATGGCCACGATCCTCATCATGGCCATCAATATCGTCGCCGGCTTTCTGATCGGCGTGTTTCAGCAGGGTGTGCCCTTTGCCGAGGCGCTGAAGACCTACACCATTCTCACGGTCGGCGACGGGCTGGTGGCCATCATCCCTTCGCTGCTGGTTTCGGTCGCGGGCGGCATTGTGGTCACGCGCGCGGCTTCCGATCACTCTCTGGGAACAGACATTGGCAAACAGGTCTTCAAGACTGCGCGGCCCTTGTGGATTCTGGGTGGAGTGCTCCTGGCCCTGGCTGTCATCCCGGCCATGCCGAAGATTCCCTTCATCGTGCTGGGCGGTTTGACGATGTTTGCGGCGTGGAAGATGAAGCCCGCGGCCGCTGCGGAAGCGGCCAAGCAGGAGAAGGCCGCTCAGAAGGCTGGTGCTCCGGCCATCGATCCAATGGATGCGGTGCTGAAGCTCGATGAGTTGATGCTGGAAGTGGGTGTCGGGCTGGTGCCACTTGTCGATGCCAAGCAGGGCGGACAACTGCTGGCGCGAGTCAAGTCACTGCGTAAGAATCTGGCGCAACAGCTTGGATTCCTGGTTCCGTCGATTCATATCACCGACAATCTTTCGCTCAAGGAGCGCGAGTACGTTGTTTATCTGCGTGGCGTTGAGATTGCGCGATGGGAACTGCGGCGCGACCGGCTGCTGGCCGTGAACTCGAATCCCAAGCCGGGCGATCTGCCTGGCCAGGAGACGCGCGAACCGGCCTTCGACTCGCCGGCAAAGTGGATCACGCCTGATCTGCAGGCACAGGCCATCGCCGCCGGATATGCGGTTGTGGACCACACGTCTGCATTGGCCGCGCATCTCTCCGAGCTCATTAAACAGAATGCGCACGATCTGCTCACGCGGCAGGAGACGAAGCGGCTCGTGGACCGGCTTGCAGATTCCCATCCCAAGCTGGTGGAAGAGCTCTCGCCGAAGCTGATGAGCCTGGGTGAAGTGCAGAAAGTTCTGCAGCAGTTGCTCCGCGAACAGGTTTCCATCCGCGATCTGGGCACGATTCTGGAAACGATGGTGGAGACGGCGACGACCAATAAAAATCCGGTGGTGCTTGTGGAAGCCGTACGGCACGCGCTGGGACGAGCGCTGATCCGGCCGCTGCTGGACGAGCGCGGAAGGCTCAAAGTGGTTACGCTCGACAGCTCCATCGAAGAAGAGTGCGCGCGTACTTCTTCGCAGAGCCTGCAGCTTAACTCCGGGGGAGCGTTGCAGGTCTCAGTGGCACGCAAGGTTCTTGAGGGACTGCGCGCCATGCTCGGCGACCAGATTGCTTCGGCTCCTCCGATTTTGCTCTGCGCCTCGCCGGGGCGGTTTTATCTGCGGCGCTATCTGGAACCGTTTATTCCCAGGGTAGTGGTAATTTCGCCATCGGAGATTCCGCCGATGACGCAGGTGATGTCGCTCGGATCGGTGCGATGAAGACGATCATTTCTATCTTTAATTTTGGGGAGGTGTCCCAATGACCGCGGCAGAACTGGCTTATACAAAGAGCGCCGTCAACTCGTGCGGCAGCGACGAACTGGTGATGCAGGAGCTATCGCAGGTCTACTACATTGCCGCGCGCATTCGCGAGCGGTTGCCGCAGCACGTAGATCTGGAAGACCTGGTCAGCGCGGGTGTGGTGGGGCTTATCGAGGCCAGCCGCAGCTTTAATGAAGCGAAGAATGCGCAGTTCAAAACGTTCGCCAAGTTCCGCATTCGCGGCGCCATTCTCGACAGCCTGCGCGAAGTGGACTGGGGATCGCGCCTGATGCGCCGGCGCGGGCGCGAGATTGCGGATGCGACGGCCAAGCTGGAGTCCAGGCTCGGCCGCAAGCCGGCCGAGGCTGAGATTGCCGCCGAGATGAATATCGATCTCGACTATCTGCGCAAGATTACGGCCCAACTGGATACGCTGCACATTACCAGCCAGCGCGTGGTTGCGGCCGAAGATAGCTCGGAGACGATCGATCTGATTGAAGCGGCGCCGGATCTCGACGATCCGAATCCGTTTGATCTGTGTCTCAAGCAGGAGATGCGCGGCCATCTGGCCGAAGCCATCTCGAAACTCACAGAACGGGAGCAACTGATTTTGTCTCTCTACTATCGCGAAGAGCTCACGATGAAGGAGATCGCGAAGGTGGTGGGCGTGGCGCTTTCACGGGTGTCGCAGATTCGTGAAGCCGCCGTTGCCAAGCTTCGGAAGACACTGGCTCATGTCCAGGACCGGCCGCAATCCCGGTTTGCGGGCAGCGACCTTTACCCCGAGCATGTTTAACAGGAACAGGACACGATCATGACGGACAAGACGCAACAGACAAAAGCGGGCAACGGAAACACAAAGCAGCGCCACGTGGTGAACTGTAACTTTCGTTCAGCGGGCCGGCTGTCCAATGAGAATGCGCGCTCGCTGACCACCATCCACGAAAACTTTGCGCGGCACCTGGCCAGCACACTGGATGCGTACCTGGGCACGGGTCTCGAAGTAAAGATGACCGCACTCGAGCAGCTCCCGCTCAAGGAGCATGTCGCGGCTATCCCGCCGCTCACGTATATCATTCCCTTTTCGCTCAGCACCATACCCGGGGCAACGATTGTGGAGTGCGACATCAACCTGGTGTTCCCCATCGTTGATCTTCTGCTGGGCGGCCTGGGCACGCCGGGAGGCGGGCCGCGGGAACTGTCGGTGATTGAAGAAGAGATTATGCAGGACGTAATCTCGCTGATCGTACGGCAGGCGGAAAGCGTGTGGAAACTGCCGGACATGCGGCTGAGCGCGAACCGGCGCGTGAAGTCTTCTGTGCTGCACCAGTATTGCCCGCCCAACGAGAAGGTGACCTGCATTCGATTCGAGGTCGATATCTCGGGTACGGTCGGGACCTTCCAACTGGTATTTCCCACGGCATTTCTCAATGTTCTCATCCAGCAGGTGAAGTTGGATCAGCCGCAGAAGAAAACCACGGTGCGCTTTTTTCCGAGGCCGTCCATTCGCGAGCGAATCCTGGATTGCGATATTGAAGTCTCCGCCGAGCTGCAGGGACTGCGCGTTGCGGTACGCGACCTGCTGGCTCTTTTGCCGGGAAGCGTGCTCAAACTGCGGGCTCCGGTACGCACGCCGGGCATGCTCACGGCCGGTGGGCAAGGGGTGTTTGAAGCCACGCCGGTAAGGAACGGAACACAAAAAGCAGCTCAACTGGGCCGCCGTCTGTCAACAACCAACTGGGAGAAGGTGTAGGGTCATGGAAAATAAAAATAAAGTTGTGGTACGCAAGTTCGCGACGGCACTGGCTGCCGCTGTTTCCGAATCGCTTGGCAAAACCCTTGGCTCGCCCTGGCCGCTGGAGGTAATCGACACCGATCAGCCGCCTGCGCGGCACGGCCAGCCGGTCCAGTTCCGGATGAAGCTGGATGGCGGGCTTCGCGGCGAGTGCTTCATCGAGCTCTATCCGCCCCCAGTCACCGAGCTGGTTTCAAGGCTAAGCGGTCAAGCGGTCGAGGCAGTCAGCGAAGAACACGCCAGGTCTCTGGCCAACGTGATCCACTTGTCCACCGCGGCTCTCAGCGTGTCGCTGCAGGAGGAGTACGGCGAATTTACATGCAGAGTGGATAACGTTTCGGGGCTCGCTTTTGGCGGTATGTTTGTGGTTTCGCTGGCTTCGGCGCTCGGTCAGACCGAGCCAACGGCGCTGCTCTACTTTGACGGCCAGCTTCTGGACGCGCTGGCCGCGGCGAACGAGAGCGAATCTGAGGCCAGCAAGCGGCCTTTCCATCCGGCAAATTTGAAACTGGTGATGGATGTCGAGTTAAACGTATCGTTGCGATTCGGCCAGCGGCAGTTGCCGTTGCGTGAGGTGCTGGAGCTTTCGAGCGGGTCCGTTGTTGAGCTGGACCGGCTCGTCGACGAGCCGGTGGAACTGCTGCTGGACGGCAAGCTGGTGGCGCGCGGCGAGGCTGTGATTGTGGACGGCAATTATGGCCTGCGCGTGACGGAAATTCCGCAGGCGATTGAAACTCATTTTCTCCGTTAACACCGAGAGGGCTGCACCGCGATGAAGCTGTCTTTGAAATCTCTTTTGCCGGCGCGGGACCTGGGATGGAACCGCGTGCGCGCCAAGTGCGCAGAGCTCGAGTGCCACAACCGGCTGCTCACGAAGTATGTCCCCGGTAGTCGGATCGGCATCTTTGCCGGCGAAAGCTGGTACTGCTCACCGGACTGCTTTGCTTTAGGGTCTCGCAAAACCCTAGCTTCGTTTGCGGGCGGTTGCGTGGTCGAGATGCCGCGCAATCCGCGGCTGTCCATCGGGCTTGCGCTTGTATCCAAAGGTCTGTTGACGGAACGCCAGTATCGCGAGGCAGCGCTATTGAACAAGCGCCGCGGCGAAACGCTGGAAACCACTCTGCTGGAGTGCGGATTTGCGAGCGAAAAGCAGCTGGCTGCCGGCCGCGCCGCGCAGTGGGGATATCCGGCGCTCGTGCAGGAGCTCAACGCAACGACCGTTGAAGCCGACTTTCCTTCGTCGCTGCTGCGCGCCTATCGGGCTGCGCCCATTCATTACTCGCCAAAGTCCAAGCGGCTGGTGCTTGGATTTGTGGATCGCGTGGAGCACGCGCTCTTGCAGTCGATCGAGCAGATCACGGGCTGCCGCGCCGAGCCCTGCTTCATTACTCCGGCTGAGTTCGCGGAGCAGATAGAACGGCTGACTGCGATGCCTCTCTACGAAGAAGCGGTTGTGAACGAAGCGCAAAACACTGCGCAGATGGGCCGCACCCTGGGCGGCTGGGCAGTGGAGATCTCTGCAACTGAAGCGAGTTTTGCCAAGTGCAACACCTACGCCTGGGTCCGGATGACGGGAAAACGGGGAACGGTGGACGTCATTTTTTCCATGAAGCACGCCGGCGCAGCGATGGCCAATCAAAAATCCTCTGCAATAGTGCCGGAAGTAACTGTCGGCCTGGGCTAGACGAATCGGCAGGAGTTGCCGATAGGTAGCCCAGGTGACGATACAGTGTTGAAGACGGGCGTAATCGAATTTCCTGCCGGCCGGTGTATTCTCGTGAGTCCGCACTCTGCTCGTTCTAAGGGCGGCGACAACCTTCCCGACCTTCCGGTTTTGCCGGAGACGTTGCTCGCCCTGGAGCTTCAACTGCAATCGAGCGCAGTCGATCTGCACGCGTTTGCGGCAGCGGTGTTGAGCGATCTGGGCGCGACTGTGCAGATTTTGCGCATGGCCGGACGTGAATACGGCACTGCCGACGATCGCCTGGTTCGCATTGAGGATTGCATCTGCGACTTTGGCCCGTCAGCCTGCTTCGACGCGGTCGCCAGCGGTGTCATTGCGCGTGGATTTCAACGCCGGGTTGTTGCCGAGATCTGGACACATGCACGGGAGATCGCAACCCATGCAAAGCAACTCGCCGAAGATGTTCCTGGAACGATCAGCCCGGATCAGGCTTATATCGCGGGGATGCTGCACGCAATCGGCTCCCTGCCCGCAGCCCTAGGGTGGAGTTGGCGCGAAACCTCCCACGACCGGGCAATGACGGGACTCAAACTGGCCGAACGGTGGGCCTTTCCCGGCTACTTGCGCGATCTCTTCTGCGAAATGCTGATGCCCGGCTACAAACCGGAGTGGTCTGAGATCATGGCCGAAGCGCATCGGCTGGCATGCGGCCCGATGACCCGCTGCGCGCTGCACGATATGGCCATTCGTCCGTCGGCATAGTAGTTTTTGCCTTTTCTTTCGGCGCTCCTTCGTCTCCATGCCTCCCGGCCGGAGTTCAGGAAGCGCCGCAGAATCCTTCGACAAAAACCCAGCTCAAATTGCCTTCCGATGAGGATCAGCTCCGGGCTGCCGGAGACTCCCGAACCCACCGGTCCCCGCTCTCATCGTTCCCTCATCCAGCAATGGCTTTTCTAGCTCTTTCGGGGCATTTTAGAGGCATTTTCGGGCAAAGTTTGCCCATTCAGTTGGCATGGTTCGTGCATATCCTTCCGGCATGGACAGTGGATACTACGCCGCGGGAACCGCTCTGGTGACGAGCACCCAGCAGATGGACACGATCGCCAATAACCTGGCCAACGCCAGCACGATCGGGTACCGCGGAGAAAAGAACATCTTCAGCTCGGTACTGGCAGACGCCAGCACTGCGGGCGGCGCTGCATCCGACCTGGACAAAGCCATCAATAACTATGGAATCGTGAGCGGCACCATTCTGGACCTGAGCCAGGGAGCGCTGCAGAAGACGGGCAACGATCTCGACATGGCGATTCAGGGGCCCGGCTACTTTGTGGTGCAAACCGCGAACGGTCCCATGTACACGCGCAACGGCAGCTTTCAGGTTTCCGGCCATGGACAACTGGTGACCGCGACCGGCGACGCGGTGATGGGCGAAGGCGGCACGCTGACCATGCCGCCCGGCAAGGTTTCAGTGAGTGCAGACGGCACCATCTCAGTGAATGGAGCCGTGAGCGGCAAGCTGGACATCGTGGAATTTCCAGCGGGAACAAAGCTGGAGAGCGCAGGCAACACCTACTACTCCGCTCCTCCCGATACTGCGGGCCCCTCCACCACTTCGGATGTGCGCCAGGGATTTCTTGAAAGCTCAAATGTGAATCCAATCATGGGCCTGGTCGACCTTATCACCACGCAGCGGGCCGCGGAAATGATGCAACGCGCGCTCTCCATGTTCAACTCAGAGATCGATAAAACGGCCACGCAGGATCTGCCCAAGGTCGGATAAAGGAGATTACGGATGTTTCACGCGCTTTACACCGCAGCGAGCGGCATGACGGCTCAGCAGCTCAATCTGGATAACATCGCGAACAACCTCGCGAACTCGAGCACCGCTGGATTCCAGTCGCGCCGTGTGGAGTTCTCCGACCTTCTCTACCAGAACGACATTATGCCGGGCGCTGCGGCCACGCAGCAGACCACGGTTGCTTCAGGCTTGCAGATTGGCCTGGGCACGCGGCCGGGCAACACGGAGATTGTGCAGACCCAGGGCGATTTGAGCAGCACGGGCAATCCGCTCGACCTGGCCATTCAGGGCACAGGCTTCTTCCAGATCCTGCTGCCAAACGGGCAGATCGGCTACACCCGCGCCGGATCGTTTCAGCCGGATGCGCAGGGCAACCTGGTGACCGCGAATGGCGATGCGTTGCAGCCGGCCATCAACATTCCGGCATCGGCGACGAATATCACCATCGGCAGCGATGGCACGGTCAGCGCTACCCTGCCGGGACAGACGCAGGCGCAACAGGTGGGCGTGGTCCAGCTGGCAATGTTCGCAAATCCCGGCGGCCTGAACAGCGTGGGCAACAACATTTATCTGCCCACGACGGCATCCGGCGAGGCGGTGGTCGGTGCTCCGGGCGGTTCGCAAGGGCTGGGCACCATTCAACAGGGGATGCTGGAACAGTCGAACGTGAACGTGGTGGACGAGTTCGTGAACATGATTCTGGCGCAGCGCTCGTACGAGTCGAATTCGCGCGTGATCAAGGCTGCCGACGAGATGCTGCAACAGCTCAACCAGTTGGCTCAGTAGACGAGTTTGCGATGATGCGAGGCGTTTCCAAATTGATGTGGATCGTTTTTGCTGGCGCCACGCTTCCCGCGTCGGCGGCGCCGGGACGCTACGCCATTACGACGGAGCGGATCGCCGAGGCCATCTCGAACAGAGGCGTGCAGGTTTCACCGCAACAGGTCACTCTGCTTGCCGGAGTGGTTGCGAGTGTGGCCAACCCGGAGTTGAACGTACAGTCCATCGATCGCACAGGAAACGAAGGCGTGATTGCGCGCATCGCATGCGCGGACTCAGCGCAGTGCCTGCCTTTTTTTGTGGCTCTGCATGTTCAAGAGGCTCAAATCGCTTCGGCCACAGTGGTCAATCCAACTGCAGCCGTCGCCGTGGCCCGTCCGCCGGTCTTCGCTGTGCGGCAGGGCGCAACAACGGCTCTTTTTCTGGACGGCGCCCATGTCCATATCAGCCTCTCGGCGATCTGCCTCGAGAATGGCGTTCCAGGACAGACGATTCGCGCGACGAGTGTTGACCGGCGCCAGGTCTTTACCGTCCAGGTAGCCAGTAATGGAACGCTGAGAGGGCGGCTGTGACGACAAGAACCCGAGGGCAATGGATCACCATTCTCGCGTGCGCGGCAGCCATGGTTTGCCTGGGCGGAAAGGTGGAAGCGAAAGGCAAGGCACAGAGCCCCGCACAGCTCCGCTCCGAGTATCTGGCGCATGTAAAGGAGACGGACATGCCCGTGCAGCAGCGGACGCTCGGGAGCCTGTGGTCTCCTGACAACACGCTGGGCGATTTTTCTACCGACTACAAGGCCAGAAAGCTGAACGACACGCTGGTCATCCTGGTTTCAGTGCAGACAACGGCCGCCCAAAATGCCGATGTGAACAGCTCGCGGGCGTTTCAAACCAGCTCTGCGATCACGGGCCTGGCCGGCGATGTGAATACCAAGGGCTTGAATCCACTGTTCAACGCCAACTCTTCCACAGCATTGAAGGGCTCTGGAGCCACCGATTCGAGCACGACCTTCCAAACCAGCCTTACCGCGCAGGTCATCGCGGTGCTGCCAAGCGGCAACCTGGTTGTGGAGGCGCAGCGCAAGATCTTCATGAATAACCAGCACGAGGATGTGACAGTGCGCGGCGTGGTTCGACCGGGAGATATCGGACCGGGCAACACAGTCTCCTCCGCCGCGCTGGGAAATCTTGAAATTTCGATGAAGGGCAAAGGCATCATCTCCGACAGCACACGATCGCCTAACTTTATTACACGCGCACTGCTATGGCTGACAGGGTTTTGAAATCGATGAAGGCTCCGTTTAGAATCTCGAATCTTCGACTGCGGTCCATGGCCTGGGTGTTGAGCCTGGGCTGCGCCGCGTCTTTGCTGGGTCCAAGCGCCGCTGCGGATAATCCCAACCGCCGGGTTCTGGTGCGAGACATTACCAGCGTTGAGGGTGTGCGCGACAACATGCTGGTGGGTTATGGACTGGTGGTGGGCCTGAACCGCACCGGCGACAGCCAGCAGACCTACTTCACGGTGCAGACGCTGGCCAACGCCATGCAGCGGATGGGCGTGCTGATATCGCCGGGCACGGTCGAAGTGAAGAACGTGGCCGCGGTCTTTATCACCGCTTCCCTGCCTCCGTTTGCGCGCCCCGGTGCGACACTCGACGTTACCGTATCCTCGGCCGGCGATGCCAAGAGCCTGGAGGGCGGCGTGCTGCTGATGAGCGCTCTGCACGGACCGGATGGGCAGGTCTATGCAGAAGCCCAGGGCCCGCTGATTGTGGGCGGCTACTCGGTGGGCAACGGCGCCAACGGCAAGCAGGTGAACTCGCCGACCGTGGGCACGGTGCCGAACGGGGGCATTGTGGAGCGCGATACGGCGATCGACCTGCAGGATTTCAAGGTGGTCTCGCTGCTGTTGCGCAATCCCGACTTCACCACGGCGCGGCAGATTGCGGACGCCATCAATCAGGATTTTCATAAGCCGGTCGCCAACGCGCTCGACAGCACGCGCGTGGATGTTTCGGTAGCCGAAGCGGCCGAGGCCTCAGTACCGGTTTTGATTTCGCGGGTACAGAACCTTGCGCTGACGGTGCATACGCCGGCGCGGATTGTGGTGAACGAACGCACCGGAACCATCGTGCTCGGTGGAGACGTAAAGCTGACGCCGGTCTCGGTGATTCACGGCAACCTGTCGATCCAGGTGGTCACTTCGTACGCGGTCGCGCCGGTTCCGGGCGCTCCTATCCATAGCGGACCGGGCTACTATGGCGGCGACCAGCGGCTCTCTGCCACGCCATCGGGCCCTGCCGGGCCTGCTGGACAAGGGCAGAACGGAACCAGCGCCGGGCAGAATGCTCAAGGCCAGCCTGGGATGGCGCCCGGCGCGGACAATGTACTGCCCGGTCAGCCCGCGGCACTCGTTCCGGAGACGACTTTGACGGCCGATGACGGGCCGGCGCAGACCATGCGGCTGGATGAGGGCGCCAACGTGGAAGAGCTGGTGAACGGGCTGCATGCCATCGGCACCACGGCTCGCGATGTGGTGGCCATTCTGCAGGCGATCAAGGCTGAAGGCGGCCTGCAGGCGGAACTGGAGGTGCAGTAATGGGCGGCATGATCGGACTCGGCGGAATGAATGCTCAGGTGACCGCGCAGCAGGCGCAGGAGACCAGCACGCTGCAGCAACTGAGCGCGATGCGCGGCACCAGCAGCGCAGCCAAGATCGAAAAGGGCTCCAAACAGTTTGAGGAGATGCTGCTCTCAAACTGGCTGCAGCAGGCGGAGCAGTCGTTTGCGACCGTGCCGGGCGCGGATGACGATGACGACCAGGACAAGGCAGGCCGGGACCAGATGCTGGGACTGGGTGTGCAGTCGCTGGCCCAGGCGATGGAGGCCTCGGGTGGCATTGGAATTGCTAAGATGATTGCGAAAGCCATGACCGCGCAGGCAGATAAGGCGAGTCAGGGGACCGCGGCGGCCGAATCGGCCGCGGGAGACCGAAAATAGGGCAAGAAATCTGAGCTTTCGATTAAACTCCGGCAGACAAAATGCCGATAGCATCGCAGGTTCAGAGAAGGGATCACCATGAGAATCGATTCTTTTAATTCAGCAGCGGCCGATCAGGTCGGTAACGAGCCGAGCTCGAAGCCGGTCAATGCGCAGAAGATTGCCGCGCCGGAGCCGGACTCGAGCGGCGACCGGACTACGCTTACTTCGGGGTCGGGATCGGTGAGCGCGCTGGTAAGCGAGGCGATGAGCTCGCCCGAGGTTCGCCAGAACAAGGTGGAAAGCCTGCAGCAGCAGATCAGCAACGGCACCTATCAGCTCGATCCGGACAAGATTGCCGGAGCGATGATCGACGAACACGCCTGATTGAGAAGCAGCACCGGCCTTCCGCGATTGCGCGGGAACAGGAATCTGGCCAGCAATGATTGCAGCGGACGTGAGAACCCGAAACGTCAAAGCTGGAGAGCATCTCCGGCTCCTGCGGTCGCTTGCCTCTGAGCTGGAACGCGCCATGGATGCGATGTGTCGCAACGACCTCGAGGAGCTGGAGGACAGCGTAGCCAACCAGCAGGAGTTGAGCCAGGAGCTGAGCCAGCTGGCCAGCGAACTCGGCTCCTCCGCATCTGCCAGCTCTCCCACTCCGTCCCAGTCAACTGATTGCGACCTGATGAGCGAGATTCATACTGCAGCCGGAGAGCTGCAGAGGCTGAACTTTCGCTACTCCGTTCTATTGCAGCATTCCAGCCGTTCCGTCGCGCTGATGACTTCGCTGTTCACGTCATTCCAAGGTCAACTTCGGGAGGCTTCCGGCCCCAGGCTGAAACACCAGACCTGGTCTTGCCAGATGTAATCGCAATGGGAAGTTTAACTACATCTCTGTTGACCGGCATGGACGCCCTGGATGCGACCCAGGCCGCGCTCAACGCCACGAGCAACAACATTGCCAATGCGAACACCGCCGGCTATACGCGCGAAGTGGCCCAGTTAAGCGAGAATGCAGAGGAGTTGACCGGCGGCAGCGTCTCTGGAGGCGGCGTTACGCTCGACGGCATCGAGAGCGTGCGCGATGAGCTGCTCAATCTCCAGATCCAGCAGCAGACGTCGCTGCAGAGCAGCGCGGACACCGAATCGTCGAGCCTGCAGTCGGTTCAGACATTGTTTTCGAGCACCGGCGAAGATCTGGCGAGCACATTGAGCGCGTTTTCGAGCAGCCTGGCACAGCTTTCCTCCGACCCCTCCGACTCCGCCACCCAGGAAGATGTGTTGACGGCAGGGCAGAACCTGGCCCAGTCATTCAACACCACCGCAAACGGTTTGACGAGCGCGCAAACTGCCGCCGACCAGCAGGTGACCACGACGGTTGCGCAGATCAATTCCCTCACCCAGCAGATTGCGCAGTTGAATGCGCAGCTTTCGCCGACAGTGATGTCGGAGCAGAATGGCGGCACCATTGAGGACCAGCGCGACGAGCTGGTGCAACAGCTTTCCACGCTGACAGGCATCTCCGTCTCGCAGAGCAGCGACGGCGAAGTGATCACGACCGGCAACGGCACGCCGCTGGTGATGGGCGGTCAGAGCTTCAACCTGCAGACGACCACCGGCTCCAACGGCTTCCAACAGGTGCTGGATTCGAATGGCAACAACATCACATCCGATATTCAGGGTGGCCAGCTTGGCGGCACGATTCAGATTCGCGACCAGGTGATTCCCGGCTTTCTGAATTCGCTCAATACGCTCGCCAGCCAGTTCGCGACCGCGTTCAACAACGCTCAGGCCCAGGGTTACGATTCGAATGGAGACACAGGCGGCGATTTCTTCAGCGTTCCCTCCGGCACGGCGGGCGCTGCTGCCGGCATTTCGGTAGCCATCACCAGCGGCTCTCAGGTTGCGGCCAGCTCCGACGGCTCATCGGGCAGCAACGGCAATGTCGCCAATCTCTCTGCGGCGCTGACCAATGCGCTTCCTTCGGGCCAGTCGGCTGCCAATGCGTATGCGAGCCTGGTGTACAACGTAGGCAGCGCGGCCTCCAATGCAAGCGACACGTCAACGGCGATTGGCCAAAATATTCTGCAGCTCACCAATCAGCAAAGCTCGGTCTCCGGCGTAAATATCGATGAGGAGACCACGAATCTTATCCGCTACCAAACGGCCTACGAAGCGGCGGCTCGCATCGTGAGCACTGTTCAGGCCCTCAGCACCGTGACCCTCGATATGGGCTCCACGCAGAGTTAC
>Ga0335075_10007654_pt1 | contig 16606 bp, 13 predicted proteins | sample Lox_Sample_24_FD_206723 | JGI IMG/M metagenome (GOLD analysis project Ga0335075, IMG submission 206723) | Soil microbial communities from Loxahatchee National Wildlife Refuge, Florida, United States - Lox_Sample_2.4 | ecosystem: Environmental > Terrestrial > Soil > Wetlands | place: USA...
CCGGTACGTCTCGTCGGAGAACGCGCACGCACCGGCCAGCCGCAGTCCCTCGCTGAGCATGTGGAACAGCGGCACCGAGGCGGTCTCTGGGGTAAGCGCCACCTCCACGCACGTCCCGCCGGGCTCTAGCACGCCGAGCGCCTCGCCGAACGCACCCGGCGCGGCCGAGCACTCAAGCGCCGCCGCGAACCGGGTGCCCGACTGCTCCGCGTAATCGGTGACGGGTAGCTCCCGCGTGTCGATGACCACGTCCGCCCCGACCTCGGCGGCCGCCGCGCGCCGCCCCGCCGACCGCCCGGCGGCGACGATCGGCCCCGCCCCGGCCAGCCGGAGCGCCATGATCGCGTACAGCCCGATCGGCCCGACCCCGTACACGAGCACCGGGTCGCCAGGACCGGCTCCGGACAACTTGACGGCCTGCATCGCGACCGACAGCGGCTCCGCGTGCGCCCCGGTCTCAAGCGCCAGGTCCTCGGGCAGCGCGACCAGTTGCCGCGCAGGCACCGCGGCGTACTGCGCGTACGCACCCTGGCGGTTGATCCCGATGTTCGGCGCGGCCGGGCAGCGGAACGGCAGGCCGCGAGCGCAGATCCGGCATTTTCCGCAGGACCCGATCGGGGACGCTGCCACCGGCTGCCCGGTCCGCCACTCGGTCACGTCTCGCCCGAGCGCCGTGATCCGTCCGCTGAACTCGTGCCCGAGGATCTGCCCATCCGCGGCCTGGCCGTTTTGCAAGGCGTGCACGTCCGAGCCGCACAGCCCGCACGCGTCAACTTCGACGACGACCTCATCGGGGGCGGGGGAGGGGTCGGGGACCTCTGTCACCTCTGCTGCTGTCCCATGACACCGAACGGCCAGCACTGGCTCACCTTGCTTCCCTGACTCAGCCAGGTGACGGAGCCTGGCACAGTCCCTCTCGCAGTACCGAGCCTGATACTCAGGCCGGTCGCCGGCAAGGGCCGCGCGCCGCCGGAAACGCGTCCTTGTCCCCGTGAACACCGCGAATCCTCGTCCTTTGTGCTCCCGCCACTGGCTTGCGAGATCTTACTACCGGCGGTAGCATCGAAGATGTGAGCGAGAAGCCTGAGCAGGCACCGGAGCAAGCGCTCAGCGTGCTCGAGGATGCGCTCCGCGCCGCGCTAGCAGCGGCCAGCCCTGAACGGGTCCTGCATGCGGTCCGGGCGGTGTTCCCGGCGGGAAACGTCGAAATCGACACGTCGCGCTTCCACGGAAGGGTGCAGAAGGTGAGCGTTTCGATGCCAGAAGAACTGACCGCGGCCATCCGCGAGCGGACCGGCCCCGGCGGCTTCAGCCGGTTCGTGTCCGAGGCTGCGGAGAAGCGGCTGCGGAACGAACTGCTCGACGAGTACCTCGCCGAGCTTGATGAGATCTACGGGCCGGTACCTCAAGAGCTACTCGATTGGGCGGCGCGCCAGTGGCCAGACTACGAGGAGGAGTAGCCGGGACGCTGGTGCTCGACGCGCAGGGCGTTACCAAGCTCGCGGCTGGTGATGCTGCCGTCCGAGCACTAGCACTAAATACCCGGCAGCGGGGCGGTCTCGTTGTGACTGCAGCGTCTACGTTGGCCGAGGTGCTGCGTGGCGGGCCGAAAGACGCGCCGCTCCACCAGGCCCTGCGCCATGTCAATGTCACTTCGGTCAGCAGGGAGCTGGGCCGCAAGGCGGGTGAGCTTCTCGGTGCCACCGGCATGTCGGGGCACCGAGACACGCTCGATTCGCTGCTTGCCGCGGTTGCGCTGGCTCAGCAGCGTCCGGTGGTGCTCCTGACCAGCGACCCGGCCGACATGGCACGGCTGACCGAGGAACCGCACCGAAAAAAGACCGAGCGAATCGCGGTGGTGGCGATCTAGCCGAGCTCGTCGGCCAGGCCGCGGATTACCCTGACGTCCTCGCCGTAGACCGGGGTCTTGCGGCTCGGCTCGGTGATCGTTTCCGTCATCCCTTCTCTTCCACTTTAGTTATGGCGAGCGGCCGGTCGACCGGACCGAACGTGTCCACGACCGCTGACACCCCGGCGTTCGGCGCGCCCGCCACGACGATCCGCACCGCTACCGGGGAGGCGAGCAGCTGGACCGGCGTATCCAGGTCGTCCGGCGCCTGCTGCGGCAAGGCGTCCGGATGGTCGGCGGGGATCCGCCATCGGGTGCCGCTGGCGATCGCCTCTTTCCCTGCCGCCGCCAGCTGCCGGTACGTCTTCGTGCCGCGCTCGTAGATGGCCCGGCTCAGGTCCCGCTTGGACCAGCCAGCCTTGTCGACCAGCCGCGCGTGCTCCGGGTTGAGCACCACGATCGCGCTGGCGTTGGGACGGACAAGCGCGCCGGTACGGCAGATCGAGTCGGCCAGGTCATAGGCGAGCTGTTCCGGGACGGTCGTGTGCCTGGCCTCGATGTGCAGCACCGACCGGATGACCGTCGCGCCGACCGCGCTGTCGTCCGGGGACAGCCCGCTGTCGGCGTGCAGGCCGGGCCAGGGGCTGTCCTCCTCGTTCTCCCCGATGCAGCACGTGTACTTGGCCGGCGTGCCCTGCGTCGCCTGGTCGAACACCTGCGGGCGCAGCCCGAGCGCGTTGATCGCGCCCAGCCGGATCGCCCGCCCGATCGTCGCGTTCGCCCGGAACCCGGAGCCGAACACGTTGCCCCGGCTGTTCACCCCGATCCGCTGCCGCACCGGGCCGTTCACGACCACGAAGGGGGCGGTGCCCGTCGTCGACTGCCAGATCGACCGGGTCACCATGCCGTCTTTCAGGAACGAGTCCCAGGCGGCGAGCACGACAGGGAAGTACTCCGGCAGGCAGCCGGCCAGTGCCGCGTTGATCGCGGCCAGCCGGACGGTCAGGTTCCGGTTGAGGTGCGGCATCGGGATCAGCACCTCGTCCGGGTCCCGGCTGGTCGTGGCGAGGAACTCGGCGAGGTAGCTTTCGGTGACCGGCACGACGGGCAGCCCGTCGGCCCAGCCTTGCCGCGCGTAATACTCCATGGCGCGGCGGACCTCGTCCAGGTCCACAAGCGGCGGCGTCGTCACCTCAGTCCACCCCCAGGATGCGCAGGATCTCGGGCAGCGCGGCGCGCGCCATCTCGGTGAGCTCGGAGTCCGTGCGGCTCGCGATCGGGTGCGGCATGGCGACGTACTCGTAGCCCGGGAAGCCAAGCGAGTGCGCCATTGCCTCCGCCGTAATACGGAAAGCGTCGGTGCAGATGCTGACGGCGGGTATCCCGGCCCGCTCCAGCACGATCCCATCGGCCAAACTGGCCGCGCTGCACGAGCCTCAATCGCCGATCCCGGCGACGGCGAAGTCGCAGTTGTGCAGCATCTGCTGTACCACGCTCTCCTCGACCGGCGTGCCGAAATACCCCTTGCGGAACAGCCGGACTTCTCGCACGCCGTAGCGCTCGGTCAGCTCGCGGCCGACGGCCTGGAGCAAGGGCACGGCGTTCGGCTTCGTGTTCTCAAGCAGGCCCACGGTCAGGCCGCGCAGCGGCCCTGGCCGGGGCGCCAGCGTCGTGTCGGTCTCCCGTTCGCTGATCCCGGTGGGGTCGAGCAGCGGTTCTCTCATGGATTATCCCTGCACCAACTGGAGGGCCCTGGCGACTACGCCGCCCGCGGTCAGGCCGTAGTGCTCGTACAGTTCCGCGGGCACGCCCACCTCGAGGTCGGTGTCCGGAAGCGCCGCGCTCGCCAGGCCCGCGGTCAGCCGGTGCCTGGCGACGGTCTCGGCGACGATCGTGCCGAGGCCGCCGGTCCCGATGTGGTCCTCGATCGTCAGCACCTTGCCGGTCCGGCTCGCGGTGGCCACGATGGCCGCCTCGTCATACGGCTTGAGATAGGCGGCGTCGTACACGTCGGCCTCGATGCCGTGCTCGGCTTGCAGGATGTCCGCGGCCTGCCTGGCCAGGCCGACGCCCATGCCGTGGCCGGCCAGCGTCACGTCGCCGCCTTGCCGCAGGTGCCGCCACTGGCCACGGCCGTATTCCGGCACCTCGTCGTAGACCTGCTCCGCCGCCTCGGCGATCCTGATGTAGACCGGGCCGTCCAGGCCAGCGGTGGCCCGCATCAGGCTGAGCACCGAGTTGGCGTCGGCGGGCGCCACCACGGTCGTGTTGGCCAGCATGCGGGCGATCGCGATGTCCTCGACCGCGTAGTGACTGGTTCCGAAGTACCCCATCGCCAGGCCGGACAGCCTGCCGACGAGCCGGACCGGCAGGTGGTTGTAGTCGACGTCGGTGCGGAGCTGCTCGGCGCACTTGAGCACGCCGAACGGCGCCATTGAGAAGATGTAGGGCAGGTACCCGCAGGCCGCGAGGCCGGCCGCCACCGAGACCGAGTTCGTCTCCGCGATGCCAAGCTCGACGTAACGTTCGGGAAAGTGCTCGCGGAACTCGGCGAGCGTGTTGGACAGGTCCGCGGTCATCGTGAGGATCCGCGGGTCCCCCGCCGCGAGCTCGGTGACGGCGTAGCCGGACGGGTTCGACTTCAGGGCGGTATCGCGGTCGATGTCGCTGAAGACGTCGACCATCTTGGGGGTGGGCGTCGGGGAAGTCACCGCATCCTCCCGGAGATCTCCGCGACGACGTCGGCCTGCTGTTCGTGGGTGAGCAGCCCCAGGTGCCACGCCTGCGGCTGCTTTTCCATCATCTCCACGCCGTGGCCTTTCTCCGTCCTGGCGATGACGCACACCGGCTGCTGGCTTTCGATCTCCGGCAAGGTGCCGAAGGTCTGCCGCAGCGCGGGAATGTCGTGTCCGTCGATCTCGCGGACCAGCCAGCCGAAGGCGTCGAACCGCGCCGCCAGCGGCTCGATGTTCATCGCCGCCGAGGTGGGGCCGCTGCCGGAGAACCCGTTGGCGTCCACGATCGCGACCAGGTTGCCGAGCTTGTAGTGGCTGGCCGCCATCACGGCCTCCCAGACCTGCCCCTCCTGGAGTTCGCCGTCCCCGGTGAGCACGAACGTCCGGTAGTCGTGGCCGGAGAGCCTGGCGGCGAGCGCCATGCCGGTCCCGACCGACAGGTTGTGGCCGAGCGATCCGGAGCTGAAGTCGATGCCCGGCGCCAGCCGCATGTTCGGGTGGTCGTTCAGCGGCGAGCCGACCTTGCCGAACTGCTTGAGCCAGTCCCGCGGGTAGTACCCCAGGTCCGCGAGCACCGGCCACAGCCCGGTGGCGACATGTCCCTTGCCGAGCAGGAACCGGTCCCGGTCCGGCCACCGCGGTTCGCCGGGGCGCAGCCGGAGCGTGTGGTAATACAGCGTCGCGACGATCTCCGCACTGGAGAACGTGCTGGAATAGTGCCCGAGCCCCGCCTGCGCGATCAGTTCGACGGTCTGCAGCCGGATCCAGTCCGCTTTCCGCTCCAGTTCCGCGTCCGTGACCGCTCTTCCGCGCTCGAGCGTGGCCGATCCGATGTCGTTGAGCATGGGCGCTCGCTCTCTGCCGCCTCGCGGTTGCCGCCCGCCACCTGCTCGCGGCGGCACCGTCAGCGTAAGTGCCGCCTAACTTGCTGACAATATGGGCCAAGATCAGCGGTTCCCGCCATCGGCTGTGCCCGGCCACAGCATTTCGCCCGGCGCGCACCCCGGGGCGCGGCAGGGACCGCACCCCGGCGTCGACGTCAGCTGTACTGCAGGATGATCGCGTAGTGAGTGCTGCCGTCGGCCGCGGGCAGGTACCCGCCCGCCAGCTGCTGCGCCGTGCCCGGGATGCGGGAGACCGTGTCGGCGGTGGCGGAGGCGCCGCCGTTTTTGGGCAGCGCGGCCTTGGTGAGCTTGCCGTCGGCGTAGTGCAGGAGGTACTGGCTGCCGCTCGACCCCGCGGGAATCCACAATCCGCCGTCACCGTCGTAGCTGACCTGCCCCTGCGCCGGGTCGCCAACCGTGGTTTCGGCGACCTTGCTCCAGGTCTTCCCGTTATAGTGCAGGACCACCAGCGGACCGCCCTCGTCCTCTGTGCCGCCACTGCCGATCGCATAGACGCTGCCAGACGAAAGGGCGATGATGCTGAACAGCCGCGGGTCGTTGAGTTCCCGCTTCGCCGGGAGCAGCTTCGCCAGGTTCGTGGTCGTCCAGTTCCTGCCCGTGAAATGCGCCACGGTGGTGCCGGTGAACGCCCAGACGTCCTTATCCGACATCGCGGACCCGCCGTCGAGGGTGCTGGCGACCTTGGCCCACGTGTGCCCGTTGAAGTGGTACACGCCCAGCGCGCCGCGGGGATCGTAGTAGATATTGCCGAACACCCACACGTCGCTGGCCGACAGCACGGACGCACCGCCGATCTGAGCGCCGAAGGTCTTCACCACGGACCACTTGGCGCCATTCCACTTAACAGCCTGCGACGTGCCGTTGGCCAGGTTGGCGAACGCCCACACATTCGACGCCGACGTCGCCTCCGCGGCGACCACGGTCTCGCCCTTCTGCCCAGGGAACGCGACCTGCTTCCACGTCGTGGCGCCGGTGCGTGCCAGCGCCGCCGGCGCGGCCACGCCGGCCTCATCGAAGGCCCAGCCAGTGGACTTGCCGGTCGCCACGACCGCCGTGATCTCCGCACCGCGGGTCGAGTACAGCGAGCTCACGGCGTGCCAGGCTGGCGTGGCGGCCGCCCCGACCGCCGCGTTCGCCACGCCCGCGGCCGACGCCATGCCAGCCAGGCCGAGTGCCGCGCCAACCCCGGCGACGGTCTTAGCGCACTTGTGCATCATGACTACCATCTCCCCGTCTCATCCCTATTTGGGATTACGGCCCATGAGACGAAAGTCCCGGGGATTCGGTTGCGCTACGACGCATGATTTTGCACCGGACTGCCCGTAATCCCGCGACATGAATAAGCTGTCCAAATGTGAGCGATCCGCCCTCGGGGGAAGGGCAATCCGGCAAGTACTCCGTTGACGCCAGCGGAGCGCGAGGAGTGCAGGCCGGCGACCACAACCGGCAGGTCAACTTCTTCACGCAGGTAGTCGCCGGCGAGGTCGCGCGCCCGGGCAGGATCACGGTCCACGGCGAGATCGACTCGCCCTACCTCGGGCTGAGGGCCTTCGGCGAGGATGACGCGGCGTTCTTCTTCGGCCGTGAAAAAGCCGCCTGGGAAATCCTGGAACGGCTCAAGCGACGACTGGAAGTCCCGGAACCGCTCGTCGTCTCGGGCGTGTCCGGCGCCGGCAAGTCGTCGCTGCTGCGCGCCGGCGTGCTGCCCCGCATGTCCGAGGCTGGCCTGGCCCCTGCCCCGGGCGCGCCGCCCTGGCCGCACGTTGTGCTCACCCCCGCCCGCGCGCCGCTGGCCGAGCTAGCGGCCCACGTAGCGCCGCTCACCGGAGTGGATGCGGCAGCGCTGCTGCGCTCGCTGCGGGCTGATCCCGCGGGTTTCGCTCTCAGCGTCCGCTCTGCCACCGCCATTAGCCCGAACGATCCGGGGCGTCTCCTCCTCGTCATCGACCAGTTCGAGCAGGCGTTCACGCAGTGCGATGACGAGACCGAGCGGCGCGCGTTCATCGCCGCCCTGCACGCCGCCGCCACCGTCAGGCACGGTGCCGCGCGGGTACCCGCCGCACTGGTGGTCCTCGTGGTGCGCGCCGATTCCGAGGCCCGGTGCGCGGAGTACGAGGAACTGGCGGACGTGGTGCAGGATCGCTACCTGCTGGCCCCGATGACCGAGCGTCAGCTCCGGCTCGCCATCACCCGCCCCGCGGAGATGGCCGACGCAAGCGTCGAGCCGGACCTGGTCGACGAGCTTCTCCGTGCCGTGCGCGGCTCGTCCGCCGCCGGGGTGCTCCCGCACCTGTCCCACGCGCTGGACCAGGCATGGCGGGGCCGCGCCGAGGACGACGTGCTCACGTTGGCCGACTACGAGCGGGTCGGCGGCGTCGAGGGCAGCATCGCGGCGAGTGCGGACCGCGCCTTCGGGCGGCTGACCGGGGCGCAGCGGGCGCTCACCCAGCCGGTCTTCATGCGCCTGGTCACGACGAGCAGCGACCTCGTCGTCTCGGCGGGCCGCGCCACCCGGGCCGAACTGACGGCGGGCGTTTCCGAGACGGCGGACGTGGACGCCACCATCGAGTCTTTCGCCGCCGAGCGGCTGCTCACCGTGGGCGAGGACTACGTGGAGATCAGCCACGAGGTGCTGCTGACCGCGTGGGAGAAGCTCCGCGGCTGGCTGGACGGCGACAAGATCGACATGGCCCGCTACAGCCGCCTGAACGCCGACGCCAGGGACTGGGACGCGAACGAGCGCCCGGCCGCGTATCTGTACCCGTCGGGCCGGCTGGACGAAGTCGACGCCGCCACCAGGCGCTGGTCGGCCGTTCCCGGCCGGTATCCCGCGCTCGGCCCGGTCGCGCAGGCGTTCCTCTCCGCCGCCCGCGGCGCCGCGCGCAGAGCTCGGTGGATACGCCGCGGCGTCATCGCCGTCCTGTCCGCTCTCACCCTGGCGGCCGCCACCACCGCCGTGCTTGCCGGCCACTACGCCGCAACCGCGAACCAGCAGCGGACGGACGCGCTCGCACAGAGCGCCAAGGCGACGTCCCGCGACCTGGCGGCTCAGGTGCTTGGCCTCGCCGACTCGGATCCGGCGACCGCGCAGCAACTGGCCGCGGCGGCGTGGCACGAATGGCCGACCAGCGAGGCGGCGTCCGTGATGACATACCTGCTGACCCAGCAGGTGCGCGCCGGCGAACTGCGAGCCGTTCCCGGCGACATCGGGCCGGATCTCGTCCTGGCGCTCAGCCCGGACGGCACGCTCGTCGCCGCCGGAGACAAGCAGGATGACAACGTTCGGCTGTGGGATACGGCAACCGGCAAACCTGTCGGCATGCCTATGCGAGCCGACGCCATCCCGCACACCGGCGTGAACGGCGTGGCGTTCAGCCCGGACGGCAAGCTCCTCGCCAGCGTGACCGACGGTGAAGTACAGCTATGGAACCCGGTCACCGGGACGCTCGTCCGGACATTTCTGCCGCCTGACCCGAGCGTGGCGGGCGTCTTGGACAACGTGGCTTTCAGCCCGGACGGCGACCTGGTTGCCAGCGGCGATCTCTCCGGTTACATCTACCTGTGGAACACAGTTACCGGCAAGCTCGCCAGGGCGCCGATCCAAACCGGGGGCGGTATCCACGCCGGAGTCTCCGACCTGGCCTTCAGCCCGGGCGGCACCCTCCTCGCCAGCGCGGACAACAACGGCTACGTCCGGCTATGGGCGATTCCGAGCGGTGAACCCGTTGGTCAGCCGCTGCCCACAGACCGCGGCCAATCTGGCGTGGCCGGCGTGGCGTTCAGCCCGGACGGCAAGCTCCTCGCCAGCGTGGTCACCGGCGGCCCGGTCCGTCTGTGGGATCCCGCTACCGGGAGTCCCGTAGGCGCACCCATTCGCGCCGATTCCGCCGGCGTGGCGTTCAGCCCGGACGGCAAATTTCTCGCGAGCGCGGGCATAGATGGCTACGTGAGGCTGTGGAATCCGGCCACTGGCAGGGAGGTAGGAAGCCCGCTGGCGGCTGATCCCCACGAGGGCGTGGCCGGCGTGGCGTTCAGCAAGGCCACCGGGCTGCTGGCCAGCGCGGACTCGAACGGCACCGTACAGCTGTGGGACGCCGCCGCTGGCGCGCCCGTCGGGAGCACGCTGAACACTCCAGCGAACCGTCCATATGTCAGTTTCAGCTCCACAGCTAGCCTGCTGACGGCCCACGCGGACGGCTACCTAGCCCAGTGGCCCCCGGCCGGCGGACCGGGCCGTACCCTGGCGGCAGCCGCTCACGACAGGTGGGCGACCAATCCTCCGGCCGAGTTCAGCGGCGACGAGACGATGGTCCTCTTGCCGGTCTCCGGCGGCGCGGACCTGATCACCGGCACGGCCGCCGGACCCCGGACCAGGTTCCTTCCGGCTGCGCCAGGCAAGTACGACATGTTGCTCACCGCCGCGTTCAGCCCGGACGGCACGCTGCTCGCCACTGGGAACTCCTACAGCGGCTCCGTGACTTTCTGGAACACGGCAACCGGCACCCAGAAGGGCGCGCCGCTACACGTCAACGTTGCCGGCATCTCCGCCATCGCCTTCAGCCCGGACGGCAAGATGCTCGCCGTCGGCGGCCTCAACGGCTACGTGACGCTGTGGAATACGGCGACCCACTCCCGGGTCGGCGCACCGCTCCCCGCAGAAGCTGGTCCCGCTAGTCAGTCTGGCGACGTGGACGCGCTGGCGTTCAGCCCGGACGGGAAGCTCCTCGCCAGCGGAGACGAAGACGGCAAGGTCCAGCTCTGGGACCTGCCCTCCGGGCGGCTCGACGGCACCCTCCTCCCCGCTTCGGCTTCGGCTTCGGCTCCGGCCGAGAATGGCTTGCCCGACCTTGCCTCTGCGGTGGCGTTCAGCCCGGACGGGAAGTTCCTCGCCACCGGTTACGAAGACGGCACCATCCGGCTGTGGAACCCGGCCACCCGGCAACCCGTCGGCGGCCCGCTTCCGCCAAGCACCTCCGTCTCCGCGAACGCCGTCATCACCGCGCTGCGGTTCACCCCGGACAGCAGCCTGCTGCTCAGCGCGGACGGCAACAACGACGTGGATCCCTGGCCGATGTGGATGTTCGCCAACCCGTACGCGGCGATCTGCGATGACGTCGGAGCGCCGTCCGCCGCGACCTGGGCGCAGTACGAATCAGGTACGCCCGAGCCCGCGGGTGTCTGCGCCGGCGTGCCGTCCGCCTCCCGGCTCAGCGGCTGAACGCACGCAGGGCACCGCTCCCCGGCATCCGCCGATCACGCCCGGAAGGTGCTGGTCTGGGTGTTGCCGTCAGCAATGGATCCGGGCTGGTGCTCACCAGCATCTGGGCGCGCCGCCACGCGGTGTATTCGGGCTCGCCGACGAACGCGTCCCATGCCCGGCGTAGATCTCACTCGTTATGCCGTAATGCCAGATGTGGTACTTTGGTATTATGGCAAACGATATCATGTGGGCGGCTGCGCACCCGCCTGTCCTGGTGGAACTGGATGACCGGCGGCGGACCGCGCTCGGCAAGGTCGGCCACAAGGAGCACACTCGCTATCTGGTCGAGGAACAGCCGGACGGGACGCTCATCTGGCACCCGGCCGTCGTCATGCCCGAGCACGAACTCCGGTTCATGGCGGCGCATCCGGAGGCCCACGCGGAAATCAGGCGGCAGCAGGCCGATCCCGATCCCGCCCGGCGCCGGGAACGTCCCACGCGTTCCCAGCGCGCCGTCGAGGCGGCCATCGCCGAGGCGGCGGCCATGTGATGCGGCTTGAATTCGAGGCGGCGGCCGCGGAGGCCTGTACGGCGATCCCGGATGGCGACCTGCTCGACAAGATCGACGCAGTCCTCGATGAGCTGGAGAAAGACCCCGGACAGGCGAAACTGCGGCAGTACCGGTGGAGCGACCCGCCGCTATGGGGAGCCCAGGTACGGGACCGGGTGCGCGACTACCTCATCTTGTGGGCGCCGGAGGAGCGGGACGGTGGGTCCTTGGTCGTCGTCTACTACGTCGGCCCTGACGTCTAGGCCGCGTACTCCGTGTCGCCGATGAACGCATCCCACAGCCCGGCGTACACCCCGCCACGCTCCAAGAGTTCGTCATGCGTGCCGATCTCCGCGACCCGGCCGTGGTCCATGACCACGATCCGGTCGGCGCGAGCCGCGGTCGTGAGCCGGTGCGCGACGACGATCGTGGTGCGCCGCGCGGTGAGCTGCTCCGTCGCCCGCGTCACGGCCGCCTCCGAAGCCAGGTCGAGAGCCGCGGTCGCCTCGTCAAGCAGCAAGATATCCGGGTCGGCGAGCTCGGCGCGGGCCAGGGCGATGAGCTGCCGCTGCCCCGCGGACAGGTTCCGCCCGCGCTCGCCGACCTCGTGCTCGTAGCCGCCTGGCAGGCCGGTGATCATCTCGTGCGCGCCGACGCCCTTGGCCGCGGCGACGACCTCGTCGTCGGTCGCGTCCGGGCGCGCGTAGGCGATCGCCTCCGCGACGGTGCCGCTGAACAGGTAGGACTCCTGCGGCACGACGCCGAGCCGCTGCCGGTAGGCGGTCATGTCGTAGTCGCGCACGTCGACGCCGTCCACAAGCAGCCGGCCGCCGGTGATGTCGTAGAACCGGGCGATCAGCTTGACGATCGTGGACTTGCCCGCGCCGGTCTGCCCGACGAGCGCGACCGTCTCCCCGGGCACGACGGTGAACGTCACGTCGTCCAGCGCCCGCTTCACCGACGCGGCCTCCGTCCGCCCGTCAAGCGACGAGCCAACGCTGTAGCTGAACTCGACGTCGCGCAGCTCGATCCGCCCTTCCAGACCGGAAGCGGGCACCGGCACCGGGTCCGCCGGGGGAGGCGTGGTCGTCTTGATGCGCAGCAGGTCCTTCATGCGCTGCAGGGCGACGGCCGCCTGCTGGTAGCCGTCGAACACCTGCGACAGCTGCTGGACCGGCGAGAACACCATGTCGATATACAGCAGGTATGCGATCAGCGCCCCAGCGGTCAGCCCGCCGGACCGGACTTGGCCGACCGCGGCGATGAGCACCAGCGTGCCGGCGACCGTGGACAGCGTCTGGACGAACGGGAAGTAGAGCGCGATGTACCTCTGCGCGCGGAGCCGGGACTCCCGGTAGGCGTTGCTGCGGCCCGCGAACCTGGCGCTGTTCGTGCCCTCCCGCCGGTAGGCCTGCGTGACCCGCAGGCCCGCTACGTTCTCGGCCAGGTCGGCGTTGACGATGCTGATCCGCTCCCGCGCTTCGGTGTAGGCCTTCGACGACTTGTTGCGGAAGATCACCGTGGCCACGATCAGGAACGGCATGATGGCGAGCACCATCAGGCCGAGATGCACGTTGATGATGAGCATCGCGATGAGCACGCCGATGAACGTCAACAGCGAGCTGACCATCGTGACGAGCCCGGTCTGCAGGAAGCTGGAGAGGGAGTCGAGGTCGCTGGTCAGCCTGGTCATGATGCGGCCGGACAGCTCGCGCTCGTAGAAGTCGAGTCCGAGCCGCTGCAGGTGCGCGAAGAGCTTCACGCGCATCGTGTACAGCAGCCCCTCGCCGTTGCGCGCGACGACCATCGTCTCGGCGATGTTGACGATCCAGTCGGCGAACACGATCGCCAGTCCCAGCATGGACATCAGCACGACCCAGTGGAACGCCTTCGCCTCGACCCCGGAGTCGATGCCGCCGCGCACGAGGGCGGGCAGCGCGAGGCTGGCGAGCGCGTCGAGGCCGTCGAGCACGAGCCCGGCGATCAGCGCGAACATGATCGGGCGCAGCAGCCTGCCCAGCGTGAACCGGTAGTCCGCCGCGCGGGCCGTGGCGAGATCGGCCTTCGGCTTATCCTTCATCGGCGGCAGCGCCTCGACCTTCGCGAGCAGCTCGGGACTCGGCGGCACGCTGCCAATCATGCCGTCCATTCCGCCACCGCCGCGGCCGCCCCTGCCGCCCCCGCGGCCGCCACGCCCGCCGCCGCCGAACGCGGCGGGACCGGCGGCGGCCCTGCCGAGCCCGGAGTTCAGGGAGTTCGTGAGCGCTCGGTTTGCCGCCCGCTCGGAGAATTTATCTCCCGAACGGGCCGTGGCGCCTGTGCCTGCCCCACGTGCCTGCCCGTCGGCTGGCTTGTCGTACAGGTCGGCGCTCGTGGCTTCTCCGCCGTCGAGGCGGCCCTCGGCGTCGTCGCCTGGTCCGGAGATGAGGACCTCGTACAAAGGGCAGCGTCGCGTGAGCTCGTCGTGGGTGCCGATGTCGGCGACGGTGCCGTCGGCGGTGAGCACCGCGATCCGGTCGGCGAGGTTGAGGGTGGACCGGCGGTGGGCGATCAGCAGGGTGGTGCGGCCCTCCATGACGCGGTGCAGGGTGGCGTGGATCTCGGCCTCGATGCGAGGGTCGACGGCGGAGGTGGCGTCGTCAAGCAGGAGGAAGCGGGGGTTGGTGATGAGGGCGCGGGCGAGGGCGACGCGCTGCCGCTGCCCGCCGGACAGGGTCATACCCTGCTCGCCGACGACGGTGTCGTAGCCGTCGGGGAGCTCGTGGATGAACTCCTCGGCCTCGGCGGCCCGGGCGGCGGCCTCGATCTGCTCGCGGGTGGCGTCAGGACGGCCGTAGGCGATGTTGGCGGCGACGGTGTCGGAGAACAGGAAGCTATCCTCCATGACCAGGCCGATGGCCTCACGTAGCGACTGCTGGGTGACGTCGCGGACGTCGTAATCGCCGACGCGAACCGATCCGCCGCGAACGTCGTAGAACCTGGGGAGCAGCAGGGAGAGGGTGGACTTGCCGGAGCCGGAGGGGCCGATGACGGCGAGGGTCTCGCCGGGGGCCACGTGCAGGGACAGGCCGCGCAGCACCGGCTGGGACGGGACGTAGCCGAACTTCACGTCGTCGAACGTGATGCCGTTGGCGTCGGCGGGCAGCTCGATGGCGTCCGGCTTGTCGGTGATCGACGGCTTGGAGTCGATGACCTCGAACACCCGGATGACGCTCGCCCGCGCCTCCTGGCCGATGGTCACGAGGTTCGTGAGGACCCGGACGGGGCCGGCGAGCTGGGCGAGGTAGCTGGAGAACGCGAGGAAGGTGCCGAGCGGGATATCGCCGCGGATCGCCAGCCAGCCGCCGAAGAGGAGCACGCAGACCAGGCCGAGGTTCGGGATCGCGGTCAGCGCGGGGTTGTAGCGGGCGGTGAGCCTGGCCATCCGGATGCGGGAGGAGAACAGCTTCTCGCTGGCGGCCTCCATCCGCTCCATCTCCTGCTCTTCCTGCCCGAAGCCCTTCACGACGCGGACTCCGCCGATGGCCTCGTCCACGATCCCGGCGACCTCGCCGACCTGCTGCTGGGCATGCCAGCTGGCCGGGAAGAGCCTGGTCTTGGAGGCACGGGCGATCAGCCACAGCGCGGGCGCGACCGCGATCGCTACCAGCGCGAGCGGCGGTGACAGGATGATCATGATGACCATCGAGAAGACGAACAACAGGACGCTGCCGAGGGTAAGCGGCAGCCACTGGACCAGCTGCTGCACCATGTTGATGTCGGAGATGGACCGGCCGACGAGCTGGCCGGTGTGGATCTCGTCCTGCCTGGTGCCGTCCAGCCGCGACAGCGAGTCAAACAGTTCGGTGCGCAGCTCGTGCTGCACGTCGAGGGCGAGCTGGCCGCCGCGGTAGCGCCGCCAGTAGACGCCGAAGAAGTTAGCGACCGCCGCGATGAACAGCCCGATCGCCAGCGGCCAGATCGAGTCACGGCGCGTGAGGATGACGTTGTCGATGATGTCCCGCTGCAGCAGCGGGATGGCCAGCGTCGCGGCCGTGGTCACCAGCGCCCCGATCACCGAGATGATCACGGCACGGCGGAACCGCCAGCAGTACCCGGTGAGCCGCCGGAGCCATCGCGCCTCGTTACTGTGCGTGTTTTTGTTCTCGTTCTTGTTCATCCGTCCCCGTAGACAGGTACTCCTCTGGGCCAAGACATGTAACGCGCAAGCCTGATTATTTCATTTCCGAAACTAACGACCTACGACCATGACGGCCTACGACCGTAACGATCTTTAACAGCGGGGGTTACGAGTTCTGGTTGCCGGGCGGGGGGCGCGGTAGGTCAGGATCGTGAGGCATCCCGATGGCGGCGGGCCTCCTGCCCAGGAGCGGAGCCGCCGGGAACAGGTGCGGCTGGCGGCGGAGCTGATCGAGGCCGGCCGGGGCCTGCGGCCGCCGCAGGGCCGCACCCGGGCACGCTGCGGCCGCACCCGGTCCTGGATGCCGCGCACCAGCAGCTCGACGGCCCGCTCATGGTCGGGCCGTCGGCGTGTCCTCGTCCCGTCCGGTTCGCGCCGCCCGCCAGCCTCGGTTCGCGCCGCCCGCCAGCCTACATCCGCAAAAATAGGACAAATAGCATCTTCAGTCGCATAGTCTCGGAGATGATCCCGTTATCGCGAAGACATTTTTCCTGGCGTAAAAAATTCATCGTATAGGTGCACAAAATTTACGTTAGGAAAAAAGTCTTCTCGAAAACTTCAACGACTACTTGAGGCATTTGCCGCATACCCGGACAGTGTGCTGGCGTGGAGGAGCGGCGCCCCGGGCGAGATGTCCTTGATGCCCGGGATGTCCCGGCGTGGCGCCGTCTCCGCGTGGGCGACCCGATAAACGCGGCACGTGAAATGTCCTTTTTGGAGAATTGGCCGGCTGATAAGCGCGCTCGAATGTCAGAGGAACACGCTATGGTCCTGGCCATGCGATTCCTGCATACCTCTGACTGGCATCTCGGCCGGTCGCTGCACCGGGCCGACCTGCGTGACGCCCAGGCCGCGTTCCTCGATCATCTCGTCGGCACCGTGCGCGCGGAAAAGGTCGACGCCGTGCTCGTCGCGGGCGACGTGTACGACCGCGCGGTGCCGCCGGTGGACGCGGTGGCGCTGTGCGAGGACGCGCTCATCCGGCTGCGCGAGGCAGGCGCCCGGGTGATCCTGATCAGCGGCAACCATGACTCCGCGCGCCGGCTCGGGTTCAGCAGCACGCTGATCGACGCGGCCGGCGTGCACCTGCGGACCAGGCCGGAGGCGCTCGCCGACCCTGTCATTCTCGAAGACGATCACGGCCCGGTCGCCGTGTACGGCGTTCCGTACCTCGACCCGGCGATCCC
>Ga0335075_10007655_pt1 | contig 16605 bp, 14 predicted proteins | sample Lox_Sample_24_FD_206723 | JGI IMG/M metagenome (GOLD analysis project Ga0335075, IMG submission 206723) | Soil microbial communities from Loxahatchee National Wildlife Refuge, Florida, United States - Lox_Sample_2.4 | ecosystem: Environmental > Terrestrial > Soil > Wetlands | place: USA...
CAAGTCCGTTGCGCAGTTTACAACGGGACACTTGGTTCCGGCTTCGGTCAACGGTTCGAACCCGTCGGCCGTCCAGATGCAGCTGTCGCAATCGCCGCGTGATCCCACCAGTTTCTGGACACTCCCGAGGGATCTGCTTCGGTCGAGCCATCTCGCCATAAACCGACGGAATGCCGCGTGGTCAATCAAGATTACGTCGGGTTGTCAAGACGAGAAAATACGCAAGTCTGCCAAGCAAAGGAAACGACAGGTATTGCTCGCGGGGAAGTCGCTGCACGCCGCCCTCTGCCGGCGCGCCGCGGTCCTGAATCGAATGTCGGGTCTCGGCATATCCCGACCGCAAGCGGACCGTCGCAAAACCACCCAATCCAGAAGTTCAAACCGACCCGCTACCTGACCGGCATTCCGCTCGACCGCTCGGATCGGTCTCCGCAATATGAGTGACCCAAGGCACCAGCCGCCTTTGCCCACCCGCCTTTGCTTCCGGTCGTGGCCGATCCGCACTACCCTGCGGCCAACCAGAGAAGGTGTCCCATGAACGATCTCGCCTTGCCCGCGGACGCGCTGCTGGCCGCCGACCAGCGCCACCTGATCCATCCGCTGCACCACCCGAACGACCACGCCCACGCCCGCATCTTCACCGAGGGTCGCGGCGCGATGCTGCGCACCAATGACGGGCGCGAGTTCATCGATGGCCTGTCCTGCCTGTGGAACGTCAATATCGGCCACGGCCGCAAGGAGCTGGCCGACGCCGCGCAGAAGCAGATGGCGCAGCTTGCCTATGCCTCGGCCTATGCCGGCTTCTCCAACGAGCCGGCGATCCGGCTCGCCGAACGCATCGTCGCACACGCCTATCCCAGCAGCCGGGCGGTGTATTTCACCACCAGCGGGGCGGAATCGAACGAGAGCGCCTTCAAGTTCGCCCGCTATCACTGGAAGCGGCTGGGGCGGCCGACCAAGGTCAAGATCATCAGCCGCGTCTACGGCTATCACGGCGTAACCCTGGCGGCGATGAGCGCCACCAGCCTGCCCGGCTACCAGAAGATGTTCGGCCCGCTGGTGCCGGAGTTCCTGCAGGTGGCACCGCCCTATCCGTATCGCTGGCCAGGCAACGGCGATGCCGGCCTGGGCGCGGCGGATGCGGTGGAGGAGGCGATCGTTGCCCATGGCGCCGACAGCATCGCCGCCGTGATCGCCGAGCCGGTGATGGGCGCCGGCGGCGTGATCGTGCCGCCGCCCACCTATTTCCCGCGCCTGCGCGAGATCTGCGACCGCCACGACGTGCTGCTGATTGCCGACGAGGTAATCACCGGCTTCGGCCGCACCGGCCGGTGGTTCGCGCTCGGGCATTGGGGCGTGGAACCCGACCTGGTGTCGTTCGCCAAGGGCGTCACGTCGGGCTATCTGCCGCTGGGCGGCGTGATCGTGTCCAAGCGCGTCCACGACGTGATCGAGGCCGCACCGCCGGACGAGAAGTTCATGCACGCGGCGACCTATTCTGGGCATCCGACCTGCTGCGCCGTCGGCTTGGCGAACATCGGCGTGATCGAGCAGGAGGGGCTGCCGGAGCGCGCCGCGGTGATGGGGAAGCGGTTGCTGGAGGGCCTCGAGACGCTGCGCAGCCTGCCGGTGGTGGGCGACGTGCGCGGCCTGGGCATGATGGCGGCGGTGGAACTGGTGGAGGACCAGGGCAGCCGGAAGCCGGCCTCCGGTCTGGGCGCAAAGGTCGTGGCGGAATGCGGCAAGCGCGGCCTGATCATCCGCCAGCGCGGCGCCAGCGCCGGACCGCCCGCCAGCGGCGATTCGCTCTGCTTCGCCCCGCCGCTGATGACGCCGGAGGCCACGCTGGACCGGATCGTGCAGATCGTGGGCGAGTCGATCGCGGCGGCAGCATAACCTCTCCCGCGCTGCGCTTTTCGTGCAGCGCGGGAGAGGCCGGGATGCCGCAGGCGGCGAGGGTGAGGGTGATCGGGTCGGCAGGCTCGACCGGGCAGGCTCGGTCGGGCACCGCTCCGGTGGCGCTGGCGCGGCTGGCGTTCGGGCCGGGCCCGGGCGGAATGCTGATACCCGCCGGCGAAACGGCGCCGCCTTAACCCTTTGGTCACCTGCGCGGGGCATGATGCGTTCCTCATGCCCCTCCGTGCGGATATGCCGCACCGGGGCATGCTCGCGCCCGCCATGTCCGACCGATGTCCAACCGCCCCGGCCAGCACAGTCCGGCGTTCCTGGCCCGTGCCAGAAGCTGGGGCGCGGGCGTCGCCCGATTGGCGGCCGAGCATGGCGCCATCGGGCATCGTGGCCCGGGCGCCCCGTGGTGCGTCGCGAAGCATCCGGGCGAAGGCCAGGCGGGAAGGACATCTGGATCCCGTCGCGCACGTGCATCGCGGGTGTGTCGGGCGCGTGCGCCGCGGGTGCGGGTGTGCCGCGCGCGTGCGTTGCCAAGCGCCACTGCCCGCGCCTAGGCTTGGGCAAACCTCAAAAAGCAGCCGTCGCCATGCAACGCATCAACGCAAAGACCCTGCACGCCTGGCTCGCCGACGGGCAGGAACTCGCCCTGCTCGATGCGCGCGAGGACGGCGAATTCGGCGCCTCGCACTTGTTCTGGGCGGTCCCCTGCGGCCTGGCCAAGAAGGAGATCCGCACCCGCTCGCTGCTGCCGCGCATCGGCACGCGCATCTGCTGCGTCGATGACGGGCGTGGCATGGCGGAGCAATTGGCCGGCTGGCTGGAGAGCATCGGGGCCACCGATACCGCGGTACTGGATGGCGGCACGCCGGCCTGGGCGGCGGCGGGCTACGAGTTGTTCTCCGGCGTCAACGTGCCGTCGAAGGCATTCGGCGAGTGGGTAGAGCATCATTACGGCACGCAAAGCGTCGATCCGCCCGAGCTGAAGCAGTGGCTGGACAGCGGGCGCAGGATGGTGGTGCTGGACAGCCGCACCTACGAAGAGTTCATGCGCATGTCGATCCCGACCGGCATCAGCGTTCCGGGCGGCGAGCTGGCGTACCGGATCGCCGACATCGTGCCCGATCCGCAGACCCTGGTCGTGGTGAACTGCGCCGGGCGCACCCGCAGCATCCTGGGCGCCGAAAGCCTGCGGCGCGCCGGCATTCCCAACAAGGTGGTGGCGCTGCGCAACGGCACGATGGGCTGGGAACTCGCCGGCTTCCGCTGCGAGCGCGGCCGCACCGAGCATTTCGATCTGGCAACGCCGAAAACCCTGGCGCTGGCATTGGAACGCGCAAAGCGGTTTGCCGAGACATCGGGCGTTGGCGTGATCGGCCCGCTGGATCTGGAGGAATTCGAGGAGGATCCCGACCGCACGCTCTATGTGCTGGACGTGCGCGACCCGGCGGAGTTCCGCGCCGGCCATCGTCCCGGCAGCCGCAACGCGCCCGGCGGGCAGTTGGTGCAGGCGACCGACAACTGGGTCGGCGTGCGCAATGCCCGCATCGCGCTGGTGGACGATACCGGGGTGCGCGCCCGCATGACCGGCGCGTGGCTGCGCCAGATGGGCCATCGCGACGTGTTCGTGGTGGAGGGCGCGCTAGAAGCGGCGGCTTCGGCCGGCCGGATGCTGACGCCGGTGCCCGAACTGGCCGGACAGGTGCCCATGGTCGACGTGTCCGGGCTGGTCGCGCTGCTGGATCGCGGCGAGGGGACGGTGGTGATCGACCTCGCCCGCAGCGTCGATTTCCGCGAAGGGCATATCCCGGGCGCGCTATGGGGCGTGCGGTCGCGGCTGGCAGCGCTGAAGCCGCAGCTCGCGGGGGCAGGAACAGTGGTGGTGACCTCGCCCGACGGCGTGGTTGCGCGGCTGGCCGTGGATGAGGTGAAGGGGCTGACGGGTGCGGAGGTGCTGGTGCTGGAGGGCGGCACCGAGGCGTGGCACGCCTTCGGCCGGCCGCTGGTCAAGGACAGGACCAATCCGCCCGATGAGGCGTGCATCGACGCCTATCTGCGGCCATACGACCGCAATACCGGGGTGGAGGAGGCGATGAACGCCTACCTGACCTGGGAGATCGACCTGGTGCACCAGATCGAACGGGACGATACGGTCAGCTTCGGTGTGTGAACGCCAACCTCTCCCGCGCAACGCGGGAGAGGTTCACCTGCCGGTCAGGATCCGTTCGACCAGTTGCTTCACGGTCGGGATGAACCCGTTGGAATAGAACGGATCCTTGGCGAAGCGGAACGCGTTGTGGCCGCTGAACATCAGGTTGTGGTCCAGCGCGCCGGGCTCGTCGGCGTCATGCGCGATGTTCTGCAGCGTCTTCTGGATGCAGAAGCTGCGGGGATCGGGGCGCTTGCCGGTAGAATGCTCCGTTTCGTTCTGCGCCCAGTTGGAGAACCGGCACTGCGACAGGCAGCCCATGCAGCCGACCTGGTCGGCCAGAATCTCCTTCGCCTTCTCTGGCGTCACGAACACCAGCGTGGAATCCGGCGTGCGCAGTGCTTCGGTGAAACCCATCGCCTCCCATGACCGCGCGCGTTCGAGATCCGCCGGCGTGAGATAGACCGGGCGCTTGCGCGGACCAACGCCGAATTCCGCCACATGCTCGCCGACCGGCTCGGCGGCGTAGGCCACCTGGCGTTCGTTCCGCTCACGCAGCTCCTGGATGAAGCCGTTGTTCACCGCGCTGGAATAGAACCCGGTGGGGCTGAACCGGTTGAGGAAGACGTCGCCTTCCTGCAGCGTGCGCAGCCGTTCCTTCCAGGCGTCGCCGATCGGGCTTTCCTTGGTCAGCAGAGGGCGCGTGCCGAACTGGAACGCGACCGGCCCGAGTTCCGGGTTGTCGATCCAGTCCTGCCATTCCTCCAGCCACCAGACGCCGCCGGCCATGATGATCGGCGTCTCGTGCAATCCGAATTCGCGCATCAGCTTGCGCAACGCGAGGACGCGGGGGAACGGGTCCTCGGGCCGCGTCGGATCCTCACTGTTCGACAGGCCGTTATGACCTCCGGCCAGCCAGGGATCCTCGTACACCACGCCGCCAAGCAATGACGCCGCCTTCGAGTAAGCGCGCTTCCATAGCGCGTTGAACGCGCGGGCGGAGGAAATGATCGGGTAGTAGTAGACGTTGAACCGCGTCGCGATGTCGGACAGCCGGTACGGCATGCCGGCACCGCACGTGATGCCGTTGATGATGCCCTTCGCTTGCTCCAGCACCTCGGTGATGATGCGCTCGGCGGCGCCCATCTCCCACAGGATGTTGGCGTGGATGCGGCCCTTGCCGGATGCGAGTTCGTAGGCGCGCCGTGCCTGCGCCAGGGCGCCTTGTATCGCATAGGCCACCAGCTCCTCATGCCGCTCGCGCCGGGTGCGGCCACGGTAGAGCTGAGGGATGCGCCACCCGTGTTCATCGTAGCTGTCGGCGTTCACCGCGCTGAACGTGCCGACACCGCCGGCCGCGGCCCAATTGCCGGACGAGAGGCCGTTGGAAATGGAGACGCCCTTGCCGCCTTCCACCAGCGGCAGAACGTCCACACCTCCCATGCGAATCGCATTGATCGCTTTCATGGTCAGATCGGCTTTGCGAGATCGCCGACGCGCACCGCGTCGAACGGAAGGTCGGTTTCCGGCGGGATCTCCTCTTCCACGATGCGGTCCGGGGCGGAAGGCATAATTCCGCCGATGTATCGCGCCATTAATCCCCCTCCCTCACGCACGATTCGTTTGGCAGGGCGCGTTCTACGGCGCTCGATCGTGCGGATGGTTGCCATCCTGTCCTGCACATGCACAACTTCGCCGCGCCCCCGTACCAACTCGAGCTGTCCGAGGTCTCTGCCAGTCCCGGGATCGCTGATGCGAGGGCCTTCGCCGAATACCAGGAACCGGTCGCCCAACTTGACCCCTTGCGAAGCTCCCCAGTTGATCACGACTTCCGTGGGCGCATAGTCATCGACGACATGCACCACGGTGGCCAATGTGGTCCGGAGCGCTACGTCACTCATTATACCGAACCTCGATTCCCGCTTCACTGACATCGATCGATGGCTTGATCACGAGGTGCGACAACGCCGCCATGTCGCGTCGGCGAATCCGCTGCCATACATCGGGACTCCCAGGTGCCTCCCGCAATACCAGCACCTGAATCAGTCCGTTCTGTTGGACGTTCGCAACCCGGCCAATGCCGATCGTCCGCTCGAACACCGCATCGCCTCCCACGTCAAGGGCCTCTGTATAGTAGATTGTGACGAAAATGTTAACGCCGAAGAGATCAATGCCTCCATCACGAGGGTCACTCGGACTGGGAACGTGTCATCGCCGGGCTCCGGCACCGAAGCGTGGATCACCTTCGGGAGGTGCTCCTGCGCGCGGCGCCGGGCAAGAAGGACCAGATTTCCCATCGTCAGCACGACGGTCAACGCGCCCAGGCCCGCGACTGCGATCCAAACAATCCCGATCCGCACAGGAGCGTTCGGCACGTAGAGAGGCCCGAGCAGTGCCAGGAGGAAGGCGGCGCCCGTCAAGATCGGGCCGAACACCGCCTTGAATGACGCCCAGGCGTCCCCCCGGAAACTGTTCACTGCCGATATGTTTGATTTTTACTCCCCGACCACCGGCTGGTCGCTGTCCAGCGGCATCGGAGCTGGATCATAGGGTTCGCGCCGTGTCTCGCCGCGGTCGTGACGGTCGCCGCGGTCGAACCGGTCCCGCCCGCCTCGATCGCCCCGGTCCCGGCGCTCGCCGCCTCCGTCACCGCGCTCGCCGCCACGGTCACGATCGCCACGGCCCGGCTTGGCGCCGACTTGCTCGGTGATGTCGGCGCCGGTGGCCTGGTCCACCACCCGCATCGACAGCTTGACCTTGCCGCGCTCGTCGAAGCCGATGACCTTCACCTTCACCGAGTCGCCGACATTCACCACGTCCGTGGTCTTGCCGACACGGCCCTGCTGCAGCTCGCTGATGTGCACCAGGCCGTCACGCGAGCCGAGGAAGTTCACGAAGGCGCCGAAATCGGCGGTCTTCACCACCTTGCCGGTGTAGATCACGCCGATCTCCGGCTCGGCGACGATGCCGCGGATCCAGTCGATCGCCTGCTGCGCCTGCAACGCGTCGGTGGCGGCGATCTTGATGGTGCCGTCGTCGTCGATGTCGATCTTGCACTGGGTTTGCTCGACGATCTCGCGGATCACCTTGCCGCCGGTGCCGATCACCTCGCGGATCTTGTCCTTCGGCACGTTGATCACCGTGATGCGCGGGGCGGTCGCGGCGACGTCGTCGCGGTGGCCGGTGATCGCCTTGCTCATCTCGCCCAGGATGTGCATCCGCCCCTCGCGCGCCTGCGCCAGCGCGATGCGCATGATCTCGGGCGTGATGGAGGTGATCTTGATGTCCATCTGCAAGGCGGTGACGCCCGACTCAGTGCCGGCGACCTTGAAGTCCATGTCGCCGAGATGGTCCTCGTCGCCCAGGATGTCGGACAGGACCGCGAAGCCGCGATCCTCCTTGATCAGGCCCATGGCGATGCCCGCCACGGGGCGCTTCAGCGGCACACCGGCATCCATCAGCGCCAGCGAGCCGCCGCATACCGTCGCCATCGACGAAGAGCCGTTGGATTCGGTGATCTCCGACACCACGCGCAGCGTGTAGGGGAACGTCTCCTTTTCCGGCAGCAGCGGATGGATGGCGCGCCAGGCCAGCTTGCCGTGCCCGATCTCCCGCCGGCCGGGCGATCCCATGCGGCCTGCCTCGCCCACCGAGTAGGGCGGGAAATTGTAGTGCAGCATGAAATGCTCGCGGTACTCGCCGGCCAGCGCGTCGATCACTTGCTCGTCCTGGCCGGTGCCCAGGGTCGCGACGCAGAACGCCTGCGTTTCGCCGCGGGTGAACAAGGCCGAGCCGTGGGCGCGGGGAAGGACGTGCACTTCGGCGATGATCGGGCGAATGCTCCTGGTATCGCGGCCGTCGATGCGGATGCCGGTATCCAGGATGCCGTTGCGGACGATGTCGGCTTCCAGGTCGTGGAAGACCGCCGCAGCCTTGTCCACGTTCAGGCCGTCGGCGGCGAGCGCCTCCATGACCTGCCTGCGGACGGCATCGACCTTGTCGTGGCGGGCGCCCTTGTCGGGCTCCTTGTACGCGTCGGCGAGGCCGGTGCGGCCCAGCGCGTCGACGCGGGCCTTCAGCGCTCGCTCTTCTTCGGAGGGCTCGGGCAGCGGCCAGGGCTCCTTCGCGGCCCGTTCGGCCAGTTCGATGATGGCCTGGATCACCGGCTGGAAGCTCTCATGGCCGAAGGTGACGGCGCCGAGCATGACGTCTTCGCTCAGCTCCTTGGCCTCGGATTCCACCATCAGGACGCCTTCCGTGGTGCCGGCCACGACCAGGTCGAGCTGGCTGTCCTTCACCTGGTCGGCGGTGGGGTTCAGGATGTACTGGCCGTCCTTGTAACCGACGCGGGCGGCGGCCACCGGGCCGAAGAACGGGATGCCCGACAGCGTCAGCGCGGCAGAGCACCCGATCATGGAGACGATATCGGGGTCGTTCTCCAGGTCGTGGCTGAGGACCGTGGCGATGACCTGGACCTCGTTGCGGAAATTGTCCGGGAACAGGGGGCGGATCGGGCGGTCGATCAGGCGGGATTTCAGGGTTTCCGCCTCGCTGGGCCGGCCCTCGCGCTTGAAGAAGCCGCCGGGGATCTTGCCCGCGGCGAACGCCTTTTCCTGGTAGTTCACCGTGAGCGGGAAGAAGTCCTGGCCTGGGCGGGCGCTTTTCACGCCCACGGCGGTGCAGAGCACGATGGTATCGCCATAGCTGGCGACCACGGCGCCATCGGCCTGGCGGGCGATCTTGCCGGTTTCCAGGACGAGCTTGCGGCCCCCCCAGTCGAGTTCTTTACGGAAGTAGTTGAACATTCATGCGTCCTTACAGATGCGCGGCATCGGCGGGCGGCATGCCGGACGATCCTGGCCTGGGACCTTTCGGGGCGGGAGGCGGCGTCTCGGGTCGCATGGAGAGGGCTGCGCCTTGTGCACAATGGCTGGGCGCAGCCGCGGCCATGTGGCCGGAAACGCCGTCGCGGTTCCCACACCTGGCGGGGCGTGCCGGATCGGCGGTGTGTCGGTCCGCCGCGTGACGCGGCGTTGGGAGGCGTTTTGCCTGCCTCCTTGGGCGTTGCCCCGTCTCACCATGAGGCCGGGGGTCGGCGCCGGATTTCTGCCATATAGGGGCGGGGTCCGGCTATTTCACGTCGTTGTCATGGCCTAGCCTGACCCGGTCACCTGCTGTCGCGGCCGGAACACGGATCGTGGCGCCCGATAACCGTGCGTGGATGGCGGGGTCAGGCCGGGGCACGACGGGTTTGGTCACCGCCGCAGGTTCAGCCGCCCGATCAGCGTTTCGTAGCGGCGGCTGTCCTTGGCCTTCAGGTAGTCGAGCAAACGCCTGCGGCGGCCAACCAACATCAGCAGACCGCGGCGCGAGTGGAAATCCTTCGCGTGGGTCTTCAAATGCTCTGTCAGGTTGCCGATGCGCTCGGAGAGCAGGGCCACCTGCACTTCCGGGCTGCCGGTGTCGGAGGGAGCGGTGGCGTATTCGCCAATGAGCGTCGTGCGGCGCTCCGCGGTAATCGACATCGTGCTGGTCTCCGGGGTTGCCCTGGGCCGGGCCCGAGGGTTTGGGTTGCCGAACGGCGCGTGAGGGCGGGCTACAGCACCCGCTCGGGCTTCAGCATGCCATCTTCCAGGCGCGCCAGCCCGACCACGCGACCCCCCGCCATGGCGCGCACCAGCCCGCCATCGGGGTTGGCGCTGCCCGGAATGCGGCCCATGAGCGTGACGAGGCTGATCGCCTGGCCGTGCCGCAGGTCGCTGGCCTCCGCCTCGGTCAGGGCCAGCGCCGGGATGTCGGCCAGCGCGGTCGCGACCGGAAGCAGGAGGTCCGGTGAGGCGGGGGCGGTATCGCCGCTGGCGGCGATTTTGTCCAGGGGGATGGCCTGGGTTTCGGTGAACGGGCCGACGCGCAGGCGGCGCAGCGCTTCGACATGGCCGAGCGTGCCGCAGGCGGCGGCCAGATCGCGCGCCAGGCTGCGCATGTAGACGCCCTTGCCGGAGGCGACTTCGAACACGGCGTGGTCGGGGTCGGGGCGTTCGACCAGGTCGAAGCGGTCCACCCGGGCGGGGCGGGGTTCGAGCACGGGGGCGCGGCCTTCGCGGGCCATGTCGTAGGCGCGCTCGCCGGCGACCTTCACGGCGGAGAAGGCGGGCGGGGTCTGCATGATGTCGCCGCGGAACTGCGGCAGGACGGCTTCGATCTGCGCATTGGTCGGGCGGGCGCCGGTGGTGGCGGTGACCTGGCCGTCGGCGTCGTCGGTGTCGCGGGCTTCGCCGAAGCGGAGGGTGAAGCGGTAGAGCTTGGTGCCGTCCATGACGTAGGGGACGGTCTTGGTGGCGGCGCCGAAGGCAACAGGGAGAAGACCGGTGGCGAGCGGGTCGAGCGTGCCGCCGTGGCCGGCCTTCTGCGCGTCGAAGGCGCGGCGGACGCGGTTGACCACGTCGGTGCTGGTGAGGCCCGGCGGCTTGTCGATGATGAGCCAGCCGTCGAGCGGACGGCCGCGCGGCTTGCGGCGGGGCATGGGGGTGGCAGTCCAGGTCCGAGGGAGGCGCCCTATGCCGCTCCGCGGTTCGCCGCGTCAATGTCATATTGGCCAACCACGTGCCACCATCTGCCGCTTGGATTGGGCAGGTTCGATCTTCCAGGCATCCCTCGCATAAATCCGAACGCCATGTTCCCGTACTGCTTCAAACGCTACGATCCGGGGGGTCGTTGGCAAGGTAAATGTCCTTCGTCGGGATACCCGGCGCGGCAGTCAGCTCCGCCCTCCATCTGCCGCGGTGTTCAATCAATTCTGATAATTCGCTGCCGTGTTCTTCATCCAGGACAACCGCAAGGTCCAACTCGGAATCTGCTCTTGCAGTGTTCTTCGCTCTACTCCCGAAAAGGTACAATTCCCTTACGATAGAGTTAATCTAAGCCCGTTCTATGAGGATAGCTTTCATAGGCTCTGGCAGGCCTGTCGGATGGCTCGTTTCTAATTTCCATACCCTGATTTCGGCACATCGCACCGGGCAAACCACCTCAATCTGGCGGAAAGCAATAGCACGCCGACATTGTGGAGCACAAATTTCAACTGCTGTGTAACTCAAGGCATGTGGCATGGGAGCCAGCCAGGGCCACGTCGCAGCGTCCACACACTGCGCCCCTATTCGTCCCGCATTACCCGCCCCTGGCCCAGCACCGCCCGAAGCCGCGTCTGCACCTCCGCGAACACCTCCTGCGGCAATACGCCATAGCTCCACACGCCGGGCTTGGCGCGCGAGATCGGCCGCAGATCAACCCCGGGCCAGACAAACTCATTCGCCTCATCAAGCACAATCCACGATGCCTCATCGTCCAGCCCGAGATGCCGCTTGACTTTGGCCGGCAACGCGACCGCCCGGTCGGGACGCTGTGGTGTGTGCGTGATTGGCAGGACGCGAACGCGGAACCGGGAATCGGATTGCCGCCTCACGGCAACGACGATAACGCAAGGGCGGTCTTTGCGCGCTTCCGAGCGTCCCTGTTGCGCTTCATCGCTCCAAAGAAAAGCGTAGCGGACAATCAGGCCAGGAAACGGCGCCCGCGGCAGGGCCACACGCTCAGTCCGGGATATCGGCGAGACTGTACCGGTGCGCCAGGGGGATCTCGGCCTGGAGCATTTCCTCGATCTCACCGTCGGTCATGTCGTCCAGCCGCATGACCCGACGATCCAGTTCCTTGAGCCGGTCGTATTCTGCCGCGTCGAGTATAACGACCGCCGGTTTTCCGTACTGGGTGACGACGACCGGCTCGGATCGCGCCGCCTCCTTGAAACGACCAAAATTCTTCTGCACCTCGGCGGACGAGACAATCGACATCGCGGAATGCTCCGTAACCTTCGGTCTCCGTTACGGACAATGGGCCTCCAGGCCACGGAATCAATACCAGCGCCCAGCGCGCTTCACCAAAGCGGAGGGCGGAAGAGAGAGACGGTAGCCCGGGCCTGCTACAGCCCCGCCCGCTCCAGCCGCAGTATCGCCCGCGCGCAGGCCTGTGCTCGCGGCACGAGGCTGTCGACCCGCAGGAACTCGTCCGGGCTGTGCGCCTTCCCCCCGACTGGCCCGACAGCGCACAACGTTGGCGCGCCCACGGCAGCGGCGAACCCGGAATCGGCGCAACCGCCGGTGAACTCGCCGTCGGTGGTAAATCCGGTATCGGCGGCCGCCGTTACATAAGTTTCGAAAAGTTTGCGGGATGCAGCGGTCTGGTTCAGCGGCACGAACTCGCCCTTCACCACCAGCTCGGTCCGGGTGCCCGGGACGAAGCTGCGTTCCACGATCGAGGCGATCTGCGCCATCGCGTCGTCGCGGTCGGACGTATCCTTGTAGCGCAGATCGATCTCGCCTTCCGCCCAGGGCGCCACCGTATTCACGCTCTGCCCGCCACGGACCAGGCCGACATTCAGTGTGACGCCGCGATCCAGGTCGGCGAGCGCGTGGATCGCCTGCACCTTGTGCGCCAGCTCCTCGATCGCGCTGATGCCGTCGGCGAAATTGGCGCCAGAGTGCGCCGCCTTGCCGGTGATGCGGAACGCCATGAACACGCCGCCCTTGCGCCCGGTCACCACGTTCCCCGACACGCGGCCGGGCTCGCTGTTGAACACCACGCGGGCACGCCGCGCCTCGGCCTCGATCACGGCGCGGCCTTCGGGGCTGCCGATCTCCTCGTCGCCCGTGAACAAGCCGAGCAAGGGAGCAGGCGCGCCGCCGAAGCGGGCGAAGGCGGCGAGGACGAAGCAGTTCATCACCAGCCCCGCCTTCATGTCGGCAACACCCGGGCCATAGGCGATGCCGTCGCGGATGGTGAAGGGGCGGCGCCCGGCCTCGCCGTCGGGGAAGACGGTGTCGCGATGGCCCATCAGCACGATGTTGCCGCCGGCGTTGCCGGCCGGGCCGTCCCACGGCACCGCCGCCCGCAGGCAGTCGCCATGATTGCGCTGGGGCAGCACCTCCACCGGGATGCCGTGCGCGGCCATGAAGCGCTGGACGATGGTGCCGACGGCATCGATGCCCGGCTTGTTGTAGCTGCCGCTGTCGGTATCGACCATGTCCCGCAGCATCGCGAGCATGGCCGGCTGTTGCTCGGCGAGCCAGGCGGTGATCTGGGCTTCGATGGTCATGCGGGGCTGGCCTCCGGCTGGTTAACCAAATGGAGCGGGCGGCCCACCATAGGGGATTGGCCGGTCCGCACGCCATCGCGAGGCGGCCGCGAAGCTTTGCGTTAAAGGTACGTTGTTAGCGAGTTATTGGCGGGATTGGCTGAAACCTGCGTGAAGTAACTGCGATCGCAACCAGATCGAAAGTTCTGGTGGTTCGAACTAAACACGATGGCGTGGGGAAACAACCAAGGGGACGAGCCCGATCATGAAACCTGTCTCAATTTTCTGGACGGCCGTTACTGTTGTGTGAACGTGTTTCATGATCAAAATGTGCCAATCGTCGCGTTTGAAGTTCGTTTACGATTTGACGCCAAAGTAACGTCAAATGAACGACAAAAAATCCTTAATTCGGAATCATTGTTGTCAAGCCGGCGGGGGCAAGGGGCCCCTCGTCGCAACCGCCGACAAGTCATCTCAAAGGAAGGCCGGAACCATGTTGCTCTCTATCTCCGCTGACATCGCTGACAATGGCAAGGTGCGTCTTGGCGCGATGGCCCCGACACTGGCCACCACCGCGGCGACGAAGGTCCGCCTGGGCGCAATGAGCCCGGCGCTGGCCCCGGTCGACGCCACCAAAGTGCGCCTCGGTGCGATGGCCCCGGCGCTGGTTACCACTGAAGCGACCAAGGTCCGCCTGGGCGCGATGAGCCCGGCGCTGGCCCCGATCGACGCCAGCAAGGTGCGTCTTGGCGCGATGGCCCCGGCTCTGGCCACCACCGAGGCGACGAAGGTCCGCTTGGGCGCGATGAGCCCGGCGTTGGCCCCGGTCGATGCCAGCAAGGTGCGCCTCGGTGCGATGGCCCCGGCGCTGGCCACCACCGAAGCGACCAAGATCCGCCTGGGCGCAATGAGCCCGGCGCTGGCCTCGGTCGACGCCAGCAAGGTGCGTCTTGGCGCGATGGCCCCGGCTCTGGCCACCACCGAAGCGACCAAGATCCGCTTGGGCGCGATGAGCCCGGCGCTGGCCCCGGCCGACGCCAGCAAGGTGCGTCTTGGCGCAATGGCCCCGGCGCTGGCCACCACCGAAGCGATCAAGATCCGCTTGGGCGCGATGAGCCCGGCGCTGGCCCCGGCCGACGCCACCAAAGTGCGCCTCGGCGCGATGGCCCCGGCGCTGGTTACCACTGAAGCGACCAAGGTCCGCATGGGCGCGATGAGCCCGGCGCTGGTCCCGGTCGACGCCAGCAAGGTGCGTCTCGGTGCGATGGCCCCGGCTCTGGCGACCGGTGAGGCGACGAAGGTCCGTTTGGGGGCGATGAGCCCGGCGCTGGCCCCGGTCGACGCCAGCAAGGTGCGTCTCGGTGCGATGGCCCCGGCTCTGGCGACCGGTGAGGCGACGAAGGTCCGTTTGGGCGCGATGAGCCCGGCGCTGGCCCCGGTCGACGCCAGCAAGGTACGTCTCGGCGCGATGGCGCCGGTGCTGGCCACCACCGAGGCGACGAAGGTCCGCCTGGGTGCGATGAGCCCGGCGCTGGCCCCGGTCGACGCCAGCAAGGTGCGCCTCGGGGCGATGGCTCCGAGCCTGCCTGTGGCACGTTAATCGGACCGGCTTCTCGAATCTTCTCCCGGCACCGGCGCCACTTTCGCCGAATGCCAGACTGGGCAGTTCCCTGCCCTGTCTGGCATTGTCTTGTCGTGACCAGCGAGGACTAGCTGCCGTGTCCGCCAACGCTCCGTCTCCCGCCGCCACCACGCCTGACCGAAAGACGCCGCTCGTTACGTTTCATCGTTTCATTCCCGGCGCGCGGCTGCCGCAGCGGGCGGATCGCTCGGCCGCCGGCTCGCTGCCCACCCGGGCCTTCCGCTACTGTGAACCATCTACCAGCGCCTCCGGCTTCGGATATTACATATTCCCGCCGATCGGCTTCAGTCTACAGTGGGACGGCCACGACATCATTTGGACATGGGACGGCGCTGCCGACTGGTACCCTCTACGCTCGGCTCAGTTCCCGGGCTTCCGTGCAGTCTTCGATGTCGCCGCCCCGGACGAGATCCGGGACTATGCGCCGCCCTTCGTCAGCGCCTTGCAGGAACCCGGTCTGGTGCAGGTGTGGACTGGCATCGTGGCCCGCACCGCGCCGGGCTGGAGCCTGATGGTTCGTCCCCCGGCCAACACCCAACGCCGCGGAGCCTACGAATTGTTCGAGGGCATCATCGAGACCGACCACTGGTTCGGCCCGCTGATCACCAACCTGCGGCTGACCAAGACCGATGTCCCGATCGATTTCCGCCCGGATTTCCCGTTGCTGCAAGTGCAGCCGCTGCCTCGGTACGTCTATGAAGACGCCACGCTGAACAACTACGAACTGGTCCCCGAGCTGTCACAACTCACGCCTGAGGACTGGGACGATTATTACGACACCGTGGTTCGTCCCCACATCCAGGAAGTTCGGCCGCGCGGCCAGTACGCCGCCGCCGCCCGCAAGCGCCGCGCGGCCGAGACCGGCGCGACGTCAAAAGACTGAACGCTCGTTGTGAACGCTCGATGAGGGTGTGATCTGCGGGACGATAGACGGGGCCTTTCAGCTCGCGGGCAGGGAGGTTCCGGCCAACCCAATGCAGCCCTGTGCCGACTGCCAAAGAGCGTTGGCTCGGGCGCCGAACTGCCAGAGAGCGCGGGCTCGGGCTCCCAAGTGCAGGAAAGCGCGGGCTCGGGCGGCAAACTGCCGGAGAGCGCGGGCTCGGGCGGCGAACTGCCGGAACGCGTGGGCTCGGGCGCCGAACTTGGGGAAAGCGCGGGCTCAGGCGCCGGTTGCGACCGGTTCTGCGGCCGCCTCGTCATGCTCCGGCACGCCGGCGAGGCGCAGGCCCTCGACGTAGACCGCGCGGTCGCTGTCGCGTTCGAACGGGGCAGAGGCGATGAACCGTTCGATGCTGAAGTCCGGCTCCAACGACATCAGCTTCTGCCTGATGGTTGCGGCCTCCTGCATCCGTCCGGCGTGGCCCAGGGCCGCCAGATAAGGCTTGTACGCTGCCGAGAAGGACGGGTTCATTTCACTGACGGTGCGGCCGGCTATCAACGCGGCCTCATAATCCCGCTTCAGCAGCGCCACGATGATGAAAGCTGTATCGAAGAAAAACGCGTGCGGATCCAGCGGGGACAATTTCTTGTAACGGTTGATTCGACGCTCGGCTTCTTCCCAATCGCCCAGATAGGCGTAGGCCACGCCGGAGAGGTTCCAGGCCATTGCGAGGTTGGGGTTCAGCGACAGGGCACGCTCGTGCAGCGCGAGCGCCTCTCGCAGGCGGCGGTGCAGGAACGCGCGTACATGGCCGGCAATCGTCACCGCGCGCGCATCGAACGGGTCCAATACGATCGCGCGCTCGGCAAGCTGGCCGGCGCGTTCCATCACGGCGCGCGCGTCCT